>Ga0209514_10010150_pt1 | contig 10176 bp, 10 predicted proteins | sample Subgrocontami58m_FD_187452 | JGI IMG/M metagenome (GOLD analysis project Ga0209514, IMG submission 187452) | Subsurface groundwater microbial communities from S. Glens Falls, New York, USA - GMW37 contaminated, 5.8 m (SPAdes) (version 3) | ecosystem: Environmental > Aquatic > Deep subsurface >... | reverse complement strand
GCTGGAGCTTGTCGCGGCGCAGGTCGAGCCAGCGGTAGCGCAGGCGCAGCGTCTCGTCCACGTTCTCCTCGTCGAGCTGGAAGGGGAGCGGCGTCGAGCGCGAGACGATCGTGAGCCGGTCGACGGCGAGCTCGACGTCGCCGGTCGGCATCGCCGGGTTGACCGTCTCCGGGGAGCGAGCGACGAGCTCACCCTCGGCCTGGAGGACGAACTCGTTGCGGATCTGATGGGCGAGCTCGGCCGCCTCGGGCGAGCGCTCCGGGTTGATCACAAGCTGCGTGACCCCCGCGCGGTCGCGCAGATCGACGAAGACGAGGCCGCCGTGGTCTCGCCGCCGCGCGGCCCAGCCGGCCAGCGTATGGCGCTCGCCGACGTGCCCGGCGCGCGGCTCGCCGCACATGAGGGTGCGCCAGCTCACGGGCTCAGAACCTCCATGAGACGGCTCGTCGGGACGCGGGTGTCGGCCTCTCCTCTGCGGCGAACGACGGACTCCTCGTCGCCCTCCCAGACGACGATCTGCCGAGCTCCGAGCTTCCCCGCATACGAGAGCTGGCCCTTCAGAGACCGACCTGCGTAGTCGATCTCCGCAGCCACTCCGCGCCCCCGCAACTCATTCAGGAGCGCAATGATCCGCTCTCGGGGAGCGTCGAGCCCGGCCGCGATGAAGACGTCCACCGGCGGCGCGTCCGCGACAACGCCGGCCTCTTCGAGCGCGAGGATCAGGCGCTCGATCCCGGCGCCGAAGCCGACGCCGGGCGTCGGAGGGCCGCCGATCTCCTCGATCAGGCCGTCGTAGCGGCCGCCCCCTGAGAGCGAGCTCTGCGCGCCGAGCGCCTCGCCGACGAACTCCCAGGTCGTGCGCGTGTAGTAGTCGAGGCCGCGGACGAGCGTCGGGACGAGCTCGTATGCGACGCCGTACGCGTCGAGGTAGCGGCGCACGTCGGCGAAGCGGGCGCGGCACTCCTCGCAGAGCGACTCGCCGATCGTCGGGGCGCCGCTGAGCGCGGCCAGCACGCGCGGGTTCTTCGAGTCGAAGACGCGGAGCGGGCTCGTCTGCCGCTTGCCGCGCGCGTCCTCGTCGAGGGCGTCCGGATGGGCGTCGAGCCACGCCGTCAGCCGCGCGAGGTAGGCGGGACGGCAGTCGCGGCAGCCGATCGAGTTCAGCTCGAGCGCGTAGCCGGTGACGCCGAGATTCGTCAGGAGCGTGTCGTAGAGCTGGATCACCTCGGCGTCGAGCCCGGGGTCGTCCGACCCGATCGCCTCGACGGAAAGCTGCCAGTGCTCGCGGAAGCGCCCCTTCTGCGGCGCGGCGTAGCGGTACATCGGCGCGACGGTGTAGAGCTTGACGGGCTGCGGCTCGCGGTGGAGGCCGTGCTCGACGTACGCGCGGCAGATCGGCGCGGTTCCCTCCGGGCGCAGCGTCAGCGAGCGGTCGCCCCGGTCGGTGAAGGTGTACATCTCTTTCTGCACGACGTCGGAGCCCTCACCGGCGGTCCGGGCGAAGAGCGCCGTGTCCTCGAAGACGGGCGTCTGGATGCAGCGGTACCCGTAGAGCGCGCAGAGCCGCTCCGCCTCGCCGAGCGCGAGCTGCCAGAGCGGCGCCTGGGCCGGGAGGATGTCGTGCGTGCCGCGCGGGGCCTCGAACCCGCTCACGTCGCCCGCAGCTCCGCGAGGAAGGGGTTGCGCGCGAGCTCGCCGCCGAGCGTCGTCGCCGGCCCGTGCCCGGGGTGGACGGCCGTCTCCGGCGGGTATCTCTCGACCAGCAGCCCGATCGAGGCGAGGAGCGTGTCCCAGTCGGCGCCGGGAAGGTCCGTGCGGCCGACCGAGCCGGCAAAGAGGACGTCGCCGGAGAAGAGGCAGCCGCCGGCGTAGTAGGAGACGTGACCGGGTGAGTGGCCGGGAACGTGCAGCGTTTCGAACGAGATGCCCGCGGCCTCGACCGTCTCCCCTCCCTCGACGAGCACGTCCGGCGCCCAGGCCCGGACGAGCACTCCCCAGACCTCCGTCGGGGTCTCGAGCAGGGCGCGGTCGCCGATCGGCATGTAGACGGGCGCCCCCGTGCCCTCGGCGAGATCGGCGACGCCGAGGACGTGGTCGAAGTGACCGTGCGTAACGAGGATCGCCGCACACGAGGCGCCCAGCTGCTCCAGGCGCAGGCGGATCTCGGGGGCGGGGCCGCTCGGGTCGACGACGACGGCCTCCGTCGCGCCGGGCTCGGCGAGCACGACGTAGCAGTTCGTCCCGATCGGACCGAGCGAGAGCTGTTCGACGACGAGGGCCACGCTGACTGACGAGTCTAGCGGCGGCTCCCGCCGCGCTCCCCGCCCCCAGCTAGCTCTTGCGCCGCTCGGCGTCGCGGGCGAGCCGCCGCTGGTACGTCCGGTACGAGAGCCGGTCCATCAAGTAGAAGACCGGGATGAAGGCGACGGTGTAGAACGCCGCGATCGTGATGCGGGCAGCCGGCGCCGCCTTGCTCTCGAGCAGCCAGATGGCAATGAACATGATCGGGCCGAAGATGAAGGCCCGGCGCACGGCTCGGCGCCAGGACGCCGGCTGCGGCACCCGCGCGCTCCGCGCGGAGCGCGCCGGCTGCTTCCTCCCGCCGCGCGCGGCCGGGCGGGCCGTCTCCTCCTCGACCTCGTCGGAGGGAACCTCGTTGCCGTCGGCGTCCATGTAGACGACCTCGTAGTCGTGCCGCTTCTCCTTCTCGCGGCGGCGGCGCTGCTTGCGGGTCGGCATGGACCTAGTATGCCCCGAGCGGCCGGTTGAGCGCGCCGCCACTGACCACGCCGGCGACGACGTTGCCGCCGAGGTGGTAGGCGAGGTAGCGCCAGTCGGGCGCGCCGAGCAACGTGACGTCGGCGGCGAAGCCCGGCGCGAGCCGTCCGATCCGGTCGGCACGGGCGAGCACGTGCGCCGCGTTCACGGTGAAGGCGGCGAGCGCCTCGGCCGGCGAGAGCCTGAGCTGCGTCGCCGCGAGCGAGCAGACGAGCGGCAGGCTCTCGCAAAACGAGCTGCCGGGGTTGAAGTCCGTCGCGAGCGCGATCGCCGCGCCCGAGTCCACGAGGGCCCGGGCCGGCGGCATCGGTCGTCCGAGGACGAGCGCGCTGGCCGGAAGCAGGCAACCGACGACGCCGCTCGCCGCGAGCGTGCGTACGCCGTCCGGTCCCGTTGCCTCGAGGTGGTCGACCGAACGCGCGCCCAGCTCGACCGCGAGCGCGATCGCGCCCGCTTCGGTGAACTGGTCGCCGTGCAGCCGGAGCGCGAGCCCGGCGTCGCGGCACGCCTCCAGGTAGCGGCCTGCCTGCGCGGCGCTGAACGCGCCCCGCTCGAGGAAGACGTCGGCAGCCTCGGCGAGCGCCGCCGCGTCGGGCAGCACCTCGGCGAGCAGGAAGTCGAGGTACGCGTCTCCGTCATCGTGCTCGGGCGGGACGGCATGCGCGCCGAAAAACGTCGGGACGCCGCCCGCAGCCCGGATCGCCCGCAGCTGCGCGAGCTCGGTCTCGCGGTCGAGCCCGTAGCCCGACTTCGCCTCGAACGTCGTGGTCCCTGCCCGCTGCATCCAGCCGCGGTGGCGCTCGACCGCGGCAACGAGCGCCTCCTCGCCGGCGGCGCGCGTCGCCCTGACGGTCGAGAGGATGCCGCTGCCCGCGGCGTGCAGCTCCTCGTACGACGCTCCGGCGGCGCGCAACGAGAACTCGTCGACGCGGTCGCCGGCGAAGCACGCGTGCGTATGGCAGTCCACGAGCCCGGGCACCGCGCACAGCCCGCGACCGTCGAGCTCCTCCACCTCGCCGGCGAGCGGCTTCAGGTCGACCATGCGCCCGACGGCCTCGATCGTGCCGCCCGCGCAGAGGACGTACGCCCCATCGATCCGGTCGAGCTCGCCGAGAGCTCGGCCGCGCAGCGGCGCGTCGCTCCCGGCCGGTGTCACGAGCTGCGCGAGGTCACGGATCAGCAGGCGCCGGGGCGCGTCGGCGCTCATGCGCCGGGCAGAGAGGGCAGGTCGAGCCCGCGCGCGCGGGCCGTCGCGACGGCCTCGTCGTATCCGGCGTCCGCGTGGCGCATGACCCCCGTGCCCGGATCGGCCGTGAGCACGCGCTCGAGCCGCTCCGCCGTCGCGTCGGTGCCGTCTGCGAGGACGACCATGCCTGCGTGGATCGAGTTCCCGATGCCGACCCCGCCGCCGTGGTGGACGCTCACCCACGTCGCGCCCGCGGCCGTGTTCAGCAGCGCGTTCAGGATCGGCCAGTCGGCGATCGCGTCAGAGCCGTCGCGCATTGCTTCCGTCTCGCGGTAGGGCGAGGCGACCGAGCCCGAGTCGAGATGGTCGCGCCCGATCACGACCGGCGCCCGCACCGCGCCGGAGCGTACGAGCTCGTTGATCGCGAGCCCCGCCTTCGCCCGGTCGCCGAAGCCGAGCCAGCAGATCCGCGCCGGGAGTCCTTGGAACGCCACCCGGCTCGGTGCCAGCTCGAGCCAGCGCTGGAGCAGCGCGTCGTCGGGGAAGAGCCGGCGGAGCTCCTCGTCGATCGCCACGATGTCCTGCGGGTCGCCGGAGAGGGCGGCCCAGCGGAACGGGCCGATCCCGCGGCAGAAGAGCGGGCGGATATAGGCCGGGACGAAGCCCGGGTATGTGAAGGCCTCCGTTACGCCCTGCTCATAGGCCTCTCCACGCAGGTTGTTGCCATAGTCGAAAACATAGCTCCCCTGCCGGACGTACTCGAGCAGGCCGCGGACGTGCACGGCGATCGAGGCGCGGGCCCGGCGCAGGTACTCCTCCGGGTCGGCCGCGCGCAGCACTGAGGCCCCCTCGACCGAGAAGCCCTGCGGCACGTAGCCGGTGAGCGGATCGTGGGCGGCGGTCTGGTCGGTAACGAGGTCGAAGCGCTCGCCGCGGCGGGCGAGCTCGGGGACCACGTCGGCGGCGTTGCCGAGCAGGCCGACCGAGAGCGGCCGCCCTTCAGCCGCGGCCTCGCGCACGCGCGCGAGCGCGTCGTCGAGCGAGTCCGCGACCTCGTCGAGGTAACGGCTCTCGAGCCGTCGCTCGAGCCGGGAGGGATCCACCTCGACGCAGAGGATCGCCGCGCCGGTCATCGTCGCCGCCAGCGGCTGGGCGCTGCCCATGCCGCCGAGCCCGGCCGTCAGGATCGTGCGCCCGGAGAGATCGGCCGAGCCGAAGTGCGTCTCGCCCGCCGCGGCGAAGGTCTGGTAGGTGCCCTGGAGGATCCCCTGCGTGCCGATGTAGATCCAGCTCCCGGCGGTCATCTGGCCGAACATCGTCAGGCCGAGCCCCTCGAGCCGCCGGAACTCCTCCCAGGTCGCCCAGCGCGGGACGAGCAGCGAGTTGGCGATCAGCACGCGCGGCGCTCCCTCGTGCGTTCGGAAGACGCCGACCGGCTTGCCGCTCTGCACGAGCAGCGTCTCGTCCCCGCGCAGCCGCAGGAGCGTGCGCACGATCGCCTTCAGCGCCGCGTGCGAGCGCGCGGCCTTGCCCGAGCCGCCGTAGACGACGAGCTGTTCCGGGTGCTCTGCGACCTCAGCGTCGAGGTTGTTGAGCAGCATCCGCAGCGGCGCCTCGGTCGCCCACGAGCGGGCGTTCAGCTCCGTTCCGCGCGGCGCGCGGATGCGCGAGAGGTCGCCGCAGAGCGCCTCGACCGCGACGTCCAGCGTCGCGGTCGCGCTCACTCCTCTTCGCCCGCGGGCACCTGCGCCGCGGCCGCCTCGCGCTCCAGCCGGCGGCGGAAGCTCCACCAGCCCCACGCCGTCGCGGCGACGAAGTAGATGGACGCCCAGCCGAGAGCGCGCTCCAGCGAGCCGCCCGTCAGCCAGGCGACCAGCAGCAGGACGCCCGCCAGCGCGCCGTTGAAGACGGCCGAGTCCCGGTAAGGGTGTTTGGGCATCGGGAGGTCGATCGCCATGCCGCGGCGGCGGCGCCCGAAGATCACCGCAGCTCTCCGATCTCCGCCTCGACGGCGCCGACGAGCGAGCCGTCGCGCACCGCGCCGGCGACGAGCTCGATGTCGGCCGAGAGCGAGCGGTCGTCGCGCAGGCGAGGAGAGAGGGCGCGCACCGCGGCGTGGGCGGCGCGCACGCCGACCCCCGGCTCGAGCGGGGCCAGGAACTCGACCCCCTGCGCTCCGGCGAGCAGCTCGATCGCGAGCGCGTGCTCGACGTTCGCGAGCACCTGCTGCGCCTTCAGCCCGGCCGCGTTCCCCATCGAGACGTGGTCCTCCTGGCCGGCGCTCGTCGGAATCGAGTCCACGCTCGCAGGATGACACAACGCCTTGTTCTCGGAGACGAGCGCGGCGGCGACGTACTGCGGGATCATGAAGCCGGAGTTGAGCCCGCCCTCCTGTGTGAGGAAGGGCGGCAGGCCGCCGGAGAGGCTCGGGTTGACGAGCCGCTCGACGCGCCGCTCGGAGATCGACGCCAGCTCGGCGATCGCCAGCGCCAGGGCGTCGAGCGCGAAGGCGAGCGGCTGCCCGTGGAAGTTCCCGTTCGAGACGACGAGATCCTCGTCCACGAGCACGAGCGGGTTGTCGGTCGCCGCGTTCAGCTCGACCGCCACGGTCGCCTCGACGTAGTCGAGCAGGTCGCGGCTCGCGCCGTGTACCTGCGGCGCGCAGCGCAGCGAGTAGGCGTCCTGCACCTTGTCGCACCAGCGGTGCGACTCGATGATCGCCGAGCCCTCGAGCAGCCGGAGGACGTTGGCGGCGGAGTCGCCCTGGCCCTTCAGCGGACGCGCGGCGTGAATCCCGGGCAGGAAGCTCGTGCGCGAGCCCTGGAGCGCCTCGAGCGAGAGCGTGCAGGCGACGTCGGCGGCCTGCGCGAGCCTCCGCGCGCGCACGAGCCCGAGCGCGGCCATCGCCGCCATGAACTGCGTGCCGTTGACGAGCGACAGGCCTTCCTTCGAGGCCAGCCGGATCGGCTCGAGGCCCACGGCGCGCAGCGCGGCGTCGCCGGGAAGCAGCTCGCCTTCGACCCAGGCCTGCCCCTCGCCGACGAGCGGCAGCGCCAGGTGGGCGAGCGGGGCGAGGTCGCCGCTCGCGCCGACCGACCCGCGCGCCGGAACGCGCGGCAGGACGCCGCGGTTGAGGCACTCGACGAGCAGCTCGACCGTCTCGACGCGCGCGCCCGAGTAGCCCTTCGCGAGTGCGTTGGCGCGCAGGAGCATCGCCGCGCGCACGACCTCGGGTGGGTACGGGTCGCCGACGCCGCAGGCGTGGCTGCGCAGGAGCCGCAGCTGGAGCTCCTCGGCCTGTTCGGGCGGGATCGACTGCGAGACGAAGCGGCCGAAGCCGGTGTTGACGCCGTAGGTGTGCTCGTACTCGGCGTGGCGGTGCAGCGTCTCGCGCGCGGCCTCCATCCTGGCCCGCGCCGCGTCGGTGAGGCCGGCCGGCGCCCCATGGACGGCCACCTCCCACACGTCCGCGACGGTCAGGTCCTCGCCGGTCAGGGCGCGCGCGACGGGCACGGCGCGAGTGTAGCCCCGTCAGTCCTCGAGCAACCGCAGCTCGAGCACCTTCTCGGCGGCCAGCGCGGGCAGCCGCAGCGCTGCCGCCGCCGCGGGCAGCGCGGCGGCCGCCGGCAGCATCCCGACGAGCTCCGAGCCGGCGACCTCCACTCCGCGCGCCGCCGCCTCCGCCTCGATCCGAGCCACGATCTCGCGCAGCGGCGCCTGCTCGTGGTCCTCGACGTTCATGCTCACCTGGACGAGACCCGCGCGCGGCAGCTCCAGGCCCAGAGCGCGGACGCCGGGAAAGCCGCCGCCCGCCTCGCGCACGACCGCCGCAATCTCGCGCGCCACGTGGAGATCCTGCGTGCGCAGGTTGACGTTGAAGGCGATCAGCGGCCTGCGCGCGCCGACGATCACGCCGCCGGCGCGCTCGTCGAGCCGCGGCGGGCCGAAGTCCGGAGCGAGCTCCCCCGCGTCGAGCCGCCGCTGCAGCTCCTCGCGGCCGCCGCGCCGGAAGAACGCCGGCCCGCGCCCCGGCGCCAGCTCGCCGTAGAGAAAGACGGGCAGCCCGAGCTCCTCGCCCACCCGCTGCGCGACCCGCAGTGCAGCCGCCTGCGCGCGCTCCATGTCGTCCGGTCGGAGCGGCACGAGCGGGACGACGTCGGCGGCGCCGATGCACGGGTGTACGCCCTCGTGGTCACGCAGGTCGACGTGCTCCGCAGCGGCCGCGATCCCGGCGAGCAGCGACTCGACGAGCTCGGCGTCCTCCGCCACGAGCGTGAAGACCGAGCGGTTGTGATCTGCGTCGGAGTGGACGTCGAGCAGCCGCGCCCGGCTCGCGAAGGCGGCGCCGATCGCGGCGATCGCCTCGGCGTCCCGGCCCTCCGAGACGTTCGGCACCGACTCCAGCGGAAAGTCCATCTCCGCGTACTCTAAGAGCCGTGCGGGAGTACTGGTTCGTCGCCGTCCGCGCTCAGGCCGGCATGACGGCGTAGAGCCGCCACTCGCCGGGCACGCCCTTCAGCTCGGCGGCGCCGCGATCCACGAACTCGAGTCCGGACCCGGCCACGAGGTCCTTGACGGTGCTCGAGACGAGCACCTCTCCGGGCGAAGCCTGCGCGGCGACGCGAGCGCCGATCGCGACGGCGATGCCGCCGACCTTCCCGTCCACGAGCTCGCACTCGCCGGTGTGCAGGCCCGCGCGCACCTCGAGCCCGAGGGACCGCACGCCCTCCGAGATCGCTGTCGCGCAGCGGATCGCCCGCGCCGGGCCGTCGAAGGCCGCGAAGAACCCGTCTCCCGCCGTGTCGATCTCGCGGCCGCGGTGACGTGCGAGCTGCGCGCGGACGAGAGCGTGGTGATCCTCGACCACGCCGCGCCACACTCGGTCTCCGAACTCGGCGGCGTGGGCCGTCGAGCCCACGATGTCGGTGAAGAGGACGGTCGCGAGCACGCGATCAGGGTCCTCGTCCCACCCGCCGTCCGCCCAGACCCTCCGCAGGAACTCGACCGTGGGATCGAGGATCTCGTCGGGATCGACGAAGAACGCGTGGTCGTTGCCGGGCAGCTCGAGGAACTCGGCTCCGGGGATGTGTGTCGCGAGGTAGCGCGCTCCCTCGACCGGGATCCCGTCGTCGGTCCGGTGGATCACCAGCATCGGAACTCGGACCGCCGGCAAGACGTGGCGAATGTCGATCTCGAGGTTCATCCGTCAGAGCGCCGCGACGGCGCCCGGGCTTGCGCTCATGCGGGTGTAGGTCGCCCACCAGCTGACGAACTCCTCGTCGCCGGCCAGGCTCGGCGCCACCCACCTGGCGACGGCATCCTGCGCCGCCTCATAGGTTCCCCAGCGGCGCTCGGCCTCCTCGATCCGCCGCAGCGACTCCTCCCGCGGTCGCTCCCAGGGCGTTTCCGGCATCCAGGTCTGCGTCGGACCGACCGAGCCGTAGAGAACGGCAGCTGTCGTCCGTGCCGGGTAGGTCGCGGCAAAGAGCACCGTCATCGGGCCGCCCTCGGAGATGCCGAAGAGCGCCGCGCGCTCCGAGCCGGCTGCATCCATCACTGCCCGGACGTCGTCCATCCGCGTCTCGAGCCCTGCGATCCCGCTGACGCGATCGGAGAGGCCGGTGCCGCGCTTGTCGAACAGGATCAAGCGCCCCACCGCCGTCAGCCGCTCGTAGCACTCGACGTAGCGGGGGTTCTGCCACGACAGCTCGACGTTCGAGACGAAGCCGGGCACGACGACGATGTCGTGCTCGCCCTCGCCGATCACCTTGAAGGCGATCGAGACGTCACCGCTGCGCGCGTATCGCGTCTCCGGGAGCTCCACAACCCAGCAGTGTCGAGCCGCACGCGGGCGGGCGCAAGGGGCGCGGCTACGCTTGAGCGATGAGCGGGACGCCCTACCGCAGGACCTTCGCCCGCCTGCTCGGCTTCCTGCGCCCCTACCGCGGCTCCCTGATCGTCTCCTCGGTGCTGGCCGTCCTCTCGCAGGGCGGCGCCATCGCGGTCGTCCTCCTCACCGGCGCCGTCGTGAACACGCTCGAGGGCGACGGGGACGGAACGACGCTCGCGCTCGAGATCGGCGGCATCGTCGCGGTCGGCATCGCCAAGGCGGCCTTCATGGTCGGCCGCCGGCTGATCTCGGGCCGGCAGGCGCTCGCCGTCGAGTACGACATCCGCGACGGCCTCTACGCGCACCTCCTGCGCCTCTCCTT
>Ga0209514_10010149_pt1 | contig 10177 bp, 6 predicted proteins | sample Subgrocontami58m_FD_187452 | JGI IMG/M metagenome (GOLD analysis project Ga0209514, IMG submission 187452) | Subsurface groundwater microbial communities from S. Glens Falls, New York, USA - GMW37 contaminated, 5.8 m (SPAdes) (version 3) | ecosystem: Environmental > Aquatic > Deep subsurface >... | reverse complement strand
TCGGGCCGGGCGACATCATCCCGCTCATCGAGCAGGGCGCGTTCCATGTCGAGTTCGATCGCTGGGTGCTGACGGCCCTTTGCGCGCAGATCAAGGGCTGGGACGCGGAAGGGTTCGACGTCCCGGTGGTGGCCGCGAACATCTGGGCGCAGACCCTGCGGTCAGCGTCTGTGGCGGACATGGTGCGGGACATCGTCCTCGCGAGTGGCGTGAAGGCCTCGACCGTCGAGATCGAGTGCCCGCGCGGGACCGTCCGCGAGAGCGCGCTCGCGGAGCCGGCGCGCGGCCTGCGCGCGCTCGGGGTACGGGTCGCATCGGAAGACCTCGGCGATCCATCGCTCGTGGATGCGGCGCGCGACTTCGACACCCTCAAGATCGGCTTTCCCCTCGCGCGCGAGGTCGCGATCGGGGTCCTCGGACCAGCAGAAAACCCGCTTCCCAAGGCACCGCGTGCCGCTCGCGCCGATCACCGCGGCGCCGAGGCGGTCCGCGAGCTGCTGGTAGTCGTCCCCTCCGGCGAAGTCGTCCGGCATCGATCCAAGGCCGTGCAAGCCGACGAGGGCGGAGATCGCAGTCCCTTTCGCGTATCCCTGCGGCAGCGTGACGACCGTGCGCGGCGCGCCGTTCTTTTCCCACCAGGCGGCGCAGGCGGTGAGGTAGTCGTGCATGGGCTTCCAGCGGGCGTCGCTGCGGATCGACTCGAGGTCGGGGTCCTCGAGGGCCCACTCCGGATCGGCGCCTTCACCCTCCATGCCGCAGTACTGCAGCCAGTAGAACGCCGCGTCGGGGTTCGCAGCGAGGGCGTAGAAGCAGGCGAGGCTGTAGTGACCTCGCTCGGGCTTCGCAACGACAGCCCAATGCTGCAGTTGCACGGCCTCCGCGGGGAGGGAGTCTTCGTAAGCAAGCGACTTCGCCTCGGCGCGGAGTTCGTCCGGATCGGCCTTGGTGAGGTCCTGATCCCGCCAAGTCGACGAGGGCGGGGCAGGCGCGACGAGCTCGAGGGGCGGCTTCGGCTTCTCGTCGGCGTGGAGGAGAATGGAGGCGAGGAGGAGGACAGGAAGGAGGCGCATCGAGGACTCCGGATGAGGTCCGGACGTCATACCGGGTGCCGGGGCGGGGGTCAAAGGAAATCCCCGGGGTGGAGGAGTGGAATGGATCGGGGCCCCGGGACCGTCTCCGGAAGTAGAGCCCGAGAGAGGAGATCGACGCGTGACGGACTTCATTTCGCACCAGGACCTGATCCGGAACGAGGCGGAGTTCGAGCGCCGGAGGGACCGTCGTGCGCACCGGTACATGCTGGTGTCGTACCGTCCGGAGGGAGAGGCTGACCGCGCCCAGCTCACGGTATCGATGGACGTAAGCCGTGACGGGATGTCGATTTGGACGAAGCGTCCGCTCCGGAAGGACACGGTCCTGGAGTTGTCGATCTGCCATCCGGGGTCACTCGAGATCTACCGGGCGCAGGCGAAGGTCTGCTGGTCGAAGCCGGCGACGGCGGGCACGGGTGTGAAGACCGGATTGCGTGTCTTCGCAAGCACGCCTCCCAAATAGGGTTGAGGCGGCAGACCACCTGCCCGTGAACCTCCTGGCGGGAGGGGAGTTCCACTACTCAAGAGACTTCGGCGTCTTGCCGATAGTCCAGATGCACGCCCTTGGGGGCCGAGGCCTTCGAGCCTCGCCCTGTGGTTCCAGGAAGAAGCGCACGGCGGCATCCACATCGTCGCCGGTCGCCGGGGAACGCGAAACGGGGGCGCCCGCATGGGGGCCGAGACACGCGCGGAGGGCCGAGAAGGGCCTGAACCGCGTGAAATAGGCCTCCGGGCGGGGTTGGTTCCGGAAAGAAAAGATCCGGTAAAAGAGCGGGAATTCGCTTGACCCGGGTCTCCGGCCGCCTATAATGGCGGGGCTCACAAAGAGCAAGCGGCGGTCATACTGCCGCTCGATCCTTGAAAATTTGGCAGCCGAAGGGTGGGGCGTGAAGTACGGCGTCTAGGCCGTGATTTCACGTCCTGGACCGTCGTACTTGCGACAATCCCAATCCAGAATCCAGAACTGGACCAATCTTCTGATTGAAGAATTTGATCCTGGTTCAGAGCTAACGCTGGCGGCGCGCCTAATACATGCAAGTCGAGCGAGAAACCGGGGGCAACTCCGGGAGTAAAGCGGCGAACGGGTGAGTAATACCCGGGCAACCTACCCTCGAAAGTGGGATAACTCTCCGAAAGGGGTCGTAATACCACGTACGACCGCGGGTGGACATCCATTTGCGGTGAAAGGATGCCGAAAGGTGTCGTTCGAGGAGGGGCCCAGGTCCTATCAGCTAGTTGGCGGGGTAACGGCCCACCAAGGCTTTGACGGGTAGCCGGGCTGAGAGGCTGATCGGCCACAGGGGAACTGAGACACTGTCCCCACTCCTACGGGAGGCAGCAGTAGGGAATCTTGCGCAATGGGCGAAAGCCTGACGCAGCGACGCCGCGTGAGGGATGAAGGCCTTCGGGTTGTAAACCTCTTTTACCGGGGAAGAAATCAGGGGGGTTAACAGCCTCTTAGATTGACGTTACCCGGAGAAAAAGCACCGGCTAACTCCGTGCCAGCAGCTGCGGTAATACGGAGAGTGCAAGCGTTGCTCGGATTCACTGGGCGTAAAGGGTACGTAGGCGGCTTGTTAAGTCAGGTGTGGAAGCCCACGGCTTACCCGTGGAAGTGCGCTTGATACTGGCAAGCTTGAGGCGTTGAGGGGTGGGTGGAACACTAGGTGGAGCGGTGAAATGCGTAGATATCTAGTGGAACGCCGGAGGCGAAAGCGACCCACTGGTGACGTCCTGACGCTGAGGTACGAAAGCTGGGGGAGCAAACGGGATTAGATACCCCGGTAGTCCCAGCCCTAAACGTTGCAGACTAGGTAGGGGGAATCTGATGTTCTCTCTGCTGCAGCTAACGCATTAAGTCTGCCGCCTGGGGAGTACGGTCGCAAGATTAAAACTCAAAGGAATTGACGGGGGCTCGCACAAGCGGTGGAGCATGTGGTTCAATTCGATGCAACGCGAAGAACCTTACCCGGGCTTGACATGCTAGTGGTAGAACCCTGAAAAGGGAACGACCTCGCAAGAGGAGCTAGCACAGGTGTTGCATGGCTGTCGTCAGCTCGTGTCGTGAGATGTCGGGTTAAGTCCCATAACGAGCGAAACCCTTGTCACTAGTTGCCATGCCCGAAAGGGCGGGACTCTAGTGAGACTGCCTACGTTAAGTAGGAGGAAGGTGGGGATGACGTCAAGTCATCATGGCCCTTATGTCCGGGGCTACACACGTGCCACAATGGCCGGTACAAAGGGTTGCCAAAGCGCAAGCTGGAGCCAATCCCAAAAAGCTGGCCTCAGTACGGATCGGGGGCTGCAATTCGCCCCCGTGAAGCTGGAATCGCTAGTAATCGCGGATCAGCCACGCCGCGGTGAATATGTTCCCGAGCCTTGTACACACCGCCCGTCAAGCCACCCAAGCAGTGTACGTCCTAAGTCACTGACCCAACCGCAAGGAGGGAGGTGCCTAAGACATGCGCTGTGAGGAGGGCTAAGTCGTAACAAGGTAGCCGTTGGGGAATCAGCGGCTGGATCACCTCCTTTCTAAGGTGCATAACCTTGGCTTTCTCGAAGCCTCTGCTCAGGGTGGCGTCTGTACAGGCGCCATAAACACTCTGGGTGGTGATATGCAACGGGGAAGAATGGGCGTCCGACCCCTACTGGCACCCCTGGAATCGTGTCCGCAAGGGCTCGAGGACGGGGGTGGGTTGTTCCGAAAGGGGCGACCGCCGGCCTTCGGGCTGGCTTGGGGTAGGCAAGCCCCATCAGCACGTCTCACCCTTCGGCCTGTCATTAATATTCTCTGCGAGATGCCGACATCTTCAACGGATAGCGTCCGGGCTTGACTCGGACTGGAAGGGCCGGCCACTCGCGTTGATCACGGTACTGGACGGGACAGGCAGGCGCAAGCAGAGTCGCGACGTGGAACCCGCCCCCGAGAGGGTGCGGACCGTAGCGCGGCCGAGATGGCGCCTCCTGCCCGCCCGTTGCCGGGTTCTTCACGCTAATCGTGCCTGCGTTCTCTCATTGGGCTCATAGCTCAGTTGGTCTAGAGCGCACGCTTGATAAGCGTGAGGTCGTAGGTTCAAGTCCTACTGGGCCCATCCCCTTCCACGGAGACACACGAAGCCACACGAGAGCGCCTTTCTCCGTGTGTCTTCGTGTGCCTTCGTGGATCGGGGACGTAGCTCAACTGGGAGAGCGCCGGCTTTGCAAGCCGGAGGTTGCCGGTTCGACCCCGGTCGTCTCCATCGTTCCCAGGGGTTCAATCTCTTCCCGCCATGAGCCGGGAAGGCGTTGTCGTCGGTGAATCCCGTTGTGTCGTCGATGGGCCTCGTGGAGGCCTTCCGACGATGCAACGGGGAGATGCGAAAGCTGATCCCCGAGCTGTCGGAGTGGCGCCCGCAAGGGCGTCGCGAAGGCAGCCGCAGGTCTCTGATAAAATGGTTTCGCAAAGTGCGCCAGTTCTCACTCTTCGTGCATGAGTGGGCTCCGAGGATGGCGTTCCCCCAAGGAACTCCATCCAGTAGCCACTCTGGCTGTGCGCCTGGAACCTGGGCGGCCGAGCGCTGGGGGTCCGCGAAAGCGGGTCCGCTTCAACCAGCGGGGGGCGACACGTCGCGGAGACGCGACGGCCTGGGAGACAGGAAAGATCCGCTCGCGCGGATCGTGACCTCGGGAGCGAGGGAAAGCGCGGTCAAGCTAACAAGAGCACATGGGGGATGCCTGGGGACCAGGTGGCGATGAAGGACGTTGCAGGCTGCGATAAGCCTCGGGGAGCCGCCAAGCAGGCGTTGATCCGAGGATTTCCGAATGGGGAAACCCAGTACGGCGGTGCAAGCTGTCCGTACTACCCGTTGGCAACAACGGGGGCAAACGCGGCGAAGTGACACATCTCAGTAACCGCAGGAAAAGAAAGAGCCATCTACTCCGTCAGTAGCGGCGAGCGAACGCGGAACAGCCTAAACCCGAAAGGTGTCAAGACGGCGGTCGTTGCTTTTCGGGGGTCGTGGGGATCAGTTGTCCTGGCCCGCCGGCTGGGAGAGGAGTTACAAAGGCCAAGGTAGCCGAATCCTCTGGAATGTGGAACCATAGCGGGTGACAGTCCCGTAGGCGAAACCGGAAGCCCTCCTTTGGTTGATTTCCCAAGTAATGCCGGTCCCGGGAAAGCCGGCATGAATCTGGGCGGACCACCGCCTAAGGCTAAGCACAGCCTGGTCACCGATAGCGAACTAAGTAGCGCGAGCGAATGGTGAAAAGAACCCTCGATAAGGGAGTGAAATTAGAACCTGAAACCATGTGCTTACGAACGGTCAAAGGGCTATGTGGGAAACCCGGGCAACTGGGTGGAACTCACGCCTGATGACGTGCCTTTTGCATAATGAGCCCGGGAGTTATTGGTGGATGCAAGGCTAAGGCGTTATGCGCCGGAGCCGAAGGGAAACCGAGTGCGAAATGCGCGATTTAGTATCCATCAATAGACCCGAATGCCAGTGATCTACCTATGGTCAGGTTGAACTGCGGGTGACACCGCAGGGAGGACCGGTAGGGCATAACGTTGAAAAGTTATCCCGTGAGCTGTGGGTAGGAGCGAAAGACTAATCAAACTGGCGAATAGCTGGTACTCCCCGAAATAGCTTTAGGGCTAGCCTCGGGTAATAGCGTGTGGGGGTAGAGCTACTGAATGGGTTTTGGGGCCCACCAGGCTACCATACCCAACCAAACTCCGAATACCATACGCCGTAACCCGGGAGTCAGAGAGGTGGGGCTAAGCTTGCTTCTCGAGAGGGAAACAGCCCAGACCAACGGCTAAGGTCCCTAAGTTCGGACTAAGTGTAAAAGGAAGTGTGGGTGCATAGACAGCTAGGATGTTGGCTTAGAAGCAGCCACCATTTAAAAAGTGCGTAATAGCTTACTAGTCGAGCACCCACGCGCCGAAAATGATCGGGCCTCAAGTCCGACGCCGAAGCCTTGGATGACACAGTGTCTTCGGACGCAGTGTCGTGGTAGGGGAGCATTCCATGTCGAGGATGAAGGGCGACCGAAAGGACGCCTGGACAGCATGGAAGAGATTATCCGGGCATAAGTAGCGTGCTAAGTAGAGTGAGAAGCTCTACCGCCGAAAGCCTAAGGTTTCCTGGGGAAGGTAATTCCGCCCAGGGTCAGTCGGCCCCTAAGGCGAGGTCGAAAGGCGTAGCTGATGGGAATCCGGTCAACATTCCGGAACCGCGGGCTCGAGGTTATCACCGATGCGGGGGTGCAGGAGGCTAGGCTATCCTGGACGATAGAAGTCCGGCCAAGCGTGTAGGCGGGGGCTCAAAAGGCCCTCCGAAAGGAACGCCGAGACGTGATGGGGACCCCAATTGCGGGGGAAGTAGCTGATGCCATGCTGACGAGAAAAGCCGCTAAGGGACGAGAGTTCGTGACCGTACTAAAACCGACACAGGTAGGCGAGTTGAGTATACCAAGGCGCTCCAGTGACCCCTCTATAAGGAACTAGGCAAAATGACTCCGTAACTTCGGGACAAGGAGTGCCCTTTGCCGTGTAAGGTCTTGCATCTGAAGCGGTAGAGGGTCGCAGAGAATCGGGCCGGGGAACTGTTTACTAAAAACACAGGTCTGTGCCAAGGCGTAAAAGCCGCTGTATACAGACTGACGCTTGCCCGCTGCCGGAAGGTTAAGGGAATCGGTTAGTGGGGGTAACCCTGCGAAGCTGTGAACCGAAGCCCCGGTGAAGGGCGGCCGTAACTATGACGGTCCTAAGGTAGCGAAGTTCCTTGTCGGGTAAGTTCCGACGCGCATGAATAGCGTAATCACTTGGCCGGTGTCTCGTAGAGGAGCTGGGCGAAATTGCAGCGGCGGTGAAGATACCGCTTACCCGCAGATGGACGGAAAGACCCCGTGAACCTTTACTGTAGCCTATTATTGGCTTTTGACCTGTCTTGCGTAGGATAGGTGGGAGGCGCTGAAGCCCAGGCTCCGGCTTGGGCTGAGCCGACGGTGAAATACCACTCCTGACATGTTAGGAGCCTAACTCCGAGCAGTGAAACCTGACGGGGGACAGTGATAGGTGGGCAGTTTAACTGGGGCGGTTTCCTCCCAAAGAGTAACGGAGGAGTCCTAAGGCGCGCTCAACGCGGTTGGCAATCGCGTGACGAGTGTAAGTGCATAAGCGCGCTTAACTGCGAGACCCAATACGTCGAGCAGGTGTGAAAGCAGGGACTAGTGATCCGGTGGATTCCGAGTGGAAGGGCCATCGCTCATCAGACAAAAGGTACTCCGGGGATAACAGGCTGATCTCGCCCAAGAGTCCACATCGACGGCGAGGTTTGGCACCTCGATGTCGGCTCATCGCATCCTGGGGCTGGAGAAGGTCCCAAGGGTTCGGCTGTTCGCCGATCAATAGCGGTACGTGAGCTGGGTTTAGACCGGCGTGAGCCAGGTCGGTCCCTATCCTCTGTGGGCGCTGGAGATTTGAGAGGAGCTGCTCCTAGTACGAGAGGATCGGAGTGGACGGACCTCTGGTGTACCTGTTGTCCTACTAAGGGCAATCGCAGGGTAGCTATGTCCGGCAGGGATAACCGCTGAAAGCATCTAAGCGGGAAGCCCCCCTCAAGACTAGATCTCCGTTAAGGGTCGTGGTAGACTACCACGTTGATAGGCGGCATGTGTAAGGCGAGCAATCGCTTCAGCTGAGCCGTACTAATCGCCCGTCCGCTTGACCGCGTTTTTCCGAGCCTCCGGGCTCGAAAAAGCGCAGCACGAAGAAATGAGAGCTGCGCCTTTGCGAAACCATAGTCCTTTCTCTCGAGCACAATCGATAGGTTAGCCAATGAGCCGGCCTGTCGGGAGCGCCCGACAGGTGTTACTTTGGCAAGGGTTCGTCCCTTGCCCTTATCGAGAGAAAAAATCCCGGTGTCCCAATACCCAAGGGGCCACACCCGTTCCCATTCCGAATACGGTCGTTAAGCCCTTGGGGCCGATGATACTGTCGGGAATCACTTCGGCGGGAAAGTAGGTCGATGCCGGGGTTAATATTCTGAACCAGGCCGGGCCGCAAGGTCCGGCCTGGTTCGCATTCCGGGCATCACCCGCGTGCCCGTGCCCGTGCCCGTGCTCGTGCTCCAGCCCGATTCTGCGGGCGCACACCTGCGCATCGGGCACGGGCAGGGGCACGGGCACGGGCACGGGCACGCGAGTGACACCTTGAACCGTGACGGAATTCCAGAACCCGATGGACCCCCGGTACGTCCATAGGTAGAATCCCACAGGTCGACGTACGGAGGTCCTCATGCCCCGCCTCGTGATCCCCGCCGTCCTTGCGCTCTTCCTCGCTTCGATCGCCGTCGCCGACGCCCCGGACCCCGCGAAGGTCGCGGAGCTCATCCATCAGCTCGGCGCCGACGCCTACGACGCCCGCGACGCCGCGGAAAGGGCCCTCATCGACATCGGCCGAGCCGCCCTCCCCGCCATCCAGGCCGCAGCGCAGGACCCCGACCCCGAGGTCCGCCAGCGCATCCTGGTGATCCTCGCCGCCATTACGAAGCCCCGCTGGCAGCGCGACGTCGCCTCCGCCATCGTCCAAGCGCGACAGGAGCACAAGCCCATCCTCGTCTTCAGCACCATCGGCGAGCCCGACGGTTGGTCGTGAATGGGCGGAAACCTCATGCGGACCGTGACGTTCGCAGACCCCGAGACCACCGACCGGATGAACCGCGACTTCGTCCTCGTCTGGTCGAACCAGCAGCCCGAGCTCATCTCCGGCAAGGCTTCGGAACCCAGTCAGGCGCAGACCCCCTTCTCGCAGGAGGAGGCGAAGCAGTACCCCCTCGGCGGGGGAGGCGGGAACATCCGCTCCTATTTCTGCGACAGCGAAGGTCACGTCCTCTACTACCTCGAGGGATACTGGGACCCCGCGCGGTACCGGCACGAGTGCGAGTTCGCGCTCACCCTGGCCGACGGGAAGGACCTCGAGGGGCGTCTCGTCGCGCGCCAGAAGGATGTCGACCGCGAGCGCCAGGAACTCTACGACCACTGCGAGGCGGCTCGCGCGCGTCCTGGCACGACCGAGGAGAGCAAGCTCTACGCGGCGCTCGGTCTCCTCTCGACGACGTTTGGGTCGACGTCGGAGGTCCTCCGCCAGCCGGTCGAGCCGATCCTCACGGCGATCCAGGAGGAGGGGAAGCGCGGCGGCGTGATCTCCTGAGGATAGACTCATTGGGCCTCGTCGAGGCCCCTTCGATTGCGGATTTCGGATTGCGGACTGCGGATTGTTGTCGATTGCGGATTGCGGATTGCGGATTCGCAGTCCGCTGCCTCGTTGCCGTTGCCCTCGCCTTCGTCACGGGGTGTCACACGACGCCGGCACCGGCTGCTCGTGCGAAGATCGTCTGGCAGACCGACCTCGCCCTAGCGCTCGACGACGCGCGCCGCACGGGCCGTCCCATCTTCGTCCTCGCGGTGATCGGCGACATCGACCGCCAGTGCTGACTCGCCGCCGACGCCCAGAGAACCGTGACGTTCTCTGACCCCGAAATCGAGGACTTCCTCGCGCGCAACTTCGCCTGCGCGAAGGCGAGCCTCGACCCCGGGCTCTTCCTCGGTTCGGCGTCCCGCCACTCCGAGGAGCTCCTCGCCCAGTTCCCCGAGGGTGCGGGAGGAGGGAACGTCCGCTGCATCTTCTGCACCCAGGATGGGAGAATCGTCTCCGAGGTGAAAGGATTCTGGAGGCCGCCGCGGTTCCGCGAGGAGGCCGACCTCGCGCTCCGGATGGCCAGTGCCTCGAAGGAGGCGATCCAGGCGATGCACGTGGAGCGCGCCGCGGCGCTGGATGCGGAGCGCGCGGGGGTCGAGCGTGAGCGGGCTGCGCTCACCGAGCCAGAGCCGAAGCCCTCCCCCTGGGCGCGCAGGATCGCTGCGCTCAACCGCATGGCGAGGTCGCACCGCGAGTCGCGCGAGGTCCTCCTCGTCCCCGTGGAGGAGCACCTCCGCCGGGTCGAGGACGAGGTCTGGACGAAGGGGAAGGTCGGCTGAGACTAGCCGGAGAGGCCCGCGTCAGCGCGCCACGGATAGACTCGCGTCAACACGTCATGGAGAGGCTC
>Ga0209514_10010145_pt1 | contig 10180 bp, 10 predicted proteins | sample Subgrocontami58m_FD_187452 | JGI IMG/M metagenome (GOLD analysis project Ga0209514, IMG submission 187452) | Subsurface groundwater microbial communities from S. Glens Falls, New York, USA - GMW37 contaminated, 5.8 m (SPAdes) (version 3) | ecosystem: Environmental > Aquatic > Deep subsurface >... | reverse complement strand
TTCTTTTATACGTGGTGATGTAGATAACTCTGGCAAGCTGGATTTAGCAGATGCTCTTGTTATCTTAAGTGCCTTATATCTAGGAGGCAATAAGCCAACTTGTTTAGATACAGCTGATATTGATGATAACGGCGTCTTAAATCTAGCAGACCCAATTTATTTGCTAAGCCGCCTATACCAAGGCGGAAATCCTATTCCAGCCCCTAACACTTTAGGCGAAGACCCAACGCAAGACAATCTCCAATGTAGCTGTTACGGAACAGGCTGTATTTAAGGAATATTATTCTTAAAAATTCTATTTATCTTTTTCTTAATATTGCAATAACTTTCTCAACTTCTTTTCTTATTTGTTCATAAGGAGGCAAAACTCTTACTAGATTCTTTAAATCTCTTTCATATTCTTCTTTTGAAGGAAAATTTATTTCTGAAATATTACTCTTTTCTTCTTTTAATTTTTCTATAATAAGCTTCTTGTCCAATTCAACATTTTTATTTATTAATATCCATAAATCATACAAATCTCTGGATTGCTTTCTATTTGCCAAAGCACGAATTTTCTCCGCAAGAATCTCTTTTTCATCTAAAGCCATTATAGTAAATAATGGAATATCAGAAAACAGTTTTGAGACAACCTTAGCAACCTTATATTTTGCCTTTTGTTTATTGAAATCTACTTTTAAAGTATTAGTAGAAGCAGCTTTTCCAGAGAACAAAGGCCCTTCAAACCTGGATTCAATTCTTAAATTGCCTTCAAATTCTTTTTCTGCATAGATTTTATGATTAATATTTAATAATTCAAATTCTTTAAAGCATTTCTTTGCAATTTCCTTAATTTCTTTAATACCGAGATTAGTGCTAAAATCAAGATCTTCAGAAGCCCGCTCAAGCCCATAGCAAATTCTTAAGCATGTTCCACCCTTAAAAACAAAGTTATCAGGATATTTTGAAATAGCATTCAAGAAAATATATTGAAGATATTCTTTCTCTTCATAGTAAAGATTAGTTTTCCTTTTCTCTTTCGCTTCATTTAGTTCTTCTATAGTTATCATCTTACCAATTTATGTCCAGTAGCCATTTTTTATCAAACATATTTTTCTTTTTTAATGACGAATCAAGATATTCGTATCCACTGCCAATATGCTTTCTTAGTTGCTCAACTTTTTTATATCCCAAATTCTCTAATAAAAATCCAAGCCTTCTAATTACTGCTCTGCTTTCCACCTTAAGAGCATAATCAATAAGCTTTTTTTTATCTAATTCATCAAATCCATTTTCTAAACATTTTCTTATTTCACGCATTCCTCCTGCATATTTTGGAAATAGTAAAGAATCAATAATAGATTTTTCTTTTTCTGCAATTGCGAATTCTCCCATTCTTATATATCCAAAGAATCTATTTTTATTTAAGGTAACATATTTAAAAGAATCAGTCCCCTTGTTGTATTTAGTTGTAGCAAGAAAAATTTTCTTAGGCATATTATCACTCCATCCATAGTAATTCAATGCACTCCAGAAAGAAATATAAGAAGGATAATGAATATTACAACCTGTAACAAATTCATTCGCATCTTTAAATACAAAAAATCCTTGCACCTTTTTTATTATTTTCTTTCTTTTTAATGATTTAATAATATTATAGGCCTTTGTCTTACTAAATGAAAATAAAAGCCTTATATCTTTTATTTTAAAAGCTACAAAGCCATATTTCTTTAATTCTCTATATACTAGCTCTTCATTTTTACTTAATAGCATTTTTCTTTGTTTTTAGTACTTTAATTACTAATTTATAAGAAATTTACTATTTAAACTTTTCGCTTGCCATATATTTTATAATCCAAAAAGATTAAAAATAAGATTAATTTTATAATATAATGAAAAAAGGTGTTTTAATAATTGCTTTTGTTTTTATATTATTGAATGTAGGCTCTTTTGTCATTGCTGAAGTAGAAGAAGATTATGTAATATCTCTTCCAGGGAATCAAATTGATGCAAATGTCTGGGGAAGATATATTGTTTATTTAGAAGATTTAGGTAATAATAAATATGATGTATATGTTTATGATTCAGGATTAACAGTCAGCAAAGAGGATGATATAGGCGTTATAAAAATTACAAAGGACGGAATTATTCAACAACATTCGTATTCAAATCCAGTAATTGACGGGAGATATATTTCTTGGCTAGATAACAAAGAAGATATATATGTTTACGATATGGGTGAAGATGGCATTATAAGTGCAATCGATGCAGGCACGAAGAGATTGTTGCTTTCAGATACAGATCCTAGCGAGATTTATTCTTATCAAAAAGGAACTAAAGAGAATCTTAAGATTTCTAGCGGTGTTTTAGTATGGCAAGAAAATGAAATAACAGGGGGAGATTATGATATTAGAGGATATAATTTAAATGTACAAGGAGAAGCAAATCCTCTTAATCCTAAAGACTTACATTATTTAGCAATAGCAAATGAAAAAGGACCCAATATCGCAGGGCAAGCTTATCCCATAAATGAAAGGGAGCCATATATTTTAGGCAATTCAATAGCATATGTAGCAGAATATTATACAGATCTTGGAGAATTTGGAGTTGTACAAAGCGATGAAGTTTATAAAATAAGATTTTCCAATGAAATCTCAGAAAAAACAATGATTTCAAGAGATGATGGCTGCACAGCTTCAGAACCATCTCTATATTTTAATGCAAGACAAGATATAATACAAGATATAATAGATGTAGTATGGATAAATTATTGCCAGGATTCAAGGATTATGATGGAAAACCAGGAAATCAAGGTTGCAGAAGATAGCACTTTAAAATATTATTCTCCCCTATGGCCAATTACTGATCTAGAGATTCTTTTTTATGTAGAAGAGAAAGGAGAAGAATTATTTCTAGTAGGAATTAATGATCTAAATACGGAATTTAGTAGGACCAGTACTACTGATAGAAAAATAGATATCGACGATTATAGAGTTGTTTACAATGTTCAAAATAACGGAAAAGATATAGGAATAAAATCTTTACAAACTGCATTGGCTTCTTTCAAAACGCCAGAATGCTCTTCTAGAGCAGATTGCCCGCTTGATAAAACAGAAAATTATTGCGATAATTTGCGGAGCTGTTCCCAAACAACTAAATATTCATGTCTTTCTTCACTATGTATTTCTTTTAAAGAAAGAGAATCATGTAAAATTTGTGCATCTGGATGCGAACAAGGTTTATGTCTTGGAGGAACATGTGATGACAAAATAAAAAATGGAGACGAAAGTGATATTGATTGCGGAGGACCGTTTTGTGAACCATGCAATATAGAAAAAACATGCAATAAATATGGCGACTGCATCTCAAATAATTGCGTTAAAAATAAATGCACCTCTAATATTTGTCCTCCTAAAGAGGAAGTGCCTTTATTCACAGCTTCAAATAAACTCTATCTTAATCAGCCTATTAATAGTATAAAAAGCGTAATAACAAAAACAGAGCTTCCATTTACTTTAATGGTTGGCAAATTTAATGGAGTAGATTATTTACAAAATATTGAAATTGGAAATTATCCTAAAACAATATTTGCAAGAGAACCCTCTTCAAATTACGATCCTTCATTTGTTTTAGGTTTTAGTTTTACTATTTCTAATTATCTATATAATTCAATTGTTTTATTTAGCTCTCCAGTTAGTTTCCTTAATTCTGAAGAGATTACATTATTTGGGAAAAATTATAAATCCGCCCTTTCATCAGAAGGTATAATATTGTTGGAAAATGGAAAGAGATTAGTGCTTACTAATGAAAATCCTTCAAAAACCTATTATTCTGACTACTATAAAACTATAAGAATTACCCTAATTTCTGCTTCAGATACAAGTGCGACTATTGGGGTAATTATTGAAAAATCCACTGATATAGGGGGAGTTGGTTCTGGAGTTGCAATGGAGATACAAGAAGAATTGATAAAAAAAGTTAATGGTTTATTTATTCGCGTTGTAAGTGCAGATGAAACCAACACAGGAATATATGCTCTAGTAGATATAGGAACAGATATAATTACCTTAATAGATGGCTCTCCTGTTTTAGTAGGCAGAGATCAAATGGTTGTAGATGGAACTTCAGTAGACATTGACGGCTCTATAAATAATGTTGCTAAATTAACAATAACTGTCAGTGCTCCAAACACCAATAACGACGCCTTAAGAGCAGGACAAAATTTTGTTGATCCTGTATTCAAGACATTTAAGATAAATTACGGCTTAAATATCAATGACGATTCTTCTTCACGTGAAAAGATTGGGATTGCTAAAATAGATGATAATAAAATGACTTTATCATTCAAGGATTCTAGAAATAAACAACTCAATAATTTTCAATGGGCAATAAGTCCAACTGCTAGTACAATAGAACTTCAAGATTCAGCAGGAAAGAATATTGTTGTTTTAGAGGGGGCTCAAGTTTATAGAAATGAATATGCTGTCGTTGGCAATCAAGATGAAGGAAGATTGATAAAAGTAACTAACATAATTAATCAAGCCGGTTATTCAAATGACAGGGTTAAGTTTACAGATGTTCTCTCTGGTGAAATCTATCAAGCAACGCTAACTGCTGAAGGAGTAGGTACTGTTACAATTGCAGGAAAGGTATTTGATGTAAACTATTACGGAGCCCCAACTATCAGCGAAGACTTAAGATATGTTAGAATAAATTATCCAGATAGTACAGGGGCAAATGCAGCAGTTATCTATCCAACAATATCTACATCAAAGGGAGCAAAAGTAGCATTTTATAAGCCATTAGAAATAAATATTAAGGATTGGGATGGAAAAGGAAATAGCTTAAATACACTTAGATTTCCTAATGGTAATGGATATACCGATTTCAATATTCCTAAGAGCGCAGGAACTACAAATATCAAAGTAGGAAAATTAGATTATAGAATTATTATAGATGCAGCATTACAAAATATGGAAATTCGCCTAATGAAGAATGAAATAGAGGGTGTTGGTGAGGTTGCATTAATTATTTTTGAAGAAAGAGATAATAGCGTAAATTATAATGCTCTAATTATCAAGCTCGAGCCAGGCAATACAGCTATTGATGGAATTGGCGTTGAAGGGGTTATTAAAACATGGCGTGGAGACGACAATTGGTTTATAGGAACCAATAATAATTTGCTTTACGCAGCAGATTTATATGGGACTATTATTTCTTTAGATACATCTGACCTAGACCAAAAAACTGCAACAATTAGCTATCCTGATGAGCAAATATATGCAAACATATTAATTACAAATAGTAATTTATGTGCTATTTCAACAAAATTCATCCGGGCAGACGCGGATAACTCAGGCAAGCTGGATTTAGCAGATGCATTAACAATCCTGAATAATTTATTCTTCGCTGGAAAAGTAACTTGCCAGGATTCAGCAGATGTTGATGATAATGGAATATTAAATATTGCTGATGCAATTTACCTCCTCCAAAGATTATATTCAGGCGGAGCAGCAATTTCAGCTCCGAACGCAGCAGGAGAAGACCCAACGCAAGATAATTTAAATTGTAATTGTTACGGAACAGGATGTTAAGAAAGATTTAAATATGTCTAAATATATGGACTTAAGTCTAAAAATATAGACTAGAGTCAAGAAAATGAATAAAATAAAAACAGCTAAAATATTAGAAATATTCTTCGAATATCCAGATAGAAAATTTACTGTAAGAGAATTGTCTAAAATGACAAGAATACCAAGGGCAAGTGTTCATAATTATCTTTTTCAGCTAAAAAAACAAAGGCTAGTAACTAAAGATAACCAATCTGCAACAAATCTTTTATTTAAGGCAAAGAAAACGCATTATTTCATAGAAAAAATAATTGAATCGGGTTTGGTTGACTTTCTAGTGAAAAATCTTAACCCCTCTTGTATTATACTTTTCGGAAGCATAAGAAAAGGAGATTCTGTGAAGGAAAGTGATATTGACATTTTTGTAGAGAGCCCTATAAAAAAGGAGCTTATTCTTAAAGATTTTGAAAAGAAATTAAATCATAAAATTCAACTCTTTGTTAAGTCAAATATTCAAGTCTTGAATCCAAATCTTTTTAATAATATAATAAATGGCATTAAATTATATGGGAGTTTTAACATAAAATGAATGAAATAGATATTATGCCTTGGAGGGAATGTGAAAAAGGATTTATAAGAAAGACTCAAATAGATCTTCCTAGAATAAAGTCCATTCTAGAGACAATCGCAAGAAGGTTAAAGCGAGCTCGTGCAACCGAGCTTAATTCAGAAAGTATTTCATTTATTGTTGAGGATTATTATGAAGTTGTAAAAGAACTGCTTATCGTATACATTTTGAAAGATGGTCTTAAATCACAAAATCATCAGTGTCTCATTTCCTATTTTTATAAGAAAAATCCTAATCTAGAAAAAGAGGCATATTTAATTGCTCAAATGTCTTTCTTCAGAAATAGGCTCACATACTATGGCGAGCAGATTCCTATGGAGTTTTATAAGAAAAATAAAGAAGAATTTGAGAAGTTGATTCATTTATTGGAAAAGATGGTAAAAGAATAGTTCAATTCAATTTTTGGCCATCCTTTATTATTAAGATTTAAATAGGTAATATAAGTTATAACATAATGAAAATTAGGTGGAGCTCTATACTAATATTATTATTTCTAGTATTACTTATACAAACTGTTTCAGCAATCGATAAAGCACACGTTGTTATCTCAGATGATAGAAACTTTATCTTTATGGAAAATGACGGAGCAGCAATTCCAGCTCCGAATACCATAGGAGAAGACCCAACGCAAGATAATTTACAATGCAGCTGTTACGGAACAGGATGCTAACATTTAAAAACATAAACAAATATTAATATACAATGGCAAAAAGAAGAGTGAATAAAATAGATAAAATTCCAAGAACAAAACCCCTATCTAAAAGCTCAGTTAATACCTTAATTATAATTTTGCTAATAATTGTTTTAGGAATAATTATTGTAAAAGCTATTATGAACAAAGACGTTCTCTTTAGCGCATGCCCAGGATATATAGATACGGATTCTAAAACAGCAGGCTATGATGGAGATGGCGTGCCTGGCATCAAATACGATACAAATTGCAAGCCTATACAAGGAGATAATTGCCCAACTATCTATAATCCAAATCAAAATAATAAGTATTGCAATCCCCTTTATGGAAAAACAATTACAGACCAAGATGGAGATTATATTCCTACAACTTCAACGTATAGCACTGCCCTAGCCCTTTATATTACAGATATTGAGCCTTATGTATATACTGACATAAAAACAAAGCCAGTGCGTGTGCAAACAACATCAACAGGAACTTCAACAGACAAGTTATTGACATTAACACAACTTTATACATTGTCACAGCAAGGCACATCTACTTCCCCTAGCCCATCTCCTAGCTCAACATCTTCTCCAGCGCCTTAATTAAATATTTTCCAGATTTCTAATTTTTCTATAAAAGCTTAACGATACTAACTAATTTAAGCTATAACTCCAACAGCCATTTCCAGAGAGGAATAAAAGTTATTTTCTTATTTTCTATTTTTTCCTTGCCTTCATAATTGTCTGTAATAACCAAAAGATTATTACATTTTAACTCTTCACTTCCTTTAACTAAAGATTTAATTTCCCTCTTTTTAGTTTCTAGATTATCCATATTATGGCAGACTTGTATTAATTGCTTAATTTTTAAGCCTTCTTTTATAACAAAATCCACTTCTTCATGCAAAATATTCTTCCAATAAAAAATATGCATCAATCTATTATCGAAAGCTTTTCTTTTTAATTCTAAAAAAACAATATTTTCATACATCTTTCCATAATCTTTACTGAATTTCATGCCAATAAGGTTCAAAAGTCCACTATCAATGCAATAAACCTTTCTCGGGTTTTGGAATTGGTCTTTTATTTTGTATGAGAAAATAAGATTATCGAAGAATAAAAATGAATCTTTAATTAAATTAAAATAATTCTCAATAGTCGAGACAGATATTTTGATGCCTCGTGATTTGAAATAATTAGCCATCTTATTAAAACTTAGCAAATTAGCTACATTTCCTGCAAGATAATAAGAAAATTCCTCTATCGTGTTCTCTTTCCTTATGTTTCTACTCAAGATATCTCTTGATAGAATATCATTAAATAATTGGCCCAATATTTGCTCTTTATTATCGGAAAGCGCAACTTCCGGGAAACCTCCAAAGTTTAGATATTCTTCAAAGAACTTTTTAATGTTCGCTCTTTCTTTTTCAGTTACGCCCTTATTAAATTCATGCTTTTTGAATCTCAAAAATTCTTTAAATGAAAGAGGCATTAAGGTTTTAGATAAATGTCTTCCAGTTAACAACGCCCCATAATCCTTGCTTAGAAGATTTGCATTTGATCCTGTAACGAAAATCTTAATTTTTCCCTTAAATTCATCATAAATGCTCCTTACAAATTTCTCCCATCCAGATACTTTTTGAACTTCATCAAGAAATATATAGATTTTGCCTCTCTCCAAAAGTTTCTCCGAATGAATGAATTCAATAAGTTCATTAAAGTATTCCTGTTTTAAAGGAAAGAGTTTCCTATTTTCAAAATTTATGTAGATTGTGGATTTTTTATCTATTTTTTTCAATAGCTCATTAATTTTACTATACATCAAGAAGGTTTTTCCACATCTTCGTATCCCAACAATATCATTTATTAAATCGCTCGAATCTATTTTACTATCTCGTGGGATTACTTCAGGTATTTCTTTTTCCCAGTATTCATATACTATTTCTTTTATCATTTTATACTTAACAATATTCATTAATATTATTAACTATATTTAACAATATTTAAATGTTTCTATAGTTGCTCTGTCCACTTTTAAGATGTAATTTTCCAGACTTCTATCTTTTCCATAAAGAATTTCTGGCTAGAAACAACTTTCTTCTTGAATTTTCTTTTCTCTAAAGAACTTAGAATTCTAGCTTGAGGAGTTAAAGAAGAAACAACAAGCAATATAATGCCTTGCTTGTTCAAATGCTTTCTAGCATCTTTCAAGAATCTTAAAATAATTTCATCTCCTCTTTTTCCTCCGCTTGTTGTTCTCGCGCTTTCAGCATCTTCTTTCTTGTCTTCAGGAAGATAAGGCGGATTAAAAATAATCAAGTCAAATTTTTTTCTAACATTTTCAAATAAGTCCGACTGAATAGCTTTAATTCCTTTTTTATTTAGAATTTTAACAACATCTTGAGCAATGTCAATAGCAAGAACAGAAGCAGCGCCTGCTTTCAGAGCAGCAATAGCTTGAATTCCACTTCCAGAGCCTATATCCAGCACTTTTTTCCCTTTAGCCAGCTTTTTAACTTCTTTCTCTAAAAGAAAAGAGTCTTCTTTAGGTTCATATATCATTTTGCGTCAAAGCTAACCACAAATCTAGCAAATATTAAAGCAAAATAAGGCAAGATAAACAAATTAATTATTTCCTCAACTCTTTCAGGCGTAAAGCCTAGAATTCCATTAAGCGCAAAAAATAAAGCAAGTATTAAAATAGTTTTAAGATAATTCTTTTTCACAAGAATAGCAGAATTTCTCAAGCTTTCTAAAATGCTTTTATTTTTAATAATTAAATAAAAAGGAGAGAAAGTCAGGAATATTATAACTCCCAGCAATCCTAAAAAATAAATAAAAAAGAAAACAAGTTTCGCCAAATTTACTTCAAGGCTTAAGCTCTTGCCTATTAATGAAGCACCATTTTGAGAAATAAGCCATATTATATTATAAGAAATAATAATCAAGACAATAATTATAAAATTTTTCAGCCAGAATTTATTGGAATTTTTTAATAATTCTAAAAATCCCGGTTTTTTATTTCTTGCAATTTCTCCACTAATGCCTATCAAGCCAGATGAAAAATAAGAAATAATAAATAAAGAAATCAAGCTAAAGATTACTAGCCATATAGCGAGTGTAATACTATTGCTTAAATTATAATTTATCTTAACAGAGATTAAAGAAAATAAAGTTAGAAGAATAAATATCAGAATTCCAGGAATAATAACAAGAGGATTATTATAAATGTCATAAAAACCTTTCTTAAATAGGTTAATTAAGCCAGGCTTTTCCATTTTAAGCTGCTCCAAAAACATAGTCTAATAATCTTTGTCCATAAATAAAC
>Ga0209514_10010143_pt1 | contig 10180 bp, 7 predicted proteins | sample Subgrocontami58m_FD_187452 | JGI IMG/M metagenome (GOLD analysis project Ga0209514, IMG submission 187452) | Subsurface groundwater microbial communities from S. Glens Falls, New York, USA - GMW37 contaminated, 5.8 m (SPAdes) (version 3) | ecosystem: Environmental > Aquatic > Deep subsurface >... | reverse complement strand
TTCGGCACGGGCCATCTGGTCGTCACCCGCGACCCGGATGACGGGTGGGTCAACGCCGGCACCTACCGGCTCATGCTGCTGGACCGCAACACGCTGGGCTTCTACATTTCGCCGGGAAAACACGGGAGCATTCACCGCCAGAAGTATTTTGAGAGAGGCCAGCCGTGTCCCGTGGCCGTAGCCATTGGGGCGGACCCCGCAATCTGGTTTGCCTCTACCATGGAAGTGCCCTTCGGCGTCTGCGAATATGAATACGCCGGAGGACTGACCGGGCAACCAGCCCAGGTCATCGAAGGTGAACTGACCGGGCTACCCTTACCGGCCACGTCGGAGATCATCCTGGAAGGTGAGTCTTACCCAGGGGACCTCCGGGACGAGGGACCCTTCGGCGAATGGACGGGCTACTACGCCGGCCGGGGCCGGAAGGAACCAACCATCGTCGTCAAGCGTGTGATGCATCGCACCAACCCCATCCTGACCTGCGCTCAGCCGGCCCGCCCGCCCAGCGACCACGTCTATCGGGCCGTGGTACGCTCCGCCTTGATCTGGGACGAACTGGAGAAGGTGGGAATTCCGGACGTCCAAGGGGTCTGGTGCCACCCCGCCGGGGGCTCCAGAATGCTCACCATCGTCTCCATCAAGCAGCGGTACGCCGGCCACTCCCGTCAGGCGGGGGCTATCGCCGCCCAGTGCCCCGCCGGGGCCTATATGGGACGGTTCGTCATCGTGGTGGATGAGGACATCGATCCCTCTAACACTTACGACGTTCTCTGGGCACTCTCCAGCCGGGCAGATCCGGAGCGGGACATCGATATCATGCGCAAGGCCCTGGGAAGCAAGCTAGACCCGTTGATCCATAAGGACAACCCCTCAACCTTCAACTCCCGGGCCATCATCGACGCCACGCGTCCCTATGACTGGAAGGACGACTTTCCGCCGGTAGTGGAGTCCAGCCCTGACCTGAAGAAGAAGCTGTTTGCTAAGTTTCCGGGACTGCTGGATTAGCACCCCGTTGACTCCGACCATGGTTCGTGGCATGATAGGCTTCATCAAACGCGGAAAGGGGTGTTCTTAAGCGTTGGACAGGAGGCTCCGGGCTTCTCTAGGAGGATGGGCACTTCTCTTATCAGTTCCTCTGCTGATTTTCGTCTGGCTGCTTCTTAATCCTGACCTCAACGCCACCTTCGAGATCCCGGTCCAGCACTTCTACATCGTAACGGCCATCCAGTTGATAAGCTTGGTAGTGGCCCTTCTGGTGGCCAGGGCCGCGATAGATATGCGCGAGTTCAGGGTCCTCTTCCTGAGCCTGGGCTTCATGGCCATGTCTGGCCTGTTTGCTGTCCATGCCCTCTCTACCCCGGGTGTCCTGGTACCGCCGGCCGAAGAAGATTATCCGGGCGTAATGGGGCTGTCCGCCTTCTTGAGTCTGCTGATAGCCGCCTCCTTCTTCGCCGGCAGCGCCTCCCCCTTACCCCTCCTCATCCGGCCTCGGACTCGGGGCCTGGCTCTGGCCCTGGTAGGGATCGTCCTCTTCATCGTGCTCGTCTACGGCGTCTCGACCTTCATATGGGCCGAAGAACTCGAGGACGTACCTTTCACCTCTCCCTGGGGCTCCTATGTCACGGCGGCCGTGACCATGGCCTTACTGGCCTTTGCTATCTGGCGCAATTTCGTTGCGTACACCCTGACCCGCCTGCCCATGCAATGGGCCCTGGTAGCCGGGTTTGTCCTGCTGGCCGAGGCCCAGGTGAGCATGGCGCTTTCCCACGAATGGACCCTGGGCTGGTGGGAGTACCATTTCCTGATGCTGCCAGCCGCCGGCGCCGCCATGGCCGGCCTACTGGTGCAGTACGGCAAGACGGGCAGCCTGCGCACGATCATGGAAGGAGTCTTCCAGCTAGAGAACCTGGTGCAGATCGAGCTGGCCCACGGCGAGACCATCGCCGCCCTGGCCGCCGCTACTGAGGCCAAGGACCCTTATACCAAGGGCCACACCATACGGGTAGCCGAGAAAGCGGTAGCCCTGGGCCAGGCCCTCCGTCTTCCCAATGAAAAGCTGAGGATACTGGCCCGGGCCGGGCTCCTCCACGATATAGGAAAGCTAGGCATACCCGATTCCATTTTGCTTAAACCGGGCCCTCTGAGCGCCGAGCAATTCCTGGTCATAAAGGAGCACCCGCGGTTGGGGTTAGAGATACTGGAGCGAGTGGGGTCTCTCGAGAGGGAGATCCAGGCCATCAGGGGCCACCACGAGCGCATGGACGGTACAGGCTATCCCGACGGCCTCTCCGGCGACCAGATACCCATCGAGGCGCGGGTCCTGGCAGTGGCGGACGTCTACGACTCCCTGGCATCCGATCGTGCCTACCGCAAGGCATTGCCCATGGAGCAGGTCAAGGAGATAATGAGAGAGACGTCCGGATCGCACCTGGACCCTCAGGTAGTGGAGGTCTGTTTGAAGACGTGCCCGTGTGATGACGTTTCTACTCTAAATTGCGGCCCAGTATGAGATAAACTAGTCCATCTGGCAGGGCCTGCGGGAGGAAACCCATCAGGCGGCGGACATCACTAGCAAAGGGAGACTCTTGATACGGGATTGCTCAACTCAGGACAAGGACAGCATTTACGCCATCGTCAACGACGCGGCGCGGGCTTACAAGGGGCATATTCCTCCCGACCGCTATCATGAGCCTTACATGCCCATGGAAGAGCTCCTGGCGGAGATGCGTGCCATGATGGTGTTCGGCTGGGAAGAGGATGGAAATCTGTTGGCAGTCATGAGCCTTCAGCCCGTGAAGGACGTAACGCTTATCCGCCACGCCTACGTGCTGACCCCTTACCAGAATAGGGGAATCGGCACCCGGCTGTTGAAGCATATAGTTGAGCAGACCGGAACCCGTCGCCTGCTGGTAGGCACTTGGGCGGCGGCCACGTGGGCGGTGGCCTTCTATGAGCGACACGGGTTCCGCACCATGCCGGACAAGGACGAGTTGCTACGCACCTACTGGCAGGTGCCGGAGCGACAGATCGAGACCTCGGTGGTCCTGGGTATGGAAATACGAGGAACAGGGAACCGGGTGATGGGTCAAGGGTTCAAGGTTAAGGTTCAGGGCGCGGGGGCCATAGGGCACTAGAATAAGCGGACCTGGGACGTAGCGCAGGGGCTTGTCCCCTGCCAGGCCCTGTTAGGACATAGTGCAGGGGCTTGTCCCCTGCCCGGCCCTGTTGGAACGTAGCGCAGGGGCTTGTCCCCTGCCAGGCCCTGTTGGAACGTAGTGCAGGGGCTTGTCACTTGCCAGGCCCTCGTCGGGCGTCATTATGAAGGAGATATCGCAGCAATGGAGGAATTCGCTTACGTTCTGTCCCTCTTCCGCTGGTTCCAGCTCCGTCCGGGGCCGCCCCCCGAAGGCTACTGGGCTCTGGTTGGGCTGTATGCCCTGGGGCTAGGGGCCAGCGCCGCCTACTTCGTCACCGTCCGGCAGCGCTTTGGAGACCACAGCTACCGCATGGCGACAGCCCGGCGCGTAGGGCTCTCAGCCGGGATTGTCTCTGCCTTCGGGCTGATCTTCGTGGCCTTGCGTTTTCTGGAGATCCCGTACCTATCCCTGAGGCTCTGGGTCAATACCATCACCTTGGGGGCCGTCGGCCTGGGGCTTTTCCTGGCCTACTACTTTGTGCGCAAGTACCCGGTCTCTCTTCACGCCTTCGACGAGCGCCAGCTCCGAGAACGGTATCTGCCGAAGCCCAAGCCAAAGGCGAAGACAGCGGGCGGGTCCCGGCCACGCCGGCGCGCCAGGTAGAGGGCGCTCGCGGAAAGAGTACCGACAAGTCACAATGAACAGGACGAGACCCCGGAGGTCAGTCCCGGTCAAACTGCCAGCGTGTTGCGGTACCGATGAAATCGCTTTCCTGCCAACTTAGGACCACGCGGAGTGTCAACTTGTAGACTACCTGAGATGGGTTACTCGCATCCGGTCGAAACCCGTACTTGGCATCGTAAGCATCCGCGAACCGCGTGATTAGGGAAGTGTCGGAAACTTCCTCTGCAGCGCCTTCGACGATCACCACGTCGTCGCCACTTTCCAGGTGCAGAACAAGCCCCGGGTTGGCTGTGAGGTTTCGCCCCTTCTGGGAAGCACGATCCGTGGCAAACCAGAACGTCTCGTCTAGCCAGACGCCCCAGACCGGCACAGAATGCGGCCGTGCATCAGGACGCGTTGTCGCCATCCAGTAATTGTGTGCGCTCGCCAACTTGGTGGCCACCGCCTTCCAGTTGGCCACCTCTTGCCTTGTCCTCTCGAGGACTCCGTAGCTTTCCGGCATATGAGGTCGACCAGGCGTAGGGACGGCCTTGCCGTGTGGATGTTTCTCTCGTGACAACTGCTTTTCACTGACCGCTGGGGGCCAACTGCAAACAGCTACACCCCCGCCAGGAGCGGCTCCTGTTTCTCCTCCACGACATGGTCGGTCAGGGCCTCTTTCAGGACCTCGTCCATGTGCTCGACGAAGACGAAGTGCAACTGCTCTCGCACTTGCTGGGGCACTTCTTCCAAGTCCCTCTCGTTGTCCTTGGGCAGGAGGATGGTCTTGAGGCCGGCCCGGTGGGCAGCCAGCATCTTGTTCTTGATACCGCCGATGGGAAGGACCTTGCCCCGCAGGGTAATCTCGCCGGTCATGCCCACGTCCCCGCGCACGGGACGCCGGGTCAGAGCGGAGATGAGGGCTGCGGCCATGGTTATGCCGGCAGAAGGACCGTCCTTAGGTATGGCGCCCGCTGGGACATGGATATGGATATCCCGCTTTTCATAGAACCGCTCCTCCAGCCCAAGGGCCTCGGCCCGGGACCGGGCGTAAGTTACGGCCGCTCTGGCCGACTCCTGCATCACATCGCCCAGCTTTCCCGTAAGAATGGTGCTGCCCTTTCCGGGAACAACGCTGGCCTCCACGAAGAGGACGTCCCCACCGGTCTCGGTCCAGGCCAGCCCGGAGGCCAGGCCGACCTCCCCCTCCTCTGCGGCCTTCTCGTAGCGGAACCTCTTGTGCCCCAGGTACTCACGGAGGTTGTCGACTGACACCACCACTTTACCCTGGGTCACAGCCGGGGTCTGCCCGTCAGTCGCGGGCGCCGCAGCCGGGGTCTGCCCGTCAGTCGTAGGCGCCGCCGCCATGTTCTCGACCACCTGGCGGGCCGCTTTCCGGCAGATGGTGGCGATCTCCCGCTCCAGATTGCGGACGCCGGCCTCCCTCGTGTAGCTGCGGACTATCTCACTGATGGCATCGTCCCAGATCTCGATCTGCCCGTCCGTCAAGCCGTGCTGCTCCACCTGGCGGGGTATCAGGTACTGCCGGGCTATATGGACCTTCTCGTCCTCTATATAGCCGGGTAGCTCCAGGACCTCCATGCGGTCTAGAAGGGCCGGCGGAATCGTGTAGAGCACGTTGGCAGTGGTGATGAACATCACCTTGGAGAGGTCAAAGGGCACGTCCAGGTAGTGGTCCACGAAGGAGAAGTTCTGGGCCGGGTCCAGCACCTCCAGCAGGGCGGCGGACGGGTCTCCCCGGAAGTCTGCGCCCAGCTTGTCTATCTCGTCCAGCATGAAGATCGGGTTGTTGGACTCCGCCCGGCGCATGCTCTGGATGATCCGACCGGGTAAGGCGCCCACGTAGGTCCGGCGGTGGCCCCTGATCTCGGCCTCGTCCCGGACACCGCCCAGGGAGAGGCGTACGAACTTGCGCCCCAGGGCCCGGGCGATGGACTGGCCCAGAGAGGTCTTTCCTACCCCAGCCGGCCCGACGAAGCAAAGAATTGGGCCTTTCATGTCCGCCTTCAGTCGGCGCACCGCCAGGTACTCCAGGATACGGTCCTTGATCTTATCCAGATCGTAGTGGTCTTCATTTAATATCTGGCGGGCCCGGGCTACATCCAGGTTGTCTTCAGTGCTCTTATTCCAGGGCAGGCTCACGATCCAGTCCAGGTAAGTACGGGCCACCGTGTACTCCGCGGCAGCCGGTGGCATCTTGGCCAGCCGGTCCAGTTCCCGCTCGGCCTCCTTTTCCACCTCCGGAGTTAGCTGCGATTCCTTGATCTTTTGGCGCAGCTCGTTTAGCTCGACGGTCCGCTCGTCCTCTTCTCCCAACTCCTTCTGGATAGCCTTCAACTGTTCCCGCAGGTAGTATTCCCGCTGGCCCTTCTCCATCTCCCCCCTGATCTGGGACTGGATCTTACTGCCCAGCTCCAGTATCTCCAGCTCACGGTTGACCAGGCTGGTGAGCCGGCGCAGCCGCGCTTCTACATCCAGGGTCTCCAGGATCTCCTGCTTCTCGGCGAGCTGGAGATTCAGGTTAGAGGCGACGAAGTCAGCCAGCTTGCCGGGCTCCGGGATATTCAAGGCGGCAAAGGCCAGCTCATCAGGCAGGTTGGGGGCCTGCGAGACGACTTTCTGGAACAGCGAAAGGAGGTTTCGCGTCAAGGCCTCTATCTCCATGGAGGACTGGACCAGGTCCTGAAGGACCTCCACCCTGGCCTTGAGATAGGGCTCAGTGTACTTCACCTCCACCAGGCGGACCCGGGCGATACCCTGGAGAAGCACCTGCACCATGCCTTCGGGCATGCGAAGCATCCGGCTGACCTGCACAGCAGTGCCCACCTGGTAGAGGTCCTCAGGCAACGGATGCTCCTTATCGGACCGCAAGGCGAAGAACCCCACGATCCGGTCGCCCACGACTGCTTCGTTGATAAGACGCACCAGCCGCTCCTGCCCCACGATCATGGGGACTATCATATGCGGGAAGATGACAGTGTCTTTTCCAGGCAGGATGGGCAGCTCTTCAGGGACCCGGACATCCTCTACGGGCTTGGATTCTCTGGTTGTATCTTCCATATCTACAGCTCCGGACGTATTGCCTGGCGCCACGCCAGGCGTGCTGCTGGCCTAACCACAGAGATCACCGAGACCACAGAGATATCGGGGATTTTGTGCAAGGCGCCTCCGTGTTCTCCGTGTCCTCCGTGGTAAGATCGAACCACATACATTGCCAAGGGACTCCCTGGCTGTGCAGTCGGGAGAGGGACTAGGCAGTCTTGATCTGCACACTCCTGGTGGTCTGCTCGGTGGCCTTTGGAAGGACGATCTCCAGCATGCCGTCGGCATATGAAGCGGCAGCGCAGTCCGGGTCTACGGGCACGGGAAGCTCGATGACCCGCTCGAAACCACCGAAGGTGATCTCCGCCATGTGATATTTCTCGCGGCCCCCGCGGCGGTTGTCCATGCGCTCTCCCCGGATAGTCAAGCTGCTGCCATTGGTGCTTATCTCCAGGGAATTCTGGTCCATGTCGGCCGTCTCCAGAACCACCACCAGGTCGCCAGCCGTTTCATAAATATCCATGGCCGGCTGCCAGGGACTGGGGGAGTAGAAACAGACGGGACGCTTGGCGCCGGCGAAATGACCCATAAAACGGTCCATTTGCCGCTGCATATCCTCCAACTCGTCGAAAATGTTATGTCCGTGATGTGGCATAGTCAGCCCCTCCCTATGGCGCCATTCTCAACCCCATTATACATCAGGGAATCCGGTATCGGAAGGGGTCTTGACACCTGTTCCCAGGTAAGCCTAGAATGCCCGCAGGTGGAATATCGTCCCACCAGACTGGTAGCTCCAAGATTGGCCGTCACCGCGCCAGAAAAAGCTACTGAGACATCTTAACTCGAGGGATGCGAATGGCAGAGAACTCGATGACTGTCGGCGACGCGATGCTAGAGGTTTTTCGGGCCTACGACGCAGAGTACGTCTTCTCGTCGCCTGGGTCCGAGTGGGCGCCCGTCTGGGACGCGCTGGCCAGAGCAAAAGCCATGGGGAAAGGCCCAGTTTTCATTAATACGCGCCACGAAGGCCTGGCGGTGAGCCTGGCCATTGGATACTATTACCGGAGCCGCAAGCTGCCCATTGTCCTTCTGCATGCAGGCGTGGGACCACTTCACGCGGCTATGGAATTACGCTCCGCCGGCCGGGAGCACATACCAATGGTGGTCCTTGCAGGCGAATCGGCGGGTTATGGAGAAATGCCGGGGCCTGATCCGGGCAGCCAGTGGGTGCGCGTGCTGGGCGACGTCGGGGGTTCCGCCGCGCTGGTCCGGCCCCTTATGAAATGGGCCCATACCGTCACCAGTCACGCGGTCCTGATCGGGATGGTCCAGGATGCCTGCCGGCAAGCGCTGACACAGCCGACAGGACCTGTGTTCCTTTCCATTCCACTGGAATTCATGCTTGGTGAATGTCCTCCCTTCTGTAGCCGTTGCTCACCGCCCCCAACGGCCACGCACGCGGATTCATTGGCGCTGGAAGAGATTGCCCGCCAGTTGTTAGATGCCCAGCGACCCGTTCTGCTTACCGAATACGCCGGCCGCGACCCGCGCAACGTGGGCTTGCTGGTCGAACTTGCTGAAAGCCTGGCTCTGCCTGTCGTGGAAGCACGCGGCCCGGTCTTCATGAACTTCCCCAGAGACCACACTCTTCACCAAGGCTTCGACGCTGATCAGCTTCTGTCTGAAGCGGATCTCGTTCTCCTTGTGGCCGACCGGATGCCCTGGTATCCGCCCTCCCAGAGGCCAACTGATGCGAAGGTCATTCTCATCGATGAGAATCCCTCCAACAACCTCTCTCCATACTGGGCCTTTGGAGTCGACACAGTTGTCGGCGGTGAATTGACCAGTTCGTTGCAAAAGCTCAATGCGCAGGTATCGCGCTTGAAGGGCACATCAGGGAATCGTGAAGGGGTGTTCGAGGAACGCAGCGCAACATATATGCAGCGGCACCGGAGAGTTAGAGAGGACTTGCGGTCCAGGGCCATGGCTTTGGCAGAGACGCGCCCGATGAATGCGGTATGGGCCACGATGGTGATCGGGGAGGCTTTACCCCAGGATGCCCTGGTTCTCGAGGAGACCGTTACGCACAAGGGGCCCATCCTGCGCCATGTTCCTCGGAGCTTGCCGGGCACCTACTACGGCCGCGGTACAGGGGGATTGGGAACCGGACTTGGAGTGGCGATGGGGCTCAAAATGGCCGAGCCCGACCGGCTGGTGGTAGCCTTCATGGGTGACGGTGCGTTTAATTACAATCCAGTCCCGGCTGCCTTTGGTTTCGCCCAGCAGTTCGGCGCGCCGATCTTAGTGATCCTGATGGATAATCAGGGATATGCCGCTATGAAGCGTTCCCACCTCGAATACTATCCTGAAGGCTGGTCGGTCCGCACCGATACCTTCTTCGGAGCCGAGATCGAACCCAGACCTGATTACGTGGCCATGGCGCAAGCCTTCGGTGGCTACGGCGAGCAGGTGGATGACCCCGAGGCCTTGCCAGCGGCAGTCGCCAGGGCTATCGCACGAACTGAGGCTGGGCAGCTAGCACTACTGGACTTGATACTGGATCCGCGTATTTGAATTAGGAAGTGTGAATTAGGAGGTGTTGACAAGGTTTTTGGGGTATGGTAGGATAACTTATGGAGCGATTGGGTGCACTGTGACAAGTATCTGGAGAGTAAGTTGAGCTAGGCTCCTCGCGGGGCGGGTATTAACCCGAGTCTCGCCGGAGAGCGGGCTCGGGTTTTTTGTGCCCGTGGTCTTGACAGGTCTTGTTGCATGTGATAAGATACTCAAGTCCCTAAAGACGGTACCTTAACAACCGAATAGTGGAAGGAAAGAGGTCCACGTCAGGATATTGGACAACAGACGAGAGCTTGATCCTGGCTCAGGACAAACGCTGGCGGCGTGCCTTACGCATGCAAGTCAAACGGGAGCTAGTCGCTTCGGTGACTAGCTTCAGTGGCGAACGGGTGAGTAACGCGTAGGTGACCTACCCCTTAGTGGGGGATAACTTCGAGAAATCGGGGCTAATACCGCATGAGTTCGGTCCTTCATTGGGCCGAGGAAAGCCGAAAGGCGCTGAGGGATGGGCCTGCGTCCGATTAGCTAGTTGGTGAGGTAACGGCTTACCAAGGCGATGATCGGTAGCTGGTCTGAGAGGATGGTCAGCCACACTGGGACTGAGACACGGCCCAGACTCCTACGGGAGGCAGCAGCGAGGAATCTTGGGCAATGGGCGAAAGCCTGACCCAGCAACGCCGCGTGGGGGATGAAGGCCTTCGGGTCGTAAACCCCTTTTGTCGGGGAAGATAGTGACGGTA
>Ga0209514_10010142_pt1 | contig 10181 bp, 9 predicted proteins | sample Subgrocontami58m_FD_187452 | JGI IMG/M metagenome (GOLD analysis project Ga0209514, IMG submission 187452) | Subsurface groundwater microbial communities from S. Glens Falls, New York, USA - GMW37 contaminated, 5.8 m (SPAdes) (version 3) | ecosystem: Environmental > Aquatic > Deep subsurface >... | reverse complement strand
TTACAGCATCACCTATGCCGCCGCCCACGATTATGATGGTTTTGCAGGAAAGGAACTGGAATACAGAAAACAGTTGAATTACCCTCCCTTTGGCAAATTGGCCCGGATTGTATTTCGCAGTGGGAAGGAGGAAAGCGCCAGCGAAAAGGCTTCTGTTGTTGCCGAAAAATTGACAGAAATCACAAAAGCAACCGGGGGTCAACTGGAAGTGCTCGGACCGTCACCGGCGCCCGTGACGAAGATTAACAACATGTTCCGGTGGCATCTCCTGCTAAGGGCGCAGGACTACACAGCTATTCACAATGCCCTCCAGGGTATTTCTGACATGTTAAAACCATCAAAGAACGTACAAACAATGGTTGATATTGATCCCTATATGATGTTATAAAAATGGCATTTTTGACGTTTTTCATAAGTGACCTGAAGCGTGTCTTTTATGACTGTAATACCTTACAATAAACAAGTTACAACTCAAATTCATTTCCTGCCCATTCCTGCAGAATCCTGTCCGTTTCCGTGAAATCGGTCACGATTTGGTCACGGTAGGTCACGTTTTGGTCACGGTAAAAAGCGCATTTTTGGGTTTGACATAACTAGCCGGAGTTGTTAATCTGTGCGTGGCAAAATGAATCTGAAATAATACATGTTGTGGTTCAGCGGTTATCCGGGTTTTTCAGTAAATAATGAAAAATATCCTTATCTGCGTAGCAGGCGCAACTCCACAAATTGTTACAGAAACAATTTACGCCCTCTCCCGTAACATCCCCCCTGTATTTATCTCGGAATTGTATGTTATCACCACCTCGTATGGCAGGCAACTGATAGCCGACACCCTTATCAGGCAAGGCATTCTCAGGCAACTGATAGAGGAATATAAACTTCCTGATATCACCTTTACGGACGATAGCCTTATCGTAATAAAGGATGCTCATGGCGTCCCGTTGCAGGATATCAGGAATAACGAAGAGAACGAAGTAGCCGGCGATACTATAACAGGGTTTATCAAAGAAAAGGCCCGTGATGTAACAACTCGCCTTCATTGTTCCATCGCCGGAGGCCGCAAGACCATGGGGTTCTATCTCGGCGGCGCATTGCAACTCTTTGGCAGACCGTGGGATAATCTCTATCACGTCCTGGTTAGTCCGGCATTTGAGGGCAATCCTGACTTCTTTTATCCCCCCAAAAAGCCGAAACGGATACCCTGCAAGATGCCAGATGGGAGCGAAGTCATGATGGACACAAATCAGGCGCACATTCAACTGGCGGAGTTGCCGTTTATCCGTCTCAAGGGGAAATTACACCTGGGCAGTAATAGTTTTAAAGAGCTTGTGTGCCAGGGGCAGGAAGGGATAGATACGGCGCTTGTGCAGGAACCGCTGCGGCTGAATCTGCGTGACAGGGCGCTTGAGACAGGAGACAGGGCGATTTATTTCACGCCAATAGAGCTATCCGTTTACCTGATACTAATGGAGCAAAAGCTGCATCATTGCAGGCGACCGGAAAGGAAGTACTGTCTCGAATGCAGTGATTGTTATACCCCGATTGGATATTTAATGGGGCGAGAGGCATTGAATACCTTTGTCGCATGTTATGAAAGGTTATTTGGCAAGGATTCTCTGAAGGGCAGAGAACTTTATGAAAAGTACGGGAAGCGGGGCGGCATCCCTTCTAAAATACTACGGCAGGTTATCAGTAAGGTAAGGAGAAAAATAGAAGATAGTCTTCGGGACAACCACCTGGTCCCCTTTTATACCATAACATCCGTTGGCAGCTATGGGAGCACGCAGTATGGATTAAGGCTGGAGAAAGGTAAGATGGTAGTAGAATAGGGAATATTTCTGAAATATTTCTTATGTGGTGTTTTTAACGGATTGTGGTAAAAATATTCGGGGTGGTAACCGCAGAGGGCACTGGGAAGGCATAGAAATAAAGGTACACATGAAATGCCGGAAGAAGAAATGAATGGGTGGCACGGACAAACCATAGCCTGCATGTCTTAAGCAGAGATGGTTTGTCCGAGTTTGAAAGCAAAAGGAGTTTGTTTTGATCAGGTTTGAATATCTATTTTCTGCACTAAATAAAGCTAAGGTTCGGTATCTGGTCGTTGGTGGAATCGCAGTCAATCTCTACGGTATTGAAAGGGCTACGGCGGATATTGACCTCGTTGTTGATTTAGAAGAAGACAATCTGGCGAGATTCGTAACAGTCATGAAAGAACTTAATTTTAGGCCAAAAATTCCCGTAAAACTTGAAGGCTTTGTTAAAAAAGAAATAAGAGAAGGCTGGATTCGGGGAAATGGGATGACGGTTTTTAGCCTTTTCGATCCGAAGAATCCCTTTTTCCTTCTGGATATTTTTGTAGAAACGCCCTTCAATTTTGATAGTGTCTATGGAGCGAGAGAGGAAATCCATGCCGAAGAAACAATTATTCCGGTAGTGCCGATGAAACATCTCATTGAAATGAAAGAAAAGACGGGCAGACCCCAGGATATTGCAGATGTATTTTACCTGAGAAAAATACAGGAGGAATGGCATAATGAAAGCTGAGCAACCGTTACTTTACTATAAAACAAAAGAGCAAATAGAAGAATATCGAAAAAAACCCGTACGGGAAAAGCTCATGTGGCTGGAAGCGCAGATGGAATTCTTTTACAAGGCCATGCCGGAAAAGGCAAAGAGGATAAGGGAACGATTGTTTGACAAGGACAATTGCGCCACGAGTAAGAAACCGGATTGCTAGTCTGTTACCTGGAAAGGGATAAATAGTGGAGAAAGCTATGGATGAAAAACAGAAAAAAGAATATCAGACGATAGTGCTTGCAGCGCTGCTGCATGATATTGGAAGGAGAGGTTGGAAATGGCAAAAATAGAAAAAATCTGTTTTGAAATAGAGACTGTAACCCCGATGTTTCTTGCAGGAGCCGATGGAAAAACGGCAGAGTTACGGCCAGCTTCTTTAAAAGGACTTCTGCGTTATTGGTGGCGTGCGCTTCAGGCTGAAAGCGATTTAAGTAAACTGCGCGATAAAGAAGCTGGAATATTTGGGAGTGTTGATCGTGGCGGAAGTTTTTCAATTCAGATAAAGCACGAGCCTTTTAAACCAACAAGGAATAAGCTTCCTAATCATGCCGTTTCTGTAGAAGGGAAAAAGTTTAGGATTAATATCCTTGAATATTTAGCCTATGGAACATATTCCTTTGAAAAAGGACAGGGCAATGTCTTCGTCAGGGATTATATTCCACAAAATACAAAATTTAACGTAATACTAAACATTTTTGATGAAAATTATAAGAAAGAGATTTTGAAGACATTTTATGTATTTAGCCTGTTTAGCGGTATTGGTTCTCGAAATAGAAATGGCTTCGGGAGTTTCGATATATTGAACAAAACCAAAGTATTTGAGACTATCAAAAATGATTTTTCTGTAGATGCCCCCTATAAAATCGACAACCTTGCAAAATTGATAAAGAGAGTTGGTGTTCAGTCTTATTTTTCCTTTTCAGATCAAACTAAGGTTTTTGGGTCAAAGGATTCCTTTGATTCGTGGGATAAAGCCTTAGCAAATATTGGTATCCTTTACAAACAAATCAGGTCAAAGCTGGAAAAAAGACACTCGTTTGAAAAACGGCAATACATAGGGGCGCCAATAGTAGAAAGAAAAGTTACTCACTCTTTTCTCGAAAGACACGCTAAACCATATTTCATAAAAATAAGTAGAGAATCAAAAAATTATTGTGCGTATATTCTTTATCTTCCTTCACGATATTGTGATGGGTTAGATTCTGATAGAAACAAAAAGAAGATAAATCACTCTAAAGTAGACAATGATTTTAATAATGTTTGTACTGAATTTAATAAGCATCTTATTAGCGAAATGGAATTAGTTTTATAAAAAGTGATAACGGAGGCTTTTATGAATAGAGAAATACTTATCAAAAAAATCAAGGCGCTTCTCCATGACCCGCCAGAAAAAGCCCTAATCCTTGGCAAGGTGGGTCATGAAGAGAGGGCATCGCATCTCATGCGGATTATTGAAGGAAGCGCTTCGATAACCAATGATACAAAAGACGCCGACCATATTGCCTCTGCATCCGACAGGATAAATTTCCCCAAGGATATCGAAGCAAAGGCCGATTTCCCAAAAGAACCCGTTATTGTTCATCCCTTGTCCGGAAAGGAATTTAAGATTCCACCATCTGCCACGTCTGCTATTACAGGCATTGATTATAAACGGGTAATGGATAATGTTGAGGAAGCCATAAAAGAGATTGCTTTAAAATATCCTGATTTAGAATCAAGATACCTCTCTCTGTGGACTGAGTTGTATGAAATCATTAAAGTTAAAGAAAAAGATTCCGGGAAATCGGCTCTTGGTCAATTATGGGATATTTTACCGGCGGATACGCGCATCCCCGACCACTCCATCTGGGAGCATAGAAGGGTTACCTCAGCCATTGCAGGCGCTTTGCCGGAACCATCTCTCTTGTTATTCTCCATCGGGCCGGTACAGGACTTTATTGCAACAGCCCGAAAAACCCAGGATTTGTGGGCAGGGAGCTATATGCTTTCGTATATATCGTGGACAGCAATGAAGGCAATTTCAGAGGAAATGGGACCGGATTCTATCATCTTTCCCGACTTGATGGACCAACCCTTTTGCAACCTCTGGCTGAAAGAAAGGGGATTGGAATTTATTGAAAAGCCTGGCTGGGAATTCCTGTCTTCCCCTACTTTGCCTAATCGGGCGCTTGCCATTCTTCCAAAAGATAATGCCGAACACATTGCAAAAAAGGCTGAAGGCGCGGTAAAAGATGTTTTTACTGAGATATGTTTTGCAGTAAAAAACGAGATCGAAAATTCCTTGAACGAATTAAAAGGCGATGCCGGTTGGGAAGAAATCTGGAACAGGCAAACCAGAGATTTTTTGGAGGTTTACTGGTCAATACTGCCCATAGGTAAAAAAAGTGAATATAAGGGTTTTATTGATACATATAAAACTCTTTTGGGCAACGATCTTCTAAAGGACTTTGAAAAACTTTTAAAAGAATATGAGACAAAAGGTTTTGGTCCTAATATTGGCACAGTATATGGGCAGATGTACCGATTTCTCGAAAAGGCGCACGGGAGCAGAAAGACTGTCAGGAACTTTTTTCAACAATCAGAGCCGCATTACAAATGCACTATGTGCGGAATAAGAGAACCTGTACATCCTGAACGATACAATAACCAAGATTGTAAAGAGTATGGAGCGCTTACAGGGTTTTGGAAAGAAAGGCTCAGCGGTGAATTCCAGGATATAAAGCCTTCAGAAAGATTATGTGCCGTGTGCCTAACCAAGAGATTTGCAGGCAGACATTATTTTAATAAGAAAAAGGGCTTTGGTCTCAACCCCTCATATCCTTCAACCAGCACCATGGCAACGGCAGCTTTTAAATTAAGGGTTATTGAGAAAAGCGACTTGAATGACTTACTTGTAAAAGCCCATTCTTACACGCAAAGAATAAATGCCCTTGTTGGCGATACGGCACAGGGTGCGGCGCTTCCCATGGTTTGGGGTGCATGTAGGGGCAATAAATTGTGTGAAGCATTTGCAAAATTAGAGGGAGATTGGTTATACGAGGAAAGTTTGGATGAAGAAGCGTTGTATAAAGAATACGGACAGGATAAGAGTGAAGAAGAATTTAAACAAATCTTTAAAGGGGTAAAAGACGCTTTTTACGAATTCAAGGAAGTATTAAAAGAAAAAGCATTAAAGACACACTTTGGTTCGCCATCTAAATACTACGCCATTATCCAGATGGACGGAGATAACATGGGGAAATGGGTTTCGGGTGAAAACGCGCCAAAAATAGAAAAGATTCTTCATCCGGCAATGCGGAAGCAATTAAAAGATGATGCAAATTGGCGAGAATTATTGAATCAAAAACGCCCCCTTAACCCTTCCTTGCACATCGCAACAAGTAAGGCTTTGAGGGATTTTTCTTTAAAGGTCGTAAGAAAGATTGTTGAAAGAGATCATCTTGGCAAGCTTATTTATGCAGGGGGAGACGACGTCCTCGCCTTTGTTTCATTGAAAGACCTGCCTGCCGTTATGAGATGCTTGAGGGCGTATTTCTCCGGCAGCCTTGTTTATGATGAAGCCGGAGGTGTAAAGATAGATTTCCAGAATGGTAGCGGTTTTGTGCCGGTTGACGAAAAAGGATATCCGCTTAGTTTAAAGACGCGTAAAAACCCCAGTGGGTTTTTATATTCCATGGGAACAAGCGCCACTGCAAGCATGGGTGTTTCCATTGTCCATCACTCTTATGACCTGTCTAAGGCGCTTCAGGAGGCAAGGGATGCAGAGAAAAAGGCAAAAAACGAACCTGACAAAAATGCCTTTTGCATATCTCTTAATAAAAGATCGGGCGGGGCGGAGACCTTTGGAGCAAATTGGTACTATGAAAATGATGGATACTTTGAAGTTCTTCCGGTGTTAGGAGCATTGATTGAGGCATTTGCTGACGATAAAGGCATATCTCCTAAATTCGCCTATGATTTCAAGACGGAAATTTTTGGACTTCAGGCGCTTCCGGTTGACGAAGCGATATACTGTGAGGTAAGACGATTGGCAATACGTCATAAAAATAAAGATTTCCCAAAAGAGAAAGTCGAAGAGATTGTAAAGTCTTTGTTAAGACTTAAGAATAATGGAATATCACTTGAAGAAATAAGCAGTCTGCTTACCATTACTACCTTCCTTGCAAGGAGAGAAAATCAATGAAGATTTTTATCGAACCAAACGACGTCTTAATGTTTAGAGACGGAAAACCGTTTTCCGGAGGCGATGATCATTATGCGCGAGGCGCCTTCCCACCGTCTCCATCTACATTTTATGGCGCTCTACGCTCAAAGATATTGAGCGAAAAGTACCCACAATATGAAAGTTTTAAAGACGGAAATATACCCGAAGACGTCAAAAAGGAAATTGGAACTCCCTATGAACAGGGAAGTCTTACCCTTAACCATTTCCTTCTTGCCAGAAGAATAGATGGAGCTATTCATCCCATATTTCCTGTTCCAAAGGATGTGGTAAAAATAAAGGGATCTGATGAAAAAAACTTATTTCTATTAAAACCGGAAGAATCGCTTAATAATAAAATCATCAGCAACTTCCCCTTTACCTCTTTATCTCCGCTGTGGTTAAAAACGGAAAGCCCAATAGAGGAAGTAAACGGCTTTCTCACTTTACAAGCGATGAGTACTTATCTTTGCGGGAACGTTCCTGATGGGATTATGAAAAGCGACTGTCTCTATATGAAAGATGAAAGGGTTGGGATTAAAAAGGACAGAACAAGAAAGGCGGCGGCGACAGGCAAACTTTATAGTGTCGAATATTTCAGGTTCGCAAAAGATATTGGATTTGTAGTTGAATTAGGTGGAGTAGGAAAATTCCCTCCGGAAGGATTGCTGCGATTAGGGGGCGACCACCGCTCGGCATTTTACCAGGAATCTTCATTTATTTTGCCTGATAAAGAAAAGGTTAAAAACAAGATAAAAGACACTGGACAGTTTAAGATAGTTTTCCTAACCCCTGCAATATTTGAAAAAGGCTGGATGCCTGACTGGATAGATGCGGGAAGCGGCATAGGAACACTAAATAATATTACCCTTAAGCTTATATCCGCTGCACTTGGAAAACCAGTCCATATAGGAGGCTTCGACCTTGTAAAGAAGGCGCCAAAAGATATGAAAAAGGCGGTATCCGCAGGAAGCGTCTTTTATTTTCAATTGAAAAATGGCAGTATTGACGAAGTATTTGACACCTTTTGGCTAAAATCAATCTCAACGGAAAAACAAAACGAAGGTTTTGGAATTACCATTATTGGAGGATACTAATATGTTTAAAGAAGCGAGTCTGATGTTTATCTATACAGAGACGTCCCTGCACGCAGGGAGCGGCACAAGCCTTGGCGTAATAGACCTGCCGATTCAGAGGGAAAAATATACGGACTATCCGGTGCTTCAGGCATCGGGGATCAAAGGCGCTGTGAGAGACTGGTTTGAAACAAACAATAGCGTTGAGAAACAAAAGATAGACCTGATTTTCGGTCCCGATACCATTGGGGGAGGCGGTGAGGCATTTGCCGGCGCTGCAACATTCACAGATGGCAGGCTCCTCTTATTTCCGGTAAGGTCAATGATGGGCGTGTTTGCCTATACAACGTCTTGTTTTGCCCTGAACAGATTAAAGCGCGATTTAACTATGGCAAAAGTAGCAAACGCAGACTGGAATGTTCCAACGGAACCACAGGGTGACCAGGTTTTAGGGGTACATGAAAATGGTTTATGTGAGGAGGGAAAGGTCTTGCTTGAGGAATATGCATTTGATTTTCATGAAAACAATGATGTAAAGGTTATTGCAGAATGGTTATCGCAAAACGCCTTTCCCAATGGCGCTGAATATCAATTCTGGAAAGAAAAGATTAAAACGGACTTACTTATCCTTCCTGAAGATGCCTTTAAGGATTTTGTAAAACTTTCTACCGAAGTTCAGGCAAGGATAAAAATAAACAATGACACGAAAACAGCCGCTACCGGCGCGCTTTTCTATGAAGAAACATTGACCCCTGATACCCTTCTTTATTCGGCAGTCATGGCAAACGACCCATTCAAAGATGAAGGAAACAGACCCAACGGTTTAAAAAATGCTAAAGACATAATGTCCTTTATAGCTAAACTTAATGGCAACAGGGCCCAATTTGGGGGAGACACAACCATTGGCAGAGGAATAGTGAATATAAGGTTTCTTAATGGAGGTGCAAAATGAGCCGACTGCAAAGAGTGGAACAAAAAAGAGCGGCAGAGGCATGGAGTTGCATTCAGGCGGTAAGTGAAGACATAGATAGCCCTAAATTTAAAAAGGATTACAGAGGCATCGTCATGAAGCTTCCTACGTTAATACTTACCAATGGACTTGGGCAAACCCTTGCATTTTTAAAATCTAAAGGCAAAAATGTTGACTCTAACCCCGAAGAAAAGGTTTATGGGGATTTACAAGGATGGCTTACAAAACCAAATGTTGTAAATTGGGGAAGGGTTACACATGATGAATTAATTGAAAGGATTATGGCTATTGATAGCACTAAATATCGTTTCATAACAATAGAAAGCCTTTCATTTTTAAACTGGCTCAAAAAGTTTGCAGATGCCATCTTGCCAAAGGACGGAGGTGAATAATATGGCCATTCCGCTACCTCAACATACACAAAATTTTGTATTACAACAAGGTGGATTACGAAAGTTCAGCAATTTCGGATTGCTGTTTAATAAGTACATTGATTGGGATCGCAACTGGGAAAAGAAAAAAAATATCCAGAGCGAAATCCTCGATTCTTACACAAAAAACGATTCTCTTCTGGAATCTTACAAAAACAGGCAAAAGGCACTTTTGGAAAATTACAAGATACGAGGCTATCATGTTGAATGTTTTACAATGGCTACGGATTATCGTTTGATTTCCGGGCTCGGCGGCGCACATGTGCTTGAAACGGGTTTAACGCTGCAACCTTTATACGGATTTCCATTTCTTCCGGCAAGTGGCGTTAAAGGACTTGCAAGATTTTATGCAGAGAAGATTGATGAGGCTTCTGACGAGGAACTACTGGGGGTATTTGGGTCTGAGGATAAAGACAGGCTTTCAGATTCCAACCGCGAGGGAAGGGTTGTTTTTCTGGACGGCGTACCGGCTGAATTTCCTGAGATTGAGGTTGATATTATGAACCCTCATTATAGCGATTATTATCAGGGCAATAAGCCGCCTGCCGATTATCTGAACCCGACTCCTATAACATTTCTTGCAGTAGCGCCCGGTAAAGCATTTATGTTTTCACTGTTTTCAAGGGATGAATCCTTGCTTGAAAAATCCGTAAAATGGTTAAAGGGTGGATTGATAGAACTTGGCGCTGGCGGTAAGACAAATGTTGGTTACGGATATTTCAAAGAGGTTGTATCGCAGGATTTGCAGGAACACAAGGAAACCGTTGTGGCATCAAAAGAAGAAAATGATGATCTAATGGCAAGATTTAACAAACTCAAACTTCACTGTAATCCTGGGAAATTTCTCAGTTTTATCAAAGACATTAAAGCGGAAGAGATTTCCATTTTAAAAAACATTTCATTTAAAGAGATTGGTTCAGGGG
>Ga0209514_10010132_pt1 | contig 10188 bp, 11 predicted proteins | sample Subgrocontami58m_FD_187452 | JGI IMG/M metagenome (GOLD analysis project Ga0209514, IMG submission 187452) | Subsurface groundwater microbial communities from S. Glens Falls, New York, USA - GMW37 contaminated, 5.8 m (SPAdes) (version 3) | ecosystem: Environmental > Aquatic > Deep subsurface >... | reverse complement strand
TCTCCGGCCGGGCGCGCGTGCCGATCTCGCGGATCATCGCGCCGCGCTTGCCGATCAGGATCAGCTTCTGCGACTCGGTCTCGACGAGCAGGAAGGCGCGCACGACCTTGTCCCCGATCTCGTCGAGCTCGACGGTGATCGAGTGCGGCACCTCCTCGCGCGTCAGCTGGAGCGCCTTCTCGCGCACGAGCTCCGAGATCCGCTCCCCCATGGACTGGTCGGTCGTCTGCTCGAGCGGGAAGTGCGGCTGCCCCTCGGGGAGCAGGAACACGAGATCGTCGCGCAGCTCGCCGACCCCGTCCTTCGTCACGGCGCTCACCGGATGGAGGGCGTGGAAGTCGCCGAGCGCCGCGGCCGCCTTCATCTGCTCGGCGATGTGGCCCGGCTTCAGGCGGTCGACCTTGTTCAGCGCGATGATCACCGGCACGCCGAGCGCGTAGACGCGCTTGGCGATGAACCTGTCGCCGGCCCCGATCCGCTCCCGCGCCGAGAGGACGAACAGCACCGCATCCACGTCCTCGAAGGACGAGTCCACCGTCTTCTGCATCCGCTTGGTGAGCGCATCGAGCGGCCGCTGGAAGCCGGGCAGGTCGACGAGCACGAGCTGCCAGTCCGGGCCGTTCGCGACGCCGAAGATCCGGCGGCGGGTCGTGTGCGGCTTGTCGGAGACGATCGCGATCTTCTCGCCGCAGAGCGCGTTCATGAGCGTGGACTTGCCCACGTTCGGCCGCCCGGCAACGGCGATGAACCCTGTCTTCACAGCTCGAACGTCTCCGGGAGGAGCTCGGCCGGCGTCATCGTCAGCACCTCGCCGCGGTTGCGGAAGACGACCCGCTCGACGCCCATCTCGGTGAGCCACTGGCGGCAGCCGCCGCACGGCGAGGCTGTGATCGCGGCGACGACGAAGTCGCCCGGGCCGTACCCCTCGGCGATCGCGGTGCCGAACGTGTTCCGCTCGGCGCAGATCCCGAGCGGGTAGGCGGCGTTCTCGACGTTGACGCCCTCGAGCACCCGGCCGTCGCGGGCGAGCACCGCGCAGCCGACGAGGAAGGACGAGTACGGCGCATACGCGCGGGACGCGATCGCGTCGGCGCGGGCGAGCAGCTCGAGGTCGGTCACCGGAACACCTGGAAGAGGACGAGGGTCACGAGGGAGCCGAGCGCCGCGCCGTAGGCCACCTCGACGGAGGAGTGCACTCCGGACTCGACACGGGTCTGCGCCACCAGCATGGCCATGATGAAGGTCAAGGAGGAGATCAGGAAGCGGTGCCCGGAGTCGTCGAGCACGAGCGTCACCGCCATCCAGGCCGCGAACGCGACGGCCGCGTGCCCCGACGGGAGCCCGCCGCGCAGCGGCGTTCCGCTCCGCGTGAGCGCCTTGGTCGCGATCACGATGACCGTCGTGAGGACGAGCGCGGTCAGCGTCACCTCGGCGGGTGCGTTCTCGAGCCGGTCGAGGTAGCGCGAGCTGCGGTCGGCAACCGAGCCCGAGAAGACGAGGTAGCCGACGGCCACCGCTGTCACGGCGGCGATCAGGACGGCGCCCGCCGCGATGTCCTTCGCGAGCTTCGCGATCGGGTCGAACGACGTGCTCGCCACGTCCACCGCGGCCTCGACCGCCGTGTTGATCATCTCCGCGATCAGGACGAAGGCGATCGCGAGCAGCAGCGCGATCAGCTCGATCTTCGCGACGCCGAACGCGAGCGCCGCGATCAGCACGAGCGCCGCCGAGAGGAAGTGGATCCGCATGTTCCGCTGCGTGCGGAGCACGTGGATGATCCCCTCGAAGGCGTAGTTGAAGCTCTCGACGATCGGGGGTGGCCGGCGGCTCGGGCTCATCCGGCGTGCGCGCGCTCGCGCGCCTCCATCTCGGCCCCGTGGTCGTAGCCGAGCAGGTGCAGCAGTCCGTGCACCAGCGGCGCGCGCCAGTCGTCGCCGACCACGTGCGGGCAGAGAACGACGTCGCCGAGCGCGCGCGGCAGCCCTGCGGGCAGCTCGTCGCGACCGTCGAGCGGAAACGAGAGGACGTCGGTCGCCTCGTCCACCCCCAGGTGCTCGCGCTTGAGCTCCCGCATCTCGTCCGGGCCGACGAACGAAAGGCCGAGCTCGCCGTCCGCGACGCCCTCGCCCGCGAGCACGGCCCGCGCCACCTCGAGCGCGCCGCGCTCGTCCACGGCCTCGCCGCTCCTGTTCTCGATCTCGATCGCGATCATCGGCCTACCGGCGGCGCTGCGTGCCGGTCGCCTCCGCGTGCTCGCGGTAGGCCTCGACGATCCGCTGCACGAGCTTGTGCCGGACGACGTCCTGGTGGGTGAACTCGACGAAGGCGATGCCGTCGATGTCGCCGAGGATGTCGCGCACCTGGATCAGGCCCGAGGCCTGCTCCCGCGGCAGATCTATCTGCGTGACGTCGCCGGTGACGACGACCTTCGAGCCGAACCCGAGCCGCGTCAGGAACATCTGCATCTGCTCGGGGCTCGTGTTCTGGGCCTCGTCGAGGATGATGAACGAGTCGTTGAGCGTGCGGCCGCGCATGAAGGCGAGCGGTGCCACCTCGATCGTGCCGCGATCCATGAAGGCGGCGAGCCGGTCGGCGTCGAGCATGTCGTAGAGGGCGTCGAAGAGCGGGCGCAGATACGGGTCCACCTTGGCGAGCATGTCGCCGGGCAGGAAGCCGAGCCGCTCGCCGGCCTCGACAGCTGGGCGCGTGAGGATGACGCGCCCGACCTGCCGCTCGGAGAGCGCGGCGACGGCGAGCGCCATCGCGAGGTACGTCTTGCCCGTCCCGGCCGGGCCGATCCCGAACGTGACCGTCTGGCTGCGGATCGCGTCCACGTAGCGCTTCTGCGTGATCGTCTTCGGCGCGATCTTCTTGCCGCGGTGGCGCCAGACGACGTCCTCGAAGACGTCGCGGATGTCGGCCGCCTGGTCGAGCGCGGCGAGCACGGCGCCGACGGTGTCCGGGCCGATGTCGTGGCCGCCCTCGACGAGCTCGACGAGCTCGTCCACCACGGCGCGGGCGGCTGCGACCTTGTCGCCGTCGCCCTCGAGCGTCAGCCGGTTGCCGCGCAGCAGCAGCGTGCACCCGAGCCGCCCGCGCAGCGCGTCGAGCACGCCGTCGCCGATCCCCGCGAGCTCCGCAGCGACCTCGTTCGAGATGTCGAGCACGTCCTGCATGGCACTCAGTCTAGGGACCGCTCCCGACCAACTCCGGGCACGAAGCCGTCACCCCTGCGTGCGGGGATCCGCGTTAGCGTGCCGTTAGGGGGGTCGCGCGCCCGCCATAAGGGGGGCTGGACCGCGTCAGGCGAGCTTCTCGCGCGCGAGCTGGCTGACCGTCGAGCCGTCGGCGCGGCCGGAGACCTGCTTCATAACGTCGGCCATCACGCGGCCGAGGTCGCGGAGGCTCGTTGCCCCCACCTCCGCGATCACGTTGTCGACGATCTCCTCGAGGGCGTCCTCGGAGAGCGGCTCGGGCATGAACGCCTCGAGCACCTCGAGCTCGTACTCCTCGCCCGCAGCCCGCTCCTCACGGCCGCCGGCGCGGAACGCCTCGGCCGCCTCGACGCGCCGCTTGCGCTCACGCTGAAGCACCTGGAGCCCCTCGTCCTCCGAGAGAGGGCGCTGCAACTCCTTCTCGGCTGAGCGCAACGCGGAGAGCAGCAGGCTGAGCGCGTCGCGGCGCGGCTCGTCCCGCGCGAGACGCGCGTCCTTCAACTCTTGCTCGATCCGTGCGATGGCGCTCATTCGGGCATCCCCTGGATTCTGCCGCCCAGGATGTGCCAGTGCAGATGGTAGATCGTCTGGCCGCCGCCCGGACCGACGTTGACGAGCACACGGTAGTCGGTCAAGCCGGCGGCTCGCGCGGTGGCGGCGACGAAGTCGAGCATCCGCTTGGCCTCCTCCGGGGGAAAGGCGGCAACGTCGCGGAAGCTGTCCACGTGACGCTCCGGAAGGACGAGCAGGTGCGTCTCGGCCTTCGGGTTGATGTCCCGGATCGCGGCGAAGCCGTCGGCCTTGTGGACGAAGTCGCCCTCACGGGCGAGCCGGCAGAAGAGACAGTCGTCGCTAGCCAGCGAGGATCCCCTCCTCGCTGACCGCGGCCGCACGGGCGCGCACGAACTCCCCAACCGGCCCGGGCGCGAGCCAGGGCGTGTAGTCGGAGCCGTAGCCGCGTCCTGGGCGGTCGATCAGCACGACATCCTCGCTGCCGATCTTCGCACGCCAGCGCTCACGCGAGGCGGTGTCCGAGAGCGCGCGCAGCCGCTCGCCCCGCTCTCGCTTCACGCGTGGCGCGACGGTGTCCTCGAGGGCGGTCTGCGTGCCCGGGCGCGGCGAGTACGGGAAGACGTGCACCTTCGTCAGCCGGGCCGACCGGACGGCCTCGAGCGTCCGCTCGAACGCCGCCTCGTCCTCGGCCGGGAAGCCGACGATCGCGTCGCCGGTGAGGTTGAAGTCCTTGAGCGGCTCGAGCTTGCGGAGATACGCCGCCGCGGTGTAGCGGCGCCCCATGGCCTGCAGGACGCCGTCGTCGCCGGATTGCAGCGGCACGTGCAGGTGCCGGCACGCGGCCGGAGTCTCTCGCAGCGCGGCGATCAGCTCGCCGCTCAGGTGGTTGACCTCGATCGAGGACAGGCGCAGGCGCTCCACTCCCTCGATCGCGCCGGCCTCGCGGATCAGCCGCGGCAGGCCGTAGCCGGCTCCGCGGTCGCGGAAGCAGCCGAGGTTGACGCCCGTGAGGACGATCTCGCGGTGGCCGCGCGCGACGCGGCGCTGGATCTCGGCGAGCACCGCCGACGCCGAACGGCTGCGCGTGCCGCCGCGGACGAGCGGGATCACACAGAAAGCGCACGAGAAGCTGCAGCCGTCCTGGATCTTGACGAAGGCCCGAACGCGGTCGAGCCGTGCGTCGGCCTGCACGCAGCCGATCGCGCCGACGTCGCCGGCGACGAAGGCCGCCGTCTCCTCGCTCCGGCGAGGCACGACGACGACGTTCTCGGGCAGGCCGGCGAACGGCTCGCCGTCGAGGCCGGCGCCGCAGCCGGTCACGTAGACGCGGTCGTGCGTGCGTGCGGCGCGGACCGCCTCCTTGCGCGACTTCGCCACCGCCTCGTGGGTGACGCAGCACGTGTTCACGACGGCGACGTCGCCCGGGCCTCCGGCCTCGCGGTGCCCGTCCGCGATCAGCCGCTCCCGCACCGCCTGCGCGTCGGCGTAGGAGACCTTGCAGCCAAGGAAGCGAACCGAGAACGTCGCCACGGGGCGGAACTCTACTTCCGCTCGTGCAGATCGGCCGCCCAGCCCTCAGCGGCGAGGCGGCGGAGTCGCCGGAAGCCCGGAAGCGCGAGCTCGTCCGACTCGAGGTAGCCGGACGTGACCGCGCGCGCGCAATCGAGGTGGCCGGCGAGCTCCCGCAGCGGCGCGAGCGCGATGTTGGCCACGGCGAGGTCAGCTGCCGGCAGGCGTGACGCCGTGGCGTCGCTCAGAACGAGCTCGATCCGCACACCGTTCACGTCGGCGTTCCGCGCGGCGACCTCGACGGCGACCGGGTCGTCGTCGAGGGCCGTCACGGGCGCGAAGCCGAGCTTCGCGGCGGCGATCGCGAGCACGCCGGAGCCGCAGCCGACGTCGAGCACACTGCCACGCCGCTCGGCGAGCAGGAGCTCGAGGCAGAGCCTCGTCGTCGCGTGGGCGCCGGTACCGAAGGCGCGGCCCGGATCGATCACGACGGGAACGGCCCCCACCGGCGGGGTCTCCCAGGGCGGGCCGACCCACAGCTCCCCGATCCGCACCGGATGGTGGAAGTCGCGCCAGCGGTCCTCCCAGCCCGGCTCCACGTCATTCGCGGCCACGTCCGGGAACGCCGCGCGCAGGAGCGCCTCGCCGTCTGCATCGGAGTACACGGCCAGCTCGACCGCATTCCCGGCGTCCCGCTCTTCGAAGCCCTCCGGGAAGAGCGCGAGCAGCTGCGCCCGCGCCTCCTCGGCGCGCTCCGGCGCGACCGTGACCCCGACTCGACGCAGCCCGTTCAGCTGAACGCGCTGCGCAGCCGGTCGAAGAAGCCCTCGTCCGGCCGGTAGGTGTCCTCGCCTGCGAGGCGCTCGAACTCCTCGAGCAGCCGCCGCTGCTCCGCTGTCAGCCGCCTCGGCACGAGCACGTTCACGTGCACGCGCTGATCGCCGCGCCCCCGGCCCTGGAGGGACGGCATTCCGCGCCCGCGCAGGACGCGCAGCTCGCCCGGCTGCGTCCCAGCCGGCAGCTCGAGCTCCGCCTCACCGTCGAGCGTCGGCACGGTCAGTCGCGCGCCGAGCGCGGCCTGCGCGATCGTGAGGTCCACGGCGGTCACGATGTCGTCGCCGTCGCGCACGAAGCGCGGATCGGAACGCACGCGCACCTCGACGAACACGTCGCCCGGCGGGCCGCCGCGGCCGGCGTGGCCCTCGCCGCGAACCCGGATCTGCTGCCCGCCGTGGATCCCCGCCGGGATCTCGACCGAGAGCTCGCGCGCGTCGACGATCCGGCCCGCGCCGCTGCACGTCTCGCACGGCTGTTCGACCACGGTCCCCGCGCCGCCGCACCGCGGACAGGCCTGCGTGCGCACGAACTCGCCGAAGATGCTGCGCGAGACCTGCTGGAGGCGGCCCGCGCCGCCGCAGCCCGAGCACGTCACGTGACCGGTTCCCGGCGCCGCGCCGTCGCCCGCGCAGGTCGCGCACGCCACGGCGACCTCGACGGTGATCGCCTTCTTGACACCCGTGAAGGCCTCGGCGAGCTCGATCTCGACCACGATGCCGACGTCGGCGCCTTTGGCACGGCGCTGCCTCGTCGTGGCCCCGAAGAGATCGTCGCCGAAGAAGGCCGAGAAGATGTCGGTGAGGCTGCCCAGGTCGAAGTCCGTGGGGGTGAAGCCGCCGCGGCGCAGCCCCGCATGGCCGTAGCGGTCGTAGAGCTCGCGGGTCTCGGTATTCGAGAGCACCTCATATGCCTGGGCGACCTCGCGGAAGCGCTCGTGTGCGTCAGGCGCCTCGGAGACGTCGGGGTGCAGGTCGCGCGCGAGCTTGCGGAACGCCTTCTTGATCTCCGCCTCGGTCGCGCTCCGGTCGACCCCGAGCAGCTCGTAGTAGTCCCGTTCCGCCGTTGCCATGTCCGCAAGGTTAGATGGTTGCTGCCACGAGCTCGCGCCCCGGGACAGACGATCTCGTGGCAGCAACCATCTCCGCGGGGGGCTCAGTTGTCCTCGTAGACGCCCTCGACGAAGCGGGACAGCTCGTGCGCTGCGGCGCGCACGGTGTGGATCGCCTTGTCGTAGTCCATCCGCAGCGGGCCGAGGAGCCCGACTGCGCCGAGCGTCCTGTGCGTCAGCCCGTACGTGGCGCCGACGAGCGAGACACCGCGCAGGGCCGGGTTCGCGAACTCGGCGCCGACGCGGACGAACAGCCGGCCCGGGCCGAAAGCATCGCCCATCAGCTCAAGCGCGGCGGCGCGCTGCTCGAGCGCGCCGAGCAGCCTCCGGCAGGCGTCGAGCTCCTCGCCGCGGACCCGCACGAGCAGCGACGCTGCGCCGCCGACGTAGAGCCGCTGGCTCGCGGACTGCTCGAGGTCGACGAAGGCGGGCCGCAGCACGTCGAGGAACGCCAGCTCGACCGGCGAGAGGCTCGGCTCGGCGACGCGGCGCCGGAGATCGCTCGAACCGAGCTGAACGCCGGCAAGACGCTCGTTCAGGTACTCGTGCGCCCACTTGGCGAGCCCGGGATCCACCGGCTCCGCGAACGTGAACATCCGCTTCGCCACGCCCCCGGTGGAGGTGATGGTCACCACCATCACGAGCGACGGCTGCAAGAGCAGCACCTCGATGTGGCGCACCGTGGCGGTCTCCAGCGCCGGCGCGGTGACGAGCGCGAGCAGCCGCGTCACGTCGGAGAGCATCTCCGTCGTCAGCTGCAGCGCCGACTCGATCTCACTGCGGCTCGAGCCGAGATCGAGCGGGAAGCGCGCGGGACGCGGTCCGAGCCGCTCGAGCAGCTCGTCGGCGTAGAAGCGGTAGCCGCGCTCGGTCGGGACGCGACCGGCGGAGGTGTGTGGGTGCGCGAGCAGGCCGAGCAGTTCGAGCTCGGCGAGCTCGTTGCGGACGGTGGACGGCGAGACGGTCATCCTCGACCGCTCGACGAGGCCCTTCGAGCCGACCGGCTGGCCGGTCTCGACGTACTCCTCGACGAGACGGCGGAGGATCTCCCGCTTCCGCTCGGAGAGCTGGAGCTCCATGGCCTCTGACACCGATTCTAGCCGCCGGCCCGTTCGGGCCGGCCGCGCCGCCCGCAGCTCAGGACAGCAGCTCGGCCGTGACGCCGCCGCCGAGGAAGCGGCCTCGCGCCGTCAGCGACACCAGCTCGGCGCCGTCCGGGCCCACGCGCCGCAGCTCGGCGAGGCCGAGGCTGCGCATCCGCTCGAGCGCACTGCGGTCGAGCGCCCCGCCGAGATCGCCGATCGGCAGGGGCTCGTCCAGCCGCAGCCCGAGCAGGAGCCGCTCCCGGCGCTGCACGGGCTCGGGCAGCGGCTCCAGCTCGCGCCGCGGCCGCTCGCCCCGCCCGAGCGCGGCCAGGTAGCGCGGCACGGCCGGCCCGTTCCGCCAGCGTGTGCCCTCGATTGTCGAAACCGCGCCCACGCCGAGGCCAAGGTAGTCCCGGCCGTGCCAGTAGCCGAGGTTGTGGCGCGCGCGCAGGTCACGCCCGCCTGCCAGCTCCTGCGCCCGGCAGAAGTTCGCCGTCTCGTACCAGCGGTAGCCGGCGCCGGTCAGCGTGTCGACGACGCATTCGAAGTACGACTCCATCGCCTCCGCCTGGCGGTGGAGCTCGTCTCCGTGCGCGTGCGTGAAGCGCGTGCCCGGCTTCGCCTCGAGCTCGTAGGCCGAGAGGTGCTCCGGCCCGAGCGCGAGCGCCTCGGCGAGGTCGCGCTCGAGATCGGCGGGGCTCTGGCCGGGGATGCCGTAGATGAGATCGAGCGAGATGTTGTCAAATCGGGCATCACGGAGAGTATGCACGGCGCGCCGGACGTCGTCGGGGGAGGCGCGGCGCTCGAGCACCTCGAGCAGGTGTGGCTGGAAGCTCTGCGCCCCGAGCGAGACACGGCTCACACCGCCCACGCTCAGCAGCGCGGCGAGCTCCGGAGTCACCGTCTCCGGGTTCGCCTCGACCGTTACCTCGGCCGCGCGGGGCAGCCCGGAGAGCAGACGCGCGAGCGCGCCGGGCTCGGTGAACGTGGGCGTGCCGCCTCCGAGAAAGACCGTCTCGAGCTCCCCCGCGAGCAGGCCGCACTCCAGCTCGAGCTCCGCGAGCAGCGCGTCCACATAGCCCGCATGGAGGTCCCGGCCGCCGACGGCGGTCACGAAGTCGCAATAGCCGCAGCGGTGCGCGCAGAACGGCAGGTGAACGTAGAGGTGCCGTGCGCCTTTCACTTCTTGGCCTGATCGAGGTTGAGCACGGCGAGGAACGCCTCCTGCGGCAGCTCGACGCCGCCGACCTGCTTCATCCGCTTCTTGCCCTTCTTCTGCTTCTCGAGCAGCTTGCGCTTGCGCGAGATGTCGCCGCCGTAGCACTTGGCGAGCACGTCCTTCCGCTTCGCCTTCACCGTCTCGCGCGCGATCACGCGCGCGCCGATCGCCGCCTGGATCGGGACGTCGAAGAACTGGCGCGGGATCTCCTGCCTCAGCCGCTCGACGAGCAGCTTCCCGCGCTCGTAGGCGGCGTCGCGGTGGATGATCAGCGAGAGCGCGTCCACGGGCTCGCCGGCGACGAGGATGTCCACGCGGCTCAGGTTGCCGTCGCGGAAGCCGGCAAAGTCGTAGTCGAAGCTCGCGTAGCCGCGCGAGCGCGATTTCAGCTGGTCGTAGAAGTCGAGCACGATCTCGCCGAGGGGCAGCTCGTAGATCAGGTGCACGCGCTCCTCGGACAGGTACTCCAGATGGTCGAAGCGCCCGCGCCGCTCGTTGCAGAGCTCCATGATCGCCCCGACATAGTCCTTCGGGACGATGACGGAGGCGGTGATGTAGGGCTCCTCGACGCGCTCGAGCTCGTTCGGCATCTCGGACGGGTTGTGCACCTCCACGACCTCGCCTCCCCGCAGCTCGACCCGGTAGGCGACGTTCGGCGCGGTCACGATCAGGTCGAGGTCGAACTCGCGCTCGAGCCGCTCG
>Ga0209514_10010131_pt1 | contig 10190 bp, 9 predicted proteins | sample Subgrocontami58m_FD_187452 | JGI IMG/M metagenome (GOLD analysis project Ga0209514, IMG submission 187452) | Subsurface groundwater microbial communities from S. Glens Falls, New York, USA - GMW37 contaminated, 5.8 m (SPAdes) (version 3) | ecosystem: Environmental > Aquatic > Deep subsurface >... | reverse complement strand
AAAATCAAGGCATGATAAGTTAAATCCCACGATGAGCAGGCTGATAATACTTAACCACGTAAAGAATGGAGTGGAACTTGCCAGAAAGTATAAGTTGAAGCGTGCAATTATAGACTTTATCTCCCAACATCATGGGACGAGTCTGGTCTATTATTTCTTCCAGCGTGCTCTGGAAAAGAGTGGCGATATGGATGAGATAAGTGAGGAGGGTTTCAGATACCTGGGGCCAAAACCTCAGACCAAAGAAGCCGCTATAGTCATGCTTGCAGACTCTATAGAGGCTGCCTCACGCTCACTTACCTTTCCTACAACCTCCAGAATAAAAGGGCTTATCCACGAGGTCATCAATGATAAGTTTATAGACGGCCAATTGGACGCATGTGAACTCACCCTTCATAATCTCACCCAGATAGCAGATGCATTTACAAGGGTTGTAACAGGGATGTTCCATTCAAGGGTGAAATATCCGGAAAAGGAGGAGAACCGATTCACTAAGGGCTATGATGGATATACAGGTCCAGAACTGGCAGAATTGCATAAGGTTAAGTTCCGCAAAGATAAAAAGAATGGCAGAAAGATTATTGAAATATGAAGGTATAGACAATGCGGAACTCAGTATACTATTTGTCAATGATTCACAGATGAAGGAACTAAACTATAAATATAGAGGGAAAGATACTCCTACTGATGTCCTTGCGTTCCCTATGCAGGCTCGCCAATACCCTCAACTCCTGGGAGATGTGGTAATATCTATTGAGACAGCCAAACGTGAGGCTAAGATGAGGGGATATGGATTGGACAGGGAATTGGCATTATATTTAGCACATGGCATATTACATCTCCTTGGCTATGACGACATCAGGAAATCTGATAGAAAACTCATGAGCAACAAGGAAACTAAATTACTTGAAAAGTTGTTATGAAAACAGGTAGGCTCACTGATAGTTTCAATTGTGCAGTTGAGGGGTTTAAATACGTCCTCAAGACCCAGAAGAATATGCGGCTGCATTTTGAGATAGGGGTGGCGGTATTGCTTTTGGGTATCCTTTTGGACCTGAATAAATTGGAAATTTTGATACTATGTGGGACTATAGTATCTGTCTTGTTAACCGAGATGATAAATACTGCTGTAGAACTTACCATAGACCTTATTACAGACACATTTCACCCATTGGCACGCATAATAAAGGATATAGCCGCGGGCGGGGTTCTGATAGTTTCATTGAATGCTGTGCTTGTAGGGTATCTACTCTTCTTAGACAGGTTTGCAAAACATATAGAGAACGGCATAGTCAGGATAAGGCAGTCCTCCTGGCACATTACCTTTATAGCCCTTATATGCGTCCTATCTTTGGTAATAGTCAGTAAACTCTTTCTTCACAGAGGCACCCCTTTTCGCGGCGGTATGCCAAGTGGACATAGTGCACTTGCCTTTTCCATATGGACTGTTGTGACATGGGTCTCTGGGAATAACCTTTTATCTGTATTGGTATTTGTCCTGGCATCTATGCTTGCCTATAGCAGAGTGAAAAAAGGTGTCCATAATATATGGGAGGTAATAGTAGGCGGCATAATGGGCTCGCTGATTACCGCATTTATGTTTCAGATTTTAAGTTGAGAGGAGAAAAATGTTAGCCAAGTTCAGAAATAATTTTATAGTAGGGTTATTGGTATTACTCCCTGCCATTGTTACTGTCCTCTTATTGGGGTGGTTCATAGCAACTGTCAATAGCCTCTTCTTAGAGCCTGTAGCCAGACTCTTAAGGCCTTACCTGCCAGAGGTATATCTTCAGAATGTTGCAAAAGGTGTAATGTTAATAATTGTAATATTGCTTATTGTAGCCATTGGCTTTGTAAGTAAGAGCCTCTTAGGCAGGCGATTGATTAATTATATAGAGTGGATATTCGTTAAGATTCCTATGATTAACAAGGTATACAGTGCCATCAGGGAGATAACCTCAGCATTTTCAGGAACTGGCAAGACGATGTTCAGTAAGGTGGTTATGGTAGAGTATCCGCGTAAGGGCATGTATGCCATAGGTTTTATTACATCAGAGGAGATGGGAGAAATCCAGGATAAGACGAAGGAGCATATCTACAATGTATTTATCCCTACCTCACCAACCCCTTTTTCAGGGATGTTAGTGATGGTGCCTAAAGAAGACTTAACTATCCTTGATATGAGCGTGGAAGATGGGCTCAAACTGATTATATCTGGCGGCACAGTAGTGCCACAGTATAAGGGAGTGGGAACCCTCCCCGCTAGGGGATAGGCATGGCTATTCAGAAGTCAGAGTCTATTGTTCTGAGAAAACGCGATTTTAAAGAAACGAGTGCCATCGTAGTCTTTTATACGAGGGAATTCGGCAAGATAAGCGGCATAGTAAAGGAGATAAAGCGGCCAAAGTCTTTAGATTACAATGGAGGGCTTGAGCCATTCAGTTACAACAGGATAGTATTCTATGAGAGCTCAAGAAGTAACCTGGATAAAATAAGTCAGAGTGAACTCGTTGACTATTTTGATTTAATCCGGGCAGACTTAGAAAAGACTGCCTATGCGAGTTATCTGATAGAATTGGTTGATAGATTCACAGAATTGAATGACAAGAATGAGGGAATCTTTAATTTGCTTTTGGAATCATTGAAGAATCTATCTATTATTGGGAATGCAGATTGTGAAAGGTTAAAGATGGCATTTGATGTTAATCTACTCTCTTTGAGCGGCTTTATGCCGAGATTAGATACCTGTGGCTCTTGCGGGAAGAACTTTAGCGGAGCAGGGAAGAGGTATTTCAGTATTTACCACAATTCTTTGGTTTGTAATAAGTGCTTGGGGATGGAGAGGGATGAATTTAAAATATGTGAGGGAGCGGTTGCCTCACTAAATTTCATAAAGGATGCTGAACTTAGAAAGATATTCAGACTTAAGTGGACACCTATGGTAGGTACGGAGATGTCCTATTTTCTTGACAGGCTCATCCTGTCCCATACAGGCAGGAGTCTAAAATCATTGGCATTCCTTGAAAGTATAACCAAGAGAGGATATTGTGCAAAACAGTAATCCTAAAAAGGATAGACCTTCCCCATCCGCCTCAGGCGGAGGGTCCAATAATAATCTTATGGACAAGATGGTCTCACTATGTAAAAGGAGGGGGTATATATTCCAGTCAAGTGAGATATATGGCGGTATAAACAGCTGCTGGGATTATGGACCCCTTGGCGTTGAACTCAAAAATAATATCAAGAAATTCTGGTGGGAGTCAATGACCCGCCTTAGAGACGACATAGAAGGGATTGATACCTCTATATTGATGCATCCTAAGATATGGGAGGCATCAGGCCATATAAAATCTTTTTCTGACCCGTTGGTTGACTGTAAGAGGTGCAAGCATCGCTTCCGGGCAAACGAGGTTAATGCAGGGGTGTGCCCTGAATGCGGCGGTGAGTTGACTGATGTGCGCCAGTTTAACCTCATGTTCAAAAGCCACATGGGACCTGTAGAAGAAGAGGCGAATGTCGTATATCTCAGGCCTGAGACTGCCCAGGGGATATACGTCAATTTTCCAAATGTTCAGTTTACGTCAAGGAGAAAGATTCCGTTTGGCATAGCCCAGATAGGCAAGGCATTCAGGAATGAGATTACCCCGGGTAATTTCATATTTCGCACAAGGGAATTTGAACAGATGGAGATGCAGTATTTTGTAAAGCCCGGGACTGATGAAGAATTGATGGAAAAATGGAAGGATATTAGGATAGAGTGGTACCTTGCGCTGGGTATTCGTAAGGAGAATCTTCGTTTTCATCAGCATTCCCCGGATGAGTTAGCGCATTATGCGAAGGTGGCTTATGATATACAATATAAATTCCCATTTGGATGGCAGGAATTAGAGGGCATCCACAACAGGACGGATTTTGACCTTAAAAGGCATTCAGAATATTCTGGCAAAGAATTGGGATATTATGATGATGTTACAAAAGAAAGGTTTCTCCCCTATATAATTGAGACGTCTGCAGGATGTGACAGGACCCTGCTTGTGTGTCTGTTAGATGGCTATGATGAGGAAGAGGAGCGGGTGGTATTGCGGTTGTCACCTAAGATAGCGCCTATCAAGGTGGCTATATTCCCTCTTGTGAAGCGGGATGGGATGCCTGATATAGCAAGGAAGATTACTGAAATGCTTCGCCCCTATTTCAAGGTGTTTTACGATGAAGATGGGACAGTAGGCAGGCGATACCGGAGGCAGGATGAGATAGGGACGCCATTAGCAGTTACAGTAGATTCTGACACTTTGAAGGATGAGACTGTCACGCTGAGGGACAGGGATAGCATGAAACAGGATAGGGTAAAGATTGTAGAGTTACGAGAAAAGATTGAAAAACTAATTTAGTACAAACGCACTAAGTAAGTTGTCATTCCTGCGGATAGTAAGCAGGAATCTATAGGTTACAAAAGTGGATTCCCGCTAAAGGCATGCGGGAATGACAGACCATTAAATGCGTTTGTATTAGTAAAAGGAGGCAAGTTTCTACAATGTCAAAATATGTATATTTCTTTGGTGGGGGTAAAGCAGATGGCAAGGCAGATATGAAGAATCTGTTAGGTGGTAAAGGTGCGAATTTAGCTGAGATGACAAACTTAGGTATACCTGTGCCACCAGGGTTCACCATATCAACAGAGACGTGTATCCATTATTATAAAAATGATAGGAGATATCCCGATGAACTTATGGAAGAGATTGAGGAGAATTTAAAGAGGTTAGAGAAGTTTCTCAATAAAAAATTTGGTGACGAGAATAATCCCCTCTTAGTATCAGTCCGTTCAGGTGCTGCTGTTTCTATGCCAGGGATGATGGATACCGTCCTGAACTTAGGGTTAAATGACAAGACGGTTCGTGGACTTGCCAATTTCTCTAAGAATGAAAGGTTTGCCTATGATGCCTACAGACGATTCTTGCAGATGTTTGGCGATGTCGTACTCGGCATAGACCATGCCAAGTTTGAGGAAATACTACAGGCTCATAAAGATAAGATGTCTATAAAAGAGGACACAGGGTTAGATGCAAAGGAACTTAAAGAACTCGTCTCTGAATACAAAAAACTTATAAGGAAAGAACTTGGCAAAGATTTACCTGAGAATCCGAGAGAGCACCTCAGGATGGCTATAGATGCTGTATTCAATTCCTGGAACAATAAGAGGGCAGTTACGTACAGGAACCTCCATAATATACCACACACACTTGGGACCGCTGTAAATATCCAGGCGATGGTCTTTGGGAATATGGGAAATACATCTGGCACAGGGGTTTGTTTTACCAGGGACCCAGGCACAGGGGAGAAGAGATTTTATGGGGAATACCTGATAAATGCCCAGGGAGAGGATGTTGTAGCCGGCACAAGGACGCCGATTCCTATAGACAATCTGAAAAAGGATAACAAGAAAATTTATGATGAGTTGGTTGAGATATATCAGAAGTTGGAGAAGCACTATCGTGATATGCAGGACCTGGAGTTTACATTTGAAAATGGAAAACTGTATCTCCTTCAGACAAGGTCAGGCAAGAGGACTGCCTACTCAAGCGTAAAGATAGCAGTGGATATGGTGGGAGAAGGGCTTATTGACAGGAATACAGCATTACTCAGGATAGAGCCGGAAAGATTAGAGCAGTTACTCCATCCGACGATAGACCCTAAGGCAAAGGTAAAGGTGATTGCAAAGGGTTTGCCAGCATCACCTGGGGCTGCTGTTGGCAGGGCTATATTCAGCTCTCATAAGGCTATTGAGATGGGTGAAGGCGGCGAGAAGGTGATACTCGTTCGGAAAGAGACGTCACCTGAGGATATCGGGGGGATGGCAGAATCTCAAGGTATATTGACATCAAGAGGCGGCATGACGAGCCATGCAGCGGTTGTGGGTAGAGGTATGGGGAAGTGCTGTGTTGTTGGATGTGGAGCGATAACTGTCCGCGAAGAAGAGGGATATTTTGAAGTTGATACGATTAAGGTTAAAGAAGGCGATACAATCACACTCAATGGCTCAACAGGTGAGGTGATTTTAGGTGAGACAGAGTTAGTTGAACCTGAGATTTCAGATAGTTTCAAGACATTGATGGAATGGGCAGATAATACGAGGAGGTTGGGTGTGCGGGCAAATGCGGATACACCTTATGATGCGAAAGTCGCCCGTGACTTTGGAGCTGAAGGGATAGGGTTGTGCCGTACCGAACATATGTTTTTTGGCAAGGATAGGCTGCCTATAGTAAGGCAGATGATACTTGCAAAGGACAAGGAAGAAAGGGTTCGTGCCCTCCAGAAACTGCTCCCCATGCAAAAGAGCGATTTCAAGGCAATCTTCAAGGTTATGGAGAACTTGCCTGTAACAATTAGATTATTGGACCCGCCGCTTCATGAATTCCTTCCAGCAAGAGAAGAAGAGATAGAAAGTGTAGCAGGAGAGATGAATGTATCTATAAAGGTGTTGAAGGATAAGGTGGCAAGTCTGCATGAGTTCAATCCCATGCTTGGGCACAGGGGTTGCAGGCTTGGCATTACCTATCCTGAGGTTTATGATATGCAGGTTCAGGCTATATTTGAGGCTGCATGTGAGTTAGCCAGGGAGGGGCAAAAGATAATTCCGGAGGTAATGATACCATTAGTTGGGCATGTAAATGAATTAAAACTTACAAAACTTCAGGTGATAAAGGTGGCAGAAGAGGTGATGGGAAGGTTTGGCGTCCAACTTAATTACTTCATAGGGACTATGATAGAGGTCCCCCGTGCCGCATTGACTGCAGATGAGATTGCTCGTGAGGCAGATTTCTTCAGTTTCGGCACAAATGATTTAACGCAGATGACATTTGGGTTTTCCAGGGATGATGCAGGGAAATTCCTGCCCTCTTATAAAGAGAAAGGGATACTTGAGCGGGACCCATTTGTAACGATTGACCAGACAGGTGTTGGGCAACTTATCAAGATGGCTGTTCAGAAAGGGCGTGCTGCCAATCCGAAATTGAAGGTTGGGATTTGTGGTGAACATGGCGGAGATCCTTTGAGTGTAGAATTCTGCCACAGGGCTGGTTTAGATTATGTGAGCTGTTCACCTTACAGGGTACCCGTTGCCAGGTTTGCAGCTGCCCAGGGTGTACTTAAAGAAAAATGATGGATGCTATAAGGTCATACCTCAATAAGATAAATGCTACCCCTCTTCTTACCCCTGAAGATGAGATGAAGTTTGCTAAAAAAGCAAGGCGTGGTGATACAAAGGCTATCAGAATGATGATACAGTCTAACCTGAGATTGGTTGTAAATATTGCAAAGCGATATGCACATTTTGGTATGCCCTTGATGGACCTTGTAGAAGAAGGCAACCTTGGTCTTATAAAGGCTGTTAAGAAGTATGAACCTGATAAAGGCTACAGGTTCAGCACCTATGCGAGTTGGTGGATAAGGCAATTTATGTTGAGAGGTATTGCCAATCAGTCAAAGATGATAAGGGTGCCTGTATATATGAGGGATAATATAATCAGGTGGAATAAGACGCATGAGATACTCTCCCAGAAGTTAGACGGAGAGCCAACGATGAAAGAGATTGCCAGGGAGCTAAAGATGCCTATCAAGAAAGCCCAACAGATTAGCAGCCTCATCACGAGATTTTCCTCGCTTGAGGCACCTATAGGTGATGGCGAAGGGCAATTTGCAGATATACTTGAAGACAAGAGCGTCCTATCCCCTTCTGAGGAATTTGCAGTAGTTCTGCAGCATGAGCGGGTGACCTACCTATTAGAAAAACTACTGCCTAGAGAGAAAAAAGTGCTCATCCTAAGATTTGGATTAGAAGATGGTGCTCCCCGAACCTTAGAGTCAATAGCTAAGCGTTTCAGGGTTTCAAGAGAAAGGATAAGGCAGATTGAAAGCAGCGCAAAGAAAAAGATACGCACATTCATTATGAAAGAGGAGAAAGAGGAGAAAAGGGAGGCCTGATGATATGAAAGACCTGAAGAGTTATATCCGCGATGTCCCTGATTTTCCCAAAAAAGGTATTATATTTAAAGATATTACAACTTTACTCAAGAGCGGAGAGGTGTTCAAAGAGGTCATAGATACATTTGCTGATAGATACAAGACAACTGAATTAGACAGCATAGTCAGTGTAGAGGCAAGAGGATTTATAATAGGTTCTGCCTTAGCCTATAAGTTGGGAAAAGGGATAATACCTGTGCGAAAAAAAGGGAAGTTACCCTACAAGACTGACAGTATCACATATGATTTAGAGTACGGGACAGATACATTAGAGATACACAAAGATGCCATCAATCCCAAAGACAGAGTACTCATTATAGACGACGTCCTGGCTACAGGTGGGACGATTTCTGCAGTGGCGCAGTTAGTAGAAAAGCAGGGTGGAGAGATTGCAGAGATTGCGTTCTTGATTGAACTTGGCTTCCTTAAAGGCCGTGATAAATTGAAGAAGTATAATGTATTTTCGTTGATAAAGTATTAATTTAAATGTATAGGAATTTCCCTCACCTTAATCCTCTCCCCTTGAGGGAGAGGGAGGGGTGAGGGGGTTTAATTCATGGATCCAAGAGAGACGAAGAGGACTGTTAGGACATTTGCATTAGCCTCATTCTTAAATGACATGGGTTCGGATATGATATATCCAATCTGGCCATTGTTTGTAACGACCATATTAGGTGCAAATATGGCTGTCCTTGGTCTCATAGACGGTTTAGGTGAAGCAATAGTTTCAATCTCTCAAGCAGCCTCTGGCTACCTCTCTGATAGAATAAGAAAGAGAAAGGTCTTCATCTGGTCTGGCTATTTATTTGGCTCTATATCAAGGGTTGGTTATGCATTATCAACTGTCTGGCAGCATTTAATCCCTTTTAAAATATTAGACAGGGCAGGGAAGATAAGGGGTGCGCCCAGGGATGCTATTATTGCTGATGTCTCTACAGCGGAGAATAGGGGCAGAAATTTTGGCTTACTGCGTGCTATGGACAACCTTGGTGCTGTATGCGGCATTCTAATCTGCATCTTATTTTCTGGTATACTTGGATATAGAAACCTATTTCTTCTGGCAGCAGTACCATCAGTAATTGGTGCGTTACTGATTTTATTTTTGATAAAGGAAAGAGGTCCATCTGGTAGTAAAATCTACAAAGGGTTATCCTTTTCAGATTTAAATTGGAATTTTAAATTATTCCTTCTCTTAAGTTCCGTCTTTGCAATCGGTTCTTTCAGTTATTCTTTCTTATTGATATACGCAAAGGAATTTGGTTTTAAGTTAGAATTAGTACCTGTGCTGTATCTTGTATTTACAGCAGTTGCCTCTATTTTTTCCCTGCCATTTGGTAAACTCTCAGATAAAATAGGCAGAAAACCTGTCCTGATGTTATCCTACGTCTTTTGGGGATTGGTACCTATGTGTATTATTTTTGTTCATAGTTATTGGGCAGTTATTCTGATATTCATTTTATACGGTTTGCATAAAGGGGCATTAGAGCCGGTGCAAAAGACATTTGTATCAGAGATTGTCCCAACAGAATACAGGGCGAGTGGCTTGGGTGGTTATCAAATGGTCATTGGTCTGTGTGCCCTGCCGTCTTCTCTTATTGCAGGGCTCCTCTGGGACAAGATTGGCATATTCGCGCCATTTTATCTGTCATTAGTTTTAACAATCCTATCAATCGTGATGTTGATATTTGTGAAGGAGGGGGGAAGATGAATACGAAACAGAAGAAGGAGTTATTAAAAGATGCACTTGAGGCGGGTGAAGGAATAGTGCGGCTTGCCCCTGCATGGGTTCCGAGGGCATTTTTAGTACCTGGCGGGAGACTCAAACTTGCGCCGCAGGACATATATGCACTTGGTGCACACAGGGGAGGTATTGATGAGAGGTGGCTTGCCTCAACGACAAACGCAGACAATGGTCCAGGCACACTTGAGGATGAGGGTTTGAGTTATATAGTAGTAGGAGATGGACTTAATGTCCAGAAGATTCTATTAAAGGATGCGATAGAACTCTTGGGCAATGACTTCCTTGGGAAATCAGTGATGGAGAGATACGGCGGCTGGATGGTTCTGACAAAGTTCTTTGATAACCTTGGACCTATACCTCACCATCTCCACCAGAAGGATGAGCATGCAGCAAAGGTTGGCAGGAAAGGAAAACCCGAGGCATACTATTTCCC
>Ga0209514_10010127_pt1 | contig 10192 bp, 10 predicted proteins | sample Subgrocontami58m_FD_187452 | JGI IMG/M metagenome (GOLD analysis project Ga0209514, IMG submission 187452) | Subsurface groundwater microbial communities from S. Glens Falls, New York, USA - GMW37 contaminated, 5.8 m (SPAdes) (version 3) | ecosystem: Environmental > Aquatic > Deep subsurface >... | reverse complement strand
CCATCGTAGTAGCCGCGCGGGCGCAGTGGCCGCGCCGGCCATTCTCGTATACTGACTGCTGATTCTAACACGCAGGAGGGCTAATACGGCGACTGGACTGCTCGGACGCCTGGCGGGCAATGCGCTGGAGCTCGTCTTCCCCTCCCGCTGCGTGGGATGCGAGCGCTGGGGCACGCCCCTGTGTCCCTCCTGCCAGAGGGGTCTAGCCAGGCTACAGCCTCCCTTCTGCTCCGGGTGCAGCCAACCCCTTCCTGGCCCGCCAACACTGGAGCAAGCCTGGTGCGCACGCTGTCGGGACCATCCCCTGACCATCGACGCTATCCGCGCGCCCTATCTGATGGAAGGAACCATCCGTCGCGCTATCCTGGAGCTGAAATACCAGGGGGTTTCATCCCTCGCTAAGCCCCTGGGGCGCCTCCTCCACGAATATCTGGTGGGGCACCCTCTCCCGTCGCACCTGATCGTGCCCGTGCCTCTGCACGCCCGACGCCAGCGCCAGCGGGGTTTCAACCAGGCCATTCTTCTGGCCAAAGAATTGAGCCGGCTACAGCGCATCCCGGTAGATTTATCGGTCCTCCAGCGGGTGCGCAATAGCCCCGCCCAAGCCAAGGCCAACACCGCCGAAGAGCGGCGCGCCAACGTCCGGGACGCCTTCGGGCCCGCTGAAGGGCCCCCGCTACAGGGCAAACGGGTTCTTCTGGTGGACGACGTATGTACCACGGGGGCGACTCTGGACGCCTGCGCGCGCCCGCTGAAGGCGGCCGGCGCCGCCAAGGTCTGGGGCCTGACGTTAGCCCGGGAACGCTAGGGCAAGGCCAGATGTGATCAGGGCCAGCGTGATTATGGCCAACGTGGTCAGGGGACGAGGAGCAGCCGGACGCCCTGCGGCCCCTCCTGTGCATCGATGGTTAACCGCTCCAAGGACTGGCCCAGCAGGTGGCCCACTATCAGGAGCTTCAGCCCCTCCCTTTCCACCACCATGTCCCCGGGCCGCTGGGCATCAATGTCATACTGGAGGTCGTCGCCGGCCCGGCTGGTGATGCGGAGGGCCTCGCCAGGAAGCGCGCCCAACTCGTCCAGGAGCTGTTGGATGACTATGGCGGCGCGATCGGTCAGCTTCAGCACGGTTTGCTGGGCGGCCCCCCAGGCTAGCGGCGAAACGGCTCTTCCGGTGGAACTTCGGTGCCCATGATGATGCGCTGTATCTGGCGCCCGATCCGCTCAGCCGACTTGTCATCATCGGAGTTCAGTTTGGGCTTGCCGTAGGTGCGGTAGAATTGCTGGACCCGCTTGTGGCCCTCGTAGAGGTTGGCAAAGTGGTCGGGACAGCCATAGACGATCATGACCTCGACCCCTTCGACGCCGAAGTGGATCTCTTGCCAGTCCGTGCGCTCCACGGAGCTGGTCAGGCCGCAAAACAGACATTGGATTGCCAAGAAAGCTCCTGGGCGCAAGACCGACGCCCACTCATTGTACCGCCAGGAATAACGCAGGTAAAGCGCTAGCCGCGGGCCCACCCAAGGGGCGACGCACAGGCGCCATCGCCTTGCGGAGTTACCCAGTCGTGCCTAGACTAGACGCTGAAAAGTGTTCCGAGAGGAGACTATGGAACTCCTGATCAAGGGTAAGAATCTGGAGGTAGACGACGAGGTCCGCCGCTACGTCGAGCGCAAGATCGGCCGGCTGGACCGCTATCTCCCCCTGATGAGCGAGGGCACGCTAGAGTTGGTGCACGAACCGACCCGCGCCGCCAGCGACCAGTTCATCGCCCAGGCTACCCTTAACAGCCACGGGGTGCTGATCAGGGGAGAGGAGCGAGCCGCCACCCTCTACGCCGCCATCGACGCCGTGGTAGACATCCTCCATCGCCAGCTAACGCATTTCAAGGGTAAGATCTACCAAAGGGCGCGCGCCCATGGCACCCGGGCCCCCAAGGAGATAGCCGCCGACATGCTAGCGGCCGTCCCCGAGCCGCCGCCTCAGGGCGCCCTGGTGAGGATCAAGCAATTCGACATCAAGCCCATGGCGCCAGAGGAGGCTTGGCAACAGATGGAGCTTCTAGGCCATGCCTTCTTCTTCTTCCTGAACGCCGACACCCAGCAATACAATGTGGTCTATCGGCGCAAGGACGGCAACTATGGGATCATCGAGCCCGGGCTCGCGTTGCGCTGAGGCAGCTATGATCTACACCATAACCCTCAACCCCGCTGTCGACCACACCCTGGTCTTGGAAGACTTCGCCCCCGGCATGACGAACCGGGTGCTGGAGAGCCGTACCGACCCCGGCGGCAAGGGCGTGAACGTCTCCCGGGTGCTGCGTGAGCTAGGCGACGACTCCATCGCCATGGGGTTTGTCTCGGGAAGCCTGGGACGCTTCATCGAGCACAAGCTCACCCAGCTGGGGATCCAGAATGAATTCATCCACACCCGCGGCGAGACCCGCACCAACATCACCATCCTGGACAAGCGCCACCATGTGATGACACCCATCCACGACATGGGCCCCACCACCAACCTCTCGTATCTGGAGGAGCTCAACACCCGGCTGGACACCCGGGTCCAGCCCGGCGACTGGGTGATGATTGGGGGCAGCATCCCCCCTCCCATCACCCACCACCAGGTCTACCGGGACCTGGTGACGCGGATGAAGGAACGGGGCGCCTACACGATCCTTGACGCTGACGGCGATGCCCTCAAGGCCGGCCTAGAGGCCGTGCCCTACATGGTCAAACCGAACCGCTTCGAGCTGGGGCAAGCCCTCCACAAGGATATGTCCAGCGAAGCGGCCATTCTGAAGGCGGCGGAGCAGCTACATCAGCAGGGAGTGGCCATCGTCATCATCACCGCCAGCGAGCAGGGCGCCTACGGCCTCAACGAGGAAGGCGCCTGGCGGGCGGTGCCGCCGATGGTGGAGAAGGTGAGCGGCGTGGGCGCGGGCGATGCCTTCCTGGCGGGTGCCCTGCATGTCCTCTCCGCCGGCGGTTCCCTCCAGGAGGCCTTGCGCCTGGGCACGGCGGCGGGCTCGGCCACGGTCCGCAACCCCGGCACCGAACTGTGCCACCGGCGCGAGATCGAGCGGCTCGTGGACCGAGTTGTCGTCTTCCCCGTGGAGCATAGCCACAAGGGACGCGCCCACCTGGCCCCTGCCCGGCGCTCCTAGGTGACGGCCACCGCCCCCGCCTTCCTCCATCTCTGTGCCGGCCTGGAGGCATCACCACCCCTGGACCGCTTGGCTGCGGCCTACCGCTGCTGCGCCCTGGACCTGCTGGAGAAGGCGCTGGCCTCGTCCGCCTTCGACCCCGTCGTCCTGGCTACCGATGACCCTGGCCTTGCCCAGGAGTCCGAGCGGCTCGGCGTCAGGGTCGTTCGCGTCCAGGGCAAAGGCTTCGCCCCTGCCCTGTTGCAGGCTGCGGCGGTGGCCGGCAAGACCCGGCTGGTGTACTGGGGACGCGGCACCGGGGCGTTGACCAACCCCGAGGGCCTGCGGCTGTGGAGCGAGCGGGCCCTGGCCCTGGAGCACGCGGTGCTGGCCAACAACCTGTACTCCGCCGATATCCTGGCGCTCCACCCGGCCGCGGCGCTCCAGCAGATCGAGCTGCCGCCAAGGGACAACGGGCTGGCCCTCGCCCTGTGCCGGCAGGCGGGCCTGAAGCCCCAGGCCCTGGAGCCCGCCCTTCCCTGGCTTTTTGACATCGACACGCCGGCGGACCTGGCCATCCTGGCGCTGCTGGGGCCGCCGTCGCCGCGCCTGGCCGCCTGGCTGGGGGAGCAAGAGCACAGCCTGACGCGGCTCCAGGGGGTCCTGCGGGTCCTGGGTGATCCCTTTAGCCAGCTGCTGGTGGCCGGGCGCGTGGGCAGCCACGCTTGGTCAGTGCTAGAGCGTCAGACGGCGTGCAAGGTCCGGGTCTACTCCGAGGAGCGGGGGCTGGCGGCCGAGGGGCGCGAGGAGGCGGGGCCGGCGCGGTCACTCCTGGGGATGTTGCTGGAAGACCGCGGCCCCGGTGGCCTGATGCAGGCGCTGGCCGAGCTGGGCCAAGCGGCCCTGCTGGACAGCAGGGTGCTGCTCGCCCACCGGGGACGCGCCGTCAGCCGCCAGGACCGATTCTGGTCTGACTTGCTGGTGTCCAGCGCCATCGCCGACCCCTGGCTGCGGGAGTTGACCGAGGCCGCGCTGGGCGCGCCCCTGCCCGTGGTCCTGGGCGGCCACTCTCTCATGTCCGGCGGAGTCCTGGCCCTCTGCGAGATTGCCCGGCGGCAGGCGGGCCCAGGCGCGCCACCCATACCTCCGGGGCCGGGGCCAGGGCAGCAGCCCCAGACCCTGGGCCTCAACCCTCGACGTTGATCTGACCGCGGGCGTGCTCGCTTTGTGTTTGACACTGCCAAGAGACGCCGGTAGACTGGCGCGGCGATAAGCTGTGAAAGGAACGGTGCCACATATGCAGGTCGCCCAGACCTCTGCCCTGGCGCGCCGGGACCCGCAAGTGTTCGCCACCATAAAGCAGGAGGGCGAGAGGCAGCGCGACGGCCTGGAGCTGATCCCCTCCGAGAACTACCCCAGCAAGGCCGTGCTGGAGGCCCAGGCCTCCATCCTGGGCAGCAAGTACGCCGAGGGCTACCCGGGCCGGCGCTACTACGGCGGCTGCCAGTATGCGGACCGGGCCGAAGAGCTGGCGATCGAGCGGGCGAGGGCGCTATTCGGCGCTGCCCATGCCAACGTCCAGTCCCACGCCGGGGCCCAGGCCAACATGGCAGCGTACTACGCCATCCTGGGCCACGGCGATACCGTCCTGGGCATGAACCTCGCGGAGGGTGGGCACCTGACCCATGGCAGCCCCGTCAACTTCTCCGGCAAGTACTACCGCTTCGTCCCCTACGGCGTGGACCGGGAGAGCGAGCGCATTGACTACGACCAGGTGGAGCGGCTGGCCAAGGACCACCGGCCCAAGCTCATCCTGGCCGGCTATACGGCCTACTCGCGGACTATCGACTTCCCGCGCTTTCGCGCCATCGCCGACGAGGTGGGGGCCTTCTTCATGGTCGATATGGCCCACATCGCCGGGCTCATCGCCGGGGGCGCGCACCCCAGCCCGGTCCCCCACGCGCAGATCGTCACCTCTACCACCCATAAGACGCTACGGGGCCCCCGGGGCGCCTTCATCCTCTGTACGGAACCCCTGGCGAAGGACGTGGACAAGGCGGTCTTCCCGGCGATCCAGGGCGGCCCCTTCATGCACACCATCGCCGCCAAGGCCGTGGCCTTCGGCGAGGCCCAGGGGCCTGATTTCGCGCTCTACGCCCGGCGCGTGGTGGAAAACGCCCAGGCCCTGGCCGAGGAGCTAACGCGGCTGGGCCTGCGCATCGTCTCCGGGGGGACCGATAATCACCTGATGCTGGTGGACCTGCGGTCCGCGGGGGTCACTGGCAAGGACGCTCAGGAGAGCCTGGAGCGGGCCGGGATCACCGTCAACAAAAACACCATCCCGTACGACCCCCTGCCGCCGGCGAAGGCCAGCGGCGTGCGGGTTGGCTCGCCCGCCCTCACCAGCCGCGGTTTTGGGCCCGAGCAGATGCGGCAGGTCGCCCGCCTCATGGTCAAGGTCCTGAGCCACAGCGGAGACCCCAAGGTTGAGAAGCAAGTCCGGGAGGAGGCCCGCCAGCTGGCGGGCCGCTATCCCCTGCCGGGCCTGGACGACTAGCGCAGGGTGCTAGGCGGCTATACAGCGCGAGTTCTTGACATGCGCGCGGAGTGCTCGTAAGATTGCCGTGGCCGTGCACGCAGGCACGGCTCTGAGAAGGACTTCTCCTCCTCTCCTAGGCGAATGCGGTGCCGGAAGGCGCCGCCAGGCAGGTGGGCGTCCTGGCGGCAGAACCATCTCGGCACCGCATCGCCACATAAGCTGGCCCGTGAAGGCCATCGCCCTGGAAGGAATCTCCCCTCTCCCGCTTGCCCCTCCCAGAACGACCACTATACTGTGGCTGTTGGCCTACCTAGCCAAGCAAGCATCGGGGTGTGGCGCAGTTGGCTAGCGCACGTGGTTTGGGACCACGAGGTCGCCGGTTCAAATCCGGCCGCCCCGACACTCAATCCTGAGTACGCTGCCCGCCGCCCGCCGGATTCCACCACTCCACTCCCAGGGATCACCCCGGACTTGAGGGGCCTTGCCTCAAAGGCGCCTCCCCGCATGTAATCCAGTCCCTCGCCCTACTCAGGACAGGCTCCGCGGAGGGTCCGCGCTCCTGTAGGGCGGATTCTTCGCCCGCCTGCAGCGGACTCAGAATGACATTTTTTGTGCAACGCCGGTCTAGGTAGCCTTGCACAAAAATGCAGACTGCCGGAGTAGAGGGAGTACAAGGAGGGAAATTGGAATCTATCTGCGCGCCGGCTGAGCCTGCCCGTCGTCGCCACCAACTGAGCCCGGCGCCGGTAGCTGGGCGACTAGCCGCAGGCGATGGCGGGGGTTAAAGCGCCTGTCGCAGCGGCCGCAACTATGTGGCAAGCGCAGCCGGCGCCGGTATACCGCCTGGCGGCCGCAGGTCGGACACTGGTATAAGTAAGCCTGCCGGGGGCGTCCAGGCGGGCCCAGGCGCGGCAGCTCCGAACAACGCCGCGGCGCGACGCCCAGCAGGCGGCAGGCCTCCCGCCACTCAGGACCGTGGGGACGGCAGCGCGGCGAACGCTGGAAGGCGAGGGCGTGGGCCAGCTCGTGCTTCAACGTCTCCAGGGCCTCTTGCGGGTGCTGCGCCACCAGCCAGTAGGAGAGGGCGACCTCGTGGCGGTCATGGCGATAGTAGCCCAGCCGCCAGGTCATCCGGCGACTGAGCCGCAACTTGGGGGCGGTGAGCGGGAGCGAGAGAGACACCGCCATCTGGCGACAGCTCTCTTGCCACTGCGCCTCTAGAGCGCGCTCGGGACCTGATCTCATGGGACCCGCTGCAGGAGGAGCCGGGCGCGATCCCAGATCCGGCAGAAGCTGCATTCCTCAGCGGTGGTCACCTGGCCACAGCGCTCGCACTCCCTCAACTGCACCTCATCCCCATCCTTCAGCAGAGGCCGCAGCCGCTCCAGGAACCCCTGGTAGAACTGCTGCTTGGTGCCGGGCGACTCGACCTCCACCAGGTTAATGGCGTCCTTGTACAGGAGCGACTTGGCGCCCTTGGCATTGGGGCACTCCTCCACGATGTAGTCGATGCCCCGGAGGATGGCGTAGCTGGCCATCTCCCGTTCGGTGAGGAGGTGCAGGGGCTTGACCTTCTTTACCAGCTTGGGATGTGTGGCGGGTAGGACCGGCGCCTGGCGGGCCAGGTAGCCCGTCTGCCAGTGCATGACGTTGCCGTAGAGGGTGGCGACCTCGTCGTCCAGGTTATGGCCGGTGGCCAGCACCGTCGTCCCGGCCTCCAGGGCGGCGCGGTTCATGATGTAGCGCTTGCTCAGGCCGCAGACAGCGCAAGCCTCCCGGCGGTTCGCCCGCGCCAGGACGGGGATGCTGGCGCCGTACTCCTCCTCCACGCTGACGACGGTGAGAGGAAGGCCGCGCTCCTGGGCGAAGGCCAAGGTCTTGTCCAGGGACTGCTTGGAGTAGTCGCCGATGCCAAGCTGGATGTGCAATCCGACGGTGCGGTAGCCCAGGCTGTTCAGAATGTCCCACAGGCTGAGGCTGTCCTTGCCGCCCGAAACGGCGACCGTGACGCTGTCCCCCGGGGAGAGCATCCGATAGTGTTCAAGGGAGCGCTGGACCTGCTTGCCCACAAAGTCCAGGAAGTGATCGCGGCAGTAGGCGGCGTGGTGCTGGCGCAGCTCCACCTGGGCTTGCTCCTGGCACTTCAGACAACGCATGTCAGGCCGCGCCTCCGGCTTTGCGCAAGATGTCATTCTGAGCGCAGCGAAGAATCCGACGGCCGGCTAGACCCTTCGCTTCGCTCACGGTGACAGAGCCTTCGAGAGCGCCTCCGGAGATCGCGGAGCGCACCTCCACGGTGTCGTCCTCGTTCAGCCGCACGTCGCGGGTAAGGAGGTCCTGGCCTCTGATGACCAGCACCGTCTCGGGGTTCAGACCCAGCTCCCGCACCAGGTCCTGGACGGTGCGGACGCCGTTGGTCTGGAGCTCGCGGAGCTGGGGATGGCGCACGATCACTTTCATAGCGCGTCTATTGTGCCCCAAGGAGAGGCCTGGAGCAAGTCAGAAGTCAGGGCAACGGGCTAGCAAGGCCCTGGTTGGAGTGCCGGGTGCATGCCGATGCCCTGGTTGTGGCCTTCCAAGGTGATGGCGGCATGCTGAACGAGGGGGAGAGACTGAAGTCGTGACAGGGGGTTGAGCGGAGTAAAAAGCAGGAGGCCCGCCCAGGTTGCCCCGGACGGGCCTTTTAAGCACCTTTGAAGGAGCGCTGACCAGGTCGTCCGCCTAGGCGGACGTTCGACCCGGGAGAAGGGAGGACCCGCATCCTCCCCTTAAACTCCCTAGAAAGGAGGTGATCCAGCCGCAGCTTCCGCTACAGCTACCTTGTTACGACTTCGTCCCAATCGCGAGTCCCACCCTCGACACCTGCCTCCCGAAGGTTGGCCCAGCGGCTTCGGGTGTTACCCACTTTCAGGACGTGACGGGCGGTGTGTACAAGGCCCGGGAACGTATTCACCGCAGTAGTGCTGACCTGCGGTTACTAGCAACTCCGGCTTCATGCAGGCGGGTTGCAGCCTGCAATCTGAACTGGGGGGAGGTTTGATGGGATTAGCTCCACCTCGCGGCTTAGCGACCCTCTGTTACTCCCCATTGTAGCGTGTGTGTAGCCCTGGGTATAAAGGCCATGCTGACTTGACGTCATCCTCGCCTTCCTCCGGGTCTCCCCCGGCGGTCTCGCTAGAGAGAGCAACTAGCGACAAGGGTTGCGCTCGTTGCGGGACTTAACCCAACATCTCACGACACGAGCTGACGACAGCCATGCAGCACCTGTGCAGGCTCCTGACTTTACAGGTCGTCCCCCTTTCGGGTTCCTACTTCCTACATGTCAAGCCCAGGTAAGGTTCTTCGCTTTGCGTCGAATTAAACCACACGCTCCGCTGCTTGTGCGGGCCTCCGTCAATTCCTTTGAGTTTTAGCCTTGCGGCCGTACTCCCCAGGCGGGGCACTTAACGCGTTAGCTTCGGCCCGGAGGAGGGTCGAAACTCCCCCAGACCCAGTGCCCATCGTTTACGGCGTGGACTACCCGGGTATCTGATCCGGTTTGCTCCCCACGCTTTCGCGCCTCAGCGTCAGGAGAGGCCCAGAGAGCCGCTTTCGCCACGGGTGTTCCTCCCGATCTCTACGCATTTCACCGCTCCACCGGGAATTCCGCTCTCCTCTGCCTCCCTCCAGCCCGCTAGTCTCGGCCGGCGCCCCTCAGTTGAGCCGAGGGATTTCACGGCCGACTTAACAGACCGCCTACGCGCCCTTTACGCCCAGTAAATCCGGACAACGCTTGCCCCCTACGTATTACCGCGACTGCTGGCACGTAGTTAGTCGGGGCTTATTCGCCAGGTACCGTCGGTTGTCTTCCCTGGCAAAAGGAGTTTACGACCCGAAGGCCTTCATCCTCCACGCGGCGTCGCTGCGTCAGGCTTTCGCCCATTGCGCAAGATTCCTTGCTGCTGCCTCCCGTAGGAGTCGGGGCCGTGTCTCAGTCCCCGTCTGGCTGGTCGTCCTCTCAGACCAGCTACCCGTCTTCGGCTTGGTGGGCCATTACCCCGCCAACTACCTGATAGGGCGCAAGCCCCTCCGGAAGCGCCTTGCGGCTTTCCTCCAGGGGCTTTCGCCCCTGGATCACACGCGGTATTAGCTCGCCTTTCGGCGAGTTATCCCCCACTTCCGGGCAGGTACTTACGCGTTACTCAGCCGTTCGCCACTGTCCCGAGTTGCCCCGGGACCGTTCGACTTGCATGCATAAGGCACGCCGCTAGCGTTCGTCCTGAGCCGGGATCAAACTCTCTAACGAAAGTTTGAGGGTGCTCTCGCACCCCCGGCTTTTTCTGTACAAAGGGATGTCATCGCTCCCTCTTCGGTTTTAAAGGTGCTTCCTGCAAACGTAAAATATACCTTCCTCCACTAGGGCTGTCAAGGGGTCGCTATATTCTCCGTAAATATCCGACAGTCGTCAGCCTCCTTTCTTGAGCGGTGGGCGGAGTCCCAGGCCCAAGTGCGGCCGGTGGTAATGATAGCGCTCC
>Ga0209514_10010123_pt1 | contig 10194 bp, 9 predicted proteins | sample Subgrocontami58m_FD_187452 | JGI IMG/M metagenome (GOLD analysis project Ga0209514, IMG submission 187452) | Subsurface groundwater microbial communities from S. Glens Falls, New York, USA - GMW37 contaminated, 5.8 m (SPAdes) (version 3) | ecosystem: Environmental > Aquatic > Deep subsurface >... | reverse complement strand
CCGCGTCGTGCCGCGCTGGCGGGCCTGGCTCGATCGGTGGCCGACCGCCGACGCGCTGGCGGCCGCCTCGCCCGCCGACGTGATCCGCGCGTGGCAGGGGCTCGGCTACAACCGCCGCGCGCTCAACCTGCACCGCGCCGCGCAGCAGATCGCGGCGTACGGTTGGCCCGACGACCTCACGGAGCTGCCCGGCGTCGGCAGGTACACCGCCGACGCGGTGGCCTGCTTCGCGCACGGCCGCGACGTCCTGCCCGTCGACGTCAACGTGCGGCGCGTGTCGAAGCGCACCGGCCACACGTTCACGGCCGCCTCGGCCCAGGCGCTGATGGATCTCGGCGCGACGGTCTGCCTCGCCCGCATCCCGCGCTGCGAGTCCTGCCCGCTCGCGGAGCTCTGCCCCTCCCGAGGCCGGCGCTACGAGCCCGAGCGGAAGCAGGGCGCTTTCGAGGGCTCCTTTCGCCAGCGGCGGGCCGTCACGCTGCGCCTCGTCGCCGCGCAGGCGCGGCAGGCTGACGAGCTCGACTCCGACGCCGTGGCTTCACTCGCCCGGGACGGGCTCGTCAGGGTCGACGGACCCACCGTTTCGCTCCCGCTCTAGCCCGGTACGATCCACGGCATGCTCGCCGACATCTTCACCCTGCTGATCCCGGTCTGGATCCTGCTCGGCCTCCTCGCGCTGCTCGGCGTCGTCGCGCTGCTCGGACGGATCCAGGGTGGCCGGTACCTCCGGCCGGTGATCAACCTCATCTCGAAGGTGCCGATGTTCCGGCGCGGGCTGCAGAAGGCGTCGAACGCCGCGCTCGAGCGCTCGAACCCCGAGCTCGCGAGCGCGATGAAGAAGATGCAGCGCTCCGGCGCGCTCCGCGACCCGAACCGCGCGCAGGCGGCGATGTCGCAGCTCACCGTGCAGGAGCGCCGCGCGCTCATCCAGGTGCAGGAGGAGCAGGGCGTGATGGCGCCCGAGGCGACGAACCGGGAGATGCGCCGCAAGCTTGACAAGGCGAAGCGCGACGCCCAGCGCCGCCGCTAGCTCCCGTTAGTCCTCGTACAGCGGGTGCCGCATCCAGACGTTCGGCTCGACGTACGTGCCCTGCCCGTTCTCGAAGCGCACCGGGGCGAGGGCGTGCGGCACGACGTAGTCGCCGTCCTCGGGGAACTGCAGGCCCGTCCACTCCTCCCACTCCTCGCGCGAGCCGGTGATCGTCATCGAGCGTGGCGCGGGATCGAGGATCTTCCCGCCGACACGCTCGTGCGTCCGGAGCCACGGGTCGTACGGCAGCCCGTCCTCGCGCCGCCACCGCAGATAGCGCTCGATCGGCGTCAGCGGATAGTGCTCCTTCCACGTCGGGCGTACCGGGGCGATCAGGGCGTCGAGCCCGTGTGCGGCGGCGAGGCTGCTCATCCGCCGCAGCAGCACGCTTGCGAGGCCGGTGCCGCGATGCGACGGCAGGACGTTGATGACGACCGCGCAGAGCGTCGTCGGCTCACCGGCCGCGCCGTTCGTCATCGCCCAGTCGAGACCGCGCGGCTCCGCCAGGCCGTCCCACGTCACCGGCAGCGTGCACGCGTTCGCCACCGTCTCCTTGCCGTCGAGCACCCAGAGCTGGAAGTCGGCGTAGACGTCGTACAGCCGCGGCCAGAACGCGTTGACGATGGGGTCCTCGTTCATGAACGCCGGCCAGACGTTCGGCATCGTGTTGCGCAGGTCTTTCTCTGCGTGCGTGAGGATGCGGAGCTTCATCGCACGAGCAGCGCGACGGCCTGCGCGGCGAGACCCTCGCGGCGGCCGGTGAACCCGAGCCCGTCCGTCGTCGTCGCGCGCACGGCGACGCGCTCCAGCTCGACGCCCAACGCGTCGGCGAGGCGTGCACGCATCGCGTCACGGTGCGGTGCGAGCCTCGGCTCCTGGCCGATCAGCACGACGTCGGCGTTCGCTAGCTCCCAGCCCGCCTCGCGCACACGCCGCCACGCCTCGCGCAGCAGCTCGATCGAGTCGGCGCCCTCGAGCGCCGGGTCGCCCGACGGGAAGAGCGCCCCGATGTCCTCCATTCCAGCCGCACCGAGCAGCGCGTCGGTGAGCGCGTGCGCGAGCACGTCGCCGTCGCTGTGACCCGCCATCCCCCGCGGATGGTCGATGCGCACGCCGCCGAGCACGAGCGGCACGCCGTCCTCGAACGCGTGCGCGTCGAAGCCGGTGCCCACGCGATAGTCGCTCACTGAAGCCATGCTGCGATCTTCGCGAGGTCGTCGGCCGTCGTCACCTTCAAGAGCTGGGGATCGCCGGGCACGACCTTCACGCGCCCGCCGCGCGCCTCGACGAGCGCCGCGCAATCCGTGGCCTCCCCACCCGCCGCGACCGCAGCGCGCAGGACGCCGGCGGGAAACGCCTGCGGCGTCTGCACGCCGTAGAGACCGTCGCGCGAGACGGTCTCGGCGATCGCGCCGTCCGCTCCGACGCGCTTCAGCGTGTCGGCGACCGGCAGCCCCGGCACCGCGCCGTCCCAGCCTTCGGAGAGTGGCGCGAGCACGCGCTCGATCACCGCCTCGGTCAGCAGCGGCCGCGCCGCGTCGTGCACGAGCACCGCCACGGCGTCGTCAGGCACCTCCGCCATGCCGGCGCGCACCGAGTCGGCACGCGTCTCCCCGCCCGGCACGCACGCGCTCACTTTCCCGCAGCCGAGCTCCTCCGCGAGCAGAATCGCCGGCTCCTCCCAGCCGGGCGGCGCGACCAGCACGATCGCGTCGACCCAGTCGGACTCCTCGAGACGGCGCAGAGGCTCGGCGAGGAGCGGATCCTCGCCGAGCTTCGCAAATGCTTTCGGTTGGTCGAGGCCCAGCCGCTCCCCGCGGCCCGCGGCCACGAGGATCGCCCAGACAGACATGCCCCGGGCTACGCGGTCGCCGCGACGGCCTTCTTCTTGGCCGCGGGCCGCTTCTTGCCGTTGCCCCCGACACCGGCGAGCACCCCGTCGAGCCACTCGGCGCACTCTTCCTCGTCCATGCCCTTGGCGTACATCAGCTCGGAGGCGAGAATCTTCTTCGCCTTCACGAACATCTGCTTCTCGCCGGTGGACAGGCCCTTCTCGTGGTCGCGCAGCGAGAGGTTCTTGACCACCTCGGAGAGCTCGAGGATGTCGCCCGTCTTCATCTTGTCGCGGTTGTGCTTGAAGCGACGGTTCCAGTTCTTCGGCATCTCGGTCGAGCCGCCGGTCAGTGCCTTCAGCACCACGCCGACTTCCTTCTCGCCGATCACCCTGCGGAGGCCGACCTGGTCGGCGTTCTCGCTCGGGACCTGCACGGTCATGTCGTTGTGCAGGATCTTGATCGTCAGGTACTCGCGCTTCGTCCCGAGAACCTCGCGCGACTCCTTCTTGACGACCGTCCCGGCACCGTGGTGCGGATACACCACCTTGTCGCCGACCTTGTACAAGCCGACCCTCCCCTTCGTATCGAGGCTTTCCCGCCAAAAAGAGCCAGCGCACCTACAGCACCGGCCCGAGAAGGGGCATTCTAGCAAAAACGGCCTGGAAAAGCCACTTTCAGCGCCTTTTAGAGATCGAAAAGCTTAAAGTTCGAGGTAGCGATCGACGAGGTTGTGCTCCTGGAGCCGAAGCAGGCCCTCCCGGATCTCACGGGCTCTGACCGCTCCGACGCCCTCCACGGCCTCGAGGTCACGCTGGGACGCCCGGATCACCGTGTCGAGGTTCCCGAGGTCGTTGACCACCCGCCGGATCACCGCCTCGGGCAGCCGCGGGATGTGAGAGAGCACCCGGAAGCCCCTCGGTGCGACGGTGCGATCGAGCGGGTTGACGTCACGGTCGTACCCGAGCAGCTCGGCCAGCCGCTCGAACGCGCGCAGGTCGCCGTAGCGCATGGCCCGCAGGCCCTCCAGGGCGACCGACGCCTCGGCGTCGGCGCCGGCCGCGTGATAGTCGCGGACGATCGCCTCGAGATCCGACGGCACGTTCCCCACGAGCTCCTCGAGCTGCATGCGGATCAGCCGGCCCTCGCTGCCGAGCTCGACGCAGTCGCGCTGGATCCGCCCCGTCATCCGCGAGGTCATCGCGGCCCGCTGGAGCACGACGAGCACGTCGTCGAGCGTGACGGCGTTCTGGAACTCGAGCGCCGTCAGGCGCAGCAGCACCTGCTCGAGCCGCTGCCGGTACGTGTCGAGCGTCCCGAGCGCCTGGTTCGTCTTCGCGAGCACGTCCGCGACGGGGTCGAGCTGGTAGCGGCCCTGCCCCGCGAACACCGTCACCGTCTCTCGCTGCTGGGAGACCGAGACGACGAGGGCGCCCGTCTGCTTCGCGACGCGCTCTGCCGTGCGATGCCGCGTGCCGGTCTCGTCCGAGGGGATGGTCGGGTCGGGCATCAACTGCACGTTCGCCCACGCGAGCCGCTTCACCGCCGGGTCGACGATGATCGCCCCGTCCATCTTCGCGAGCTCGTAGAGCAGCTGCGGGCGGAACGGCGCGTCGAGCCGGATGCCGCCGGAGTAGAGGAACGCGAGCTCCTGCGGATCGCCGACCACGATCAGCGCTCCCTCGTGCGAGCGGATCACGTCGTCGACCGCCTGGCGGAGCGCGGTGCCGGGCGCGACCTTCGCGATCGCCTCGAGCAGGCCGGGGTCGCGACGCGGGTCGTCCTCCGACGGCGTGCGGGTGAACCCGAGCTCCGCCGGGGCCCAGTCGGGCCTAGTCTCCCTGGTCTCCTTCGGCGGATTGCTCGGCATCGAGTCCGGCGCGGATCGCCTGACGGATCGTCTCGGCGCGCGTCACCCGAAGTGTGCCACGCTTCGGCGTCCCTTCCGGGGCGACGACCGCGGTGAGGCCGAGCTTGGCGCACTCGTCGAGCCGCCGGTCGGCCTGCGTCGCCGGTCGAAGCCGGCCGGTGAGGCCGATCTCGCCGAAGGCCGCGATGCCGACGCGCACCGGCGCCCGGCGCGCGGCGGACGCGATCGCGAGCGCGACGGCGAGGTCGGCCCCCGGCTCGTCGATGCGGACGCCGCCCGCGACGTTGACGAACACGTCTGCCTGGCCGAGGCCGATGCCGGCGTGGCGCGCGAGGACGGCGACGATCATCGCCAGCCGCTTCGGGTCGACGCCCGTCGCGACACGCCGCGGCATCGCAAGGTCGGACGGTGCGACGAGCGCCTGGATCTCGAGCAGGATCGGCCTCGTCCCCTCGAGGGCGCACGCGACCGCGGCGCCGGGCTCGCCGTCGACCGTGCGCCCGAACACCTCCGACGGGTCGGGCACGCCGACGAGCCCTGCACCCGTCATCTCGAAGATGCCGAGCTCGTTCGTCGAGCCGAAGCGGTTCTTCGTCGCGCGGAGCACGCGGTGCGCGCGATAGCGGTCGCCCTCGAACTGCAACACGCAGTCGACGAGATGCTCGAGCACCCGCGGGCCGGCGACCGTGCCGTCCTTCGTCACGTGCCCGACGAGGATCGTCGCGACGCCGGACTCCTTCGAGACGCGGAGCAGACGCCCCGCAGCCTCCCGCACCTGGGCAACGGAGCCTGGAGCCGAGCCGAGGTCGGCCGAGTAGAGCGTCTGGATCGAGTCGATCACGCAGACGTCGGGCCGTTCCTGCCGGAGGGTCGCACAGACGACGTCGAGCTCGGTCTCGGCGAGGATCTCGACGTTCGCCGCGCCGCCGAGCCGCTCGGCGCGGAGCTTGACCTGTGCGACGGACTCCTCGCCGGTGATCAGCAGCGTGCGGTGCGTCGCGCTCATCTCCTGGAGCGCGGTCAGCAGCAGCGTGGACTTGCCGACGCCGGGCTCGCCGCCGACGAGCACGAGCGACGCCGGCACGAGGCCGCCGCCGAGCACGCGGTCGAGCTCGGGCACGCCGGTCGAGATCCGCCTCGCCTCCTCGACCTCCACGTCGACGAGCCGGAGCAACGGCTTGGGCGACGCCTTTGACGCGTGGGAGACCGGCCCGGCCGCCTCCTCGACGAGCGTCCCGAACGCCGAGCAGCCCGGGCACTTGCCGAACCACCGCCCGGAGTAGGTGCCGCACTCCGTGCAGGCGTACTGAACGGCCGCTTTCGCCACCCTTCCACCCTACGAACGCAAGCGGACGAGCCCCTCACAGCTCCCCGCCGCCTTCGTCGCGAAGCCGAGCTTGCCTCGGCGAAAGCAGTGACCCCGCCGGCCGCGAGCACACCACCACAGAAGGGGGCACACGGGGGAAACTGGTTTCCCCCGTGAAGCGAGCGAAGCGAAGCGACGAAAAAGCAGCCCCGCCGCAAGGGGGCTGCTTCAACGTTGAGGGGAGAGAGCACCGGCCCTCCGCCGCAGGAGGCGGGCCGTGGGGATGTGCCGTCTGTGGAGGATCTTGCACCCGGTCCCGCGCTTGATTCCTCCCCTTTCGGGTGGTTCAGCGCGCTACTTCACCGGTGCCCAGCTCCACCACGTTCACCGTTCCGGGGGAAGCGCGCCGGGGAAAAGCACGGAAGCTGAGAGAGCCAGGGATGCGGATGGCCGCAGACCGCGTCTCTGCGCAGGGGGCGGAGCGGGCGACCGACCCGCCCCCGCAGTCTCGGGGAGCGCGCGCGCAGGCGGATCGGAGCCGCCTCCGCCGCGCGTGGTGGGGAGGGCCCGCACGACAGCGGCCGCCTCACGGCGGCCGCTGTCGTGCACTCCTGCGCAGGCAGGCCCTAGCCGTCGGTCTGGAACTCGCCCTCGTCGGCGGGAGCGACGGGCTCCACCGGCGGGACGGTCACCTGCTCCGGCGTGACCTGGCCCGGAATGACGGTGATGTCTACCTCCTCGCCCGGCTCCCCGTCCTCGTTCGCCTTGCGCGCGACGAGGATGGTCGAGCCCGGCTCGAGCTGGCGCCCGAGCACGTAGTCCGCGAGCGGGTCCTCGATGTAGCGCTGGATCGCACGACGCAACGGCCGGGCTCCCATCGCCGGGTCGTAGCCCTTGTCGACGAGCAGCTCCTTCGCCTCCTCGGTCAACTCGATCGCGACCTCGTGGTTCGCCATCTGCTCGCGCAGGCGCTTCAGCATCATGTCGACGATCGACATGATCTCGCTCTTCTCGAGCTTGTGGAAGACGATGATCTCGTCGATGCGGTTCAGCAGCTCCGGGCGGAACACCTTCTTCAGCTCGCCCATGACGCGGCTTTTCATCTCGTCGTACGACAGTCCGTTCTCGTCGCCGACCGAGAAGCCGAAGCCCTGGTTCTTCGAGATCTGCGCTGCCCCGATGTTCGAGGTCATGATCACGATCGTGTTCCGGAAGTCGACGCGGCGCCCCTGGGCGTCGGTCAGCTTTCCCTCCTCGAGGATCTGGAGCAGGATGTTGAACACGTCCGGATGCGCCTTCTCGATCTCGTCGAGCAGGAGCACGGAGTACGGCTTGCGCCGCACGGCCTCGGTGAGCTGGCCGCCCTCGTCGTAGCCGATGTAGCCGGGGGGCGAGCCGACGAGCCGCGAGACGGAGTGCTTCTCCATGTACTCCGACATGTCGACCTGCAGCATCGCGTCCTCGTCGCCGAAGAGGAACTCGGCCAAGGTGCGCGCGAGCTCCGTCTTCCCGACGCCGGATGGGCCCAAGAAGATGAAGCTGCCGCTCGGCCGCTTCGGGTCCTTGATGCCGGCCCGCGCGCGGCGGATCGACTTCGAGACGGCGATGATCGCCTCCTCCTGGCCGATGACGCGCTTGTGCAGCTCGTCCTCCATCCGGATGAGCCGCTGCGACTCGGCCTCGGTGAGCTTGAAGACCGGGATGCCGGTCCACATCGAGACGATGTCCGCGATCTCCTCCTCGCCGACCTCGGGCTGCTCCTCGACGTTCTCCGAGTTGCGCCACGACTCCTCGAGCTCGCGCTTCTTCTGCGTGAGCTTCCGCTCCTTGTCGCGGAGCGACGCGGCCTTCTCGAACTCCTGCGACTCGATCGAGTCTTCCTTGTCCTTGCGGACGCGCTCGATCTCCTCTTCCAGCTCGCGATAGCGCGGGGGCGCGTTCATCGAGCGGATGCGGATGCGGGACGCGGCCTCGTCGATCAGGTCGATCGCCTTGTCGGGCAGGTGCCGGTCCTGGATGTAGCGGTCGGCGAGCTCGGCGGCGGCATGCAGCGCCTCGTCGGTGATCTTCACGCGATGGTGCGCCTCGTACCGGTCGCGCAGGCCGCGCAGGATCTGCACGGTGTCGTCGACCGACGGCTCCTCCACGCGCACCTGCTGGAAGCGCCGCTCGAGCGCCGCGTCGCGCTCGAGGTACTTGCGGTACTCGTCGAGCGTCGTCGCGCCGATCGTCTGGAGCTCACCGCGTGCGAGCGCGGGCTTGAGGATCGAGGCGGCGTCGATCGCGCCCTCGGCCGCACCCGCGCCGACGAGGTTATGGAGCTCGTCGATGAAGAGAATGATGTCGCCCCGCTGCATGATCTCTTTCATGACCTTCTTGAGGCGCTCCTCGAACTCGCCGCGATACTTCGAGCCTGCGACGAGCGCCGCGAGGTCGAGCGTGTAGATCTGCTTGTTCTTCAAGAGCTCCGGCACCTGGTTCGTCGCGATGCGCGCAGCGAGGCCTTCGACGACGGCGGTCTTGCCGACACCCGGCTCTCCGATCAGCACGGGGTTGTTCTTCGTGCGCCGCGAGAGGATCTGCATCAGCCGCTCGATCTCCGTGGCGCGGCCGACGACCGGGTCGAGCTTCCCCTCGGTCGACTGCTTCGTCAGGTTGCGGCCGAACTGGTCGAGGAGCTTCGAGCTCTTCGACTTCTCGCCGGCGGGACCCCCGCCGGTCGCGCCACCCTGGCGCCGGCCGGGGCCGGAGAGCATGCGGATGATCTCGTTGCGGATCTTCTCGGCGTCGGCGTCGAAGTCGAGCAGGATGCGCGCCGCGACGCCCTCGTTCTCACGAACGAGACCGAGGAGGATGTGCTCGGTGCCGATGTAGTTGTGTCCGAGGGACAGCGCTTCGCGCAGCGCCAGCTCCAGCACCTTCTTGGCGCGCGGTGTGAACGGGATTTGTCCGGTCGTGACCTCGTCGCCCTGACCGACGATGCGGGCGACCTGCGCGCGCACCTCCTCGACCGTGATGTCGAGCGACTCGAGGACGCGGGCCGCAAGGCCCTCCTCCTCGCGGAGCAGGCCGAGCAGGATGTGCTCTGTGCCGATGTAGTTGTGCTTGAGCGCCCGGGCTTCGTCCTGTGCGAGGACGACTACCTGGCGAGCCCGTTCAGTGAAGCGTTCGAACAAGTCCCTCGACCCCCTTCCTGAGACAGTCCGCGACGCGATCGGGGTGATCGCGCACCGGCCGAAGGTGGAGCAATCGTAGCGGAGGCCCCTGTCGCCACAAAAGCGCCGACCCGCCGCCCGCAGGCAGGCGGAGGCACGAAAGCGCCGGGGCCCGAGGGCCCCGGCACGGGTGTTGCGTCAGGGGTGGAGAACGAGCGTCGCGCGCTAGGCGTGCGTTCCGCTCCGTCCTGCCCGGCGCAAGAGCAGGCCGCCGGCGAGCAACGCGAGCCCGAGGGCCGCGTACACGCCGAGCTGGAGACCCGTGAACGGCAGGGCGCCCGCCGACTGGGTGGCGGCGAGCGGCGCGCCCTGGGCCGCTGCGGGCTTCCGCAGCGTCCTCTGCGCACCGGCGACCTGCTGCACGACGGGCTTCATCGTCTCGGCGGCGACACCCCCGTAGCCTTGGATGGTGGCGTCCTGCGCCGCCCGCCTGAGGTCGGCCGCGCTGTAGTGCTGGGTGAGCGTGCCGTGCTGTGCCAGGTCGGCGTAGATCTGCCGCGGCGTCGCAGCGAGCGAGCCTGCCGCCGTGATCAGCATCACTGCGATCCCTGCGGTTACTGCAAGAAGATTCTGTCCCCGACGCATTTCGTGCTCCTTTGCTTCCCCTGATGATGGCGCGACTTCCCCCTTACAACTCGGAGTAGGGCGCCGGGGATACGGGCTGAAGCGGGGGGAATCAGAGCACGAGCTCGGCGAAGGTCTCCTGGATGAGCCAGTCGAAGCTCGAGGGGACGGTGCCGTCGAGCGCGGCGTACTCGCGCAGGAAGTAGAGATAGGAGACCCACTCGTCGCGCCGCTCGGGGAACTCTTCGCCGCGGTCGTTGACGAGCCGCTCGAGCGCCGTCAGGTTCCAGCGGCCGGTCGCCCCGGCCTCGCCGGCGGAGGCCGCGGCCGGTGCGGGAACGGGAGCGGGAGGGGCAGGCTCGGGCTCGGGCGCGGCC
>Ga0209514_10010115_pt1 | contig 10197 bp, 6 predicted proteins | sample Subgrocontami58m_FD_187452 | JGI IMG/M metagenome (GOLD analysis project Ga0209514, IMG submission 187452) | Subsurface groundwater microbial communities from S. Glens Falls, New York, USA - GMW37 contaminated, 5.8 m (SPAdes) (version 3) | ecosystem: Environmental > Aquatic > Deep subsurface >... | reverse complement strand
CGGCCGTCGACGCGGACGCGGCCGTCTGGACCTCGGCGGACGGGCTCCGCTGGCGCCGTGTACCGCACGACGAGGCGGTCTTCGGCGGGGCGGACGTGCAGAGGATGTCCAGCGTCGCGAAGGGCGGGCCGGGCCTCGTCGCGGTCGGCTACGACGGGTCGGGCGGCGACGCGGACGCGGCCGTCTGGGCCTCGGCGGACGGGCTCCGCTGGCGCCGTGTACCGCACGACGAGGCGGTCCTCGGCGGGGCGGGCGAGCAGGGGATGTCCAGCGTCGCGGCGGGCGGGCCGGGCCTCGTCGCGGTCGGCGACGATGGGGACGCGGCCGTCTGGATTGCCGAGCGCCCGACGCTCAGCGCCCGCGCCCTCGCGGAGAAGTACGCCCCCCTTGTCTACCTCCATCCCGACGAGAAGTACGTCCCCATGGACGCGAGCGCCTTCGTCGCGCACTCCGCGCTCCGCTGGTGGCATGGGCCGCCTGGTTGCCGGTACCACGAGCTGGCGGAGCCCGGCTTCGTGAACGCAGCCTGGCTCGGAGAGGGGCACTACTCCCATCCGACGGCTTCGCTGCTCTGTCGCCACCAGGAGGGCTCTGTCTACACGAGCGCAGACCACACCCGGCCGCACGACGGCGATCGCGCTCCCGGCCTGCCGCGCGACGAGGGCTTCTACCTCGATCTCGACGATCGCTGCCGCTCCGGCCTCCTCCTGGAGGGCCGCTGCCTGACAGCGGACGAGGGGGTGTTCGCGGGCGCCCCCGTCTACTACGACGCCGCCCCGGGGTTGTTCATCACGTACTGGTTCTTCTACGGCTACAGCGGCGCGGTGGCGAAGATTCCTGTTCACGAGGGCGACTGGGAGCACATCACCGTCGTCCTGAACAAGAACAACGAGCCTCAAGCCGTCTACTACTACCAGCACTTCTGCCCTCGCTTCGTCGTCGAGCGTTCCGACGCGCGGTGGCGGGAGATCTTCTCTGGCACCCATCCGATCGTCTACAGCGCGCGGGCAAGTCATGCCTCCTATCCCTGGCCGGGCCCGCGCGCCTTCGAGGGCTGCCTCACGGGCAAGTTCGATCCGCACGTCAGCGGAGGACGTCTCTGGACGACTTCGGCGCGGCTCCTGCCCGTCCGGGAGCAGCCGTGGTATGGCTTCGGCGGGGCGTGGGGCCCGGTTCGGGGCGCTGCGAACACCGGGCCTCTCGGCCCCAAGTACCAGCGTCGCCTCTGACGCGCGGCGGCGTCGGCGGGCCGGATCGACGAGATCGTCGCGCTGCAGCCGCTCGAGGGCGCCTTCGCCGGGGGGCGACACGGTGCGCGTGGACGCCCGCGACGGCGGGCTCGCCTTCGAGCAGGCGAAGGACCGTCGAGCCGGCTGCTGCTGACGGTCGTTTTCGGGTGTGTGATGCTGGTCAGGCGGGTGGATCGCCCGACTCAGCTCAGGGCTCCAGGTCGGTCGCCTGCGGCTTGTCGTCTTGGGGCGGGCTTTCCGCCTGGGAGCTCTTGCCGGCGGTGTCAGGAGAGCTTCTCGCGGCAACAGCGGACGCCGTCCAACCGACGGAAGCAAGCAGCGCGATGTACCCACCGAGCTGAGTTGTGCCCTCCACAGCGAAGTTGCCAATGGCAGCGAGCAGGCAGAATGCGCCGGCAGGGATTTCGATCAGAGTCAACGCTCTCTGCGTGACCCGGACAGGCCCGAGGCCGTGGTGGGCCGCTAGCGGGAGTTTCCGGCGTGGCGCGGCGGAGGGTGTCGTTTGCCCCGGTTCACTTCAAGACGCTCAAGTACCGGCCTGGGTTCCCCGAGCGGTTCCACTCGATCAACGAGGCGCGCGCGTTCTGCCGGGAGTTCTTCGCCTGGTACAACCGCCAGCACCGCCACTCCGGGATCGGCCTGATGACCCCGGCGACCGTCCACCACGGGCTCGCCGAGCAGACTCACGCTGCCCGGCGCGCCGTCCTCGACACCGCCTACGCCGCCCGGCCCGAGCGGTTCGTTCGCCGGCCGCCCCGGCCGCCGGCGCTACCAAGCGGCGCCTGGATCAACAAGCCCGACAGCAAGGAGGCTGCACACTAAACTCACGACCGAGCTGTCTCATTCGACTTAACAGGCTCCGCTCGGCTTGTTGTGACGACTGTGCCAAACTCGGAGGCCCCGTGCAATCCCTCCCCGACCTCGGCAGCGACTTCGCCGGCTACCGCTTGGAGCAGCTGATCGCGCGCGGCGGCATGGGCGTCGTCTACTCGGCCACCCACCTTCGTCTGTCGCGCCGGGTGGCGCTGAAGCTGCTCGCCCCGGAGCTGGCCGAGGACGCCGACTTCCGCGAGCGCTTCCTCAACGAAGCGCGGCTCGCCGCCGGGCTCGAGCATCCGCACGTGGTGCCCGTCTACGACGCCGGCGAGGAGGAGGGTGTCCTCTTCCTCGCCATGCGCTACCTGGGAGGCGGCGACCTGCGCCAGCTCCTCCAGAGCCAGGGCCGGCTCTCGCTCGAGCGCACGCTCACGATCGTCGAGCAGGTGGCGGGTGCGCTCGATGCCGCCCACGAGCTGGGCCTCGTGCACCGCGACGTGAAGCCGGCCAACATCCTCTTCTCCGAGCGGCGGGAGATCGCCTACCTCTCCGACTTCGGCGTCGCCAAGCGGCAGAGCTCGAAGGGCTTGACCCGCACCGGCTCCTTCTTGGGCTCGGTCGACTACTGCGCCCCCGAGCAGATCGAGAGCGCCGTCGTCGACGGCCGGGCCGACGTCTACGCCCTGGGCGGCGTCCTCTACCACTGCCTGACCGGGCAGCCGCCCTACGTGCGCGAGACCGAGGTCGCCGTCCTGACCGCCCACCTGCGCGACCCCCCGCCCGCCCTCTCCCGCGTGCGCCCCGACCTGCCGCCCGCGCTCGACGGCGTCCTCGTCACGGCCATGGCCAAGTACCCGCAGGTGCGCTACGCGACGGCAGGAGCGTTTGCCCAAGCTCTACGCCAGGCGCTCGCAGAGCCGCGCGCGCAGGTGACCGTGCTCGACACTGCTGCTCCAACCCTCCAGGAGACGGCTCCCTCTCTCCCCGCCGAGCTCGAGACGGCAGCTCTGCCGCCCCCTGCCCCGACGCTCACCGCTCCTTCACCCCGCCGCCGGCGCCGCCTGCTCCTTGCCTCCCTCGCCGGCGCGTTGCTGCTGGTGGGCGGAGCGGGGGCTGCAATGCTGGTTCTTAGGGGATCAAACGGCGATGGGACACCGGCGGCAGCCACCGTTGCCAGTTCAGGCCTGGCAGAGCAGGTCGCGCCTCGCGTGAAGATGCTCGCGGATCGGCAGCAGGCGATCAACGATCGCCTGCCAAGCGGCGAGCAGGTCGCACGCTCCTCGACCGGGCTGGGAGGCTCGGCGAACGACCTTGCGACGGCGATCGTCCGCACCCAGGGCTTCCTCGCTGGCACACCCAGTGAGAGCCCCCGCGACCCCGCGACCCGGAAGGCGCTGAGCGCGGCGCTCTCGGCGCACCTCGCCTACGCGCGGGCGCTCTCAAGGTACGCGGAGCGGCCCCAGGATCGCTCTCGCGCGGAGACCACGATCGCTCGAGCCGCTGATGTCGAACGTGCGTATAGGGAACTCGCCCGGGTCGCGCCCACGGTGCCCCGCGTTCCCGTCAAGCGCGCACTCCATACGCGACTGCTCACGGTCGTGCCGCCACCTCCGCCTAAGGTTGTCCGTTTTGCGTCAGTCGACCGCCTCCAGCACTGCGAAGCGAGATCGACAGTCGTTCGCTGCGGCTCCGGCCCATCTGGCGAGGTCGTGCAGCTCAAAGTGGGAGGTCCGGCCGTGTACCTCGGACGCCTGGGATCGATAGACCGTGGCGGACCTGCGCTCGCGCTCGGGGCCTCGATCGAAACGCCGGGTGGGGCAATTCGCTGCGACTCCTCTTACCGTGGGATCACGTGCACGGACCGCGCCTCGCGCGCGACGTTCGTTATTGGTGACTACCGGCACATCCTCTCGAACCCGGGCGCATCTTCTGGGACGTCGAGTGGCGAGGGCCCCGTCGGCGTGCCCTCCGTTTACACGGGTTTCTTCACGTCGGTCGACCGGCTCCAGCATTGCTATGCGACCAAGAGCTATGTGCGATGTGGTTCGGGCCCTTCCGGGCAAGTCGTGGAGCTTCGCGCGGGAGTTGGCGCCACGTACTTCGGCGTCACTGGATCTCGCGACAGTGGCGGGCCGTCGATGCCCCAGGGCACTTCCTTTCGGACTCCGGCCGGCACGATCGAGTGTGGGTCGTCAAGCCGCGGAATCACGTGCATCGATCTGGCGGGCAGCGGAGAGAGCTTCACCATCGGTGACCACTACGTCAACGTGAACGGCGTGGTCACCCGCCGCTGAGAGATGTGCGCCCTACGCCCGCTCGCACTTGTGCTGGCGCTCGTACTCGCCGCTCCGATAGCGGGCGCGTCGCCGAGCCGCAGTGACGCGCCACTTCTCGCGCGAGTAAGAGCGCAGTTACCGTCAGTGGAGCGAGCCGCGAGAGCCGCTGGTTCGGGCAGCCCGGAAGCGGTGCAGGCTCACTATGAGGCCGCACGCGATCTCGAGGAGGGAGTTCGCGCCGTTGCAGCGGTGAGCGCGGACTGCCGCGACCTGCGACGTGAAGCCCTCGCGTTCGCTCGAGCTCACGTTACGCAGGCCGAGGGGTTTGATCGGCGCCAACCGCCGCTCGTCAACGCCAGCCGACGGCGCGCGGCGGCCACAAAGGTTCGTCTTGAGCGCGCGCTCGTTCGCTGCCGGAACGGTACCCCCGGCGCCCCCGGGCGAGGTCCGAATGGAGCCCCTACGGTTCGCGTTCTCAGCCCACGCCCAGGAGGGATCTCTTTCGGGCCGATGCGACTTGAGACGTTGGTTCCGAGCGGGGCAAGCTGGGCAGTCATCGCTGTCGGTAAGGGAGGGCCCGGCTGTACCGCGAGCGGAGCAAGAAGAATCGACGTCACTGCGACCGACAGGCTCCGCGTCGATCTACCGCTCCGCCCTGGCCGCCACGACATTGCTGTTTGGTTCTGTGCTCAGACGAAAGGGTCTAGTCCCCGCGTTGTAGGCACCGGGACGGTGAACGGTGTGTGGGTGCTTCCGGCCTCCGCTCGGAGCGCAGCGACAGGCCGGTCGCCCGATCGTGCGCTCTCCAACCGTCTACGGGGGGTAGCAGCAGGCTTCGACGGTTACTCGGCTGTCTGGTACCACGATCTGCTGAAGGGTCGCACGGCGGCATGGAACGCCGACGCTCGCTTCCCTGCCGCGTCCACGGTCAAGCTGGCTGTGCTCGTAGCCGCTCTCCGTACCCTCGGGCCAAGCCCCGAGCAAGGACGCTTCGGATACGACCTAAAGGCGATGACGGGTTGGTCGTCGAACTTGGCAACGAACCGTCTTCTCGGACGAATCGGTCGCGGCTCGGCGGCGGCTGGGTCCCGTGCTGCCGAGGCTGTGCTCAAAGAGCTCGGTGCGCGTTCGAGCACCTTCACGGGGGAGTACAGGGTGGGTACGAGCATTACTCGCCCTCGGGCCGAGCCGCCGCGTGTGTCGTCACGCGTCACGACGGCCCGCGACCTGGGTCGGATCCTCTACTTGATCCACGCTGGGGCAACAGGTCGGAAATCGGCACTGACGGCACTCAAGCTTGAGCGACGACGGGCGCAGCTGGCTCTCGGCATGCTGCTCGCCTCCGAGCCATACGCCGACAACGTCGGGTTGGTCCGGGGCTCAGTGGCGCGGTCGGTGCCGGTGGCTCAGAAGAACGGCTGGCTGGCGGACGCGCGACACACGGCGGCGATCGTCTACGTGACCGTAGGCCCGCAACTCGCCATTCTCCTAACGTATCGGCCGAGACTGACGCTTGCCGAAGCTGCCGCGTACGCGGGCGAAGTGCTTCAAGTCGTTCTCGACCGCGGCACACGTCGCCCGTAGGTCGACTGCACGCCTGCGAGACCGCCGATCGGTCTCGAGCCGCTCAAGAGTGCCCGGCGGCTGCCGTCCTTCCACCGCTCCTCGCGGCCGAATCCCAGGATGCTCGATTGCGGCGCGCCGAGGCATGTTCGAGCTGGCTGAGCCACGGCGAGGGCGTGCGCCTCTCGCACAAGCTCGGGGCGCTCGACTCTCGTGACTCTTTGACACGGACTCCGCCTTAGAGGATGCTCCCTGACGTTGGTTGGAGGGATCTCCGAGCCTATGGCGCGTCAGGTTCCGATCGTCGTCAGCGGCGATGCTGCGGGAACGCGGCTCGACGCTCAGGGGGAGGTAATCCTCGGACGCGAGGGGGAGGGCGGTCCCGCGCTTGGCGAGGATCCAAAGCTCTCCCGCCGCCATGCTCGTCTCACCCGGGATGCTGGCGGTGCGCTCGCGGTTGAGGACCTGAACTCGATGAACGGGACGTTTGTGAACGGAGAGCGGATCGTCGGACCTCGTGTCCTGTCAGCCGGGGATCTCGTCCGAGTTGGGAACACGACGGTGGAGGTCCGGCTCGAAGACGACGACGCCGCCATCCGAGCGCCCTCATCTTTCGCAGAGGAAGAGAGAACCCAGACAACGGATGAGCTTCCGCTTCCTGTCGAACAGGTCGGATCGCCCACCGCCGTACGCCCGCTGCTCCGTTCGTCGCGGGTCGCGCCTCCAGCGACCCTGCTCCACGAGGGTAAGCGGCTGCCGATCCTACCGCACGGCCTCACGATCGGCCGGCTTCAGGAGAGCGACCTCGTCATTTCCTCGGAGCTCACCTCGCGGAGCCATGCAAGAGTCGTACCGGCCGAGGGCCGCTACTTCGTCGCAGACCTCGGCTCGATAAACGGTACCTACCTGAACGGCGAGCGACTTCTGGGCGAGGCACGGTGGCTAAACCCCGGGGACACGATCGCCGTCGGTGGCGAGACGATCCGCTTCCTGACCGGGCTGGAGACGTATGCCGGTGGCGTCCCTGCTCTCGAGCCGGGGGTGCAGGCTGCCCGTTTCGATGGTCGACGCCTGACCATGGGGCGCGATCACTCGAACGATGTTCATCTCGAGGCCCCAAGCATCTCGCGCTTCCATGCGGAGATCGTGGCGACAGATGGGGTAGTCGAACTCCGCGACCTAGGCTCCCGCAATGGAACTCGGGTCGACGGCGAGCTCGTGAGCCGTGCCGCAGTGCGTGCCGGGTCCGAGATCGGCATCGGACCGTTTCGGCTCATCTTCGATGGTTCCGCCTTCCTCCAGCGCGACGACCGGGGAGCGCTGCGCCTGGATGCGTATGACATCGCGGTCGCTGTTCGCGCCAAGGTGATCCTCGACCGGACGTCGATAAGCGTCCAGCCGGGCGAATTTGTCGCTTTAATCGGCGAGAGCGGCTCCGGGAAGACCACGCTCATACGAGTGCTCGCCGGAGTGTCGAAGCCATCGGACGGCATGGTTTTGCTAAACGGGGAGCCTGTGAAGTCGCGGCTCGCCGACCTCGGCTACCTGCCGCAGGACGAGATCGTCCACCCGCGCTTGAGCGTGCTCGAGTCGCTTCGGTACTCGGCACGGCTGCGGCTGCCACCCGACTCTTCGACTGCCGACATCGAGGACGCGGTCTCGCGCGTTCTCGCGGAGACGGGCCTCGAGGAGCAGTCACGGACGAGAATCGGCTCACTCTCCGGCGGCCAACGCAAGCGTGTGGGACTGGCAACCGAGCTTCTCAATAGACCTGGACTCCTCTTCCTCGACGAACCGACGACCGGACTCGATCCCGGACTCGAAACGCGGATGATGGAGCTGTTCCGGAGCCTAGCCGCGGTCGGCAGCCATGCTCTGCTGCTTGTGACGCACGCGACGAGAAACCTCGAGCTCGTAGATCGGCTCTGCGTGCTCGCTCGTGGCGGACAAATGTGCTTCCTCGGTAGACCCGACGAGGCGAAAGAGTTCTTCGGCGTCGGCTCGTTCGACGATATCTACACGGCCCTCGACACGCGGCCAATCGAACAATGGCGCCGCGCATTCGAGACCGACCGCGCCGCGCCTTCGGCGCCAGTGGACGCGGTGCGTGCGCCCTCGGGGCGCGTCCCGAGAACACGCAAGCCCGAGGTGGCACGGGTGAGGCGGCTTCAGGCGCGTGTGCTTGCCTCGCGCTACCTGAGGGTGTTCCTGCGGGACCGGCGAAACGTCCTCACCCTCCTGCTCCAAGCGCCTCTTCTTGCCCTCGCTATGGCCCTGCTGTTCAAGCCTTACGTCTTCGCTCCCCCCGGCCAAGGCCTGCCTTCCTCGGCTGCGCAGCTCCTGTTCATTCTCGTAGTCGCGACGATTTGGCTCGGCACGATCACGAGCGCTCGGGAGATCATCAAGGAGCGCGGCGTCTTCAGCCGGGAGCGCGCGATCGGCGTACGAGTGGACGCCTATCTCGCTTCGAAGCTGGCCGTGCTCGCCCCTTTGGTCACGATCCAGACCGGCGTGCTCGTGCTCGTCGTCTTCCAGCTTCGCCCGCTCCACGGATCTGCCACGACGTACGCGGCGCTCCTCGTCGCCCTCGCGCTCACAGGGCTCGTGGCCGTGGCAATGGGACTCCTCATCTCTGCGTTGGTGAGGACTGAGGAGCAGGCGATGGCGTTCATTCCGGTGGCGATGATCGTCCAGCTCCTCTTTGGCGGTGCGATTGTGACGGTGCAGAGCATGGGCAGCGTGATGGCGACACTTTCGACGCTCGTCTTCTCTCGCTGGGCCTTCGGCGGAGCCGGACAGATCGCCCAGATGAATGAGCGGATTGCGGGCGATCAGGTCTTCAGCGGGCAGAGTCCCTACGACCCGTCGTTCTTTGACGTGCCCTTCCCGGCTACGTTGGTGATCCTTGGCACGTTCTTTGCCGTGCTGGTTGGTCTAACGGCAGCTTTGCTGAGGCAGCGTCGTGAGTGAGGGCCTCTATCAACTCCCCGAGATCGGCAGCGACTTCGCCGGCTACCGCTTGGCGTCCTCGTCACGGCCATGGCCAAGTACCCGCAGGTGCGCTACGCGACCACGTCCAAATCAGACGGCCAAACTCAATCGCGGGAAGTGCTGATTCCTCTCGGCGGCGTGCCTCATGCGCGTTCTAGTCCCCACCTGCACCGACTGGCACGACGAAGCGGACCACCCTGCCCCCAGCCGTCTGTGCGACGAGGTTCGGGCAGGGGCTTGTCTCAGGGATGTAGCAAGTCTTTATCGTCAACCACCACCCATTCTCGTGTTGCTCAGCGCCCGGGTAGAGCCGTACGAGGCGCGATACCCGGTCGCCAATTCTGAGCCCACGCGCAGTTCTCCACCTCTTCCCTGACATGCTCGCTTCTCCGAGGTAAACCGAGTCCGGAGCGTTGCACGCGTTGTCGCTCTCTCGTCTGAAGCCTCCGAGCGTGTAGAAGGTCATCTTCACGCCGATGGCCGGCCACCAGGCTGTCGAGTCGGGCCTTCCTTGGAGCTGACACGCTGCAGGCTGACCGAACGCCCGCATTGCTCCGACTAGCGTCGGGTCGCGCCGGACGAAGTACGTACCGATCTGGATTGAACGTGCGCTTGCGCTTACGACATACGGTGTGAGCCTCGCCCCCTCGGCGCGCGGCGCTAGGAGGATGGAGTAGCAGCAGACTGCCACTACCCCCAAGAGGGATAGGTGCGACAAGCAGATTCGGGGCATGACGGAGAATGAATATGGCTCTGCTTCCTCCGTGTCAAGCGTCAGCGCCTGACGACGGACGACACGAACGGTTCTCTCCGTAACGTTCAGTCCTCGCCGCCCCCTCTCGGCGGAACCGGACGCCAGCCTCCCTTGCTGTTGGGCGGCCGGCCGGGGCGGGGCGTCCAAATACAGGGACCGCTTCTGAACAGAGTGAGCCTCAGTTGATTCGAGAGCGCGCGGAGCAGGCGGTCGCATTGCGCTGCCGCAAAGATCCCGCTCCCAAGCATCGTCGCCCCGCTGGCAGCAGGAGAGCCGCGCGAGACCTCCTTCGACGGCGGCGATGGAAGAGAAGGGCCGACGGTCCTGCGGTCGATGGAATCAAGCCCCGCGAGCGCCTCTCGAGAATGGTTTGATGAGATTCGAAGGACCCGAGGTGCCATCGGTGTCTTGGTGGGCTCAGCAATCTCCAGATAGCCGCCGGCCGTCGTAGGCCCGATGCTCGCCAATGTGCACCGCTTCCTGGCTCGCGGTCGGGCTCGCGGCTGGCGCCGCGAGCCGCTGCCCCGCCCAGCCGCCTAAATCCGGG
>Ga0209514_10010114_pt1 | contig 10199 bp, 9 predicted proteins | sample Subgrocontami58m_FD_187452 | JGI IMG/M metagenome (GOLD analysis project Ga0209514, IMG submission 187452) | Subsurface groundwater microbial communities from S. Glens Falls, New York, USA - GMW37 contaminated, 5.8 m (SPAdes) (version 3) | ecosystem: Environmental > Aquatic > Deep subsurface >... | reverse complement strand
CGGGGCGCGGGCCTGAGCTCGAACGGCAGCCACTCGATCTCGACGCCGCCTGCATCCTCCGCCGCCTCGACGGCGTGGGACTCCATGTACGAGTACGGACAGACAACGTCGTAATAGAAACGCACCGTCACCATCGGACGGGAAGGGTAGTAGAGTCGCCGCGTGCGCGTCGCTGTTGCGCAGATCGAGCCGAAGCTCGGGGAGAAAGAGCGGAACCTCGAGGCCTGTCTCGCGCGCCTCGAGGCCGCCGCGGGTGCCGGTGCCGAGCTGCTCGTGCTTCCCGAGTGCGCCATCCCCGGGTACATGTTCGACAGCGCCGCGGAGGCGATCCCGTTCGCCGAGGAGATACCGGGCCCGTCGACCGAGGTGCTGGCCGCCGCGTGCCGGCGACTCGGCGTTCACGTCGTCTGCGGCCTGCTCGAGCTCGACGGGGGGCAGCTGCACAACGCCGCAGTGCTGGTCGGCCCCGAGGGCCTGATCGGGAGCTACCGCAAGACGCATCTGCCCTTCCTCGGCGTCGATCGATTCACGGTGCCGGGCGACGTGCTACCGGTCTTCGACACCGCCCTCGGACGAATCGGGCTCGAGATCTGCTACGACCTGCGCTTCCCGGAGGCGACCCGCACGCTGGCGCTCGCGGGCGCCGACATCGTCGCGCATCCGACCGCGTTCCCCGTCGCGGCGCGCATCCAGACCGAGCTGATCACGGTCGCGCGCGCGGCCGAGAACCGGATCTACCTGCTGACGGCCAACCGCGTGGGCAAGGAGCGCTCGGGCGAGTTCTGCGGCTGGAGCCAGATCGTCGATCCATACGGCGTCAGGCTCGCCGAGGCCGATGCGACCGAGGAGGTGCTGCTCGTCGCGGACATCGACATCGAGCGCGCCCGCGACAAGGACTACGTCATCCCCGGCGAGTACGAGCTCTACCTCTTCGGCGACCGCCGGCCGGAGCTCTACGGCGCGCTCGTCGAGGAAAGGCAGCCCGCAACGACCTAGAGAGGAGACTCCCTTCGATGTCACCAGCCGATCACGAGCTCGTTCCCAAAGCGCTGCTCGAGAAGGACGGCCTCAAGGTGTCCGCGAGCCCGTGGGGCCCGGACGACGAGATCGGCCGTCTCAACTGGATCACGCCGGATACGAATGCGGCGATTCTCGACCACCTCGACGGCCGCCACCTCTTCGACCTCAACGTCGAGTACTTCATCGGCATGCCGTCGTGGGTTGCTGCCGGCGACCCACCGTACGGGATCTGGATGACGCACACGCCGCAGGGGTCGATCTACGACAACCTCTCGGGCGTGGGCGCGCATACGCACGAGCGCTACTCGTACTGCGGCGACTCGATCCACCTCTACACCCACTGCGGAACGCACGTCGACACGCTCAACCACCTCGGCCACCACGGCATGTTCTGGAACGGGTGGACGGCGGACAAGGACCTCGGCAGCAGGATCTGGACCAAGGGCGGTCTCGACAAGTACCCGCCGATCATCGCCCGCGGGGTCCTGCTCGACGTCGCGGGGATGCACGGCGTCGACTGCCTGCCGGAGGGGTATGCGATCACGCCCAAGGATCTCCAGGACTGCGTCGCCAAGCAGGGTGTCGAGCTCGCCAAGAAGGACGTCGTGCTGGTGCGCAGCGGCCGCATGACCGCGTGGCCCGACTTCGACGCGTACCTCCTCAAGCCGCCGGGGATCAACCTGCCTGCAGCCAAGTGGCTCTGCGAGGAGGCGGGCGCGATGTGCATCGCCGGCGACTCGATCGGCCTCGAGGTGATGCCGTGGGACGAGCCGGATGCATTCCTGCCCGTCCATGCCTACATGTTCGCGACGGCGGGCGCGCAGATCATCGAGGTGGTCGACATGGAGGAGATCGCGGCCGAGAAGCAGTACGAGTTCGCGTTCCTCGGCTTCCCGATGAAGCTGCGCGGCGCGACGGGCGCGCCGATGCCGTCCTACGCGGTCCCGATCAGGCAGTAGCCGAGATCACTCGAAGATGTCGAGCGGAAGGAGCGCCGACACGACCGGATAGGGAACATCGACGACCTCCGAGAGACGGAGGTCGACGACGGCGCTGCAGAGCGCGTACGCCGCCGCAGCCTCGAACCCGTGCGTCGCCACGAGGTGGTCGATCATCGCGCCCAGCGCCTCCCGCGCTGCGACCGTGAGATCCATCGCGTCGTCGACGGGGATCCCGGTCGTCGCGAACGAGCGCCGCCCGGGCTGTGCGGGAGCCTCGAACGACGGGAAGCGGCTGCGACGCGCGTGGTCCTCGTGGAGACGGAGTGCAACCGTGACCGACCCGGCGACCTCGATCGCCGTTCCGCAGACCTCGCCGTCGCCCTGAGCGAAGTGCAGGTCGCCGATCGAGAGCAGCGCGCCCGGAACGTCGACCGGTAGGTACAGCCTGCTGCCCGCGACAAGCTGCCGGATGTCGAGGTTGCCTCCGATCTCCCGCGGCGGGATCGTGCGCAGGCCGCGGGCCGCCGCGCGGGGGAGAGCGGACTCCGGCGCCGCGTCGGCTACGGGTCCGCCCCGCTCGCGGATCGCCTCTTCGCGGAGCCGCAGCTCCTCCAGCCGCGCGTGTGAGGGCGCGACGCCGACGACTCCCGCGAACAGCGCGGCCGGCACGGCGACGCCCGGCAGCTCGGCGGACCGCGCGACATCGCCGTCGATCTCCCACTTGACGAGGAACGGGTCGGTGAAGCGGTCCGCGAGAAAACCGAATCCGGGGATCACCGCCGTGACTCCGAAGTCGGCGGAGCGATACTCGAGGAACTCGACCTCGAGCACGTCCCCCGGCTTCGCACCGATCACCTCCACCGGGCCCGCGAGCGGATGCCCGAGACCGAGGTCGAGCGTCGCGCAGTCGGCGTGCGTGCTCGCCCGCGTGAGCTGCCCGGCCAGGCCGTCCTCCGTCTCGAGGGTCAGCGCGTCACCCGCGGCGACCGTCACGGCCGGGGCGATGTCCGGATGCCAGCGGTTGTGCATCAGAGAAGCCGCGCGATCCGGTCTGCGGTAGCGGTGCATGCGGCGACCTCGGCGTCGGTCCATGACCGTGGCGCGTCGAGCTGGTGCAGCGACACGATCGCGGCGAGCCGGCCGCCGGCGATCACGGGCGTGACGATCTGGGCGGCGAGCCCGCCGTACGTCTCCAGCATCCGCTGAAACGCCGGGTCGTCGAATGCGGCGCGGCAGTCAGGCTGAACGACCTGGTGTCCCTGCATGAGCTCCCGTACCACCGGCTGGTTGCGGAGGTCGACGGTCCGTTCGCCGACGAGGGAGACGACGCCCGGGGCGAGCGCCTCGTGCGTGACGGGAAATGCGTAGTCGCCGGGCACGTCCTGTCTGAGCGTGACGCGGCCGGCGCCGACGACGCGCAGCAGGTCTCCCAGGATCGTGTCGATCTCCGTCAAGATCTCGCTGTGATTATCCGTCTTCCGGAGGACGCGCTTCGCTCGTACGCAGAGGCGATCGTCGCGGGCCTCGGCGCGAGCCCCGATGCGGCGCGCACCGTCGCGTCCAGCCTGATCGAGGCCGACCGGAGAGGCGTGCACACCCACGGGCTCGTCCGGCTTCCCTCGTACTGCGCCGACGCTCGGGCCGGTCGGATCGTGGTCGACGCGGTGCCGCGGCTCGAGCGCGAGCACGGGCCCACAGCGTCCTTCGACGGAGGCGGAGCCTTCGGAGCGGTCACCGGCACGGCGGGCATGGACGAGGCGATCGCCCGCGCGGAGCGGCACGGGGTCGGCTTCGTGACGACGCGCGGCGGCAACCACTTCGGCGCGGCGGCCTTCTACTCGCTCCGTGCGGTTGCGCGCGGCCTGGTCGGAATCGCCGCGACGAGCACCCCTGCGGTGATGGCACCGTGGGGCGGAGCGGAGGCACGGCTCGGCAACAACCCGCTCTCCGTCGCAGCGCCGATGCCCGAGGGCGAGCCGCCCTTCGTGCTCGACTTCGCGCAGTCGACCGTCTCCCGGGGGAGGATCAAGCTCGCCGAGCTGAACGGCGAGTCGATCCCGAGCGGGTGGGCGCTCGATCCGGAGGGTCGTCCGACGACCGATCCGGTCGCTGCATTGGCCGGAGCTCTCCTTCCGTCCGGCGGCCACAAGGGGTACGGCTTCGCGCTGGCAATCGAGGTGCTCACCGGCGTGCTCGCCGGCGGGGAGCTCGGCCCGGAGTTGATCAACGCGAGTCTCACGGGGGCCGCCCGCAGCGGCTCGGCAGCGAAGACGGGAACGGTTGGAAGCCTCTACGTCGCCGTCGACCCTGCCCATTTTGTCGGCCGGGAGGCGTTCACCGCCCGGATGGCGCGCCTGCGCGACGTGATCAAGGCAACGCCTCCGGTGCCGGGGGTCGAGGAGGTGCTCATTCCGGGAGAGCCTGAGGCACGAGCCGCAGAGCAGGCGCGCATCCGTGGCATCGAGCTCGAGGCGAGCACGGTCGAAGCGCTCGCGGAGCTCGGCGCATCGGAGTCGGTGCCGTTTCCGGACGTCGGGAGCTGATCGCGCTGCTCAGACGGTGCGTGCCGGGATGCGGAGCACGGCGCGGGTCCACCTGGGCATCCACCAGTTGGCGTCGCCGAGCAGACGCTCAGCGCCGGCACGAGCGGTTAGGACGGGGTCGACGGTCGAGTCCGTCAGAGGGCTTCCTGCGGCGCACCGTAGACGCCGGGGTGCTCGCCGGTGAGGGTCGAGCGGGCGGCGACGAGGTCGGCGGGTGTGCCCTCGAAGACGATCCGGCCCCGTCGTGGCCGTCGCCCGGGCCGAGGTCGATGCTCGATGGCGAGGACCGACTTGCCGCAACAGCAGGTCGTTCATCCGCTGGCCCGGCCGCCGGCGGGCTTAGGGCGTGTTCAGTGCCACGGCGGCGCGGATGAGCGCCTTCAGCGCCTTCTCATCCATCGTGTCGCCCTCACGGAAATCGATGGCACGCCTGGTGTTGCCTTCGAGGCTGGAGTTGAAGAGGCCTGAAGGGTCATCCAACGAGGCGCCCCTGGCGAAGGTCATCTTCACGACGTTCTTGTACGTCTCACCGGTGCAGATCATTCCGTCGTGGTACCACACCGGCACCCCTCTCCACTTCCACTCCTCGACCACGTCGGGGTCGGCCTGCTTGATGAGGTTCCGGACCCGAGCGAGCATCTCGCCCCGCCAATCACTCAGCTCCTTGATTCTCGCATCGATCAGCTGAGAGGGAGAGTCTCCTCCTTTTCCTTCCTTCGAGCCGCTCTTCATGGTTGTTGTCGCTTTCTTCATGGTTGTTGTCGCTCGCCCGTCACTCGAGTATCCTCGCCGACCGGCTTACGCTTCGAGCGGTAGCCGCTGCAGCAGCGCGTCGACACGCGCGAAGCCGGCCTTCGATCCTTCCTCGACGCCGTACTGCATCGTCGTGTCGCGCTCCTCGGTCGTAGCGAAGCGCATCGTCTGCGTCAGCTTCGTCCGGTCGCCCAGATCCTCGAACTCGAGCGTCTGCAGGTGGTTCTGGAACGTCTGTACGAGCCGCTCGGGCGCGTCGACCGCGCGGAACTCGCCCTTGACGACGCCGTAGGCGGTGCGGAAGCGGTACGTGCCGCCGGGACGGACGTCCATCTCCTCGACGACCGTGCCGTCGCCCCACCATTCCGGGATCAGCTTCGGGTCGGTCCAGACGGAGAAGACGTGCGCGCGCGGTGCGTCGAAGATCCGCTCGACGCGGATCTCGAGCTCGTTCGGGGTGGTGACGGTGGTGGTGTTCATCGGTCTCCTTTCGTGCGTTCGACGACCTGCGCGAAGCGGTCGAGCCGCTGCAGCCACGTGCTGATGCCCTCGAAAGCGTAGGGCGCGAGCATGCACCTGCGGACACGGCCGACTTTCTCCGTCGTCGCGAGCCGGTGGCGACCGACGGCAACGGTTCGAGCGACGGCGTGCAAGACGATAGGTTCCAGGCAGAGCCCTCTTGACGCAAAGAGGGAACCAATCAGAACAGCCTCCGCGAACCGTGGAAGGGCTGACGAGCCCAGCGTGAGCAAGGGGAGACAATGACCACACTCGAGAACCGGCCGAACACCGCACTCCTCGTCGTCGACGTGCAGAACGGCGTCGTCGAGGGGGCTCACGAGCGCGACGCGGTCGTCGCGAACGTCGGCAGCCTTGTCGAGAAGGCGCGGCGGGAACAGGTCCCCGTCGTCTGGGTCCAGCACTCCGACGAGGGGCTTGCGAGGGGGAGCGACGACTGGCGGATCGTCCCCGAGCTGGCTCCGGGCGACGCCGAGCCGCTCGTCGAGAAGAGTTACGGCGACTCCTTCGAGGACACCACCCTCGAGACCGTGCTGTCGGGCCTCGGAGTCGGGCGGCTCGTCGTCGTCGGCGCACAGACCGATGCGTGCATCCGCTCGACGCTCCACGGCGCATTCGCCAGGGGGTACGACGCGTCCCTTGTCAGCGACGCCCATACGACGGAGGACCAGACGGCATGGGGTGCGCCGCCGCCGGACCAGGTCATCGCGCACACGAACCTGTACTGGGCCTACCAGACTGCGCCGGGGCGGACGGCCGGAACGGTCGAGACCAAGGATGTCGACTTCGACCGCACGTCCTGAAGCCTGATCGAGCTCGAGGTCACCGCTCCTCTCGCACGAACGGGAGGCCGAGACTGGCCGGTGCGCCGAGCCGGCGCCGTGCCCCGCTCGACGAGGCGAGGACGAGCACGAGCACCGTCATCACGTACGGGAGCGAGTTCGTCCAGAGCTCCGTCGGCCCGATGCGGATCTCCCGCGCCTGCAACTGCGGCGACAGGGCCTGCAGCGCGCCGAAGCAGTACGCGCCGACGAGACAGAGCTCCGGCCGCCAGAACGCGAAGATGACGAGGGCGATCGCGATCCACCCCGCGCCGCCGGTGATGCCGGACACCCATTGCGGCGTGATCGCGAGCGTGAACGTCGCGCCCGCCACGCCTGCGAACGCGCCGCCGACGAGCGTGTGCGCGTAGCGGTACGCGACGACGTTGATCCCCATCGCATCGGCTGCCGCCGGCGACTCGCCGACCGCCCGCGCGTTGAGGCCCGGCCGGGTCCCCGACAGGTAGAGCGACACGGCCACGACGCACAACCACGACGCGTAGACGAGGATGTTCTGCCCGAACAGGATCGGGCCGACGACCGGCCAGTCCTGCACGCTCGCCGGGAAGATCGCGTGAAACTGGTGGCGCGCCGGGTCGGTCGACAGGTTGAGGTCGTTGCCGAGATACGACGAGAGCCCCGCAGCGCCGGCAAAGATCGTCAGCGCGAGCCCCGACACGATCTGGCTCGCGCGCAGCGTGATCACGAGAAAAGCATGGATCAGCGCCATCGCGGTACCGGCGAGCGCGGCGACGCCGATCGCCGCGGCAAGCGACAGCCCGGCTCCGGCGTGCAGCCGCTGCACGGCCCAGAAGCCCATCACCGCGCCGACGAGCATCATCCCCTCGACGCCGAGGTTGAGCACCCCGGTGCGCTCCGCCAGCAGCTCGCCGAGCGAAGCGAAGAGCAACGGCGTCCCGTACGCGATGCCGGACGCGAGCACGACGACGAGCAGCGAGTTGTTCACGCGACGGGCTCCGGCGCCGCCGCTTCGGGCGCACGCCCGACGCGGAAGCGGTAGCGAACGAGCAGCTCGCCCCCGAGCGCGGAGAAGAGGATCATCCCCTGCATCACGCCGACGAGCCCGGACGGGAAATCGGCTCCTTGCAGCGTGTTGCCCGCGTTCTGGAGACCGCCGATCAGAAACGCGACGAGCACGACTGCGAACGGGTTGTAGCGGGCGAGCGCGGCGACGACGATGCCCGTGTAGCCGTAGTACTGCTTCTGCAGGCCGTTCGGATCGGCATCGAGCATATGGCGGAAGTCGCCGTCCTGGCTCGCGCCGCCGAGGCCGGCGATCGCGCCCGAGAGCGCCATCACCGCGAGGATCGTGCGGCGGGTGCGCATGCCCGCATACTTCGCAGCGCGCGGCGAGTCGCCGAGCACCTGCGCCTCGAAGCCGAAGCGCGTTCGCGAGTAGAGCGCCCAGAGAACGACCGCGACGAGAACGGCGATGCCCGCGCCGAGCGGCAGCACGATTCCGCCGCGGACGTGGATCGTCGCAGCAGGCCACAGCGCCGAGTCAGGCAGCGTCTTCGCGGTCGGGAAGACCGACGCGTTGAACCCCTTGGTCTCCCGCCAGTACGACCTGCTGTTGAAGATCAGGTACGTCAGCAGGTACCCGGCGACGTAGTTGAGCATCAGCGACGTGATGATCTCGTTCGTCTTGAAGAACGCCCGCAGGATCCCCGGGATCAGCCCCCACAACGCCCCGCCGACACCGCCCGCGACGATCATCGCCGCGATCACGACCGCCGACGACCCGCCCTTGCCGCCCAGGTAGAGCCCGGCGGCCCCGGCCGTGATCGCGCCGATGTAGAGCTGGCCCTCGCCGCCGATGTTGAACAGCCGCATGCGAAAGGCCGCGGCGGCGGCGAGGCCGGTGAAGGCGAGCGGCGTCGCCGAGGTCAGGGTCTGTCCGAGCGCGCCGCTGTTCAGGAACGCAGCGTCGATGATCTGCCGGTAGCTCGAGAGCGCGTCGTGCCCGGTGGCGAGCAGCACGATGCCCGAAGCGAAGAACGCGAACACGAGCGAGCCCGCCGGCACCGCGACGAGCAGCCAGCGCGGCTGGCGGAGCCTGCGCTCAATCCGCACGAGGACCCCTCCCTCCCGCCATCAGCAATCCGAGCTCCTCGACGCCCGCCTCGGCGCGGGTCGTCTCGCCGACGATCGCGCCCTCGTACATGACCGCGATCCGGTCGGCGAGAACCAGGATCTCGTCGAGGTCCTCGCTGAGCAAGAGCACGGCAACGCCGTCCGCGGCCGCGTCACGGAGGTAGGCGTGCACCGTCTCGATCGCGCCGACGTCGAGCCCGCGCGTCGGAGACGCGGCGACGAGCAGCCGCGGCCGCCCGGAGAACTCGCGCGCGAGCACGACCTTCTGCAGGTTGCCGCCGGACAGGAGCCGAGCCGGCGTCGCCGGGCCCGGCGCCGCGATCCGGTGGCGGTGGATCAGCTCGACGGCGTGCTCGCGGATGCGGCGCAGGCGGAGCAGCGGCCCGTGCGACGCATGCGACCCGCGATAGGACTTGAGCACGAGGTTCGACGCGATGCTGAGGCTCGGCGCGACCCCGGTGCCGAGCCGATCCTCCGGGACGTAGGCGATCCGGGCGGCGATCGCGGCGCGCGGATCGCCGCCGCGCAGCGGCTTCCCGCCGATGCGGATCGTGCCCTCCGTCGGCGCGCGGATGCCGGCGATCGTCTCCGCAAGCTCACGCTGGCCGTTGCCCGCCACACCTGCGACGGCGACGATCTCGCCTGCGCGCACGGAGAGCGAGGCGCCTCTGACCGCCGCCTCGCCGCGGTCGCCCTGCGTCCAGACGTCCTCGAGCTCGAGCACCGCCTCGCCCGCCTCCCGTGCCCGGGCCTCGCCGGGGACGCCGAGCTCGCGGCCGACCATCAGCGCGGCGAGCGAGCGCGGCGTCGCCTCCGCCGTCGACACGGTGCCGAACGAGCGACCGCCGCGCAGCACAGTGACCCGGTCGGCCACCGCCTTCACCTCGTGCAGCTTGTGCGAGATGAAGATCACCGTCCGGCCCTCCGCCGCCATCTCGCGCAATGTCTCGAACAGGAGCTCCGCCTCCTGCGGCGTCAGCACGGCGGTCGGCTCGTCGAGAATCAGGATCCGCGCCTCGCGGTAGAGCGCTTTCAGGATCTCGACCCGCTGCTGCTCGCCGAGCGACAGCTGCCAGATGCGCGCGCGCGGGTCGACGGCGAGCCCGTAGCGCTCCGACAGCTCGGCGACGCGACGTTCGATCGCGCGATGCCGCAGGCGGAAGGTGCGGCCCTCCCCGCGATGATCGCCGAGCACGACGTTCTCGGCCACGGTGAAGGGCTCGACGAGCCGGAAATGCTGGTGCACCATGCAGATCCCCGCATCGAGCGCGTCGCGCGGCGCGTGGAAGTGCACCTGGCGGCCGTTGAGGAAGATCTCGCCGTGATCGGGCCGGTAGAGGCCGGTGAGGATGTTCGAGAGCGTGCTCTTGCCGGCGCCGTTCTCGCCGAGGAGCGCGTGCACCTCGCCGGCGGCGGCCTCGAACTCGACCCGGTCGTTCGCGACGACGCCCGGGAAGCGCTTCGTGATCCCGCGCATCGCGACGGCG
>Ga0209514_10010113_pt1 | contig 10200 bp, 18 predicted proteins | sample Subgrocontami58m_FD_187452 | JGI IMG/M metagenome (GOLD analysis project Ga0209514, IMG submission 187452) | Subsurface groundwater microbial communities from S. Glens Falls, New York, USA - GMW37 contaminated, 5.8 m (SPAdes) (version 3) | ecosystem: Environmental > Aquatic > Deep subsurface >... | reverse complement strand
AACACCTTCGAGATCTGCCGCATCGCGTCCTCGTTGTCCTTGAAGCCGGACGAGCAGAAGTAGCACAGGCTCGTCGACGCCTCGCGCTTCTTCTTTGTCCCCCCGCAGTCCATGCAGACCATGTCGTCGGGGCGCCCGCGAGAGAGATTCGGGATCTTCTTGATCCCCGGGATGGAAGATGTCCGGAGCCAGTCACGATTACCGAAACTCCCACCGCCGCACTTCGCGCAGCGCTCGGAGCCGCCCCAGTTGTGTCCGACACGCTCGAAGCGCCTCCGGCACTTCGCGCACGCCTTGGTCGGCCACGGACAGGAGGCGATCCGGCCCGTCACTCTCCCGTAGAGCTGGCGGGCCGCGAGCCACCCCGGCCCGTCCCAGTCCCCGTTGCTCGACACCTCTTCACCGAGGTGCTGGTGTGCCGCGATCAGGACCGCGCAGACGGCGAGGTCGTAGGACTTGCCGTGCGTGACGGAAAAGCCGGTCTTGCACGCGCCGCTGTGCGCGGCGCGAGGGAGGAGGAAGGTCTCGTGCCCCTCCTCGCCGCGACCGTTGAACTGCACGACCTCGCCGGACACCTCGGGCAGGCGACCGGGCTCGTCGGACTCGAAGCAGACGAGGGCGCGAACCTCCGGGCGACGAAGAATCGCGCGCGCCTCGTCCGTGAAGGTCGCCCACGCCTCGGGGGAGGACTCGGAGTTCGAGAAGTAGTGCGTGTAGCCCATGAGACATCCTAACCCCCAAAGAGCGCCTCGCGCGTGGTATGGTTTTTCCTCATGCCTCGCTATACAAGAAGCTCTCGCAAGATCGTCCAGGCACCGCCGCTCGACGCGGAGATCGTCGCCCGCCAGGACAAGGAGGAGAAGCCCGAGATCCGGGACGGCTACGTCCTGTTCTGGGGCAGCTGGCCGTCGAACTTCTGGGCCTCGCCCTTCGTGCTCGACGGCGTCCGCTGGAACTGCGTCGAGCAGTGGATGCACGCCGAGAAGGCGCGCCTCTTTCGCGACGAGGAGACGCGAGACAAGATCATCGCCTCGCCCTACCCGATGTCGCAGAAGGACCTCGGCAGACAGGTGCGCGGGTACAGGGACGCCGTGTGGAAGAAGAAGCGCTACGGGGTCGTCCTGCGCGGGATCGTCGAGAAGTTCCGGCAGAACCCGCGCCTCCGGAAGCTGCTCCTCGGGACCGGCAGCGCCAAGTTCGTCGAGTGCTCCCCGGAGGACGAGGTCTGGGGCATCGGGCTCAAGCAGAGCGACCCGCGGGCGACGGACCCGACGGCGTGGCGCGGGGACAACCTCCTCGGCAAGGCGCTCACGGCCGCCCGCGCGAGGCTCCGGTCGTGAGTCGTAGACGAGCAGTACCTCAACAAGTACAGCGATCATTTTACGTGACGGCAGGTACACCCACGAAAGACGAATTCTCATTCGCCAAAACCTTGTGTCGAAATTTATCGAAGTGGGACGGGGTGGCGAGCGTCGACGTGGAGATGCCGCCGGCACTCGCGGGAGAACCCTGGTGCCCAGTTCTTCGAATAACGGGTAACATCTTCGTGCTAGAGCGCATCTGCGACTTGTTCCACAATACACCCGTTGTTGAGGTCGGAAAGAACCCGTGAAGGGACGCTACACCGGGGTCGTCAAGCCGAACGCGGTGATGCCCTCCTGCGGCGGCTCCGACCAGCAGGAGGTCCTCGACGTCATCGCGACGCTCCGCGGCGAGACGCGCCGGCAGTGCGAGAGGCTCGCGGAGGCCCTCGGCGCGCACGAACTCTGCCGCGTCCTGCACGCGATCCGGCGCTGGTACACCGGGCAGAGCTGGGCGTGCGCCCGCGTCATCCTCGCCCACCGCGGCGCGCTCTCGAAGGCGATGGACCTCCGCCCGCCGGTCGGCGCCTACCGCGGGTTCAAGGTGCCGAGGACGAGCCCGCTCGCGCAGAGCACCGTCGGCGCGAAGATCGTACTCCCGGTCAAGCTCAACGGCGGGTGCTCGTCCTGGACGCTCGGGCGCAGCCTCGCGGACCGCTTCTCCGGGTCACCGCAGGGCAAGGTCGGCCTCGTCGTCCGCCTCGCGAGCGGCGAGGGCGTCCAGACCTTCGTCGCCCCGCCCGAGCGGTGCGCGCCCTGGTTCAACACGCTCTACGCGAGGACGATGGGGACGTCGCACCGACACAAGGAGCGCGAGGTCGCGATCTTCGCGAAGCGCGTCCACGTCGAGGTCGTCGCCGTCAAGCGCTGAGGAACGTCATGCCGTGTCGAGACCACGACCCCCCGAGACTCTGCGCCTATGACCTGGAGATGCTCCGGGCTCTCGCAGAGAAGAGAGTTCGCGTCAGTCGTCTCCGCGGGAGCCCGCCGTTCGTCAACGGGCTACTGACGGAGGTGGATCCAACTGGCAGCTGGTTCAAGATCGACTGGGGGAGCGGTCCCTGCGTCACGCTGAACGCGGACCACGATCTCGTTCTCGAACTCGAAGTCCCGCTCGCGAAGGGGCGGTGGCTGGAGATCGATTAACGACCTCGCTCCCTACCGATAGCGCTCCCGGTCGATGTCGTCCTGCTCCCGGCGAGAGTTCTCGTTCATCTCGCGGATGCGCCTCTGCTCCTCCGGCCCGGCGTCGCGGTAGCCGTGGCGCCGGCCGTGGCCGTGATCGTACTCACGGTCTGCGTCCGCGCCCGGGATCGGCGGAGACTTCCTCACCGGCTTCGAGCGCGGGAGCGAGCGAGGGATCCTCTGCCACGGGACTGCGTTCACCTGGAACCCCTCGCGTGACGGGGAGGTCTCAATGTACGACCTCCCCTGCCGCGCCTCTCCGCGCAGACGCCGCCAGGACCGCCGCGCGGATCGCGAAGGACCGGTTCTCCGCCTGCCCCCAGGGCAGCTCCTTCGTCAGCGCGTCGAGGGCGTCGAGCACAACCCGGTCGGCGCGGAAGGAGATGACCTCGGTCTCCTCCCGCTCCTCGCCGATCTTGGGACGCCCCATCTTCCGGAGGGCCGCGCGCAGGGAGCCCTCTTCCGGCCCGACCGCGAGGAGGCGCGTGGCCAAGTCGGCGCCGTCCGCCGGCACGGGAGGTAGGGCTTCCGGCTCCGTTTTATTCTGAACTTCCGCCAAGAACAGCTTCCGGACCCGGTCCTCGTCCGTGCCGCCCAGGGCCACCGTCACCACGCGGCGCACGGCGGACAGCACCCCGTCGATCGTCTTGGGCCGGAGCGCCCGGTCGAGCATCCCGGCGCGCAGGCGCGCCACGTCCTCCCTCGTCAGGGAGGCCCACGGCACGTCGCGCGCGGAGGCGTGGCCGAGCATGCGCGCAGCTCCACGGAGCGTCGTCTCGGCCGTCTTTTGGGACGAGGCCGCCAGCGTCGCGAGGTAGGCGTCAACGGGGTGGGGCGGGTTCTTTTTAGACACGGATCGGACGACCAGGATAGTCTCTTCTTATGTTCGTGTCGCTTTCGTCCAGCGGGACCCGGCACAACCCGAAGCCGTGCAGCGAATTTGAACCCGACGGAGAAAGTTGAGAGTCTGTGATGAGATTTAACAAGTGTGAGTTCTGCGAAGGTGACGTCTGCTTCGTTCCGGGTCGGGATAAAGGAACTGAAGTGGGGCTTCATGTCTGCTCGAATCCGCCCGTGCCAGTCCAGGTCGGGGGGCGATTTGTCGGCCACATGCCCCAAGAGCCTCCCCCGAGCAAGCGGGGTACGCCAGGGCGGTGGGTCATTCCTTCCCTTCCGCCTCACGGTGTCGCACACTGGGTCGCTGAACGGATCGTAGGAACTGCTCCACGCCGAGTTCCCCGTAAACGGAGGTGAGGCCGCGAGGGTTTTAGCCGCGGTCGATCGGACACTCGACGGAGAATTGAGATTCGAAGAGCCACTGCATGACGAGAGACATCAACCTCCACGAATTTACTCCGCCTCGCGCGCCAATCGACACAGAGGAGCGAGAAGCACTCGCCGAATACGACGCGTGTGAGAAGAATTACCCGAACAAGATCGAGGACATCTGGTGTCCTGTCAGAAAGCTCCCGGCAGAGACGGCGACGGGGACCGGGTATCTCTGCATGCGACGGCGAGGGCACAACGGCGACCACATCGCTTGCAGTCTCGACAAGAACAAGAATCCGGGTATTTCCGCGCGCTGGCCGAGTGCTTCTGAGCAGCTATCGCGACATCGGTACGAAGGGGGACCGCTGGATCGACTGGGAGAAGCGCCGTCGGTTCGACCGGACGATTGGGTCCCGGGCTACGTACCGAGGGGATCTCGATATGAGATCGACTGATCTCCGAACAGGCTGGCGAGGTCGAACAGCGGACCTCCTCGCGTTCCTTCACCGACGAGGTGCAGACCAGACTCGGGAGGGCACCTACGCCCTGTCCTCCCTTGTCCTCCCCGACGAGGACTTCACCATCGTCCTGCCGGGGTGTCAGTATCGTTCGCGGGGGCTCATCGACGACGACCTGATCGAAGAGGGGCTCGGAGCCCTCGTCCAGGTCCACTACCACGAGCCCCTGTGATGGGTGGCCTCATCCGATTCCCACCGCCTCGCGTCGTCGTCGGCCGCTTCCCGAACGGCTTCAGAAAGGAGCTTGAGAACACCCTCAAGTGGCTCCTCTACGCCGGGCTCCACCCCGAGGTGGACTCCCAGAGGGGCGGGGACGAGATCGTCAGTGTCATCACCGTCCCCGCAGACGAGGAGGACGCCGCGAAGCGCGCGCTCGACCCGGGCAACCGCTACCAGCACGAGCTGGGCCGGTTCGTCCGCGCCCACGCTCGCCCTCGACGGAAGGGCAAGACCCTGCGCGCCTTCATCAAGGAACACCGGCGCGAGATCACCGACCACATCCGCGCGCAGGGGATCACCGGACCCCTGAACGACGAGGACCGCGAGGGGTGGGTCTCGAACGACGAGGGGCTCCTCGCCTGGGCGCGGGCCGAGGGCGTCGAGGGGATCTAAGATGAGGCGAAAGAAGTGAGTCGAATGGATCGAGTCGAAATCACCGCTATTCAGGAGAGAAAGAATGTACATACCCGAGGGGTGGGATCGACGGAGTGCCTCTCTCGCGAGAGAATTGAGTCGAACGCTCGACTCAGCACAACGGCGTGCGCGCGAAGCGTGGCACCGAGAGTCGCAACGACTCCTGGCTGGAATTGAGGACGTAACCCCCGGGGAAATGATCCGGCGCCTGGATTTGATCGGCGGGGCCAAGGTCCGATTCCGGAGCGGGCTCGACCCGGTGCAGACGGCGATGTTCGATCAGATGAACCAGTTCCTCGATGAAACCACGCCTCCTAGCATAAAACTCAAACACCGCTACTCAGGACGATCGTCATGAAGAATCGATACACACCCGGGGGCCCACGCAAGCGGTTCAACAAGATGCGCCTCCTGCGCCTCGACCACCCGCTGAACGTCCGCGACGCAAGGCCGTGCGGGCGCCTCAACGGGGGATGCCTGCCGGAGGACTACTTCAAGCGGGGGAGCCTCTGGGTCACCTTCGAGGCCGCGCCGACCGCCGCGGACGGCGTGTGGTACTTCAAGCTCGTCGACGAGCCGCACTTTCGAATGCCCGACGGGGAAGACCTCGCTCCGGACGACTTGCAGGAGGCCCTCGTGCGGTACGCCTGGGAGGTCGTCGCCGACGAGGTCGCGTTCGAGGACGTCGGGTTCCCGCCGTGACCGACCAGACCTTCGAGACAGAGGCCGAAGCCGTCGACTGGCTCACGGATCGCGGCTACGTGTATACAGGGGACCTCGATCTCAATTCAGGAATCCGAATATCGTGGCCCGAGTCACTGGTCGCGATGGAGGTCTGGTCGATCGCGACGGAAGACGTCGTCCTCATGGTCTTCGACGATGACTCCTGCATCGTTCGAACCGATGAGTCCGCACGCGGGCGCATGTCTCCAACGGGCTCCCTCGTTCGTCTCAAGCCGAAGACGTGCCAGCGCTGTCCGACCACGTTCACACAGCGAAACTGTCCGAGGTGTTCGACTTCCTCGCGCTCCGCTGTCGCCGGGAGGCACGTCTCGACCATCAGGACGCACACTGCGCGCGCTGCGGGCAGGCTCTCGCGTACGAGGGCGTCGCCGGGATGAAGTGCCCGGCGCACGGGTGGGACTACAAGTAGTCGTTCCTCAGCCGCCGAACAACCTGTCTGCCTCCAGGTCCCACGCCATCCGCACGTCGGCCGGCATCGGGTCCGGCTCCGGTGCGGCGGAGAGCCCCCAGCCCGCCGGGAGCACGATCTTCCTGCGGCGCTCGCGGTTGAAGTCCCGGAGCGCCTCGTCGACCACGCTGTCCGTGCCCACGAGGTGGTAGAAGTCGTCGATCATCCAGGCGGTGAGTTCGAGGCCGTCGAGGTCCTGGCTGTAGCGCGCGTTGGGTGCCCCGGAGGGGCGCCACTCCTGCTTCTTCATGAGGGCCCAGTTGTGGTCGATGTCGCGGCGGTCGGCCTCCAGCATCGGGACGTAGTCGTCGGCGAACGCGGACGCCTCGCGCGAGTCGCGGACCCACCTCGGCCGGCGCTTCTTGTGGAGGATATCGTCGAGGCGCAGGGCGACCTGCACCGTGCTCTTGCCCTGGAGAGGTCCTTCCCGCAGCAGCGGGATCGCGTTTCGCTTCCAGAGGACCTCGCGCAGTTCCGCGTAGGTGTCGTAGAGGTGGGGGGCGAGGACGAACTCCGTGAGCGTCAGGACCGCGACCTCGCCGCACATCTGCGCGCGCTTGTAGCTGTAGAAGGCGTCCTCGCTGTAGCTCGGGTCCGGGATCGGCAGCCCCCACAGCTGGTGGAAGCAGTCGTGCGCGCGAAAGAGGCACGACTTGACCCACGTCTCCAGCGCCGTCGCGCCCTTGCGGACCGTCGGCGGGATCAGGGACCACCGCGGCGCCCAGGGGCACATCTCGGGGGACATCTCCGCGCCGCTCTCGACGATGCGCGCGGTGATGGCGCCCCAGGCGGAGTCCTCCTCAGCGTGAGGCGCGGATCGCGCAGCGTGCAGAGGCCCGGCTCGATCTCGAAGGCCGTCACGCGGCTCGGGGTCCCGCTCCAAGAGGAGGCTCGTCAGCGCTCCGCGTCCGGCCCCGAGTTCGAGAACGCTCCGGCCCGCGATCGGGAGCCAGCTCAGGACAGCTCGGATCGGGTCGACATCTCGCGTGAAGTGCTGCTCATGACCCATATTTGTCCCCGTTCCCCATCGCGGCGTACTCGTCCGGGTGACGGATGACGAGCGGGTAGATCGCGTGGAGCTGCTGGCACATCCGATAGCAGATCTCCCGGACCTCCGTCTCGTTGCCGGCCTCGGGGAGCCTCCCGATGAAGAGCGTGTGGTAGTCCTTGAGGTTCATCGCGTAGGTGAGCGCGGTCGCCTTCGACCCGGGGTTGTTGATGTTGGCGAACTCGCGCTCCTCGGGCTTCGAGCCGACCATCGCGTCGAGCGCGCTCTGGATCTGACGCCTCTGCGCGGCCTGCGACGCGGCGGAGCCCTGCAGGCGGAACAGGGGGTGGTCCATCGCCCGGGTCTTGCTCGTCGTGAGCCTCGCGACCTTCGCCTCCCCGTGCGCGATCAGTTCCATCGAGGTCTCGACGCTCACTCCGGCCAAGAGGAACGTCGCCGTCGCCTGACTGAAGACGGACAGGTGCTGGTGCTCGCGAGCCAGCTTGTGCAAGTAGAGATCACCCGGCTCGCCCTCGCGACGAAACGAGAGGTACGTCAGTCGGGCGTTCAGCTCCGCCATCTGCTCGTACTCCGGACGGTCGAGGATGTGGAGCCGCTCGACGAGGTCCTTGCCGGCGCCCGTCAGGATCGTATTGGCGATGAGGAGGCAGCCCGGCCGCGTGACGAACAGATCGTTCTCGACGGTGCCGCCGGCCACCTCGATCAGCTCGACCATGCGCTTGGTGTAGTCCACGGGAGTCACCATTTCGCTTTCACCGTCGATCCGAACGGCACCGTGGCGTTGAACACGTCACGCTCCATCGCCGCATAGCGCTTCTTGTCACTCTCGAATGCGGCGTCACAAAGCGCGCGTTCCTTCTCGGAGAGTGGTCGCCCCTGCTTGGACTGACAGCGCGCCGCGAACACCTGCGCCCACTCCTCGTCGGTCAGTGCCTTGCGCTTACGCATGCTGTCCTACTTGCGTGCCGGCCTCTCCCCGGGTCTCGCGAAAGACCTCACGCAGCACCGGGTCGATGTCGAGCGCGCCGCTCCACAGCGCATCGTCGACCGCCTTCGCCGCAGCCAGCGGCTCCCCACGCAGCAGACTGCAGACGTGCGCCCACCCCTTGCGCGCCTCGTCGAGCCCGCGCGTGTAGTTGCTCATCGCCTCGATCAGCGTCCTGGCGTCGATCTTCTTCGGGTCGTCCATTCGTCTTCCTCAGTGCCCCGACGAGAGGATCTCGGTGATCTCGCCCAGGCGTGCTCGGTCTGCGGCAGTCGCCGCGCCGGAGGTCACGCGCGTCTGCAGCGTCTCGAACTCCTCGTCGAGCGCGCGCTCGCGCGCCTGCCTCGTCTCGGACTCCTCGCGGAGCCTCGCGGTCCGTGAGCGAAGCTGCTCCTCGTCGCTCTTGAACTCGTAGCCGTAGTGGAATCGCGCGCCGCGGTCCTCGACCCGGCGCGTGAACCGCGAGAGCAGGTCGAGGGCGCACGAGGTGCACCAGTATCGGTCGCGCTCGTCGACGACGAGGTCTCCGGAGGCGATCTTCCCGCAGCTGACGCAGCCGCGGTCGCCAGGGCTCCCGATGCGCTCATAGAGAGTGGAACCCGCGGGGTTATTGATGAACGCGGCGAGAACGACTCTGATCTCTCTAGGGCTGTCGCTCAACGAGGCTCCTCCTTGTCAACCGCCCTGCGCGGATCAATCAAGACGCTCACCATCGAGGCGGTTCTCTCCTCGAACACGCAGGTCCACCCGACCGAGTCTTCGGTGCACGGGCGCTCGCCGTGAACATGCTCGGTCGCGACGGTCACGCGGGGGGCGCGTGACGCTGAACGCTGTCGACCGACCGTGATCCGAAACTGCCTCCACCCAGGCGAGGCGCGGAACTCGTCCGTCCAGTCGTAGAAGAAGGCGCGGTCGGGGTGTCTCAGCCGCGACTCCGGGCTCTTGTTGCTGAGCACGACTCGCGACCCGACCACCGTCGGTCTGTCCCCCTCGGCGACGACGACAGTCGGCACCTCGTACTCGACGACGGCGAGCGCGGTCCCCGCGAAGCGCGTCGTCGCATCTTGCCGACGGACCGGGCCGATGCCCTGGATGTCAAAGAGCGTCCACGTCGGCTCACGCCGTTCCGGGTAGCGCACGTCTACGACGGCACCGACGCGGCGGTCTGCCCCCAGCTCGACCTCACGAGTCGTCTCGAACCTCTCGTAGACGTCACCACGCTCATCGAAGCGCAGGTCGATGTGCCACTTGGTCGAGATGAGCTTCGTCTTGGTCCGCGGCCGGAGCAGTGTCGCCGCCGCTCTTGCGCGGACGACTTGGAACGCGAGCGTGTTCTGGTCCAGAGCACTCGCGTCGTGCGGGGCGATCGCGCCGCGCGCGCCCCACAAGGCACTCGCGTCTCGATCGAGCGAGTCGAAGGTGTCGCAGCTCGCTCCGCAGGCGAGAACTGCAGCGACGAGGAGCGCTCTCATCGGAACTCGCCGCCGCCAGTTCGAGGCATCCCGCCGCCAGTTCGAGGCATCAGAGACCGGTTCTCCTCTTGCGACGGCGCACACCGGCACGTGACGAAGTTCTCGTCGATGTTCACGTGCGCCCCGACCGGGCAGACGGTCGGCTTCTCACTCTCCCCCACCAGTTTCACCGCGATCTCCGAGCAGTTGTCGACTCGCTTCCGCGAAGGAGGGCACCGGCACACGACGACCCCGTCGTCGATCTCCATGAGGCCCCCCTTGATCGCGAAGAAGACCTGCATCGAGGTCGACATCGTCGCCTCGCGGACGACGCCCTCGTGGTGGTCGAAGTTCGCCTTGAGCTGCTGCTCGTCCCACCGCGGCCCGCCGGAGACGATCCCGTCCAGGGCGATGCTCCGCGCGGGCGCCTCCCCGAGGAACTCCGCCCAGGACATCACCCGCCTCGGGTCGATGACGATCTCGACGGACATCAAGAATTCTTGTACGCGTCGAGAGCGACCTCGACTGCGGTGTGCAGGACGAAGTCACCTCCCGCCCTCCACACCGCCGCCACCGCGTCCGCCGCCGCCGCCGCCC
>Ga0209514_10010109_pt1 | contig 10203 bp, 5 predicted proteins | sample Subgrocontami58m_FD_187452 | JGI IMG/M metagenome (GOLD analysis project Ga0209514, IMG submission 187452) | Subsurface groundwater microbial communities from S. Glens Falls, New York, USA - GMW37 contaminated, 5.8 m (SPAdes) (version 3) | ecosystem: Environmental > Aquatic > Deep subsurface >... | reverse complement strand
AAGCCGATCGCCAGGCCGGCACCGATCATGATGCCCTTGTCGAGGTGGGGGGCGAACAGCAGCGTGGCGACGAAAGTGACGACCGAGGCGATGCCGTCGTGGCGGTTGGCCTGCCAGGCATGCCTGATCGCGCCGAAATTGATCAGGCCGATCACGGCCATGATGATCACGGCCGCCAGCACCGCCTGCGGCAGGTGGTAGAGCAAGGGCGTCAGGAACAGCAGGGTCAGCAGCACGAAGGCCGCGGTGATCACCGAGGACATGCCGGTCCTCGCTCCGGCATTGATATTCACCGCCGAGCGCGAGAAGGAACCGGACACCGGAAAGGCCTGGGTCATGGCGCCGGCGAGATTCGCCAGGCCCTGCCCGATCAGTTCCTGGTTGGGATCGATCTTCTGCTTGGTCTTGGCGGCGATGGCCTTGGCGATCGAGATCGCCTCCATGAAGCCGACCAGCGAAATGACCATGGCGGCGGTGAGCAGGCTGCCGATCATGTCCCAGGAAAACGTCGGCAGTCCGATCGACGGCAGACCCTCCGGCACCTTGCCCACCACCTCACCGCCGCCCGAAAGCCTCAGGTTGCCGCTGGCAGCCCGGGCGATGCGCCAGTGCCTGCCGTCGGACTGGACGCCCTGCGGCAGCTTGCCCACGGCAAAGAACTTTGTCGCCTGGCCGTCGGCGCTGGTGACCTGCTCGAAAACGAAACTGCGCACGGCACGATTGCGCTTGCGGTTTTCGTCCTCGCGATCCCGGAGTTGCAGCTTTAGCAATTCGACTTCGTAGTTGAGCGTCGCCACCGCATGGGCGGTATCACCACCCACCTTTTGCAGATTCTTGATTTCCCCGCTCTTCGCCACGACCTGCTGGTTGATCTCCCGTATCCGCGTTTCGGTGCGCACGAATTCCGTCAACAGGGTCTGCGCCTCCGGGTCGGCGATCTGTTCCAGCGTCGCGGCAGCGTTGCGCTCGAAGCCGATCTGCCAGGAAACCACGGTGGTCAGCGCCACGGCGATCAGCACCCCTGGAAGTTTGGGGGCTTTCTTGCGGATCGCCCACATGATGGCGATGGCCACCACGCCCATCGCCAATGTCGGCAGGTGCGCGTCGCCGACCAGTTTCACGACGCCCCAGATGTCGCTCAGGAAGGACTCGGAGCGACCCATGGGCACCCCGATCAGCTTGTTGACCTGCGACAGCGCGATGATGATGGCGGCGGCATTGGTAAAGCCGACGATCACCGGATGCGAGAGGAAATTCACCACCACGCCGAGCTTGAAGGCGCCCAGCGTGAGCTGGATCACGCCGACCAGAAAGGCCAGCATGATCGCCAGCGCGACGAAGGATTCCGAGCCCGGCGCCGCCAGCGGCGTCAGCGAGGAGGCGGTCAGCAGCGAGGCGACGGCGACCGGCCCGGTGCCGAGCTGTTTCGAGGAGCCCCACAGCGCCGCCACCGCCACCGGCAGGAAGGCGGCATACAGGCCGTAGTAGGCCGGCAGGCCGGCCAGTTGCGCATAGGCCATCGATTGCGGCACCAGCACCAGCGCCACCGTGAGGCCGGCGAGGAAGTCGGCGCGCAGCGTCGTCCCCGAGTAGGGAAACCAGCGCAGGAAGGGCAGCAGCGATCGTGGAGACAGGTTCATGGTTCTTTCGAATACTCGGTGAGCCGGCTAGCTTTTCGGTGGCGCGGCGGTGACCAGGGGACAGGCCAGACGGGACCAGGGGTCGGTCGAGCGATCGGCGGCGACGCGTTCCCAGCCCTCCAGCGAATCGATCACCACGGTGGCGACGCATTCGTGCGTATTGGCGTAATCGACGATGTCACGGCGCCGCAACTCGGGCTTCTGGCTCAGGCTGTAGGGAACACCCTCGGCGCGCAAGCCGGCGATGAAGGCCGCCAGATCGCCCGGCAAACTGGCACCCGAGACCCGGGCGAGAATGTCCAGTTCGGCATCCATGCGCTGGCACAAGCTACGCGCCGAAGCGAGCAAACGCGGATCGACGTAGCCCTCGCGGACGGCGAGCAGAACCTTGCGCTCTGGTTTGCGGGTTTCCATGGGGCGCTTCCCTTGCAGAACCCGTGCCACAACCGCGAATCCCTGGCGAACAGAGTGTTTTCATTGAGTTAACTCACAGCATCGGCGGCTCAAGTGCGGGTCGATCATTTCAACTTGCAACACGGCGGCCGCGGAAGGTATTTCTACGCCGACACAATCGGAGCCACGACTTGTTGCACATAATCAAGCCAGCATTGCATAATGCAACTCATGAAAGCATCCCGCCTGTCGCTCGGATCCTTGCGCCACAAGATCGTGGTCGGCTACGGCACCGTTGCCGTCCTGGTCGTCGCCCTGTCGGCGTTTACCTTGATCGAGATGCGGCTGCTGGCGGAGCAGATCAGCGCCGGCGAGCGCATTCACCGGTTCCTCGGCATTGCCCTCGAAATCCGCCGTTTCGAGAAGAACTACTTTCTCTATGGCCAGCCCGCCGATCTGGCGGAGAACCGCGCCTACGTCATGGAGGCGCGCCGGATGCTGTCCGAGCATGGTGGCCAGTTTGGGTCGGTTGCCAGCACGCAGCGCATCGGCGCCATGATCATCGCCCTCGAAGACTACGGCCGTCTGATGAGCGCCCGGCAAGCGGGCAGCGAAGACGCCAGCGTGCGCAAGATCGGCAAGGAGATCGTCACCGCCGCCGAGGAATGGTCCCGCACCGAGCGCGCCATCCTGCAAAGCCAACTCGACCGGCATCGCGAGTGGCTGCTCGCGTCCATCGCCGCCGTCGTGCTGCTGGTCGTCGTGGTAGGCCAGATGTTGGCCTGGCGGGTTGCTCGACCGCTGCGGGAACTGGAGGTCAACATGGAGGCCGTGGCCGAGGGTCGCCTGGCCAAGCTCGACCTCGGCCTGCAAGACCGCGAGATCGCCGCGCTGACGCACGCCTTCAACCATGTGCTGGAGCAACTCGAAACACGCCAGGGGCAACTGGTGCGGTCGGAGAAACTGGCGGCGCTGGGCACCTTGCTCTCCGGCGTGGCCCATGAACTCAACAACCCGCTGTCCAACATTTCCACGTCTTGCGAGATTCTCGCCGAGGAAATCGCGGCGGCGAAAGTCGGCGCTGGCGACACGGCGTTCGAACGCGAACTGATCGGCCAGATCGACGCCGAAACCTGGCGTGCGCGGCGCATCGTGCGCTCGCTGCTCGACTATGCGCGCGACCGCGATTTCCGCCGCGAGGCCGTGCCGCTGGCGCCGCTGGTCGAGGAAAGCCTGCGCCTGGTGCGCGGCCGGATACCGGCGCAGGTGAGCGTGGACGTCGCGGTCGCCCAGGACCTGGTGCTTGCCGGCGACAAGCAGCGCCTGCAGCAGGCAATCTTCAACCTGATCGGCAATGCGCTGGACGCGCTCGCAGGCGCCGGCGAACTGCACGTCACGGCACGCCGGGCGCGCGGCCCCTACCCGCCCGCCGCGCTGGTCTTCGGCCAGGTCGAGGGCGAACGGCCGCAGATCGAAATCGAGGTGCGCGACAACGGCCACGGCATCGCCGCCGATGTCCTGCCGCGCATCTTCGATCCCTTCTTCACCACCAAGGACGTCGGCCACGGCCTCGGTCTCGGCCTCTTCATCGTTTTCGAAATCGTCGAGGAACACGGCGGCAGCATTGCCGTAAACAGCACGCCCGGCGAAGGCGCCACTTTCCTCATCCGACTCCCCGCACAGGAAACCGCAGCATGAGCACGACACCCGGCAGGCTACTCATCGTGGACGACGAAAAGGTCGCCCTGCGCAACCTCGAACACGTGATGAAGAAGGAAGGCTACGAGGTGGTCGCCACCCAAAGCGGCGGCAACGCGCTGGCCCATCTCGACAAGCAGGAATTCGACGTGGTGCTGACCGACCTGCGCATGGAGAAAGTCGATGGCATGCAGATCCTGCAGAAATGCCGCGCCAGCCATCCCGAAACCGAGGTGATCCTGATCACCGGCTATGCCACGCTGGAATCCGCCGTCGAGGCGATGAAGCACGGCGCCTACTACTACATCGCCAAACCCTTCCGCCTCGACGAAGTGCGCAAGGTGGTCGCCGAAGCGCTGGCCAAGGTCCGCCTGCGGCGCGAGAACCAGGCGCTGCGCGAACAGGTCGAGAGCTTCCAGGGCAAGGTGCGCATCATCACGCAGAATGCCGAAATGCAGCGCCTGCTCGACATGGCGCGGCAGATCGCGCCGACCGACTGCAACGTGCTGATCACGGGCGAATCCGGCACCGGCAAGGAACTCTTCGCGCGCTACCTGCACCACCACAGCAAGCGCGACTCAGTTGACAAACCCGGGCCCTTCCTGGCCGTCAACTGCGGAGCATTCAATGAGGAACTGCTCGCCAACGAGCTGTTCGGCCACGTCCGCGGCGCCTTCACCGGCGCCCACGCCGACAAGCAGGGCCTGATCGCCGCCGCCCACGGCGGCACGCTGTTCCTCGACGAGATCACCGAGATGGCGCCGGCGATGCAGGTCAAGCTGCTGCGCGTCCTGCAGGAGCGCGAAGTGCTGCCGCTGGGCGCGACCCGGGCGCAGGCGGTCGATGTGCGCGTGGTCGCCGCCACCAACCGCAATGTCATCGAAATGGTCAAGGACGGCAGCTTCCGCCAGGACCTGTATTTCCGTCTCAACGTGGTGAACCTGCTGATCCCGCCGCTGTCGCGGCGCAAGGAGGACGTCGCCCTGCTGGCCTACCATTTCCTGCGCAAATGCGCCGCGCGCATGGGCAAGTCGGTGGACACGATCACCCCCGAGGCGCTGGAACTGCTCAAGGCCTACGACTTCCCCGGCAATGTGCGCGAACTGGAAAACATCGTCGAGCGCGGCGTCGCCATCGCCATCGGCAATGTCATCGAGGCCGCCAGCCTGCCCGAGGACTTGCGTGAACTGGCGATCCGCACCTTCCGCAAGAAGGAAGGCCGTCTGCCCTCGCTGGAGGAACAGGAGCGCGACTACATCCGCTGGGTGCTGCAGGAAGCCGGCGGCAACCAGACGCTGGCGGCGCAAACCCTCGGCATCGACCGCGTTTCGCTGTGGCGCAAGCTCAAACGCTACCAGATGGAATAGCCGGCCAAGACAGATAGACAGCGGTGATGCCGAGATAATCCGGTTCTCTGAACCTCGCTCGCAGCAGGGATAAAATGCTGCATTCTGCAATGCCGGGGATGTTTTTTGCATCAGCCTGTCACGGGCTTTGCCGGCACCAGGCGACGAGGTTCCGATGTTCACCAATCCACTGCTGCTGCGCCTGTTTCCCTTCCTGGCCTGGTTGCCGGTCAATTCCATCCTCCTGCGCGGCGACCTGATCGCGGGCATCACCGGCGCCCTGGTGCTGGTGCCCAAGGCCATGGCCTACGCGCAGCTCTCCGGCCTGCCGGTGTATTTCGGCCTGTACACGGCCTTCGTGCCGGCGCTGCTGGGCGCGCTGTGGGGATCTTCGCGCCAGCTCGCCACCGGGCCGGTGGCGATCATCTCACTGATGACGGCCGCGGCGGTGACGCCTCTGGCGGTGCCCTTCAGCGAGGAATACATCGGCCTCGCGCTGCTGCTGACATTGATGGTCGGCATCATCCAGTTCGCGCTGGGGGCGATCAAGCTCGGCACCATCATCAACTTCGTTTCGCATCCGGTGATCCTCGGCTTCATGAACGCCGCCGCGATCATCATCGCGCTCTCGCAGCTCGACATGCTGCTGGGCATTCCCAAGGGCCGCAGCGATTCCTTCCTCAAGGACATCTGGGAAATGCTCGGCTACCTGCCGCAAACCCACCTGCCGACGCTGGCCATGTCGGCCTTCGCACTGGCACTGATGCTAGGGCTGAAGAAAGTGAAAATGCTGTCCAAGCCCAGCGTGCTGATCGCCGTGGTCATCACCACCCTGGTCAGCGTCGGCATCGGCTACGAACACAAGACGAAAGGCAAGATCGAGGACATCGCGACGCCGGCGGCGCGCGAACTGGTGGCCGACTTTGCCGCGGCGGACCAGCAGATCAAGCAGATGCTGGCCGAATCGACGAGCAAGGCCAGCGCCTTGCGTGCCGCCGAGAAGGCCAGGGACGCCCGCCTCGCAGCTGACCTGCGCCACGCGATCGACGTGCTCGGCATCAACGTCCATGGTCTCGAAGGCCAGAACAAGATCCGCCTCGCCCAGATCAACCGCATGAATTTCGAACGCGCCGGCGTCGCCGACGGTTTGCCGGCCATGCTGTATGCGAGCGGCACGGTGCCGGCCGGGGTCGAAACCGACGGCCGTTCCTGGCACATCAAGAAGATCGAAAAAGGCGAGCTGCGCCTGATGGGCGGCGGCGACGTGGTCGGCAACATTCCCTCCGGCCTGCCTGCCTTCCGTCTGCCCAACCTGGGCCTCGACGCCATCATGTCCCTGCTCGCCGCCGCGCTGATCGTGGCCCTGGTCGCCTTCATGGAATCGATCTCGATGGCGAAAGCCATGGCCACCCATTCCAAGCAGAAGATCGACCCCAACCAGGAGTTGATCGGGCAGGGACTGGCCAACATCGGCGGCGCCTTCTTCCAGGCCTACCCGGCCTGCGGTTCCTTCACCGGCTCGGCGATCAACCTGCAGGCCGGCGCCAAGACCGGCCTGGCCATGGTCTTCAACGGCATCTTCGTCGCCGTCACCCTGCTCTTCCTCACCGACTACCTCTACCACCTGCCCAAGGCCGTGCTCGCCGTGATCATCCTGCTCGCCGTCACCAGCCTGGTCACGCCGGCGGCGCTCAAGCACACCTGGCAGGCCAGCCGCGCCGACGGCATGGTGGCGCTGGTCACCTTCGTCGTCACGCTGCTGGCGGCCCCGCACCTCGACAAGGGCATCATCATCGGCGCCGGCCTGGCTCTGGTGCTGTTCCTCTACAACACCATGAAGCCGCGCGTCGCCATCCTCGGGCGCATGCCCGACGGCACCCTGCGCGACGCCAAGGTTCACAATCTGCCATCGTCGAAGGTCGTCACCGTGGTGCGCTTCGACGGCCGGCTCTACTTCGCCAACGTCTCCTACTTCGAGGATGCGGTACTCAACGCCGTCGCGGAAAATCCCGAGGCGCCCTATGTCCTCATCATCGGCGACGGCATCAACGACATCGATGCTTCCGGCGAGGAAGTCATCCACCACCTGGTCGAGCGCCTCGACGAAAGCGGCACCGTGGTGATTTTCTGCGGACTCAAGAAACAGGTCATCGATGTCATGCGCGCCACGGGGCTGTGGGAAATCATCGGTCCGCGCCGCTTCCATTCGACCGCCGAACAGGCGCTGGAGGCGATTTACTCGCGTGCCGAATATGCCGGCGAAAACGACCCGCTGAAACCGGCGCTGCAGGCAGCAGGCTGAGAGTCGGCGCCGACGCAACGGCAAATCATCGCCAGCCATTGCATCCTGCAACATGCCAGGCCGGGAACGGCCTTCCACGCACCCGGCTTAAGGGTTTGATTTCAGCCAGTTACATGCGATCCGCCGCTTGGCACGGCACCTGCATAGCAAGCCTTGACCCCCACCACAAGGCTTGCCTGCATGAAATCATTCCTGATGACCCTGATACGCGCAATCAACCGCCGGACGCGCGACGAACCCGGCGCAGGCCTCCTGACGCGCGACAAGGAACGGCGGCTCGGGGAAATGCTCTCCGGCCGCTAGAACCACCCCGCGGCCCCACGCCGGTTGCGCCCGCGCCCGACGGAGGTGGCCCATGACGCCACAGACCCGAACGTCCTTGGGCAAGCTCTTCCCCTTCCTGCTCTGGTGGCCGCTGCTTACCCGCCGCAGCCTGCGCGACGATCTGCTCGCCGGCTTCAGCGGCGCGCTGATCGTGCTGCCGCAGGGCGTCGCCTTCGCCACCATCGCCGGCCTGCCGCCGCAGTACGGCCTGTATGCGGCGATGGTGCCGGCCGTCATCGGCGCCCTGTTCGGCTCCAGCTGGCACCTCGTCTCCGGCCCGACCACGGCGATCTCGATCGCCGTCTTCGCCGCGCTCTCCCACCAGGCCGAACCCGGCTCGGCACACTACATCAGCCTGGTACTGACCCTGACCTTCCTGGTCGGCGTGTTCCAGCTGGTGCTGGGCCTGGCGCGCATGGGCGCGCTGGTGAATTTCATTTCGCATACCGTGGTGATCGGCTTCACCGCCGGCGCGGCAATCCTGATCGCGGCCAGCCAGGTGCGCAATTTCTTAGGCATCGACATTCCGCGCGGCACGCCCTTCTACGAAATCATCCGCCAGTTGTACGTCCAGGCCGGCAACATCAACCTCTGGGTCACCGGCGTCGGCGCCGTCACGCTGGCGACCGGCATCCTGGCGCGCCGCCACCTGAAGAAGATTCCCTACATGATCACGGCCATGGTCGCCGGCAGCGTGGTCGCCGAGATCATCATGCTCTGGCTTGGCCAGGATGCGAGCGGCATCAAGACCGTCGGCGCCCTGCCGGCGACCCTGCCGCCGCTGTCGCTACCGGATTTCTCGCTCAACACGCTGCGCCACACCCTCGGCCCGGCGCTGGTCATCACCATGCTGGCGCTGACCGAGGCGGTGTCGATTTCGCGCGCCATCGCGGTGCGCTCGGAACAGCGCATCGACGCCAACCAGGAGTTCATCGGCCAGGGCCTGTCCAACATCGTCGGTTCCTTCTTCTCGGCCTACGCGTCCTCCGGCTCCTTCAACCGCAGCGGGGTGAATTACGAGGCCGGCGCGAAGACGCCGCTGGCCTCGGTGTTCGCCACCCTGTTCCTGATCCTGGTGCTGCTGCTGGTGGCGCCGCTCGCCGCCTACCTGCCCAACGCGGCGATGGCCGGCATCCTGTTCCTGGTGGCCTGGGGCCTGATCGACTTCCACCACATCGGCCACATCTGGCATACCAGCAAGACCGAATCAGTGATCCTTGCCGCCACGCTGATCGGCACCCTGTTCAACCTCGAAGCCGGGATCTTCATCGGCGTCTTCCTCTCGCTGGTGATGTATCTCTACCGTTCCTCGAAGCCCGAGATCGTGCCGCTGGTGCCGGCGGCCAAGGAAGGCGCCTATCACTTCGAGCGCGCCAGGGGCCGGCCGGAATGCCCGCAACTGCGCATCGTGCGCATCAACGGCTCGGTGTATTTCGGCGCCGCCAACTTCGTACAGCAGACGCTGCAGCAGATCGACGAGGACAATCCGCTGCAGAAATCGGTGCTGATCGCCGCCAACAGCCTCAACAGCATCGACATCGCCGGCGCCGAAGTGCTGGCGCAGGAAGCGCGGCGACGCCGGCGGCTGGGCGGCGGCCTCTACTTCTACCGCCTGAACCAGCCGAACCACGATTTCCTGCGCCAGGGCGGCTACACCCACGAGATCGGCGAGGGCGCCTTTTTCCCGGTGATGACCGACGTCACCGCGGCGCTTTACTGGACGCTCGACCCCGACGTCTGCCGCAACTGCAAGACGCGCATCTTCAAGCCCTGCACCGGCAGGCTGCTGCCCGACGGCTTCCGCCGCCAGCGCCTGATGCTGGCCACCGACGGCAGCGAATTCAGCCAGGCGCCGCAGGAAATCGCCATCGCGCTGGCCAGGAGCTTCGGCGTCACGCTGGACATCATGACGACGGTGCCGACCGCCGACGAGAACGAAACGGCCCGCGCCCGACTCGCCGTCGCGGCGCGCGCCGGGCTGGTGGCCGGCGTCGATACCGAGGAGATCATCCGCCACGGCAGGCAGCCGGTGCAGGAAGTCGTGGCCGCGGCGCAAGCGGCCGACTGCAACATCCTGATCGTCGGTCGCCGGCCGCCGCGCGGCGACCTCAAGGAGCGGCTGCTGGGTGACATCGCCACGCAGATCATCGCCCGCGCCCACTGCCACGTGCTGATCGCCGGCTGGCAGGCGAAGATGTGGCGGCAACGCATCCTGGTCGCCTGCGACGGCTCGGCGGAAAGCGATCATGTGGCCGACGTCGCGGCGCAACTCGCGCGGACCACGCGTACGCCGGTCACCCTGGTCACCGCCATCGCCGGCGAAGGCAAGCGTAATGCGGCCGCCGCAGAACTGGCGCTGATCGCCGGCCGCCTGCGCGTCGATGGCATCGACTGCGCCACGCTGGTAGCGGAAGGCCCGCCGGAGAAGGTGATCGCCGCCGCCGCACTCGAACTCGGCGCCGACCTCGTGGGGCTGGGCCACCACCAGGGCATCGGCGGG
>Ga0209514_10010108_pt1 | contig 10204 bp, 8 predicted proteins | sample Subgrocontami58m_FD_187452 | JGI IMG/M metagenome (GOLD analysis project Ga0209514, IMG submission 187452) | Subsurface groundwater microbial communities from S. Glens Falls, New York, USA - GMW37 contaminated, 5.8 m (SPAdes) (version 3) | ecosystem: Environmental > Aquatic > Deep subsurface >... | reverse complement strand
ACTCCGGTGGAATAAACGGGCACCCGGTGGAGTTGACTGTCCAGGATGACAGGGGTGAGCCAACTCAGGCAGCCTCCAACATGCGCAAGTTCACCGACCAGGGTGTCCATATAGTGCGCAATACCAGCTCATCTGCGACCTTTGCACCAACTGTCCAGGAAGCTAAAAGAGCCAATATTCCTGCCGTTTTCACCTTAACCGCTCCTCCAGAGGCCATGCCCCCCAACCCTGACCCTCTCATCTACATGGGCTCGCATGGATTTGGCATGGGCTCTCCTTTCTTGAATTTGGACATCATGAAGAGCATCAATCCGTCACCAAAGATCGGACTTTTGGGCATGCAAATCCCCGCGTCGACTGCTCAAATGACAAACATGGACAAGGAAGCCCAGCGTATGGGGATTCCTTCGCTTTTGAAGATAGCTCCAGCCGACACGGTGGACATGACTTCCATAGCCCAGGCCTATCAGGATTGGGGCGCTAACTGGGTTTTCTACTCTGGCCCCGGCGCTTTTTCAACCATGCTCTTTGATGCTATGCAAAAGGCGGGATGGAAAGGAAACCTTCTGGACCAGGCGGTTGGGGTGCCACCTGAGACAACCGAGACGAAATACAAGGGGAATACCAATGTGTATCTTGCCAGCGCCTATGTGCCTTTAGCCGCAGACCTTCCACCGCATAAGGAGCTTAAGGAGACCGCCCAGAAATACGGCTTCACAAATGTGAACTCCCTTTACCTGATTGGTTGGTACGATGGAGTCCTGTTCAAAGAGATATTGACCAAAGCAGGCTGGCCGGTGACTACAGAAAAGCTGGTCAACGTGATGCAGAATCTAACGGTTGACCGCAAGCCGGTTATGGGACCAGTAAGATGGACACCTCAAGACCATGTGGGCAACTATTCCGCACAGGTCTATCATTGGGATGGCAAAAGTCTCGCCGGCAGTGGGCCATGGTTTATGACCGACGCCCTGGGGATAAAAAGGTCTACCGGAAAAGAACTCAAGGATATTAAATAAGGAGAGTACAATGTTCAAATATCGTGTCCTCATATCAGTAGTAGCCATAGTTGTTCTGGTTTTTACAGGTTGTCGTCCAGCCGCTCCCGTGGCCAAGGGGGAGCCGTACAAGATAGGTATGACCGCCGCCCTGACCGGCCCCGCCGCCGGAACGGCTGGCCCCGAAGCCGAGGGTTTCCGTTTGTATATGCAGAAGTTGAATGACTCCGGTGGAATAAACGGGCACCCGGTGGAGTTGACTGTCCAGGATGACAGGGGTGAGCCAACTCAGGCAGCCTCCAACATGCGCAAGTTCACCGACCAGGGTGTCCATATAGTGCGCAATACCAGTACATCTGCTACCTTTGCACCAACTATGCAGGAGGCTAAGAGAGCCAATATCCCCGTGGTATTCACCTTGACAGCGCCGCAGGAGGCCCAGCCCTCAACTCCGGACCCCCTTTTCTATCTGGCATCCCATGGCATAGGCACTCAGTCTATCTGGGTATACCTGGACATCATGAAGACTCTGACACCATCACCTAAAGTGGGACTTCTGGGGCTACAAATCCCCCAATCTTCCCTGCAGATACAGAATATGGCCAAAGAGGCCGAGCGCATGGGGATTCCTGCTCTGGTAAAAATAGTTCCTGCCGATACGGTAGACATCACGCCGGTAGCCCAGGCCTTCCAGGAATGGGGCGCAAACTGGGTTTTCTACACCGGCCCGGGCGCTTTTTCAACCATGCTTTTCGATGCCCTGCAAAAGGCAGGGTGGAAGGGAAATGTCCTCGACCAGTCGGCGTCGGTACCCTTTGAGACGACAGAGCAGAAGTACAAAGGGAACCCCAACGTATTCGTCGGCAGCGCTTATGTTCCTTTCTCGGAGGACCTTGCACCCCACAAGGAGCTTAAAGAAGCCGCCCAGAAGTACGGCGTTACGTCTGTCAACTCCCTTTACTTGATTGGCTGGCATGACGGGATAGTATTCTCCCAGATACTCAAACAGACAGGATGGCCGGTAACGACGGACAAGCTGGTTAATGTAATGCAAAACCTGAAGGCCGACCGCGGCCCCGTCATGGGACCGCTCAAATGGACTCCTACGGACCATGTCGGCAACTACAACCTCCGAATCTACAAGTTCCAGGGCGATAAGCTGGTAGGAACGGGACCCTGGTTTGTTTCCGACCCACTCGGGCAAAATAGGACATCCTTCAAGGAACTTAAGGACATTAAGTAATATGGCACAATTCCTCAGTAACACCATGGTGCTCGTAGCGCTCTATGCCCTTCTGGGGAGTGGGTTTGTTATTGTCTATCGCGCCAGCCGGGTGCTCAACTTTGCACATGGCGAACTTATGATGGTAGGAGGGTATTTCGCCTTTATGCTGGCATCCCCGACAAATGGCAATATGTGGATAGCAATCCCTATAGCCTTGTTTTTCAGCTTCGCTGTAGGGGCTGCTATCTATTTCCTAGCAATGTACCGCATGATAGGCCAACCACTCCATTCGGCCATAATCGTTACCATAGGGCTGAGCATCCTGTTACGGGGAATAGCCACGCTGGTCTGGGGCGCTGATTTACGTTATCTTTCAACCGCTTTTAACGTTAAAAACGCACCTCATCTTTTGCCGTGGGGAGCAACGCTGGCTACCTTTGATCTGGCCATTATCGGTAGCGCGGCTGTCTACCTGATTTTCCTGTTCACCTTTTTCCAACGCAGCAAGCTGGGGTTCCGCATGAGAGCCTCAGCCGAAGCTCCCCTTCTGGCTTCACAGAGAGGGATTAATATATACTTCCTTTTCGCCCTTTCCTGGAGCCTCGCGACCCTGAGTGCGAGCCTCGGTGGGATTCTCTATGGGGCAAACAACTACCTGACCCCCGAAATAGGAGTGGTGGGACTTGCGGCATTTTCCGTTCCCCTGGTAGGGGGTATGGATAGCCTGAAGGGTGTAATCCCTGGCGCCTTCCTCGTAGGATTCTCGCAAAATATAGCTATGCGCTACTTCGACCCCAAGTTTGGCATGGCAGCGCCTATGATATTGCTACTTATTGTGCTCCTCACCCGTCCATGGGGTTTTTGGGGAACTAAGGAAGAAATAGAGAGGGTATAAATGCCGGGCTCAGGTCACTTTAAGACTTCATTTCAGAAAGATATGGCAGTTTTCGATACCCCTTTCCGTAAGTTATGGCTGGGGATTTTGCTTGCGGCGGTTGTGGCCTTTCCATTTTTTGCGCCCAGGTATTACATACATCTGGGGAATCTGGTACTTCTGTCCAGCATCGGTGCTCTAATGCTAAACATACTAACTGGGTATACCGGCCTTATCTCGTTAGGCCACGCTGCCTTTCTGGCCGCTGGAGGGTTTACAGTGGCCGCCCTGGTAATTAGCTTCAACCCTCCTCCACCCTTCTGGGTGACTGTGCCTGTAGCCGGGGTTGTGGGCGCCCTTCTGGGTTTGCTGGCAAGTCTACCCGCCCTGAGATTGCGAGCTGTCTATCTTATCCTGAGTACAGTATCCATTCACTATATTGTCACCCTCACTGTATCTCTTTACCAGTCTGGAGCCGGGTTCATTTCGGGTATAAATGTACCCGTAGGGACTATAGGCCCCCTTAAGTTGGAAAATTCCAAAGTATGGTTTTATTTCCTGCTTGCCGTGACTATATTAGTAACAATAGTTTGTATAAACTTGGTCAGGTCACGCATTGGCCGGGCCTGGATGGCTATAAGAGACAGGGATATCGCCGCAGCCGCATTAGGGGTAAATGTTGCTTACTACAAAATACTCGCCTTCACCTTTAGCTCCGGCGTTACTGCTATAGTCGGAGCGCTGGGCGCTTATTACCTGAATTTTGCCGCTGCCGAAGAATATACTATCTGGGTAGGTATTTTTTACATTGCCATGATAATAGTTGGGGGCATAGGTTCCATCCTGGGTTCATTCTTCGGAGCGATAATTATTACACTGACGCCCTATCTTCTGGACGGGCTGTTTCACTGGATAAATGTGCCCCCCAGGTTTCAGGCGTATTTCTTTGCTATTCAGTTTGCTACTTTCGGTCTACTGGTGGCAATGTTCCTTATCCTGGAGCCGGGGGGGCTTGTAGCCCTGTGGCGCAAGCTAAGGACCTATTTTGAAATGTGGCCGTTAAAATATCATCGGGCGCCAACGACAACCAAATAGCTTGGTAGATAGTTACATAAGGTATGTTCAAATAAAAAATAATACCCCGTTTAAAACCCGGAGTAAAAGACTCCTTTTTGTTGATACTAAGACAATTTCCAAAGCAATAAATAGAGGCGATATTGGAAAAGAATTCCTTTCTGGAAGTAAATAAGCTGGAAGTGGTTTATCAGGGCAGCATCATCGCTGTTCAGGGTGTGTCTTTATCGGTGCCAGAGAAAAGCATCGTGGCTTTATTAGGTGTAAACGGGTCTGGCAAAACTACCACTCTGCGAGCTATCTCCGGGTTTCTGGGCATAGATAATGCCAGGGTGACCGATGGCACTATTATCTTCCGCGGAAAGAGCCTTAACAATAAAATGCCCCACGAAGTCGTGAACCGGGGACTAGTTCTGGTCCCTGAAAGGGAAAAGATTTTTGCCACTTTGACCGTGTCAGAAAACCTCCAGGGCTGTTTGAAAAGTTCGCAGGTACAATCGTCGAAGGAAATAGATAAAATATTTCATTATTTCCCCATACTTTTTGAAAGACGGAACCAGGTAGCCGGCTATCTTAGCGGAGGTGAAAGGCAGATGCTTGCTATCGGCAATGCTTTGCTTTGTTCACCTGAGCTTCTCCTGGTTGACGAACTTTCGCTTGGGCTGGCTCCCATTATGGTGGAGCATCTCATGGAGCGGGTACAAACACTGAATAAAGAATTGGGCCTTTCTATTCTTATGGTTGAACAGAGCGCCGCCGCTTTGAACATCGCTGAATATGGCTATATCATGGAGAACGGTCACGTAGTCTTTAGCGGCACTGCAGAGCGTCTCCTGAAACACAAGGACGTTCAGGAATTTTATCTTGGGCTCAGTGAAAAGGGTACCAGGAGTTACCGGGATGTAAAACAATACAGGCGGACGCGCCGGTGGTTGGTATAATATGGAAAAACATATACCCTTGAAGATAGAAGGTCTGAGTCTGAACTTTGGCGGTATCCAGGCGCTGGACAGCGTGGGTTTTGAACTCCGCCCGGCAGAGATTTTAGGATTAGTCGGGCCGAATGGGGCAGGCAAGACCTGTGTGCTTAATGTAATCAGCGGAATATACCGGCCCAGCAAAGGTAAGGTGCTGTTTGAAGGTAAAGACGTTGTCGGCCTCCGCTCCCACAAGATAGCTGTTCTGGGAATGGCCCGTACATTTCAAAATGTGGAACTATTCACTAACATGACTGTCCTGGAGAATCTTTTGTTGGGTTGCCATACAGCCATAAAAACCAACCTGTTCTCCGCCGGCATCTTCTGGGGATTGGCGCAGAAGGATGAATGTAATATTCGCTATCGTGTGGAAGAGGTAATTGAGTTCCTGGAGTTGGAAATGTTCCGTAAATTCCCGGCTGCAGGCCTTCCACTGGGGGTGCGCAAGCTGGTAGGATTAGGGAGAGCCCTGGTCATGAAGCCCAAAGTCCTCCTATTAGACGAACCTTCATCGGGAATGACCCGTCAGGAAAAGGAAGATTTTGCAAGGTTCCTGTTACGTATCAAATACGAATTGGGAATCCCCATGCTCTGGGTAGAGCACGATATGAAACTGATTGGTGATTTAGCCGATAGACTGGTTGTCCTGCATTACGGCCGTAAAGTTACCGAGGGAACCCTGGCAGAAGTCATCAGCAATCCCCAGGTAATCGAAGCTTATCTAGGGAAGAGCCACGCTGGGGCTGCTTGAGGGACAAGTGATTTAGTATCTATTATCCAGAAGTTAGCAATAACATCCTTTTGTAAATTAGCTTTAACAGTTCTCCAGGCGAGCACCTCCCCTTACCGTAGTCAGCCCTCGTCACACCATATTTGATTGCAATAAAAACAGGAACGAATACTTACATAATTTGTTTCCTGTGCCTTCAGCAGCCAGGTGTATGCTTTTAGGTACTGTCAACGCTGGTTTTTATGCACCACAGTTTTACCGGTAGCCAAAGTTGGCTATCGAACAAGTTTCGGGTATAATTAGAAATACTTTATTTCCGAACAATCAAGAAAGAACCATTGCAAGGTAAACCCGAACCACGTATGAAAAATATTTTGGAGGCAGGAATTTGATAAAAGGTCTACCGGTTACAAAACTCATTGTCGTTGTACTCATCTTAAGCCTATTCATCGCAGCGTGTGCCCCCTCCACCCCTTCCCAATCTACTACGGCGCCAGCTACAATGCCTACCGTTGCGCCATCAGCTTCGTCTGGTCCCACTTCTAACCTGACACCCCCTACCTCTACAGATGGAGAATGGGAAAAGATTATAGCGGCTGCTAAGAAAGAAGGCTCAGTAACTATTTACTCCTACAATTTTATTGGTGACGTAGGTATAGCTATTAACAAGGCTTTTAAAGAAAAATATGGCATCAAAGCTGATATTATCACCGGCAGGGGAGCAGAATTCCTCGAGAGAGTAAAGACCGAGCAGCGTATCGGTCAGCAATACGGCGATTTTACCGAAGGCTCGCAAGTCCACCTGATGAATATGAAGGGTTCGGGGATTACCATAAGCTCAAAAGATATTCCGGCGTTGAAAGATAAAGATGTATGGAGATCGGATCCGATGGCCTATGATAAAGACGGCCATCTCCTGGGTTACTACTTCTCTTACTATGGCCCCTTCGTCAACACCAATCTGGTGAAGCCTGGAGCAGAGCCTAAATCGTGGAAAGACCTCCTCGACCCCAAGTATAAGGGTAAAATTATCAACAACGATGTGCGCATCTCGGGGCAGGCTTATACTGTTTTTGTTCCCCTCATTAACAGGGGAATTCTTACCATGGATTACATTAAAGAACTGGGTAAACAGGATATGATAATGACTCCCAATGTGCCAGACGCTGCCCGAATGCTGGCCAAGGGGGATGCCCCTATCTTTGCGGTAGGCTCTACAGTTACCCTGGGACCCTTTGTAGCCGAGGGCGCACCTATCAAGCCGGTGCCAATGCAGGAAGGGATTGTAGGCACCAATGTAACTGCCGCCGTTTTAAAGGGTAGCCCGCACCCCAATGCAGCAAAGCTATTCATCAACTGGCTTATTTCTAAAGAGGGTCAGGAGGTAGCCGCCAAGTCTAAAACCGCTCTCTCAGTCCGTAAGGATGTGCCCGATTATTCGCCTGCTGGAATTCGCATGGACCCGCCTAAGGTGGTTGTAATGGATGCCAGGGACGACGATGAGCAGGCGCGTATGTTCAGGGAGAAGACCTTCCTGGAGTTCTGGAAATAATTTCTTAGCTGTAATAGAATGAATTCCCATAAATGATACTTATTACGACATCATAGGGGAGGTTGAATTATGAAAAAGTGTGTTTTGATGGCCATGGCAAGTATACTGGCGGCTGTGCTTGTTTTATCCTGCACCCCCGGAGCAACACCAACTGCCGCACCAGGCGCCATGCCGGTATCAACTCCCGCACCTGTTCTCACCTCCAACCTCCCATCGTCCACACCCCAGGAAGTTGAATGGCAAAAGGTAGTGGAGGCAGCTAAAAAAGAAGGTAAGTTAACAGTTTATAGCTTCTCGTTTGTGGGAGATCTGGGACTGGCTTTATCTAAAGCCTTCAAAGACCGCTACGGCATTCAGATGGAATTAGTAGCCGGTTCCGGGGCTGTGTTCCTGGAGAGATTGAAGGTGGAGTCCCGCGCCGGGCAGCGGGTGGCTGACGTCCTTGAAGGTTCGGCCACCAACGGAATACTGGCGAAAAAAGATGGTCTCACTCAACCTTTTGGCTTCTTGCCAGCCGCTGCTGAGACCGGGATATGGCTCTTCGATCCAAGGATAGACCCGGACAACAATCTTATAGGATATAGCCCCAGCATCTCCACTACCTGGGCCAATACCAAACTGGTAAGTCCGGCGGAAGAGCCGAAATCATGGCGTGACCTGTTAGCCCCGAAATGGAAAGGCAAAATACTGGTCACTGAACCCGATACAATGCCTTTACCTACAGTCTATTACATAGCCTTCACCCGTTACATGGGCCTCGACGATGACTACTTCCGGGCTATTGGCAAGCAAGACCTTATTTTCACAACAACCCAAAGGGAAAATGACTCGAAGCTAATCCGGGGTGAAGCGCCTTTGTCCTTTACGAGCAATTTGACCTCTATGAGTATGCTGGTTGCCGAGGGCGCTCCGGCAAAGCCGCTGGATATGAAAGAGGGCGTTTCAGGACGGGTCCAAACCCTGAATGTTGTAAAAGATGCAGCTCACCCCAATGCTGCTCGTGTCTTTATCAACTGGCTACTCAGCGCCGAAGGACAGACCATTGGCGCCCGTTTAAGAAGCACCCTGCCTTTGCGCACCGACGTCCAGGACTTCACACCTGCGGTCGCCAGAGTAAAGTACACCAAGGTTTTCCCGTTGACGCCCAAAGATGAGGATGATAATACCAAGGCCCTCAGGGATAGAGTGGTTAGCAAATTATGGGGTAGGTAGAAGTAGGGGCATCCCGATTAATCGGGATGCCCCTACAGGACGTTAAAAATACAAGATGTTTTTGGGCTTAACGCCCTACTGTTTTATCGAACCACTTCTCCCGGTATAATTTGGTGGCTTTGTCCAGTTGCTCGATACTTTCTACAAACGGACGGGTTATATTGGCCTGAACAGCTTTGGGTCGGAAATCGGGAACGTCCTTGCGTACCATCTTATTACCCAGCAGTTTACCGGCTACAGATATCCCCTCCGGTCCAAATATCCAGTTCATGAATACACGGGTAGCGTTGGGGTTAGGCCCGTTTGCGACGACACCGATTGAAGCGGTGGACACCACCATGCCATCCTTCATATCTATCGCCTGGATTGGAGCTCCCTCCAGGGCATAACGGCCCGTCGAGGCGTCAGTTCCGCGTACGATCAACTGGGTATCACCGCGGGCCAGCGCCAGGGTCTCGTCAGGTAGGCCGAGGGGATAGCGCAGGTTCTGCCGGTACAATGCTTTTACATACTCCTCATCCCATACCTTATTCTCCATAAGCACTACAATGTTTTCATATGGACCGGCAGAGATGTTTGGCTCGGTAAGGCTCATTTTCCCCTTCCATTTGGGGTCCAGGAGGTCTTTCCAATATTGCGGTACATCCTCCGGCTTGACCAGCTTGGTGTTGATATACGGGGCATATTCGAGGATGCGCCAGACAAGGTTGGCCTTATACTGAGGGTCAATGGCTGTAACATCTACATACCATACGTTCTTCTCCCAGAACACGGGCACATCGTCGACTACCGAGGTCAACAGTCCCTCCAGCCTCATGTTATGGGTATGCAGAGAGCTGCCCTCCGTTACATCACCCACAATCTGTCCCATCCGTTTCTCAGTTTTAATCCGTTCCACGAACTCAGCCCCACGCCCGGTCACTACTTCCAGAGTGATGCCGTATTTTTCTTTGAAGGCTTTTGAAACAGCTATCCCTATATCGCCAACCCAGTTAAAGCTGTAGGCATTGACCTTCCCCTCTTTTTTAGCTGCATCTATGATTTTCTGCCAGGCGATGTCTTGAGAAGTAGGAGAGGGTAAGTTTGTGGACGGAACTGTTGCCTGCGATGGTGTGGTTGGCGCTTTTGTGGCAGGGGGTGGTGCAACCTGAGGAGTGCACGCTGCAACTATTGACAGAATTGCAGATAAGACCAGTAAACCCAAAAACAAACATCTTCTCATCAATAACCTCCTTAGATTAAGACCTGTTTATTACCCGGATACCGGTGAGCTAATATTTTCACAAGTTCTCAGAATGATAGAATAGCACTTTATTTAGTGAATGACCATATTGGGAACGGGAATCAACAATACCTATTGACTGTTATATCTTACTTCTCATCTTCCATAACTATTTCGAGGCATCCTCCAGATGCTCTATCCCACCATGTCCGGCATACTGGTGGAGGCGGGATTGGAACGAGACAAATAGAGCAGAACTATGAGTGTCCGTATTGAAATGCTGATGCTCCGTGTCCGGGGGGATACAGACCACGTCCTCCTTTTCCCAGTCCCATCTTTT
>Ga0209514_10010105_pt1 | contig 10207 bp, 6 predicted proteins | sample Subgrocontami58m_FD_187452 | JGI IMG/M metagenome (GOLD analysis project Ga0209514, IMG submission 187452) | Subsurface groundwater microbial communities from S. Glens Falls, New York, USA - GMW37 contaminated, 5.8 m (SPAdes) (version 3) | ecosystem: Environmental > Aquatic > Deep subsurface >... | reverse complement strand
AGTTTTTTTGAGATTAAATAATTCCCGCCCGTCGAAGGGTTCGAACTCAATCACTATTTTAGGTTTAGGAGCTTGATCCCCATCTACGCTCACTCCATTATATAATAAACTGCGGCTGACAACTGGTGATTCTAAACTTTCTTCTGCAGCAGCTTCGGAAGTAGCAGTGGCACTGCCTGTTGCTGGTGTAGATGAAGCTGCCGGTGCAGTTGCGGTCTGAACTGAACTTGCAGCTGCTCCTCCAGCCTTCAGTGCTTCTTCAGGCACACAATCAATTAAATTAACATCTACAGCTTTAACTTTACCAGAAGCTGCGCCCAGTCTGATCTCAAAGGGCATACGAGCATAAGTTAAAAGAGTTGTATCTAAATCTATAAATGCACTTTCCCCACCTAAAGCCACTACTTTCTGGACTTCCCAATAATCAGGATTGCTTTCCAGACTTAATCCTAAAATTTCCAGACCTAATAAAGTTCCATCATCTTCAGGCGAGAAGGAATCTACATTTTTAACTTTTTCAGGCCATTCCAGAGCATTATTTCCTGCAGTATCCTGGACTTTAATTTCAAACTCAACATCGTCAGGTCCACTCTTAATTGCCTCGGTTAAGAATTCACATTCCCAGGCTCCCTCTTTACGTTCACAATCTTTTTCGGTAAAGACTTGCCAGCCGGTGGTAGTACTAAAATCGCGAGTATGCATATTCTCAGGTAATTTAGTCTCTGCATCCATGACCACTTTATTTAAATTTACCAGAACATTCAAACCAGCAATCTCTTCTACAATCATTTTTATTTTTAGGCGATCATTACTTTGGAAATAATCTTTATCCTCGCCATATAAAGCTAAGCTCTTGACCTTAGGAGCAGAAGTATCTACAATTAGTTCTGTACTGGGTAAATCTTTTTCATTGGCTACTAGATCTTCATATCTCTCTAAACCAATACCGGCCACTCCGCTGGAAGAGAATTTTTTGGAGGTGTCCCAATAACATTGGAAAGGTGAAATTGTAAAGTCACAGCTAGTAGGAGCTTCAGAGAAACCTAATCCTAATGATTCTAAATCTGCACGGATGCCCTGTTCATTAATCCCAACTCCTGATTCTTTGCCCTGCAGAATAATCCTTTGTTTTCCGCTGAGCAAATAACTTTTGCCTTCAAAGACCCGTTCGCTGCCAAAGAATTCTACTGTAGGAGCGGTAATATCTTTAGTAAAGCTGGAGGTAAAACTCTTCTCGACTTTATTTCCGTAAGCATCAAGAGCAGTTATAGTAACGCTAATGGAACTTTCTGGCTTGACCTCAATATTTTTCCAGAGGCAGTGCCATAAATTATCTAACTCCTTATCTGCCTCGCAGTCAGCTTCAGTGCCGTCCAAACCAGCTGATGCTGATGAGGCTTTAACCACAATATCATTGGAATCAATTACATCTAAGGTTAAATCAGTAATTAAATTAAATTCGCCGATGAATTTGCCCAAAGTGGTAAAATTAAGATTATCTTGAATTTCTGGCTTGACGAAATCTCCCGCAAAGGGAATTACCGGACTGAGAGTAGCATGTTCTAAGAAATCAACTGCTCTGATTTTTATTTTCTTGAAACCTTCGCCGGTAAATTGGTATTGTAATTTGCCCCCGAAATTTCCGTCATTAACATAATTGTATTCTTTTACGCCCTGCTCAAAGCCGGCAATAGTCTGAATTACGCTTCCCGTATCTGCATCAATGATCTCTATTAATTTTATTCCTATGGAAGGTGCGCCCTCTTTAATTTTATCGTCAACAGTAAAATCAATATCTACTCCACCTTCTTTATTCTGGACTGCTAATAGATTAATTATTTTTGGTCCGGAGCCGTCTGCTCTGATTACGTCTCCGTTAGAAGGGGCAGGAGTGATGGGATAGCCTAAAGCGTCAGTAGTTTCATAAACTACCTGGAAAGCATATTCTGCTTCTTTAACTCCATCTGTTAAAGGACTGATATATTCGCAAGTAGCGCCCATAACGCTGGAAGAACAGGTTTTAAATGGCGTCTCCTTATTGCCGATCTTTAATTTTACGGTTTTAGGATCTATTGTAACTCCCTCATCCACTCCCTCAATGACAGTCTCAACAGTCCAGACATCGCCATTAGCGTCCAGATAGCCCCATAAACCTTTCTCTCCGGAATTCTTGGTAATCTGGACATTCATTCCCGCTAACGCGCTTACCGAATAAAAAGGAGTGGTTAAAATTAGTACAATGATGAACAATCCGGCAAAGCTCCAATAATTTTTTGGTTTTTTCATCTTCTTCTCTTTTTTATCCTAATTGTTTATTCCTAGCTAAATTTTGGATCTAAGCTCTCTCGTAAATCTCGGGAAAAGTTTCCCAGTTTGCCCATCATAGCAAGATCTTCTAAGACCCGATAATGTTCCTTTTCAGGTACGCTGGCGAGATTAAAGTCTAAAACATAAAAAGTTAATTCTTTCGCTCCATACAATTGTTCAGGAGTAATAGTCAAATAGGATTTTTGATCGTTCCATAAAAGCTGGCCGGATAAATATTGATTTAATATATTTTCTTTATAAGTAAAACAGCAGCCATCTAGATCCCAGCAAGCCAATGATTCCATTACTCCTCCGGTACATCTTTCTTCAGTTGGAATGACTAATTGATTTTCGTTGGTCAACAAGGCATTAACTTCATAAATTCCGGGGACTAATTCTGTTTCTACAGATTGATCTCCAGTTACTACTGCTGTAGCTGCGAAATCGTCATTAAATGCCCGAAGATTTAAATCTCCGATGCGTTTTAACATGATGGTAGCTGTCTCTTTAGCGCTTAAAGTTTTTGCAGCACCATTAAAGACCCAGCTATGCTTTGAATCTAACATCTGAGGAGTGTATGATTCAAGGGCATCTTCTGATGAACCGAATAGTCCTTGGGAATAACAATCTCCACCAATACATTTTTCTAAACTTTTCTTTTTGACTTTAACTGGAATGGTTTTATAACGATGCAATTCGATCACTTTATCTGGAAGGCCGGCTACGGCATAGCCGATAATTCCTGGATTTTTTTTATATTGGTATGTATCTACGGGATAAAAATTGGTTAAGTATTCTGGTTTAATATAGCTGCCTACTCCTCCGTAGACTGCAGGATATGCGCTAGCGAATTCTCCGCTCGAGTCAGTAGTGCCCATGATACAATCATCATAGCCAGGTAGGCTAAATCCAATCTGTACTGCCTCTACCGGCTCTTTACTGAAACTGTCTACGACAATGGTTTTTACAAGTTCAGTGTTACGCTTATCTTCATCACAGGCCATACTCTGGCTGACTGCAGCGATAGGAGCAAGAAGTACATCTCCGGATTTCACTGCTTGATTATTCCTAAGATTAGCTTCCAGGGCAAAGACAAATTTATAGCCTGCACCTTCAAAAGCTTGGGGATCTGAGATAGTGATCAATACTGGATAACTTACATCGTAAGTGGTATAGTAATGATTGGTATTGAAATTTAATTTCCAGAAATTAGCGCTGAAGCTGCTGGGTAAGATCGCTCCGCCCTTATCATTGAGATTGAAATAAGGTTCCCAGCTGAAATAATCGAAATTTAGGTTAAGAGTTTGGCCCAACTCTAGAGGTAAAATCATATTATCATAATTTTTTTGGTACAAATCACTTAAATCTGTAACTGCAGCTGCATTTGGGGTTGACTGACCATATTCATAACGATAAAAATTGCTGCTGCCTAAATATCTTAACATGGGCACATAAGAAGTTAATAATTCTTTAAATTTTAATTTTACATCTTCCTCTGCCCAGACGGCCGTAGGTACTGCATCGAAAGTTACAGCTTCAGTAGGAGGCAACTTTTCGGAATCAACTGCGGAAAAAGTAGCGATTAAATCCTGAGCTTGGCTTTCTAGGAATTGGTGTTCTCTTTCCACCTGAGTAATCTGATCTGCAACTTGATAATATTGTTTTAATTTTACAGGCAATTTAACATAAAATTGATCAATCTCTTGTTCTGCCTTACCTTTTTGGGCCTTAATCTGCATCTTCAACCAGAAATTTACTGAACTTTCTCCTACGGCTACGATAACTTCTTTAGCCTCTTTATTTTCTATTTTTACCTGGAAACCTTGGTCAGCAAAGGCAGTATAATCTTTTAAGCAATCATCAAGCTTTTCTTCTACGAATCTGGAAAGTTGGGATTCAATGCTCATCTCTTGGTCTTCTTGGGCATACAACTTAGGCTGAAGTGAGCTATAACCGACCTCTAGATTTTGGTTGGGTTTAGAATTATAATGCCAAAAGGGGACTTTTAAAGGTTCTAGATCCAGCCCATCTGCATCAGTGGGATCATTAGCTGAATATTTGCCCACTAATTCTGGATTGATATAACCGCCCTGCTCGCCAAGGATAAGAAGTGCTTTCTTTCCAATCTGAGTTAGGCAGCTATCGGTATAGACCTGAATAGGCTGGAACTCGGAGGGCACTTCTGCTAAGGCTGGCTCTTCAGCAGCAATTATGCTTTGTTTAGTGAAAGTTTTAGTAAAATACATGATTCCGGCAAAGGTAAATAAGATCATTATACCGATAATGATGAATACGGTTATCTGGGCTTTTTTATTCAGAAAATTGGGTTTTGGAAGAGATTTAGCTATAAATCTGGATTTAGAACTAATTCTAGATAAATCACCATCTCTTTTTATCATATTTTATTTAATTAGAGAATTATTTAAGCTTTATAAAGGTTGTTGTTTGGGGGGTTGGTTTTTAAAAATAATCTATTTCTTTATTTCTGATGCAAACCATTATATTTAAATGGTGGTAAATTTTTCTGGGTTATTATGGCTAAATTAATCTTAGGTGAAGATATAGAATACATTATTCACTGTGACAAAAATGGGAATATAATTGGCCCAATTTCTAAGATCCAAGCACATGCTTCTGGTACACGATCTACACAAACCCATTATTCAACCTGGTCCATGATTTATCATCCGAAGTCAGGAAAATACGGAATTCAATTAAAAAATCCAAAAAAACTAGACCAATTCGGAGCAGGAAAATGGGATATGGGGGCTGCAGGCCATAATTGTTATATCAAAGACAAAAATGGTTACAAACCAATGGATTTCAAAGAAACATTAATCAAAGAAGTTGAGGAGGAAATCGGACTTAAGATTAAAGTGATTGATTCCATTGATGAATTTGTAAAACTGTCCAAGTCAAAAATACAGAGACCTATAGCCCTCATCATTGAAAAATTCCACTATCAAACAGAAAGGAATAATGAATTTGTAGGTCTTGGTTTTATTCTGACTCCCACTACAACAGTAAAATTTAAAGATGGTGAAGTTGTTGACTTTAAGTGGCTTACTCCTAAAGAACTGGCTAACCATCTTAAAACAGAAAATAATATTTGTGACCCCCTACCTCTTGTTTTCAAGAAAGCTGAGAATTTCAGGAAAAAATATCTTTCTCAGTAATTGAATTAATACACTCAAGAGGACTTTTTATGATGGTGGTGGAAGAAAGAATAATTTATCTTAAAGAGATTAATACACTCCCGCCCCTTCCTTAACTCCCCTAACCAGCACATCTTCCATCTTAGTGCCCAGCTTTTTCCCTTCGAAATGGATATTATTATCTTTTACCATTAGAACTAACTTCTTGAATTCTTCGAAAGTGATCTCGGAAGCCTGATTTTCCATCCCAACGAATTTTGCTTCTTCTCCCAATTCGGTTTTAGAAACTGAAAGCAGGGAAACATTTTCATGATCATCAGCAACCAGGACCATGGCTTCGCTCAACTCTCCCCGAATCTTGGCTGGTTTCAGATTGACACAGAAAACTGCTTTTTGGTTAAGTAAATCTTTAGCAGAAAAATGTTTTCTTAATCCTGCCACTACCTGCTTAATTCCTTGCTTAGCTCCAAAATCTACTTTCAATAAATATAAACTATCGGCATGAGGATGTTCTTTGACTGCTTTAATCTGGCCTACTAGCAGCTGCAAAGGAAATTTTTCAGTAAGATAGACTTTCTCAATTTTATCCACCAGCTTTTCAATGGGTTTTAATTTTCCTTTCCATTTGAAATTAATATTATTCCAATTGATCTTCTCTGAGTTCTCGTCGAGAGCAGAATAAATCTTTGGACTGAATTGAGGAAGAATAGGATTGGTCAGGATAGCCAGATTTCGAGCAAGATTTACACCAAAACCTACTTTAGCTTTACTCTCTTTGCTGTCTTTGTCTTTCCAGACTGCAGAATTCTGGAAATAAGCGTTGCCTAAATCGGCAATTTTTAAAATGTTCTTGACCGCCTCTTTGAAATTTAACTCTCGATAATTATTTTCTACCTCTGCAATCAGATTATTAATCTGAACAATTAATTTCTGCTCTTCAGCACCGGCAGCGATATCTTTAATCGCACCATAATTCTTCTCGGCAAAAGTCAGTACCCGATAACAAAAATTCCCTAAATTACCTACCAAGACATTATTGGTAACGGCCTGAAAATTGACAAAATCCAGATCCACATCTACTAATTTCTTATCCAGATGGCTGGCATAAAAAAATCTTAATGCTTCCGGAGGATAATGTTTTAAAAAATCTTTAGCAGTAAAGAAAGTGCCTCTGCTCTTGCTCATCTTCTCTCCATTAACAGTAATAAATCCGTGTACAGTCAGTTTAGGCAGCGGAAAACCCAGCTCCATCAGCATCGCTGGCCAGAACAAGAAATGGAAATAGCAGATGTCCTTGCCAATAAAATGGGAAACTTTTCCTTTATACCAATAATCTTTCCAATCTAATTTCTTTTTATCACAATAATTTTTAGTAGAGGAGATATAGCCAATAGGAGCGTCCATCCAGACGTAAAAGAATTTTTTTTCTCCAGTATCTTTCTCTGAGTCAGGAATCTCAAACCCGAAATAAGGCCCGTCACGGGAAATGCACCAATCTTCTAATCCCTTTTGGAGCCAGCCTTGGAGCCAGTTCTTGACCTCAGGCTGAACTTCTGCTGCTGAAGAATTGATCCATTTTTCTAATTTATCAGAGAGCTGGCTTAACTTAAAAAAATAATGTTCGCTTTCTTTCTGAACAGGAGTTTTTCCGCAAAGAGAACATTTGGGATTGATTAAGTCTATTCCTTTCAGCGCACTATTGCAGCTCTCACAGACGTCCCCATACTGATCTGAAGTGGTGCAGTGAGGACAAGTGCCTTTAACATAACGATCTGGAAGAGAACGCTGGCAATTATTACAATAGATGACCTTAATTGTTTTTAAATAGATTAATTTCTTTTTTTTCAGTTCAGTAAAAAAAAATTCAGCGAACTCTTGATTTTCAGGAGAATGAGTATAATAATAATTATCGAATTTTATGAAAAAATCTGCAAAATCTTTCTGATGCTCTTTCCAGAATCTCTGGACGAATTTTTCCGGCTCTTCACCTGCTTTTCGAGCATTAACTTCTATAGGAGTACCATGCATATCTGAGGCGCAGATGTAAAGGGCATCTTTCCCCTGCAGTTTTAAGAAACGAGAATAAATATCTGCCTGAATGTATTCTAAGAGATGACCGATATGTATATCACCGTTAGCATAAGGCAGAGCAGCAGTAATGATGATTCGGTCAGCTGGATTAAGTTTAATTTTATTAGGTAAGGTCTCTTTTACTGTTTTAGGATTAGGGGAGATGGAAAGAGTAGATTTTATTTTAGCTTTATTCTTAGTTCTATTCTTAGTTTTACTTATATTACTCCCCCCACTTTTTATTACCATTTATTACAGTTATAAAAAAGAGTTATATAAAGGTTGCTGTGGGAAATTATCTCAATATTAAGAATTAATTGTTTTGAGGCAAATATATTTAAAAAAGACTCTATTTAAAAACAATTATGCCTACATCTTTAATAAATGCATTTAGAAACTTTTCCAGGAAAATATTTTTTAATCCTAAAGAAGGACTAGAAGAGATTAAACTTTCCGATTTAGAGGGCTGGTTAAACCAAAAGATTTCTGAATCTAGTCTTAAAAGCTATTTTCCGGAATATTTCCGCTTAATTCAGGAATTGAAAGGACAACTGCAAATTAAAATAGAAAGGCTAAAACTAGCAGAAATACTTCCAGAACATCAGAGAATTGAAGTAAAAGTAAAAAATTTAGTGTTAGGCCATAGGAACAATTATGTTCGGGAGATGGAAATCTTTTTAGGGAACTTGAATATTTTAGATACAGAACTGTTCTTTACTTTAAGCCAACAGTTGAAAGTATTAGAATTTAATCAGAAATTTGATTTGGAACTAGAAAGATTAGCCCAAAAAACAATGAAAAGCTATCAGGCTTCTCAGCATTTGTTCTTTAAAGAAACTGAAGACGTGTTTAAGGTCATGGGCAAATTGAATTCTATAGCCAAGGAATTTAAAGAGAAAAAAATCTCTGAGCATCTGATTGAACTGACTGAAATCAAAAGATTAAGCGATCTGCTGGGTGAAAATCTTGAAAAGAAGGGCAGTTTTGAAGAAGAAATTGCAGGTAAAGAGAAACAGATCCAAAATCAGAAGAAAGAAGTTGAAAAGATGAAGAACCATCTGCAGAAGTTAAGTAAGAGCAAAGAATATCAGCAATTCTTAGAGTTGGGAAAACAAAAAGAAGAGATTGAAAAAAAAATCAAAGAAAACGAGGACAAGACCTATTCTTTTTTTTCCAAACTGAACAAACTTCTAAAAAAATATGAAAGAATTGCGCTGGAAGATAATCAAGTGATTAAAAATTATTTAGAAGATAGTATTAAAGCTTTGAAAGAGGATTCAGGACTAAAAATTAGGACGGTTTTGTTAAAATTAAAAGAAAAGATAGTGGAGGGGTCTTTCACTTTTGAAGAAAAACAGAAGAATAATTTTTTAGAACTAATCGCTAAAAGTGAAACTAGTTATCTGAATGATCTCGCTGATGAAAATAAAAAGTTAATCATAGACAAAATGAAGATTATTGAGAAAATCGATGAAAATGAAATAAATCATGAAGTCCTTTCTAATCAAAAAGAGATTTACTCTATTCAAGAACATTTATCTAAATTAGAAAAAGAATTAAGCGAGATTAAAAATAAGTGGGAAAGAATAAACTTAAACCGAATTAAAAAAGAAATTGAAGTTGGGATAAAAGAAAGGTTTAAGATGGAGGTAAAGATAGATTTAGACTAACTTCTTTAGTTTCTGAGTTTTTTTTAAAAATCAAATAAAAAACCTAATCACAGCAGAGCTGCGGGGTATGTACCTACTTTGAGAAATCACCAATCAGCGGTACAGCGGCCATAACGGCAGGTCTTATTAAAATTAATACAGGAATGCTCTGAATCGGTTTTTTTACCGCTATCAGTATCACAGGAAAATTCATGCAAGAGATCTGTATCCACACAATAATCTATGTAGATCTCTTTTTGGACCCCGGAAACAGTCATGGTAACTGTACCTTTAACAAAAAGGGGATTACCGCTTAAATCGTCATTATCCATACAGGTATAAGTTTTGGTCTGTAAAATGGACATGCCTGAAGGATTAGTGTAGATGCTTCCTACTATCAGTAACAAGAATATGATTGAAACCAGGCTAATTATTATTTTCCACATCTGATCTGCCTCAATTCCTTTTCTAATTAAGATTTAATCCTCTTTAATTTCTTAGTCAAAGGAATTATCTCCTGACAATGTCCGCATTCAACAATAAAAGAATCAACACCTTTATATTTCTTGCGTTTATATTCGGCAACAGATTCGCCTTCTTTCTTGCATTTGGGGCAGGTATAAACTGCTTCTAACTTAAGGCTAACTTCATGAGTGCTCTTATCCTCTTCATAAGCACAGGCCGGACAAACATACCGATCCGCTCTGATTTTAATACTGCCTTTATCTCCAACCGGTTTGCCCATTTTCGCTTTTTTGCATTTGGGGCAGAGTTTACGGTAAACCCAGGCGGAAACTTTACCCTCGCCGATACTACGATTAGTAAAATATAAACATTCTTCCATGGAATTGGGTATTTTTAGGGACATTTTTAATCACCGAAAAGAAAAAAGATCTTAAAGAGATATAAATGTTTCTATTTTTGAAAAAAAGTAAGGAAATCTAAACAAATTAAAGAAAATCCTGAAAAGTGGCTATCCCCAACCATATAGAGAATTCCGTTAATTAAGTGACAGATAACGGAATT
>Ga0209514_10010102_pt1 | contig 10210 bp, 7 predicted proteins | sample Subgrocontami58m_FD_187452 | JGI IMG/M metagenome (GOLD analysis project Ga0209514, IMG submission 187452) | Subsurface groundwater microbial communities from S. Glens Falls, New York, USA - GMW37 contaminated, 5.8 m (SPAdes) (version 3) | ecosystem: Environmental > Aquatic > Deep subsurface >... | reverse complement strand
CAGCTCCGGAGGAGGCAGTATCCCATCGCCGGCGGTCCACGCCGCCGGCTCGATTAATCCCAGCGGGTAGATTCCGTCGGAATCCTCGGGGTCCATGGCAAACTCGAGGTCCAAGGCGGCCTGCCCTTCGAAATGAACCCTCTGGCGCAAGCCTGTAATGGAGGCCACCGCGTCGAACAAGCGGCCCACGCTGGACGTCATAGGGCAGTTCACATTGGAGGCGAGCATCTTGCGCAAGGTCCTACGTTCCACCGCTGAAAACGCCTCGACTGGCGCCAGGTTGCCATGCGTAAACACTTCCTCGTCCAGCGTCTGGTAAAGCAAACCCAGCGCCGCACGCCGCGGTTCATTCACTGCTTTGTCCCCACCCGGGAGCGGAAAGGATCGCACATGGCCCACACGCTCGATGGAGTCTTGGGTGACTCGAAAGAATTCGCCGCCCCAGATGGAGCCGTCCAACCCGCAGCCGGTGCCGTCCCAGGCCACGCCCAGGACGGGCGCGGAGAGTTCGTTTTCCGCCATGCAGGCCAGGACGTGCGCATGGTGATGCTGAACGCTGACCACCGCCTGCCCGCTCTCCTGGGCATGTTGGGTGGAGAGATAGTCCGGATGCGCGTCGGCGGCAATGACTTCAGGCGTGATGTCGTAAAGCCGCTCCAGGTCCTGGATCACCCGCTTGAACGCTGCCAGGGCCGGCGCGCTTTCCAGGTCCCCGATGTGCTGGCTAAGGAAAACCTGGTGTCCCGCAGCCAGAGCGACGGTGTTCTTGAGGTGCGCGCCCACCGCGAGCGTGGGGCGAAGAAGAATCGGAGAGCGGATCGGGAGCGGGGCAAAGCCGCGAGCGCGCCGCAACACCATCTCCCGCCCAAGCACGACGGTCAGAACCGAATCGTCCACGTGCCGGACGATTGGACGGTTGTGGACCAGGAATAGATCGGCGATGCTGCCGAGGCGCTCGAGGGCCTCATGCTCGTCAATGCAGATAGGTTCGTCGGACAGGTTGCCGCTGGTGGCCACCAGAGGCATCCCGAGTTCCGCGAGGAGCAAGTGATGAAGGGGAGTGTAGGGCAACATCACGCCAAGAAAGGGGTTGGCCGGCGCCACGGAGGAGGCGACCCGCGAGGCGGAGGCATCAGAGTCGTCATGGGCAATACGGCGCAGCAGGACGATGGGCGACTCGGGCGAACGCAACGCGCGGGCTTCGACAGCCGAAACATCGCAGACCGTCCTGACCGCGTCCAAGGTGGGGAACATCACGGCAAACGGCTTTTCTTCCCGGTGTTTGCGTTGCCGCAGGCGGCGCACGGCGCCGTCATCGGATGCCAGGGCCAAGAGGTGGAACCCACCCAACCCTTTCAGCGCCAGAATGCCTCCCTGGCGGAGCAACCGTGCCGCCTCGCCGATCACCCCGCCGGGCGATGCCACGGGCTTGCCAGCGGCGTCCCATAGCTCGATCCGCGGCCCGCAGGCGGGGCAGGCGTTTGGTTGGGCATGAAAGCGGCGATCCAGGGGGTTGTCATACTCGGCCTGGCACTGGTCGCACAGAGTGAAGCGCCGCATCGAGGTGTTTGGGCGGTCGTAGGGGAGTGCCTCGATGATGCTGAACCGGGGGCCGCAATGGGTGCAGTTGGTGAACGGGTAGCCAAACCGGCGGTTCGCGGGATCGAAGAGTTCGCGCAGGCAGTCGGGGCAAGTGGCGATATCCGGGAGAACGAGCGCGGTCTTCTCGCCCGAAGTATCGCTGGGACGAATTTCGAAGGCGTGGTAGCCAACCGGATCGAGATACACCGATTCGAGGCTCTGGATGAAGCTAAGCGGCGGACGGTCGCGCTCGATGCGGAGGAGGAAGTGCTCGACCTCGGATAGTCCGCCTTCGACCTCAATGAACACCCCTTGAGGGGAGTTGCTCACCCAGCCAGCGAGACCGTGTCGGGATGCGAGGCGGAAGATGAAGGGGCGAAAGCCCACGCCTTGAACCGCGCCGCGCACGGTCACTCTTGCTCGAGCGCGCTCTTGGCCCCGCGCTTTGGGCGCGCGGACTGGGTATGGGGCCAGGCAAGTCACGCCAAGCCTGGAAACCCGGTTTTGTGGAGCTTCATAATCAATCCTGAGAGCCGCCGTAAAAGCCGACCAGTTGCATGTGGGTGGCGTGCAGCCGGGCCAGGAGGACCTTGGTCATCCGGCTCGCCAGGTCATAACCGAAACTCGGGTTTTCTTCCGCCTGGGTCCGGAGGTACTGCGTGTCCCAGGCGATCGCCTCACTCTCCATGGCCGCGCGCGCGTTGAAATGCCAACGGAAGGGCGGCAGCAGCCAGGACCACCCCAGAGCGTCGCCAGGGCAGATGGTCTGGATGGTGACCGGGCCCTGGCCTTGGATATCGGTTTGGAGGGCGACCTCACCGCGGAGGATGAGGTAGAAGTGGTCCGCTTCCTCGCCTTCCCTCGAGATCAGTTCGCCGGGCGCGAATCGAACCCACGAGGCCCCTTTTACAAGCACAGGAAAGTGCTGGCTGTTCAACCCACTCCAAAACGGATGATGAATGATTATCGATTCAAGGTTTTCCATACGCGCGGTTCGATCTTGCGGCCGGGTCGCTCGACTCGGCCGGAAACCTTGAGCCCTCCCTCCTCGAGCACGCAGGATGCTCGATCGGGAGCCAGGCACACCAAGACGCCAGCCCGAGCCCTTTCATCCCATACGGTCCCATCAGCCCGCACCCGATGCTCACCAAACTTTGGCGGCCTCTTTGCATTATTTGGCCTGGGAATCCCCGGAGTTCGCGCTTGCGGATTCGGCGGACAATGGCAGCAGCGCGATGTCCCTGTACCAGGAGGTTTGCGCCGATAACCCGCCTTCTCTTGGCGAAGGATGTCATTCTTCTATTCCTATAACCTGCGACCGGATCGTTGTCCAGAGTCAAGGTGAGGATTTACCGGGCGAGAATTTACTGTTCAAACCGGGCGGGCTGTGAAGAATCAGATCCCAGACCTTCATGGCACCCCGCGCCACGAACCCGTTCGAACCATGACACACAACGAATTATCCGAGCTCAAGCAAGCGGCCATCATCAATACCCTGCGCGCATGCCAGTTGTTCATTGGCTTGCCAACGCCCGACCTGAAGAACATCGCGGCCATCACCGTGTTGAAGAATCTCCAGAAGGGAGACTACCTCTTCCACGAGGGCGACTCCTCGCACGGGTTCTATATCGTGCAGCAGGGCGCCATCAACGTGCACCGGGTCAGTTCTCTCGGCAAAGAGCAGGTCATCCATGTCTTTCGCGGAGGCGAGTCGTTTGCCGAAGCCACCCTGGCCACGGAGACAGGCTACCCGGCGGACGCCCGGGCGATCGAGTCCAGCCATGTGTTGCTGGTGCAAAAGCAGGATTTCATCGCCCTGCTGCGGCGCCAGCCGGAACTGGCCTTGCGGATGCTTGGTTCGATGAGCCAGCACCTGCGCGTGTTGGTGGGATTACTCGACGACCTGACTCTGAAAGATGTCGAGACACGGTTGGCAAACTGGCTGATCAAGCGGTGTCCGAACGCCGAGAGCCAGAGTCCGGTTTGCGTCGAGCTGACGATGACAAAACGGGTGCTGGCGGCGGAGTTGGGCACCGTCAGCGAGACGTTCTCGCGCACGCTGGGCAAGTTCCGCGAGCAGAAGCTCATCACCGTGAAAGGCAAAGTGGTCACGATCCTCTGCCCGGCCAAACTCCTCGCGCTCTTGCGCCGGCACTTGGGAGAAGGCGGCGGGGCCTCCCGTTAGGGCGGGCGTACCAGGTATGTTAACTCTGGCGGAAGCACAGCATCGGATTGTCTCCTCGATCAACCCCCTCGAGGATGAGGTGGTCGATCTGAAGGATGCCGCAAACCGTATCCTCCGGCAGGAGGTCCTGGCCGCGATCGATTTGCCACGGTTCAACAATTCGGCCATGGACGGATATGCTGTGCGTAGCGGAGACCTCGCCCTTGCGACCGACGCCAGCCCGGTCGCGCTCCATCTCACGGGGACGGCGGCCGCGGGCCGGATCTACGAAGGGAGCATGAGCGCGGGAAGCTGCGTGCGCGTGTTCACGGGAAGCCTGCTGCCGGGGGGGGCGGACGCCGTCGTAATGCAGGAAGATGTTCGAATCCGGCCGGAGATGCCCAACCGGGTCTGGTTCTCCGAGCCTGTCGAACCACTCGAATTCGTGAGGCGGGAGGGGGAAGACGTGCGGGTGGGAGATGTTCTTGCGGGTCCCGGGGAGCGCCTCGGCGCGGGCCATGTCGCGCTGCTGGGCGCGGTCGGCACAGCGCGAGTGCGCGTGGGACGTCGTCCGATTGTCGGGCTTCTGGCCACCGGCAATGAACTGCGTGAACCGGGAAGCTCCCTCGCCGAAGGACAAATCTACGAGAGCAACCGCGCCGCGATCGCTGTGATGGCCGCCCAAGCGGGCGCGCAGCCCAGGTGGTTCCCCCTGGTCCCGGATGATGCGGATGTGACCCGGAGGGCGCTCTCAACCGCCTTTGCCGAGTGTGATGCCGTGATCACCTCGGGCGGGGTGTCGGTGGGAGAGTTGGATTTTGTAAAGAGCGCCTTCGAAGGAATCGGGGGCCGGTTGGAATTCTGGAAGGTCGCGATGAAACCCGGCAAGCCGTTCGTGTTCGGTCACTTCGACCGGAAGCGGTTATTCGGGCTGCCCGGCAACCCTCTGTCCGCGTTGGTGACCTTCCATTTGCTGGTTCGCCCGGCGTTGCTGAGGCTCCAGGGAGCCGCCGATTGGTCCCTCCCGGTGCGGCGTTGTGAGTTGGCCGAGTCCCTGGTCAACAAAGGTGACCGCCCCCACTTCATCTGTGTGAGTCTGGAAGCGGGCGCGGCCAAATCCGCCGGGAAACAAGGCTCCCACAGGCTGCGGGGGTTGGCTCAAGCGGAGGGATTGGTGGAGGTTCCGGCGGGATCAACTCTGCCTGCCGGGAGAGTGGTGTCCGTGCTGGCCTGGGTCTAGCCGGAACCTCGATGGGGCGTAACGCGTAGATACTGCCTGAGCTGTGGGGTGGACTACACTAGCCGCTCTTGCCCTGGACGAAGAGAAGGTAGGGCTCGCTGTCCTCAGCGGGCCGCACACGGGGTCGATCAGAAGTTGCGCTTCGGCATCTCGAGCACGAGCGGCGAAGGGGCCAGGTGTCTGGGCTGATTGATTGGGACAAAGGAGGGCGCGACCGAAACGGAACCCTGGCCCTTGATGAGCAGATCATCCAAAGCCCCAGAACGCGGGAGCCCGGCTCCAAGCCCGACCGGACGCAACGAATCAGAGAAGGTGACCTTCGCGCCGGAGAGAACGCCGCTCAAATTCAGCGGCGTCACCGGATCCATGACATCGCGAGTGAGGTCAGGGTGGAAATTGACCGGGTCCATCGATCCCTGGAGCAAGTCGCCCTTGGCAGCCCCGCTCGAGCCCACATTCATCACCTCGCGAAAGCCAGCTATCCGCGCCTTCCGCTCCTGGAGCAGATCGGAGGCGCGATTGTTGAATCTCGGGCCGGCTGCGAGGTCTGGCTCTCCGAACGAATTCCGCATGCTCATGTGGCCCGGCTCGAACAGGGAACCTGGGGCGCCGGAAAGACCAATCCCACCCGAGGCGCCCAGGGCCGATGGGTCGCGGGCCATGCCAGGAGCTGCCAGAGGATCTGTCCGCTCCGTCGAGGACATCTCTTTGGGATCGCCGAGCGTCTTCAGTGCGGATTCCTTTGCATGGGAGGTCTCGAGCGACTCGCTCTCACTGAGTTTCACCTTCTCATCGGCTTTGTCGAAGTACTTCTGCATGTCGCTCTTCGGACGCGAGTCTGTCTTCTCCGCCTTGTAGTCACGCACGCCAAAGGCCTCATTCGCGGTTTTTTCGCTGATCGACAAATCGTCCATCGAACGCTGCATCCAGTTCTCACGCTGGTCGATCAGATCCTTTTCCTTCGGGGTCAGCGTGCGTGAGGGCGCGGCAGCCGGGGAAAAAGGCGCCGCTGGCACACCACCAAGGGAACTGTCGCGGTCCAGGCTGCTGCCGAAAGGGTTTTCCAGTCCCCGCTTTGTCAGAGAATCGGGCTTCACGGGAATGCGATTCCCATCAGAGAACCGGACCTTCTCGCCGCCTTGGACAGCCGGACTGAGGCAAACGCAGCCAGCGGCCAGCACCCCTGCCGCCAGGAGCCGGGCTATCGGTGCCAATCTAAGAGAGTAACCCACAGTTCTTTAGTGCTTATGCGCGCCAACAGGTTGGCGCCGCACATCTGCGCCCAATATCAAACTCAACGCTGCCATAGGGTGGACCCAGCCGCCAGCGAATTGTTCAAGAAAACCGGACCAAAGCCTCCAGTGGCGGACCAGGACTGACTGTAAGGACCGGATACGAGCCACCGTTACGATAATTGCAACCCATTGATTATCAAGATAAAACATCAACTATGAATTTTTTAACATGCTTGGCATGAAGCCTGCTGCAATACGAGCCAGACCAGAAATGTTAACTAAAGCCACCATGAACATCGCAACCCTGCCTTAAGCGGACTCGATAGCCAATGTATGTTGAACGCCAAAGAACAGGCTGAGCCGGGCCTCCCCGCCATGAACCGTCGCATCCTCGTCATCGATGATAATCGTGCCGTTCATGATCTCCTGCGGCGGGCTCTGACGGGCCACGTAAATGGCCTCCCTGCCCGCCCACGTGAGACCGCGCCGGGCGTGCGGACGAACGGAGAAGGGCACGGTGGATTTGAGATCGACTCCGCATTCCAGGGCCATGAAGGCTTCACCATGGTGCGCAAGGCGATCGAGAACGGAGAACCTTACGCGATGGCGTTTGTCGATGGACGCATGCCCCCCGGCTGGGACGGAGTGGAAACAGCGTCGAACCTCTGGCAGGTGGATCCTGACATCCAAGTGATCCTTTGCGCGGCTGGCACGGACTACCGGTGGTATGAGATCATCCGGGAGCTGGGGCAAACGGACCGGTTGGTCATCCTCGAGAAGCCCTTCGAGCAAGTGGAGGTGCTTCAGATTGCGAACGCGCTGGCCGAAAAGTGGCGCCTGGCGCGCATCCTAAAGACAAGCCCGGTCTGCCCCGATGAAACGGTCGAGACGCGCTCGGCTGAGATGCGGACGGATCATGAGAAGTTCGAGGTGGAGATGGCGGATCATCTGCGCGACGAGCATGAACGCCTGGCCATGGCGCGCCACTTGCTCGAGAGCCAGAAGCTGGAAAGCCTGGGAGTCCTCGCGGGGGGCGTGGCTCACGATTTCAACAACCTACTCACCGCCATCATGGGCAACGCCGGCCTGGCCCGCATGGAGATGCCCGAAGCCGCCAAAGCCCAGGCTTACCTCGATAAGATCCAGATCGCATGCCGCCGCGCGGCGGATCTGTGCAAGCAACTGCTCGCCTACGCGGGCAAGAGCCCCTGCCGAGTCGAGCGCCTCGACCTCAACGCGGTGATCAACGAAACCGCCGAACTCGTCCGCGTCTCGATCGGCAAGTCCGTCGCGCTACGGCTCAACCTGGCGGACGGGCTCCCCGCAGTCCTGGCCGACCCTGCCCTGGCACGCCAGGCCCTCATGAACCTGGTCATCAATGCCTCGGAAGCGATTGGTGAGAAGGAAGGCAAGGTTACTCTAACCACGGGTGTCGTGGCGGCTGATCGCGCGTTTCTGGCTGAGCTTCTCATGGGTCCCACGGCGGCGGAAGGCGATTACGCGTTCATCGAGATCCAGGACGACGGCTGTGGCATGCCGCCAGAGGTCGCCGCCCGCATGTTTGAGCCCTTCTTTACCACCAAGTTCATGGGACGCGGCCTCGGACTCTCGGCCGTCCTCGGGATCATCCGCGCTCACAAAGGGGCTATCCAGGTTCGAAGCGAGCAGGGGAAAGGCACAACCCTGCGGGCCTTCTTCCCATGCGTCCCCGCCCTTTCTGCCGCGCCGCCCGGCAAGGGCAATCCCGACGCGCCCTGGCACGGCGAAGGGACCGTATTGGTGGTGGACGACGAGGAGATCGTTCGGGAGGTGGTGGTTCGCACCCTCGAGTCTCTCGGCCTGCGCGTCATATCGGCCATCGATGGCCAGGAAGGCGTGGAACTTTTCAAAGCGCACGCGTCCGAGATCAGCCTGGTGCTCATGGACCTGAGCATGCCTCGCCTGAGCGGGGACGCCGCACTGCGAGAAATCCATGGCCTGCAACCCGGGGCACGGGTAGTCCTGATGAGCGGCTACAGCGAGCAAGAGGCGCGGCAAAAATTCGGTGATTACGGGCTGGCGGGTTTCCTTCAGAAACCCTTCGAGCTGAAATCGCTCAAAGAGAAACTCCAGACTCTAAGAACCCGCTAACCGCAAAGTCCGCTATTGCGTCCGCCGCTGGTTTGCGTTTTTGTTTGAACCATGCGTTTACGATTCTGGCGGTATGACCTCAAGCTGGCTCACCGATGGGCCGTCTCCAGCAGCGTCGGCTCCGGGGGCGGCGGGGGCAAGGAGATCTATGAGATCGTGTTTGTTGAACTGGACGACAAGCAAGGCACCGTCGGCATCGGGGAAGCCGCCCCTTCATCGCGCTACGACGAGAGCGTCGATTCGGTCGTCCCGTTCATGGAGCACATCAATTCCTACCAACTCTCCTTTGACGACATCCCTGGCAGCATGCGCTGCCTCGATCTGATTGCGCCCCGCAACTTCTCAGCCAAAGGGGCCATCAACATCGCCCTGCTTGACGGCGCCGCGCGCAAGGCCGGGCGACGCGTCTGCGACTTCCTGGGCCTGGGCTTCACGGAAGGCAGGCACATGACATCGTTCAGCATCGGTATCGACCAACCGGCGATCATTCGCGAGAAGGTTCTCGAGGCGGAGCGATACCCTATTCTCAAGCTCAAAGTCGGCAGCCCCCACGACCAGGCGAGCCTGGCCGCGTTGCGCGAGGTCGCTCCCCGGAAGTTGCTGCGTGTGGATGCAAACGAGGCATGGAAAACCAGGGAGGAAGCCCTCAAACAAATCGAGCGACTTGCCGCCGACGAGTACATCCAGTTCGTGGAACAACCGATGCCCGCGGCGAGCGAGCTCAAGGACCTCGTCTGGCTCAAACAGCGCTCGCCCCTCCCATTGATGGCGGACGAGTCCTACCCCTCCGCCGCGGCGATCGACCGTTGCGCCGAGGCCTTCCATGCCGTCAACGTGAAGCTGGCCAAGACGGGCGGCATCACCGAGGCCAAAAAAGCCCTCACCGCCGCTAGAGAGCGAGGTCTCAAGACCATGCTCGGGTGCATGATCGAGTCGAGTGTCCTGATCTCCGCAGCAGCCCACTTGGCGGAACTCACGGATTACCTGGATCTGGATGGCAACCTCCTCGTCACCAATGACCCGTACCGGGGTGTGAAAGAGAACGGCGGGTTCCTGTCCTTCGCCCAAGCCCCAGTTCAAGCCGGCCTTTGCGCACAGGCCCTTCCGCCCGCTGGCTGAGCCGACCGCCCGCCGTCCGGTCCACCGGTGGCGTTGCCGCGGTTGATTTCGTCGGCGGGCTGGCGTAGAGTTGACCCTAATAATCAAAAATCACGCCTATGAAAATTAGAGATCTCCTCAAGATAATCACCCGCGCTGCCATCGTGGCGCTCATCACCGCGGCTTCGCTGTCTGGAGTGGCCCGGGCCCAAGCCCAGGAGACACCACAACCGGATCAGCAGCGCGAAAAATCGCGGCAGCTCGAGGAAAAAGCCCGCGACCTGAAGGCCAGCGGACGCCATGACGAGGCAAGGGACCTTATGAACCAGGCCGAGGCTCTTCGTGCCGAGGCCGGGCGCTCGGAGGAAAATGCCGGGCCCGAGCAGCCAGCACCCCAAGACAATCGGAAGCGTGAGGACCTTAAGGGACAGCACAAGAAGCTCCTTGCGCAGTTGGAGGAATTACGTTCCGCCGGCACGGAGCCCAAACAAGCGGAAATCAAAGCGCAGATCCGGAAGATCGAACAGGAGTTGGCTCGGGGTGAACCATCGTCGCCCGGCATGGACAAAGATCGATCGGCGCGCCGACAACCTGGCAAACGACCTGGCCAGCCGCAGGGTGGCGGAGGGCCCGATAGGGAGCGTCAGCGTGAGCACTTGAAGATCGCCATCGAAAACCTCCATGCCGCGGGGATGCATGATGTCGCCGACCGCCTGGCGCGCCGGATGGAGATGGGCCCACAGCCCGAAGGCCCTAAGCCAG
>Ga0209514_10010096_pt1 | contig 10220 bp, 6 predicted proteins | sample Subgrocontami58m_FD_187452 | JGI IMG/M metagenome (GOLD analysis project Ga0209514, IMG submission 187452) | Subsurface groundwater microbial communities from S. Glens Falls, New York, USA - GMW37 contaminated, 5.8 m (SPAdes) (version 3) | ecosystem: Environmental > Aquatic > Deep subsurface >... | reverse complement strand
CTCGCGGAATATAAACCAAAATGAAAAAAGTTTTTTTGATCATACTTATGATTCTTGGATTGGGCAGTCCATCTGCCCAATCTTTTGTGAAACCATATAATTCAGGTTTTAATCAGAACGGATCTGTACTATCCAATGATACTTTGAAGATTCTTGCAGTTATTGTTGATTTCCAGGAAGATAAATACGACGCTACAATTGGTACAGGAAAATTTGGCTCTAATTATACACAAGCATACGCCGATACAATCTTAGATCCGCTTCCGCACAATGCAGATTATTTCTCCGATCATCTACTCTTCGCAAAAAATTATTATCAAAAAGTATCACGAGGAAAATTAAATATAAGTTATACTGTTTTACCGGATATAATTACAGTCAGCAAAACAATGCGGGATTATGTCCCGCCTTATCAATCAAAAGATTTTACACCTCTTGCTAATTTTGCGAGTGAAGTTTGGAGACTCGCTGACGAAAAATATTCTAATATAAAATTCTCGGATTATAGTCTCTTCATCATTTTCCATGCGGGTGTTAGTAGTGGATTAGATCTTGGAACATTTTCGATTGATCGTAATTTACCTTCGCTATATTTAGGACTTAACACCTTCAAGAAAGTTTATGGAGATCAGTTTACCGGAATTTCAACACGAAGCGGCAAGATTATAAATTCAATAGTTCTTCCGGAGACAGAATCGAGAGAACTAACTGCGATTGATAATTCTATATTTTTACAAGAAATTACAATTAACGGAGAGTTGGTTAATAATATTGGTAACTATCTTGGTCTTCCGGATTTGTTTGATACTGAAACGGGGCTTAGCGCTATTGGCAGATTTGGTTTGATGGACGGACAGGCAATTAGTGCAAACAATGGAATGTTTCCGCCCGAACCATCAGCATGGGAAAAAATGTTTTTAGGTTGGGAACAACCGGTAACGCTTAATATCAATAATTCTCATCCAAGTGTTACAACAGGATTAACTGCTTTGGCTCAGGATACTACTTTACTTAAGATACCAATTAACTCATCAGAATATTTTCTTGTTGAGAACAGACAGCAGGATGCGAACAAAGATAGAGTGAAAATTACTTACAAGAAGAGCGGGCAAACTTATAACACAATTATCCAAGCTGATACAAGCGGACTATTTAGCATAACACCTGATAAAATTGACGGTGGAGTTGTGGTTGATGTTGATGAATTCGATGCTGCTGTTCCAGGTAACGGTATTGTTATCTGGCATATTGATGAAAAAATTATAAATGATAAGCTTGCAGAGAATAAGATAAACAGTGATCCAAACGCAAGAGGTGTTTATGTTGAAGAAGCTGATGGGATTTTTGATATAGGCAAACGTTTCAATACAATTTTTGGAGTTGTTATTGGTGAAGGAACTAATGAAGATTTTTGGTACGATGGTAATAAAGCGAAACTTTACAAAAATAGGTTTGCACAGGATACAAAACCAAATACAAAGTCAACCAGCGGATCGAATAGTTTGATCACAATGGAAAATTTTACTGCAATTTCAAATAAGATGAGTTTTAATATAAGCTACGGTAGTACAAATCTAAACTTGGTTTCTTTGTCAAATCTAAATTTAACTAGCGGACAAAAATATTTATCCGCCGCTGCATCCGCTGGTAAAAATTATGTTTATGTAACAGATAACAAAACAACTTACGTCTATGATTATTTTGGTAAAGAATTATCACGATTATCTAATTTCAGCAGTACTGCACCGGTATTAATAGATATTAGTAATGGGATTCGTCTTATCGGTACAGATGGCAATACAGTTAAACTGAGGGGCGGTACTGCGGCAGATATTCAGTTACCGTCACAAATCAGTGCTGCAGCTATTATTGATCAAACGGGTAGCGATGCAAAAGCTTATGTCGGAACGTCTGATGGGACACTATATGTGAGCAATAATTTAGCCGAAGCGATCAATACTTCTAATCTAAAATTTATAGTTGCGGTTAAAACTGTAAATGAACCGATCAAACAAATTAGTGCAATGCCGAATTATTATTCTTACATAACTCAAAATTATTTTGTTGATGCAAATCAGTCGCAGATACATTTATCAAATCCTTCTGTGAAATTGATCTGCACACAAAGTAAAGATTCAAATCTTATCTGCGTTGTTCTTACAGAACAAAATGGTTTTGATATAATAGTCAACGGCAAATTGCAAAAATCATTTGTAATTAATTCTTCAACAATAATTAATAATTTTTCTGTAGCCGATCTATTTAACGACGGACAAAATTACATATTGCTTGTAAACGGTAATTCTCTTGAAGCATATAATTTAGAAGGTGTAATGGCTAAAAATTTTCCATTCAAACTTCAAGCTGGAGAGAATTTCACAAGTGTTCCATTAGCAGTTGATTTGAACAGACTTGGTTATGCTTCTGTTATTGCTGCTACCGATGCAGGGGAAATCTTTGCTTTAAATCCTTCAACAGGAAAGATAGTTGACGGATTTCCGATTTCTACTGGAATAAAATCAGCAACAGCATCGGTTATTTTATCTGAAGAACTTCCCACCATGGGTCCGTTACCATCATATAAACCGGTTCTTGTTCTTCTTGATGACACAAATAAATTGTACGTTTGGAATATTGCACCAATGCAGGGCAAAACTTATTGGAGCGGAGAATTCGGTTCTGCCTTAAATTCTTCTTTTGTCGCAGCACCTTCATTTACGCAGCAAGTAACAGATTTCTTCCCAATTAATAAAGCCTACAATTGGCCTAATCCGGTTTACGGTAATTCAACAAATATTCGTTATTACGTTTCGGAAGATTCAGATGTGAAAATTAAAATTGTTGATCTTGCCGGAGAATTAGTTGCCGAACTAAATAATAAAGCAAGAGGCGGATTTGATAACGAAACAGTCTGGGATGTTTCTAAAATTCAGAGTGGTATTTATTATGCTAACATTGAAGTAACAGGAATCAGCGGAAATGCTGCGAACAAGATTATAAAAATTGCGGTTGTAAAATAATTTTGATGAAAAAACTTTTTCTAATATCGTTCCTAATTATTTCCGGTAGTATTCTTGCTCAAGTAAGCGAATATAATCCGGACTTTAATTGGTTTACTATAAAAGGTAAACATGTTCGTGTTCATTATCATGAAGAGGCGGAACGCACCGCAAAGACAGTAGCAAAAATTGCCGATGAAGTTTGGGGACCGATAACTTCACTTTACCAATATGAGCCGGATGTAATTGATTTTGTAATTAAAGACATAGATGATTATTCCAACGGTGCTACTTATTTCTTCGATAATAAAATTGAAATCTGGTCATCATCACTGGATTTTGATTTGCGCGGAACTCACAATTGGCTACGCAATGTAATCTCTCACGAGTTTACACACATGGTACAGATTCAAGCTTCAATGAAACTGTCCCGAACTTTTCCTGTGCTTTATCTTCAATTCATGAATTACGAAGACAAACGCAGACCGGATATACTTTTCGGATTTCCAAATATTATTGCATCTTATCCGATTCCAGGAATCAATGTTCCTGCCTGGTTTGCTGAAGGAACTGCACAATACATGCGCAAAGAATTCAACTATGATAGTTGGGATACTCACCGCGATATGATCTTGCGCAGTTACGCACTGAGTGATAAAATGTTAACATGGAATCAAATGGGTGTCTTTGATAAAACCAGTCTTGGTAATGAATCAGTTTATAATTCCGGTTTTGCACTTGTAAGATATATCGCACAAAAATATGGTGAAGATAAACTACGCGAGATTAACGATAAGCTTTCTAAACTAACAGACTTTACAATTGATGCGGCTTTCAAAGATGTGCTTGGTAGAGATGGGAATGAAATTTATGATGAGTGGAGTAAATTCTTAAAATCTGATTACAAAAAAAGAATTGCAAGCGTTGAGAATAATCAAGTTACCGGAGAAATGATCTGCAAAGAAGGATTTGGAAATTTTTATCCTGTCTTTTCGAATGATGGTTCAAAAATATTTTACATCTCGAATAAATCGAACGACTATTTCAGTTTATCTTCTTTATATATGCTTGATCTTAAAACAAAAGAAGAAAAAGAAATTACTTCACAAATACGTTCCAGTGTTAGTGTTATTCCCGGGACAAATAAAATTATTTACTCGAAGTTGAGTGATAATAATCCGCGACTTGTCAATATTCACGATCTTTATATTTATGATCTTGATAAAAACAAAGAAACTCGTTTAACATTCGGATTACGTGCTAATAATCCTTCGGTTTCAAACGATGGCAAAAAAATTGTTTTTATTTTTCAGAATGACGGAAGCGTAAATCTTGGCACTGTTGATATTGACGGAAAGAACCTGCCTACCGGACAGGCAGATTTCAAACGACTCACATTTTTTGATAAAGGAGAACAGGTTTTTAATCCAAAATATTCCATTGATGATTCATTCATATTTTTTGATTTTTCTTATAGTGATAACCGCGATGTTGCAAGAATTAATTCTGATGGTTCAAATTATCAGCTGATTACTACATCAAATGCAGATGAACGGAATCCGGTCCAGGCTAAGACCGGGAAAATATATTATTCAAATGATGAATCCGGTATCTTCAATATTTACTCGCTTGATTTGTCTTCTGGAGAGAAAAAACAGATTACAAATGTAACGGGCGGGGCATTTATGCCTGCTGTTAATGTTGATGGAGATCTAGTCTATTCCGGTTATAGTGCTGATGGGTTCAAAATATTTTTTCTTCCGAAAGATGATAAACTAAAAATTCATCCGGCTAATAAATATGTTTGGATTGGTAATCCGCCATTAGAAGATGATAAACCAAACGGAGATTTAAGTAAATTTAATATCAATGCTCTAAAGAATTTTGATGATAAAGAATTATCAATTTACACTCCTGAAAAATATTCCGGTTTCTTTTCTAAGATCAGCATATTACCTTTCATTAGGTTCGATAATTACAACACATCAAATTCCGGTTTAGATAGAATAAAGCCGGGAGTTTATGTTGCATCAAGCGATGTGCTAAACCGCTTTGCTATCTTTGGAAGTGCTTCGTTGAACAGAAGAATGGAACGCGATCTCTTTTTACAGTTCGAGTACAAGAATAAAATTCCGCTGCTTTATAATCTTGGATTAAAACCTACGATTGGTATTGAACTTTACAGCATAAGCCGTAAAAACAAAATTGATATTCCATTCGGAATAGATTCAACATTTATTCCACCGAGGATTGATTATAACATTCCTGCAGAAGTTACTTATAATTTATTTGAAGTTGATTTCGTGGCTAAACACAAAATTTTTGCTGAAGGGAATAATATTGAAGCACGTTTTATTTTCAGCCAATACGTATCAACGCTAAGCAGTTTTATTCTACCTGAAAGCGGAAATTATTTATATCCCGCAAGTGACGATAAATATTATATCGGAAGAAATATTCAAATTAAATACACACACGAAGAAATAAAGCCGCAAATTGATTCTGATATCAATCCTGTTGGTCGAAAAGTTGAGTTTCAATATAATTATGAATTCAATCGCTTTAATAATGAGAGCCAATACACGGTTGTTGACGGAATTCTTGAACCGCTTTACAATGATTTTAATTTTCACCGTCTTGAATTGAATTGGAAAGAATATTTTGGCCTGGGATCGGGACAAACATTAACTGCTCAATTCCGTGCAGGTTCAATTCTAGGCAAAGCAGTTCCGGATTTTTTTGATTTCTATCTTGGCGGATTAATCGGAATGAAGAGTTATCCTTTTTATGCTGTAAGCGGTAATAAAGTCGGGTGGTTAAATCTAACTTACCGTTTTCCACTCTTCAAAAATATTGATACCCGCATAGGCCAACTATACGTTGATAAAATTTACTTATCGGTTTATGGAGATTTTGGAAATGCTTGGACCGGCGAATTTCCATCGTTAAACAATTTTAAAAAAGGTGCCGGTGCTGAAATAAGAATTAAGATGAATTCATTTTACTTATTCCCGACAAGTTTGTTTTTCAATGCTGCTTATTCATTCGATAGATTTTCTAGAAAGATCTTAGGAGAGAATGTTACTTATGGTCAGGAGTGGAGTTTCTATGGTGGAATACTTTTCGATTTTAGTCTCTAATTATTTGGGTGTATGATGAGGAAAATGTTTTTATTAATTGTTGTCAGTTGTCAGTTGTCAGTCGTAAGTGGACAGTCTGATTTATCAGGTTCGTTAAATCTGGATTCGAAAATTTCTTTTGATAAATCTGAAAAGTTTTCAAAAGATGAGACTAAAAATATAAATGAAAATAAAAAATCTCCTTTACTAGCTGGTGCTTTATCATTTGTTGTTCCGGGTGCCGGAGAATTTTACTCTGAAAGCTATATTAAATCTGCTGTCTTCGTAGCAATTGAAGCAACTGCAATTACAATTGGATTGATCTATGATAAAAAGGGGAACGATCAAACGATTTTTTTCCAAGACTATGCAGATGGTGCTCAAGGATGGTCTGCACTTAGATATGCACAATGGACTTTGAATCACATTACGGAATTAAATCCGAATCTGAAACCAGCTGACTACCAAAATAAAGTTATTCAAAATGGTCAGGTAAATTGGGATGAATTAAATAAAATGGAAAACGATGTCGCTGGGCGCAGCGGGATAGATGGAAGTGTTCTGGGAAGTTACTATTCTCATCGTCTACCAAAATATGGTGAACAACAATATTATGAACTTATAGGAAAGTACCCGCAGTTTTATCAAGGTTGGAGTGATGCAGATATGTCGTTAGTATCATATGATGAGATTAAACAGAAACTTGATAATGGCGGAACAAAATTTACTTATTATTCAGAAGAGCGGGGCAAAGCAAATGATTTTTACAACATTGCATCAAAAGCAGTAATAGTTGTGGTTGTCAATCATATTATCAGCGCATTAGATGCAGCTTGGTCTGCTCATGGATACAACAGTAACCTTCAAATGCATGCAAGTATTGAAAAGTATAATACAGGTATTAAAACCGTATATTACCCCCAATTAAATTTGCAGTATAGTTTTTAACATATTCTAATCAAAAATGAGCACACCTTTAGTTTTAATTGTCGGAAGACCAAATGTTGGTAAATCAACTCTGTTCAACCGTTTAACACACAGCACAACAGCAATTGTTGATGATGTTAGCGGTGTAACACGCGACCGGATTTACGGCGATGTTGAGTGGAACGGAAAATATTTCCGTGTGATTGATACCGGCGGATATGTACCAAACTCAGAAGATCTCTTTGAAACAGCAATTAGAGAGCAGATTGAAATTGCAATGGATGAATGCGATGCTATACTTTTTGTTGTAGATGGTAGGATCGGATTAACTCCAATTGATAGAGATGTTACGGATATTTTACGGCGCGCAAACAAACCGGTTTTTCTTCTTGTTAATAAAAGCGATACTCCTAGTTATGAAGTTACAAAAGCAGATTTTTATTCGCTTGGACTAAAACATATTTATGATGTCTCAGCACTCAACGGAAGAAATCTTGGCAATCTTCTTGATGATTTGATGACACATTTGCAATTTTCGGATGAGATTGATACTGAAACACGTTTGCGTCTTGCAATCATTGGTAAACCGAATGTTGGCAAATCTTCTCTTGTGAATGCACTGCTTGGTTATGATAGAACTATCGTTACAAATATTCCCGGAACTACTAGGGACAGCATTGATTCCATCTTAAAATATTACGGTGAAGAAATTGTTCTTGTTGATACAGCAGGGCTGCGTAAGAAAACAAAAGTAAAAGAGAATATCGAATTCTTTTCAAATGTGCGGACATACAAAGCACTTTGGAGCTGTGATGTTGCAGTTCTATTATTAGATTCAATGTTAGGTGTAGAAAAACAAGATCAGAAAATTATTGATGAAGCAGTTCGCAGAAGAAAAGGATTGATCCTTGCTGTTAACAAGTGGGATCTTCTCGAAAAAGATACAGGCACAGCTAAAATTTATACAGATGCAATTCATGATAAAATGGGTTCGATTGATTATGTCCCTGTAATTTTTATTTCTGCATTAACAAAGCAAAGAATATTTAAACTGATCGAAATTGCAAAAAAAGTTCATGAAGAAAGACATAAAAAAATCCCAACTCACGAACTTAATGATGTATTATTACCCGAGATAGAAAATACTCCGCCCCCGTCATCTCCAACCGGTAAAGAAGTAAAGATTAAATATATTACTCAAGTAGGCGATCATTATCCTATCTTTATGTTTTTTTGCAACGAACACAGATTCATTCCAGATCATTACAAAAGATTTTTAGAAAAGATGATCCGCAGACATTTTGGTTTTGAAGGTGTGCCGATGACTCTTTCGTTTAAAGCAAAATAAAAATTCTACAGTTCTGATCTAGTTTCACTTCTCAGGTAGTTACTTCTCCGGTGTGTAATTAAAACTCTTGATTATTACTTCTGCTTCTTGTCCGTTAGTTGGTGCTTGACCCGAACGCAGCCAAAAATTTATATATACGGGCATCGGTAATTGAGGAATCAAGTTATTGTTATTAATTGAAGGAATAAATTCCCATTTCCTAATTTCATTTACATCATCATCTCTATGACCGGCTAAAGTTTGAAAAATAATTGAATCCGATTTCCATTTATAGCGATGAGTTGTATATGAGCCTGATAACCTAATTACAAATTTTTGACTGTTGTATTCGAAACCGCTTTTAGAAGGGTAGACAGTGAAATTACCAGCTTCTGAAGATTCGTTTTCAAACTTTGCCATTTCAATATCAATTTCATTTTGTCCGTCAGGACCGGCATATTGAAAAAATCCAAGCACAATATTTTTGTCGAAAGAATCTATTCGTCCTACGACATTCCATTGATAAGTCCCAAATGAAAGAGAATCTTTAGAGATGACTTCCGCACAATACCATTTGTTTTCGGTTTGTGAATAAGAAATTTTTAGATGAAGCTGATCTAACGAATCAACCCAAGCATTCTTATCAGACCAGTTATTATTTCCCGGTGGTTTACCATTGGATGTCGGTCTAACATTCCATTCTCTTCCTGCAAATTTAAATGTCTGGCCGTTGGCAGCCGATGCAGCTAAAAGAAGTATTATTCCGAAAATTAATGATGATGTTCTAATAATTTTCCTTTTTAAACTCTAATTCATTTTACGAATTCGTACTTCACAATCTTTCTTGTCTTTCAAAAGTCTTACTATATCATTCACATTGGTATTTCCATAATGATATGGATAAAGGATTTTCGGATTAAACATTTTAACGGCATCAGCAACCATAGTGGGAGTCATAGTATAAGGTAAGTTCATGGGCAAAAATGCAATGTCAATTCCTTGAAGATTTTTCATCTCTGGTACATTTTCAGTATCGCCGGCAATATAAACTTTTATGTTTGCAAAAGTCAGTACGTAACCATTTCCTTTTCCTTTTGGATGGAAAGCTTCTCCGGTTTCTCTTTTGTTAATGATGTTATAAGCCGGCACAGCTTCAATATTAATTTCTTTATAAGAAGTTTTCTCACCGTTCTTTAGAACTTTACCTTCAACAACTTTTGGAAGAGATGCTTCATTGCAGAATAATTTTGTATCAGCCATCATTATAGCTTCAATTGCCTTTGGATCAAGGTGATCGCCATGCTCGTGAGTGATTAGAATTAAATCCGCTTTCGGTAATTTGGAGTAATCAGCAAGTCTGCCGAATGGATCAACATGAGTAACAATATTTTTAAATTCAAAAATTAAAGTACCATGGCCGACAAAAGTTATTTTAAGATCACCGTCAGAAGTTTTAATAATATCAGTTTGAAAACTATTCTGTGCAATTAGAATGTTAACAGTTAATAACAGAATTATTATTGAGATTAAATTTTTCATTACTGAACTCCATACTTATTTCTCTAAAAATTCTTTTAATGAGATATTAATTATATGTGTCCATCCTTCAACAAAATTCTCTCTTGCAAGATCAGGATTGCTTACCGGGAATGATTTCAAACCTTTGTGAGTAAGTATCAATCGGGTTTGTTTCCCTTCGTTAAATAATTCAAAGGTCACGTACGATATTCCTTCATATCCATCATAACGCCAACTGTATGTAAGTTTTCTGCCAACAATGACTTCAGTAATCCTGCATAGATGTAAGTACTGTCTTTCTTCCTTACCTCCATAGAACTGAAATTCAAA
>Ga0209514_10010094_pt1 | contig 10221 bp, 8 predicted proteins | sample Subgrocontami58m_FD_187452 | JGI IMG/M metagenome (GOLD analysis project Ga0209514, IMG submission 187452) | Subsurface groundwater microbial communities from S. Glens Falls, New York, USA - GMW37 contaminated, 5.8 m (SPAdes) (version 3) | ecosystem: Environmental > Aquatic > Deep subsurface >... | reverse complement strand
TTTCATCTAATGAGTGATACGGTTTGCTATCAAGCACCTGAACATTAGACATGGACGTTAACCTTTCCCATTCAACGCCGCGCCGCACTTGCCGCAAAACTCAAATTCATTCGGCATGTATTTTGCGCCGCACTTTGAACACGAGCTTTTATATGCGCCCCACGGAAATTCTGCCGCCTTGCCCTGCGCCGATTTTTCGCGCAACCCGCGATAATCCGCCTTGCGTTTTTCTACAAAGGCGTTCATCCCTTCCAACGGTTCCGCCGAAGTGTAATGAATCGCCAACCAGTCGCGGGCGTGTCCAATCGTTTGATGCCAAGCAAAATCTTTCCAGAAGTTCGTCTGTTGTTTGGTGTAGCGCGTGCATTCAAAAAACTTATCCACGAGTTCTTCGCACAGCACGTTAACCATTTCGTCGAGCTTAGAAAGATCGATAGAGTAACCGTCCGCGCCCTTTTGCGCTTTGCTAATTTCTTCCGGTGTGGCGCGGGTGATGAAGTGCCCATCTTTCTTCACCGAAGGCGCGACTTCGTTCACCAATCCCCAATCCAATGCCTGATAAGCGGGAATCCGTTTATTGAGCATCATCATCCAACGCGCGCGACGATCTCCGACGAAGATGGGCAACCACTGAGTGCCGCCGCCAGCCGCTACACTCCCGACTCCCGTTCCCACCTGCCCGACATAAGCGTGTTCGGCGATCACCGAAAGATCGCAAGCGAGATGACTCTCGTTGCCGCCGCCGACCGCCATGCCATTGAGTCGGGCGATGACCGGCTTGCCCGAATTTAAAATGCTTTCGATGTAGGCACTGAACAATCCCATATACTTCCAATAATCGTGCGGGGTGCGGGTGTATTTCGCTTCGTATTCTTTCACGTCGCCGCCAGTGCAGAAGGCGCGATCACCGGAGCCGGTATAAACAATAACGGCTACCTCATCATCAAATGCCGCTTGACGAAAGGCAGCCGCCAATTCCACTAAGGCTTCGGTGCTGTAGGCGTTGTAATTCTGCGGACGGTTGATCGTGATCCGCGCTACCCAATTTTTCTTTTCGTATAACACTTCGGCGAAGTCAGTTCGCTCTTTGATCAGAGTTGACATCACTCTCTCCTTGCTGGCGATATATATGTCATTTCTTTTACTACCGTCTAATAAGTGAAACATGATGAGTGTAGCACTAAAACCCTTCTTGTCAACTTAGTGATGTTATTCACGATAGGCGGCGGGGTGAAGAAGCGCGCTAAGAGAATGCGGTTGAGGTAGCAGAGGCGGCATCCACGTTGTAATATAATGTTGTCACGACTCGATCAGTAGATCAGCATGACAAAGATCATCAACTTGCGTGATCACTGAATCACCTGCTAACCAAATTTTGCCGATGGAACTCAACCTCAACATCCCCCTGACGCTTCAACTCGTCTCAACGGCGATCATGATCATTGGCATCGCCTTTGGGATTCAGAACATCCGCCAGTATCACGCGAGTAGGAAACGAGAAAGCGCGATTGTGATGCTGAACTCGTTTCAAACCGCCGACTTCGTTAAAGGATTTTTGCACATTCTCGATCTGCCGGACAACGCGGGGAAGAGTGAAGTGGACAGCTTGCCGCACGATCAGTTTTTGGCGATCTACATGGTGATGGGGACGTGGGAGCGGCTAGGGATTCTTGTGTACCGCCACGAGATCGATCTGGAATTGGTGGACGACGCTTTTAGCGGACCGATCATTCAATCGTGGCAGAAGTTGGAGCGCTACGTCAAAGAGTGGCGCGCGCACATCCAGCGCGACACGGCGATGGAGTGGTTTCAATGGCTGGCGGAGAGGATGATGGAAAGAGAGACGGATACGCAACCTGTCCCCGCTTATGTTGCGCATCGAGGGTGGAAGGCGAAGACGTGACACATTTGGCAGCGTCAGGAGTATTTCACAATGGAACTTCAACTCGAACAAACTCTGGAAATTTTAGACCGCACTCCCGCGACCTTGCGCGTGATCCTTGAAGGTTTATCGGCTGACTGGTCACAGACCAACGGTGACCGCGATTCGTGGAGTGCCTACGATGTCATCGGTCATCTCATTCAGGGCGAAGAGTCCAATTGGATGCCGCGCGCCGAGATGATCCTGCGAGATGGCGAGTCGAGGTCTTTCGAACCCTTTGATCGCTTTGCAATGTTTGAACGATCCAAAGACAAATCATTAGAGCAGCTATTAGACACGTTCGCGCTGTTACGCCGACAGAACATCGCAAAGATAAGAGCGATGAATCTCACTTCGGCGCAATTGGAGTTGCGCGGAACGCACCCAGAATTGGGAGTGGTGACCTTGCGACAACTGCTGGCGACGTGGGTCGTGCATGATCTCAATCACATCGGTCAAGTTATAGAGGCGATGTCCAAACGCTACTCGGAAGCTGTTGGTCCGTGGAAGGTGTTTTTGCCCATCTTGAGTCGGTGAAGTAGATCGCGGTCCGCTCCGCGTATGCCTGATGTGCGGCGCGTTTATATTTTGATAGGGTAAGTTGCATTCCACAATTGCTCCCTCACCTACCTGCCGTATAATATCCGTCAGTAGAGAAACGCGGTTTTGATTTTCTCTTGTCCTGACGCATCAATCCTTAATTCGTTAACCCGCATTGTCGTGACCATAGCAGTGCAGGAGCTTACGCTCGCAGTATTGTCATGTCAGAAAGATTAATTAGACGAGGAGAAAGGATAAACAAACAATGGAACCCGATGAAATCAAAAAGAGAGCCGAGGCCAAAGCCAAAGCCCTGAGTGATAGATGGCAAACACTGAAGGATCAACAGGAAGTTGATCTCCGTCAGATACTTGAGGTTCAAACTGACATACTTTTCGAAGTCCTCCAGCAGCTCCAGATGGTAAGATGGGAATCCTGGCAAACAGGCGACATGGTGAGTCGAATCTCACCCCCTTTATGTCTCCTACAAGATCGACACTATGCCCCTGTCTGTAACGCATCCGCATTAGAGGGAAAGCTGAGTGAGATAATCAAACTCCTCGGAGGAACTTATCATGACGTCTCCCTATAAATACTTCTTTGCCAACTATTTGTGCTCTGCGTTTACATGAGGAGTAGATTCCGAATATAGAGCTTGATGCGGCAACACAGCGAAACGTGATTTTGATTTTCTCTTAATCCGCCGAATCAATCCTTAGTTCGTTGAGCTGTTCAATGTCATCACACATTTTGTTTCTATAAAAGGGCATCCGATGAAAGCTTACATCAATTACCCTGACCCACATATAACCTTACATTTCGATGATAACTGCTCTGAGATTCAGAAAAGAAGAAAGCCTGACCAGAGAGTTGTAGCTATTACTGATAGCACCGTGCGTGAGGTGTTAATGGATTTTATTAATGACAAATACCGCTTTGGATCAGATAGCGAGATAAATGATTTGTGGCTTGATATAAATGTTGACAATCAAAAGTATGGCGAAGCACTTGTTATAGTCATACACGCTGTTATCCGCCAAAAATATACTCGTTTGAACAGGGTTCTGCCGTTACCCTGTGAAAAAGAGCATTAGAGTGGAACGATTGACCCTCAACCAAAAAACGACTCTGCCCTCGCAGAGTCGTTTTCATTCATCCCTCAAGAGACGACCCATCGGGTCGTCTCTACGTTTATTCGCGGGAGAGCTGGGCGGCTCTTTTAATCACGGTTTGCGGATCGGTTTGCAGGGCGAAGACCGAACGCAATTGCATATTACGATCTATCACGATGATCGTCTCGGTGTGCTGTAAGCCATCCGTGTTCTTATCCACATACACTGCATAATCGCTCGTTACAGATCGAATCTGTTCTTCGCTGCCAGAGAGGAATTTCCAGCTAGTAAAGTTCGCGTTCCATTTTTCGCCAAACGATCTCAACACAGGCGGCGTATCGGTGGCAGGGTCAATAGTGATCGAGAGTAAGACAACATTCTTCCCCATATCTGCGCCCAAACCGTTTTGCACTTCGCGGAAAGTAGCGGTGAGGACGGGGCAAGTTGAAGTGCAAGTAGTGTAAATAAAATCCATGACAACCACTTTGCCATGAAAGTCGTGCAGGCTCGCCGTCTTGCCATCTTGATCGATCAGCGTGAAGTTCGGTGCGGGAGAGGGTTCGAGATCAACCGTGCTGATCTTCGGCGCGGTTGAGAGGGTGTGTCCGGCATGAAGATCGTTTTGAGAAGCGAAGGCAGGCAACAACGGCAAACCACGCCACACGGTGATCGCGCCCAAGACGATCACGATCACTCCGGCGATGCGCGAGAAAAACGGGCGCAACGTTTGTCCAGTCGTTATCATCCCCCCGCCCCACGCCACCGCCAACAACATCGGCACGGTGCCGAGACCGAAGACGATCATGATGAAGATCGCCGAAACAAGTGACCCCGTCGCGGCGGCTGAGAGGGCAAAAGTGTAGACCAAGCCGCACGGCAGAAATCCGTTGAACAATCCCAAGAAGAACGCGCCATCTAACGAATCGCGTTCACGAAATGTTTTAAAGAAGGGTCCCAAGAATGGACCCAGCCACAAGCGTGAAGCGATTCGATTCACGAGATTCTGACCGGGCAATAACCCTAACGTTTGCAAACCGACGATGACGATCATCACTCCGGCGAGCGATGAGAAAATAAATTGCGCGGTGCGAATGGTTGGGTTAGCGAGCAACGCCACGCCGACGAATCCGGCAACATCACCGATGAAGATGTAAGTGAAAAGTTTTCCGGCGTGATAGGCAGAGACACGCATCCAGGTTGAGTCGGATCGATCTTTGACCAGACTCAAGGTGAAGCCACCGCACATCGCGGCGCAGTGGATCGATCCCATGAGGGAGGCGGTGAAGATGAGGAGAAGTTCGGGGATCATTTCAATTCAAACACATCATGCAGCCGATCAAACACAATGGCGTGTATCTGCCGCGACTCGAATTTAACTTTTTTGTCCAGCACGGTTTTTAATTCGCCGCCGCTGTCGTCCAAGCTTAGTTTGATCGCGTGTTCGCCGGGCTCGACCAAGAATTTTCCGTAGGCGTACGACGAACCTTCACTGCGAAGACCGAGCGGCGCGTAGGTCTCTTCTAACACTACCTTGCCATCTATTTCTAATCGCAGGCGCGTGGGGTAACGTCCGGCGGCTTGTTGCTCGTTGAGATAGTTCACTTGCTCATCATGCGAGAGCTGCGCCAACTCCATTGCCGTCAGTTGTTTCTTCGTCTGCCGCATCTCGCCGTTATTACGAAGTCCGAGTTCGAGCAAACTTTCATTCGCCGCGTAAGGTTGATAAGGGATGTCGGTGAAAAAAACTTGCACGGCGAGAACGAGGGCGAGGAGGAGTCCGCCGCGCAGGAAGTTAAACGGAGTCGGCGAGCGCGCCGGGATCTTCGGTGACGCCGCCGTGAGCGCGGAGGCAAATTCATTCGGTGGAGCGAACACGGTGTAGATCGGCTTGCCGATGTAATCACGTTTGAGGCGCGGCGGGCGCGTGCGGTTTAAACGCGCTTCGATCCACAAGTTACCTTCACGTTGAGCGCAATCGCCGGGCGGGCAGCCGATGATCTTAACTTCCGATGCGCCGGCATCGAGTGATTGACCCACAACGTTTGGATGCAGATCGCCGACGCACGGCACAACGATCAATTCATAGAAACCCGCTTTCTCCGAGAAAGCGGGTTTCTGATTCGCGCCGTGAGTGGCATGTCGCTCACAGGTATACACAATCGGGATCGGCGCGCCGGCTTTTGTTTTCGCCGCGCGGATGCGAGTGAGGAGTGAACGGTAATAATCGGTTGTCTTGAGATCGGTAAAATCAATCACCATTGGATCGCACGCGCCGAGACAGATGCCGCACGACACGCACAGATTCGGATTCTCCAGCGCCACTAACTTATGAGGTCTGCCATCGGTGCGCGGCAGCATGACGATAGCGTTATACGGGCAATCTTCGGCGCACTTGGTGCAGCCGTTGCAACCGTAATGATCAATTTTAATTTTGGTTGCCTGCTTGCCTTTGAACAGCCACGGGAAGACGGTGATGAAACCGAAGATGAGCAAGGTCGCCGCCCAAAAATAATTTGGGTTGATGCGCAGTGTGGCGGGCAGATAAAAGAGGAAGAATGGATCAAACGTGAGCGAAGCCGGGAGTTTGCTGAGATCGGCTGGCAGCGCGCTGGTGGCGGGCTTGAACAACGCGGCGGCGATCATCAAGATGCTGGCGGCGATCATGTAAAACTTGGGCGGGAAAAACAAAGCGCGATTTAAACGCAGGATGTGAAACCAGTAGAACAAACCGATGACGGTGAACAAAGCGATGTGGGCAAAGAGCAAGACTAAAAAGAAGACCCACGTTTGATCGGTTGCTTCGTTGCTCACAAAGTTGAGCGTGAACGGCACGCCGATAGAGGGGAAGATGTTGAGGGCGCGGATCACTGTTTCGAGAACTAACTGCGCCCGTTCATCCCACACCAGCCAATAACCGGTGAGCCCTTCAAACCACAACGCGCCGACCAACAACATGCCACTGACCCATGCCAACCAACGCGCGCCGCGAAAACGATCTTGGAACAAGGTGCGTATGGCGTGAAAAATTGTGGCGATCACTGCCGCGCCCGAAGCGTAACGATGCACGCCGCGCATCACGAGTCCGATCCACAGCCATTGATTGTCAATAGCGTTCACGGCGCGATAGGCAACGCTCGTGCCGAGACCGGGTGCAACGTAAAAAATAGTTAGATAGAGTCCGGTCAAGCCGACGAGCAACAAAAAGAAAACGGAGATCGTGCCGGTGTGATAGAACGGGTTAAGTTGATCGGAGCCAATGATGCGGTTGATAAAACTTTCAAACCCCAAGAAAACTTTTTCGATCTGTGCTAAGAGTGGGCGACCGGTGAGCGGCGGGCGCGAGGGTGAGACGGCGACACCTTGCGCAACGGCTTGCCATTCCGCCGCGCCTTCCTGCTCATCGTCTTCTAACGGCGGTGGCACACAATCTTTTTCGTCAACCTGCCCCAACAAATTCTTCCACGAGGGTCTCATGCTTTTCCTTTGAGCGCGCCAGGCGCAGGGAATTTCCAACCACAAATAAATTACTGACGACCATAGCGATTGCGGCAACGATGGGATGCAATATGCCGACCATCGCCAGCGCAATGCCGATGACATTATAAAAGAATGCCCACCACAAATTTCCGCGAATCGTTTTATATGTTTCGCGCGCCAGATGGATCGTCCAGGCGACGTGACGCAGATCAGAACCGATGAAACTGACATCAGCCGTTTCGCGCGTGACATCCACGCCGCAGCCAAGGGCAATGCCCACATCGGCGCGGGCGAGCGCGGGCGCGTCGTTGAGTCCGTCGCCGACCATCGCCACTGTTCCATATTTTAATCGCGCTTCGCTAATGAGTCGCTGTTTGTCTTCGGGCAAGAGATTGGCGTGAACGCGAATGTTCAACTGATTCGCCAACGCCTCCGCCGCAGATCGATCATCGCCTGTTAACGCTTCGACGATGATTCCATCTTCGATCAATTCGCGGATCACGCCCAGCGATTCAGGGCGCACCGCCTCGCTAAAGCCTAACAGCCCGCGCACGTCACCTTCCCACGCCACGCAAACAACGGTGCGACCTTGCAATTCCAATTTTTCTTTTTGCTCGCGCAAGGGGTTGTTGATGTTGAGGCGATCCATGAAGCGCGAGCTGCCGACGATAACACGCATTGAGCCGCTAACGTCATTGCGAGTGTTCTTTACGAAGCAATCTCGATCACGTCCTTCGACTTCGCTCGAGACAGGCTTTGAGATTGCTTCGTCGCGAAGAACGCTCCTCGCAATGACGCCCTCAATGCCCAACCCCGCGTATGCTTTAAAGTTTTTAACCGGATGCGTGACGATTTTATTTTTAAGTGCGTATACGATCACGGCGCGACCCAGCGAATGTTCGGAGGCAGACTCTAACGACGCGGCGAGTGAGACGATCCTCTCTTCGGTGATGCCGTCGGCGGCGATAATTTCATTTAACTTAAGTGTCCCTTTGGTGAGCGTGCCGGTCTTGTCGAAGAAAACGGCTTTCACATTTGCCAACTTCTCTAATGCCTCAGCGCTTCTAATTAATACGCCGCCCTCTGCGGCGCGACCCATGCCGGCCCAGATCGCCAACGGAGTCGCCACGCCTAACGCACACGGACAAGCGATTAACAATACTGCTAAGGCAACTAATAAACCTTGAGAAGAACCAAAGTTCAAACTCCAAAAAACAAAAGCGCCTAATGCTGAAAGAACAGTGAGGGGGACAAAGATAGCTGAAATTTTATCTGCCAATCGTTGCACGGGCGCGCGACGAGATAATGCCTCACGCAGTAAGCGCACCAGTTTCGCCATCACCCGCTCTTCGCCCACGCCTGTGGCGCGCAACGTTAATTGTCCGTCCACATTCACCGTTCCCGAATACACAGTGTCGCCCGACTCTTTGAAAACAAGTTCGGCTTCGCCGGTGATAGAGGCTTCATTCACGCTTCCGCTTCCACTGGTCACGACGGCATCCACCGGGATCGAACTTCCGGGGCGGACGATCACTGTTTCATTTAATTTGATGGTCGAGGCGGGGACTTCTTTCTCTTCACCCTCACGAATGACGCAAGCGACATCAGGAGCGCGAGTCAATAATCTTTCTAACGACTCTGATCCGCGCGCGCGGGCATTGAGTTCGAGATAATGTCCGGCGGTGACAAAAACGAGAATGGTGGTGGCAGTGTCGAAATACACATCGCCGCCCTGCGCAAAGCTGTAGAGCGAAGCGAAGTAACCGGAGAGACTGCCGATGGCAATGAGGGTGTCGGTGCTGATGCGGCGCTCGCGCAGACCTTGCCACGACGAAAGCAAAATGGGCGGGACGAGGACGATCATCGTCAGCGTCGAACCCAAGAGCATCAAAATTTTAAAGAGGAGAACGATGCCTGCCGGGATCGTGCTGCCGCCGCCGAAGATCAACGCCCGCGCCCAATCGTAATAGAGGAAGAAGCTCATCATCATCGTGTCCATGCTGAACAAGATGCCCCAAGCGAGTCGGGTGAGAATCTTCCACGCTTCGTCGTCGAGATCAGTTTGATCGAGGTCTATGCAACAGGAGGAGAATTGCCAGCTCGGTGGATCAGCGGCGAGCTGATTAGCGGGGAGAATGGTGGACATGAAGGGGATGAAGGGGGTGAACGGGCGCACTCATCCCCTTCGCCCGTTCATCCCCTTCACTGCATTAATAGCTAATCGCCTGTTGAACCCACAAGCGCGGTTTTAGCTTCGGCAACTTTGCTCGCGTCTCTACGCAACAACGACCACGCGACAATGCCGACAAACAACGCGCCGCCAATCGCGGCAATGAACGCGCCCGCGCCCATCAAGACCATCGGGGCAAGCCAGGCAACGCCGGTGACAAAGGCATCATACGTTTTGCGTGGCGCACCGAGATCGCCCGCGCCCAAGAGTCCGAACACCAGACCCATCAAACCAAAGGCGAAGAGATACGGTTGAACCTTCATCGCTTTCTGCCAGGCGGTCTTGCGATTCACTTTGGAGATCATTTGATACGCCAGACCCATGAAAGCCAACGTCACACCGCCGACGACCACGCTGTGATAATGCGCCGGAGTGCGAAGCGTGCCTTGTCGTGTGGCAGGATGAATGGACAGTCCAAAGGCGAACAACGCGGCAGAGAAAGCAAAGGATATTACGCGCGGTTCGTTCCACGGCATACGCTTAAGCCATGCGCCCAACGCGCCATCGCGCGTGCGCCAGACCCACAACAGGAGAAGAGGTCCGAGAATGATGACGGGCAAACTTAACCCTGTATCGAGGGCGATGCCCCACATCTTTTGAGTCGGCACAAGGATCGGATCGTAGAGGAAATATGGAAGGGGTGAGACCAGCGGAAAAACGGCGAAGAGCGTGAATAAGAATTTTGCAAACGTCTGATTGATGCGCGGCTCGCCCAAGAAAACTTCGATGACTGCATACCAAGCCACGACCATCGTCGCCACGCTCACGTATTGCAATGAATGTCCCATGCCCCAGAATAACGCTTGATAGTATTCGGCGGGGACGCGACCATCGGCGCCAATGCCCAAACGCAGAGCGGCGACGCCCAAGGCAACGACGGCAACAAGTGTGGCAAATGCGGCGCAGGCCATTCCGTATGCGGCGAGTGTGAGTGATCGTTT
>Ga0209514_10010090_pt1 | contig 10226 bp, 4 predicted proteins | sample Subgrocontami58m_FD_187452 | JGI IMG/M metagenome (GOLD analysis project Ga0209514, IMG submission 187452) | Subsurface groundwater microbial communities from S. Glens Falls, New York, USA - GMW37 contaminated, 5.8 m (SPAdes) (version 3) | ecosystem: Environmental > Aquatic > Deep subsurface >... | reverse complement strand
GCAGCCGGGAGGTCTCGACGGAGCCCAAGCCGGTCTCCGGGGTCAGGTACGCGGCGTCGCGCACGTCGGTCGCGCCGCCGATGCGGTCGGCGCTCGCGGTCCAAGTCCAGCCGGCGAGGCGCTCGATCCCCTTGCGGCGGTCGGCGCCCTCGATCCATTCCCGCGCGGCATGGGCGTCGAGGGGCAGGCCGGAGCCGAAGGCCGAGCCGTGTTCGGCCAGGCGAGCGCCATCGACCTCGAGCAGCTCGGCCTCGACCACGGTGATCAGGGCCGCGGCCCGGCGCGACTCCGCCAGCAGCGGGGCGAGGTCGTCGGGGGTCCCCGCCTTGCGCCGCAGGAGCAGGCGGCCGCCGGGGAGCAGGACCGCGTCGGCCTCGCGCGCGGCGAGCCACGGGGGTATGCTGGTGCCGCCGGCGCGCGGGGCTTCCGCTTCGGTGCGGAAGGCCGACACGGCGCCGTCGTCCTCGCTCAGGGCCGCGGCAGCCAGGGGCGGGAAGGGGACGGCGTCTTCCGAAGCGCCAGCGAGGCCGGGGACGCGGACCACGGTGAGACCGCCGTCGGCCGGGGCCGGGCGCAGGCAGAGGACGCCGCCGCGTACGAAGCCTTCGCTGCCGAGTCGGCCCGCGAGCGAGCGGACGGCATCGGCCGGGATGGCGCCGACGGGAAGACCGGCGTCGCCGGGCGTGCCTTCTTTCACTCCGGGGCCGTGCACCAGGCCGATGCCCGAGGCCTGGGCCAGAGCGCCGAGGGCTTCGAGGGCCGAGGCTGCGCGCAACGGATCGGCCAGCGGACGCGCGAGGCGCGGGTCGGCTTCGGCCGGGAGCATGCCTTCCACGATCCAGGGATCGGAGACGGCGGCGACGCGGACGATCAAGGCGAGCACGCGGTCCGGCTCCTCGCCGGCCCAAGGACCGCCGACGCGCCAGGCGAAGGCTCCGCCGACGCGCACGGAGAACGTGCCGGAGATGCGGCGTTCGGTCGCGACCGGGAGCTCGACCAGGATGCCGGCGGCGGTGGCGTGCTCGGGGGACTCGCGGCGGCGGAACTCGCAGCGGACGCCGACGAGGACGCGGTTCTCGCCGTCGAGGACGGCGGGACGAAGGCCGCACATCAACCGCTCGGCGTCGCGCTCGATTTCGGGGACGTTGACCGGGATGCCCTGGCGCAATTCGGTGTGCCAGGCGCGGGTCCACGGGCGGACGGTCTCGGTGAGGAAGGAGGCCTCGCGGCCCTCGGCGGCGGAGGCGGAGAACTCGCGGACCAAGCGGCCCTTGTTGCGCGACTCGCGCAGCAGCTCGTCGGCCTCGTCGCCGCGCAGTTCGCGTGCGCCGGACGGGGCGAGTTCGCGCCAGCGCTCGAGCGGCATCTCGACGAGCGAGCCCTGGAAGTCGACGCGGCGGCGGGGCGTGCCCTGCAGCAGTTCGACCAGCGTGCGGATGCGCGCTTGGGCGGCGCGGGTCTGACTGACCCAAAGGGTGCCGTGCTCGAGGCCAAAGCCGGCGGGGCGGTTCCATGTGGCTGTGGGCTCGGTGCGGAGGAGGAGGCGGACGATGCCGTCGCCGTCCTCACCGACCGCGTAGGAACGGGTGATCATCTCGGCATCGATGCGGGCGGCGGAGAGGACCTCGATGCGCATGCCGTCCGAGTGCCACGTGAGGCCGGAGCCGTCGAGCAGGCCGTCGAGGACGGCGCGGGCGGGGGCGTCTTTGACCCGTGCGGTGAATCGGTCGCCGGTCGCGGCGAGCACCTCCGCACAGGCGGGATCGATGGCGATCGGGACGCCGGCCTGGGTCGAGAAAGCGCCCAGGACCGAGGCGAGCGGCGCGGCGCCGAAGTCGAGGGTGACGCGCCGCGCGGCCAAGGTGTCCTCCGGAGCGTCCGCCCCAGCGGGGAGGGCTCCGAGCATGAGCGCGGCGAGGAGGGGCAGGAAGGAGCGGGTAGGCGCGATGCGCGGCAGGGTCATGGGGCCTCCGCCAGATCGGGTACGGGTCGAATGATCGCGGCTTGGACGACGGACGGGGCGATTCGGTTCCCCAGGATACCGAAATGGAGGGGGGATGTCCCTGGTTTTCGTGAGTGGGGTTGCGGCCAGGTTGCATGCCAAGCAGCGTTGGCCGGTTGTCGGAGCAGTGCTGTCCGACGCGCGGGCGTCTTCGTGCTCGTGCTCGTAGTCGTACTCGGCCTCGTTTTCGTACTCGTAATCGTTCTCGTTCTCGACGGCGCACCCACGAAGCGATACGACCGGGATCGCGATGCCGATCCCGGATCTGGGGGGGTCCATGCCTTGCCTCCCGGGAGCTTCCGACCTCTCTTTCCTGTTTCCACCCGGTAACATAGTTTCCAATCGGCAACGCGCCGGATGGGAATCGGTTTTCGCCCGACTGGCACAAGCGACGATTGGATTTGCAGTTACCCCAGGAACACGAAGTAATATTCTCGGCACGTGGGTTGCGATCGATTTGGATGGGCTGGGCCTGGGCTGGCTCCCATAATGTGCGGGCACGAATTCGTGCGTGGCGAAAGGATGTCGTTGGACATGAAGACGACGCGCCGGCAAGAACGCGGGTACGTACTCCTCGTTTCCATGGGCATGCTCGGGCTGCTCAGCCTCCTCGCGATGGCGTTCGTGACGATAACTCGTGCGGAGCAGCAAGTCTCGCACAGTTTCGTCGATGCCGTGCGCGCCCGGATGATGGCCGAAACCGGCATCGAATGGGCGATCGGCGTGATGCGCAGCACGCAGGGCGGCAGCCCGTTCTCGACGCCACCGGAGTGGAACTTTCCCGGCCCGGGAGGCCAGGAATTCATGTACTACCGCGACAGCACGCCGGGCGACGACAATCAGTTTGCGCCCTCCTCCAAGGTGCTGGGGATGGGCATTCCGCTCCGCCGCGCGAGTCGGCCCTCTTACCTTCATGGCGTAACTCCGCCAACGTTCGCGCCAACGGCCAACCTGGATGACCAGGTGATCAGCGGATACCATCCGCCGTACACTGCGCCCTACATCCCCGGCGCGTACGCCATCCGGGGCGACCACTTCCGGCTGAAGGTCTTCGACTGCACGATGAAGATCAACCTCAACATGCAGGCGGGCACCTCGCTGGAGCTCATGCTGGTCACTCTCGTCCAGGCGCTGTACGACCCCGAGATCTCCAGCATCCTGGCCGAGACCAAGAGAGACCCGATCCCCGCGGCGCCGGGTCCGATCATGGGCGGACCCGGGGGCCTCGCGCAAGCGATCATCGCCTTTCGCGACCTTTTGCCCGGCGGCGCCTTCTCCCGTAAGGAAGAGATCCTGGGCGTGCCGGGCATGACCGTGGATATCTGGACCCTGCTGCGCGACTACGTGACGGTGTACGGGTGGCCCGACGACAAGGTTGCCAAGCCCGTGCCGGGCTGGCCCGGCCTCGGCTACTACGACGCCTCCAGTTCAGCGCAGGGAACCTGGGGCACCCAGCCGCGCTATCCCATCAACGTCAACGCCGCGCCGCTCGAGGTCCTCACCGCGGCGTTGGCGGGCCTCAACGGCAAGCGCATGGTCGCCACCCTGGTCGGCCCGCAATACCGCACCAAGGACGTGTATTCGCTCAGCGATGCCGCCCCGATCCCCGCCTCCACCTACGTGCAGGCCAAGGAGCTGGCGAAGGCCATCGTCAACCGCCGGCGGAATGTCTCGGGCCCCGGAGCCGGACCGTTCCGGAACTGGCGGGAATTCAAGACGTTCCTCGACACCCAGAAGTCGGTCCCCGCGATCGGCGCCGAGCTCCCGGAGCTGGCCTGGGCGAACTGCAATCCCAACTCGCTCTGCAACCGGAACAATCCGGACCTGTCCCATCGCTGGCGGTACGAGAAGCTCTCCCTGACCTCCGGCGCCAGCCCCGTCAACAGCACCACCGAGTTCTGTCTCGCCGCCACCGGCGCCTTCGAGATCGAGTCGCTGGGGCGCGTCATGGACCAGCTCGGAAACATCGTGGGCCAGTACGAGATCGCTTCGGCCGTCCAGATCTTCGAACTCGTCCGGCAGACCACCCAGCTGGACTTCACCGACGTTCCGACCTCTCCCGTCTTCGCCGGGACCATGAGCCAGCCTGAGGCGACCATGGTGGGCGGCATCCAGCCCAGCCCCTACGAGGGCTACCTCCAGCTCCAGCCGCTGGCGATCGGAGCTACCTTCCCGTTCACCCCCGAGACGGCGACTCCGTTTGCCGGCGCGACGTCCAACGAGAAGGTCGCCGGTTCGATCATCAACAGCCCGCCCAATGGCGCCGCCTGGGGCGACGTGCAGGCGGACGGAATCATGTGCATGCGACAGCGCCAACGCGAGATGCAGCTGGGACCGGGCGGCCTCAACGCGGACACCGGCACCGTCGAGATCTGGGTGAAATTCATGACCGATCCGGACGAGGGCAGCGACGAGGCGGTGCTGTACACCATCGCCCCGAAGGCCAAGGGAGCCATCCCGCCCGGGGAGTCGGGCGTGGCTTGGAAACTCGAGCGCTTCGGCAATCAGATCGTCTCCACCCGCTTCTGGTTCGTCACTCCGGCGCAGGCGGCGGCCGCGCAGTCGGATCCCGCCAACAACGGGCCGCTCATGCAGTCGCCCTACGTGCTCACGTACTCCGAACGCACCTACACCGTTCCCACCGCCGGACCGAGCGCGTGGAAGGCAGGGCAGTGGCACCACATCGTCCACCGCTGGCGCGACGGAATCGATCAGGACCTCCAGTTGGACCTCGACTCGGCGCCCGGGTATTTCACCGTGACTACCGATGAGACCAAGGTCTTCCTGGGCAGCACCGAGACCTCGGTGACCGACAACTCCACCAAGCCGCCCACGATCACCATCACCACCACCAACAAGTACAAGTACATCACCTTCACGCTCGCGTCCAACGAGGCCGCCGCCCAGGTCGCCGTCGGCGGTTACGACTACGTCCACGACCCCATGTTCCCGGTGATCAAGAACACGGGGACCTACGCGGCCGGACCGAATTACCGAGGCACCAACGCCACGGTCGACGACGTGCGGATCCTTGCCGCCGACGCGGGCATCGCGGCCCGGCTCCGCTACGGCGGCAGCGGGTCCTTCACCCAGACCGTCCCGCTGCCGGTCCGCTTGGCCAATACCCGGGCGCGCGTCGGCAGCCTGCGCATGCTCTGCGCCTACTTCACGTTCTATCCCTCTGTCGATGGCCGGCCCTCCATCCCCGGCTCGACCTGCAGCCTTTCGGTGCTCGGCAACGCCGTCCCCGGAGGCGGAGTCAGCCCCGATGGCGCCGCGCTCTCCGCGGCGGCCAACGTCACCACCAACAGCTTCCCCTACACCATGACCGTGACTTCGGCGGGCTCTTACGATTCGCCGATCGTGGACGACCTCACCTTCGTGATCGGCATCCCTCCGCAGTTCTACACCTTCGGCCCGGCAGCGGAATAGGGACGGCGAGATGACGCAATCTCGAACCAGGCGGGTGCGGGCCGCGACCATCGCGGTCTGGACGTTCTCCGCCTGCTTCAGCGCGGCCCAGGCCCAAGCCCCGGTAGGGTACCAGCCGAACATTCTCGAGTGGTGCACGGGCGAGCCCGGCACGTTCGACGTGCGCATCAAGTGCGCCACCATCCTGCCCAAGGGGAGCAACGTGCGGGCGACCGTCTACTTCGGCGAGCAGGTCGTGGGCGAAGGCGCAGTGGCGATCGCCACCGAGGGAGTCCTGACCGGCGGGATCCAGGGACTGTCGGCGAAGTGCCCGCCGGGAGAGTATCTCCTCCATCTTCAGTCCCGCCTGCAGGACCAGGATTCCGCCCTTTCGCAGGCCTGGGTCCAGAAGGCCGGGCTGTCCACGGTCATCGAGGCCCGATTCCCCTTCGTTCTCGGCGCCCCGGAAGAAGAGAGCGCCGCCCGCAAGTCCGAGCAGGATGCCTGGGCGGAATGGCTTGATCAGGCCCGGAAGATCCTCGAGCAGGCGGATATCGCGCTTGGCGAGTCGGCCACCGGCGATCCGCACGATGCTTGCCAGGCGCTGGCGGGCGGGCTCGAGGATCTCGGTGGAGCCATGCCCCAGCCGTTCGTGTTCAGCTACTTCCGCGGCGCTCGCGAGCGGGCCGGGTCGTGGATCGCGATGGCCGGCTCCGTCGGACCGGTGTGCGAGAAGTCCTGGAGCGAGAAACAGGAATTGCCGAAGGATCGCAGGTTCCGGCTCGAGCGCTCTCGCAAGACCCTCGCGGAGTTCTCGGCGTTCGTCGGCGGTGGCGCCGGCGCGCTCGCGCGTAAGAGCGGGGGGGTGTATCTCCATCCCAAGCTTCGCTTCGAGCTGCGTTGCGCGCGCCCCGGTTGGAGTTGGATCGAGCGCGAGGAAGGAGAGCGCTGCCTCTCTCTCGAGCAGCCCACCCAGCCCTGGTCCGAGCTGAGCATCGATGCCTGGGCACGGCCCGGGGGCAAGCCCGAGGAGCTCCAGACCTTCCTGCAGGATCTCCTCGGTCGGTTCGCGGGGGCCCGGGTCTCGATCGAGGAGCCGTCCCAGCCCGCGGAGGCGGCCGGCATCAAGGCCACCCGCGGCAGCAAGTTCACTCTCGGCCCCGGCGGCGCGACCGCCGGCTGGATCCGCGTCTTTCTCTCGGCGGACGGCCGCATGCTCGGCCTTTCCGCCACCGCCCCCGCCGCTCGCTGGAGCCGGCTTCAGCCGGTGGCCAATGAAGTGTTTTCCACTCTGGCGTTCAGAGCAACCGAGTGATTTTCAGGTCCGCGTAGGTAACGATTGAGTCCACTGAAGGGAGGTGAATGATATGGACACCCGCATGAAGCTGGTCGCCGTCGTAATGGCGGTGGTCCTCGCGCTCGTGGTGGCCCCCATGGGGTATGCCATCAACGAAGACAACCCGGGTCACAAGGCCACGGGAGTCTCGCATGGCAATCCTCAGCCTGGTCAGGTCACCATCCACTGGGATGATGGTACCACGAGCGTATGGGACGAGGGTTGGTTTAGCGGCTGACCCCCCGCGATGGACGAGTTCCCGGATGACTGGCCGCCGCCCGAGGTCGATGATCCGACGATCATCAACGAGACCCAGGACGAATTCGAGGCAGGTGACCTCGAGGCTTGCTAACGGGACTCCTCCGGTGCGTTGCACCGGACCTAGGTGATTAACGTCGAGCAAAGGGCCGTCCCCCGCGACCGCGGGGGACGGCCATTTCTCTGTCCGGGGGGGCGCGAATTTTCAACCCGCAAAACCGCGAACTTTCTTGCCGCCCGGCGCAGTTCTCCTATCATGTCTCCGGTCCCGTCCACTGCGGGGTGGTCCTCCCCGTGGGCTCGGTCCCGGGGCACGCGCCGGACGGTCCGATTTCGAGAGGGCAGAGGGCATCATGAAACGGCTTGCGCTTTCGTGGGTCGCGGTTCTGGCGCTCGGCGCTCCCGCGGAGGCCCAGAGCATCGTCATCGAGAAGGCCGAGGTCCTCACGGGGGCAGGGGGGACCGCCGTTCGCTTCGTCGCCTCCCTCGATCTCGCCCCGGGCACCGTCGTCGTTGCCGAGGCCCGCCGGCCGGGCGTCACCGTGATCGGCAAGCACACCCTCCAGGGATCGGGCAAGAACATCCTGGAGTTCGGTCCCTTCGACAAGCCCGCCGATCCCGGCATCTACATCCTCGCCCTCGTCGCCCGCAAGGCCGACCAGACCGACGGTTCCGTCAGGAAGGCCTGGACCGAAGAGGTTCCCGATCCGATCGAAGGCAGCTTCAACCTCCTCGTCGGCGACGGGCAGGCGGCCGAGCAGATCCTCACCGACACCCGCAAGAAATACACCGACCTCCTGTACCGCTACGCCAAGTGGTACCAGTTGATGACCGCGCGGGTCGAAGGCGCCATCCTCCGCGCCAAGGAGGTCGAGGCGATGTCGAAGAGCGACCCCATGAAGCTCGAGCACTTCCGCAAGACCATGTGGTCCGCCACCAAGCGGGAATCCGATACGGGTGAAAACCTGCTCAAGCCCATCCACCACGACCTGCTGCTCCTGACCAAGGAGGAGGCCAAGTCCTTCGCCCCGACCTTCGGACCGATGTGCGGCCGGATCGCCGGGGCCGAGAAGATCCTCGAGGAGTGGTTCGGAGGAATCATGCGGGAGGCGCAGACGGTCTACGAGCAGCTCTACCCGCCCGGCGAACGCCAGCTCAAGACATCGCCCGAGGACGCCGGCAAGGCCCGCCGCGAAATCGAAACCCGCGTCACCGCCGCCGCCGAGGCCATCTACCAGACCCTTCAGTTCGACATCCACGCCGCGTGGCTGATGAAGGAAATCCCCACCATCGACCGCGGCCACGTCGACAAGGGATTGTACGAGAACCAATCCTGTCGGTTCGTCTACGGCCCGTTGCCTCCTGGGTTCCGCTTCAACCTGTTCACCCCGGATGCCTCGGTGCGCGTGTTCGTCGAGCCGACGAACGATGCCAAGACCGGCAAGCCAGCGACCCACCTCGAGGGCTTCCAGGGCTCCGTGGTGGTCCAGCAGCACGTCCAACCGCTGGCCCCCGACGCCTTCGCCCTGCTGCTCACCTCGAATACCAATTCCGGCTACTCGCACGGCAAGGAATTCGACCTGCCGGACGTGACCATGCCGGGCCGGAAGCGACATGTGTACAGCTTTGAGCTCAGCACCAAGATCGCGGGTACGCCCGCCCGCCCCGCCGGCGAGTATCAGGGGATGACCTGGTTGGTGTTCGGGCGTGACCGGCGCACCATCTACGTGGTCCAGATGTCCGCGCAGAAAAAACACTGGGATCGGGTCCAGCTACTGGTCGAGGAGATGTGGAAGACCTTCAAGGTGCGCGACGAGGATCCGCCCGACCTGATCCGGCTCGTCCCCCGGTGAGGCCAGCCGCGCCATGAGATGCCGACCCTCCCCCGGCTCGACCCCGTGCGCAGGCCCGCCCCGCCGGGCGGGATCGACCCGCGCGTGCCGTCTCTCGCCGGCCGCGACGGCTGCACGGTTCGGCGCCGAGAGGGCTGCGGCCCAGGGTCTTGGGCCGTCCGGCCTATCGCCGGCCGCGACGGCTGCACGGTTCGGCGCCGCCTGGGCGTTCCTCCTCCTGTTCGCCTCCGCCGCATTCGCCGAGCCCGCAGCCGGGGACTGGGGCTGGACCGGCATCGCCGCCGTCACCGACCAGACGATGTACGGCGCCCGCGTGGTCTGCCCGTACCGTCCCAAGGAGCGCGTGGTCCAGATCGCCGCGGTCGATGCCGGCTCCCCGGCCGCGCGCGCGGGCATCGTCGAGGGGGAATTCCTCACCCGCATCGGCGACCAGGCCGTGGATGTGGTCGAGGCGCGACGCGCGCTCTTCGGTCTCGCTCCGGGCGAGCACCTGCGGCTCTCCCTCCTGCGTTCCACCGGAGACGCGAGCGTCGAGCTGGTCGCGGAGCCGCGCCCGTTGCGCGAGCTTCTCCTCGCCCGGATGGAGGCCGCGGCGCTCTGGCTCTGCTCGAAGCAGCAGCGCACCGGCGGCTGGACCTACACCACGGTGTCCGGCACCGCGGGACTCAGCATCCCGGTCTCGGCGCTGGTTCAGTACGCGCTGGCGGAATTCCCGGCCGCCCGCGAGACGCCGGAGGCACGCGAGGCCGTGCGCCACGCCCTGGACCGTGGCGCCGCCCATCTCTGGGCGGCGCAGAAGCCCGACGGCGGCCTCGACATGGGCGGCAACGTGCGCTATCGCATCTTCGCGAACGCGTTCGCCCTCCTCGCCTTCCAGGCCATGGACCCGGCGAAGGACGAAGCCCGGCAGCGCCAGCTGCGCGATTTCCTGGTGCGTTCCCAGGTGGTCGAGTCCGGTGAGGGCATCCCCGCCGGGCACGTCGCGATCGGCGGATGGAACTACCATGATGCGTTGGTCGCCGAGAATCTCAAGGTCGAGGTCACCGTGACCGCCTGCGCGCTCGAGGCGCTCGCCGCCACGAAGCGATGGGAGAGCCCCGAGCTCGCGGAGTGCTTCCGTCGCGCGGGCGCGTTCGTCGATCGCTGCCAGAACGTGCCCAGGCCCGGCCGCAAGGAGAATCCCGAGTGGGACGACGGAGGTTTCCACACCGCGCCCGAGGGAAGCAAGGCCGGGGAGCGTGAGATCGAGCTCGAGCTTTTCCGCCACCGCTCGTACGGTAGCGCCACCGCCGACGGTCTCCGCGCGCTGGCCTACGTGGGCGCGCCGCCGGACGACCCGCGCATAGCGCGCGCGCGCGACTGGCTC
>Ga0209514_10010087_pt1 | contig 10228 bp, 10 predicted proteins | sample Subgrocontami58m_FD_187452 | JGI IMG/M metagenome (GOLD analysis project Ga0209514, IMG submission 187452) | Subsurface groundwater microbial communities from S. Glens Falls, New York, USA - GMW37 contaminated, 5.8 m (SPAdes) (version 3) | ecosystem: Environmental > Aquatic > Deep subsurface >... | reverse complement strand
GCGGGGCTTCGCCCTTCAGAAGCACGCGCTCCACGTTGCTCCAGGCGCTGCGGAACAGGAACGCGGCGGACTGGCGCGTCACGCCGGCGATGTGCGGGGTCAGCAGCAGCCGGTGCGCCGCCTCGCCGTCGAGCGCGAGCAGCGGGTTGGCTGCGTCGGGCGGCTCGGTCGAATACACGTCGACCGCGGCGCCGCCCAGATGTCCGGAGCGCAGATGCGCGGCGAGCGCCGCTTCGTCCACGATGCCGCCGCGCGAAGCCTGCACGAGCACCGCGCCGGACTTCATCGCCGCGAGCTGCCGTTCCCCGATCAGCCCGGCCGTGGCGGGCAGCAGCGGCACGTGCACGCTCACCACGTCGCAGCTCTGCAGCAGCTCGTCGAGCGTCGCGGCGCGGGTGCCGGGCGCCGCTGCCGCGCGCGGCGCGGGATCGAAGTAGCACAGCTTGCAGCCGGCCTTCTGGAACGCCTGCGCGACCGCGAGCCCGATCACGCCCATGCCCACCACTCCCACCGTCAATCCGTCGAGCCCGGACAGGTTGTCGGCGAGCATCCGCGCGCGGAACGCGGCGTAGTTGCCGTCGTGGATCTCGGCGTTCGCCCACGCGAACCGGCGCAGCAGCAACGACGCCGCGGTCACGGCGTACTCGGCGACCGCGCTGTTGCTCCCTCCGGGCACGTTCGCGACCGGAACGCCGAGCTTCCTCAACGCCGTCTCGTCCAGACGGTCGACGCCCGCGCCGGTCACCTGGATGAGCGCGAGCTTGCAGCCCTCGAAGAGCCGCGGCGCGAGCTTGCCGCCCACCGCCGGGATGACGAGCGCCCGAGCTTCACCGATGAGGGACGCGAGCTGAGGGTCCTCGGGCGAACGGTAGGCCACCGCGAAGCCGGGCGGAGGCAGCGCGCCCGCGCGCGCGAAGTCCGCTTCGGGCCGCAGGCAAAGCACGTCGTGCGCGCTGCCGGGCATGCCGGATCCTAGACCCGCGCGGCCGGAAAGAAGCACAGCAGCATGAGCGGCTCGCCGCCGGTGTTGCGCGTGACGTGCAGCTCGCCGGGCGGAATCAGGACGGTATCTCCCGCCTTGAGCGCGTGGGTGCCGCCTTCGGATTCGGTGCGCCCCTCGCCGGAGAGCACGTAGATGCATTCCTCGAAGTCGCTGTGGCGATGCGGCGCGCGCAGGGCCTCGCCCGGGCGCGGCACCGGGATCTCCACCAGGCGCAGCGTCACCGCGCGCGAGCCCGTCTCTCCCGACACGATCTCGAGGGACTTGCGTCCCGGCAGGCCGAGGTTCCTCGCGTCGGCCTGTGTCAGGACGCGCGCCATCAGCCCGCCACCTTGAGGTGCTTGATCTCGGCCGTTCCCCCCTGCGCCTCGTCCAGCATGCGGAAGATCTCCGTCGATTCCTTCGCGATCGCGTCGGCGATGTCGTTCAGCATGCGCGCGCCCTTCTCGACGGTCGCGTTCCCCGGGTCGCCGTACCATCCCGTCGCCGCGATGGTGCGCACGTCCCTGAGCACCGGCTGGAAGCTGCGCGTGCGGCGCAGCTTGTCCCACTTGCGGCCGTGCGCGGGATCGGACGAATAGTCGACGCGGTCCAGGTGAACGAGGTCGGGACGGCAGGCGAGCACCGCGAGCGCCTCGATCTCTCCGCCGTGGGTGAGACCGCCGCAGTCGTGGCCGTAGAGATCGGCGGCGACATAGCACGCCTGCACGGTGAGCACGGTCATGCCGTGGTCGCGGTGCAGTTGCTCCGCGGCGATCGCGAGCGCGGGGATGTTGCCCTCGTGCCAGTTCAGGAGCAGCAGGTATTTCGCGCCGTGCTTCGCGGTCGAGACGCAGGTTTCCACGACGACCCGCATGTAGGTCTCCGGGGTCAGCGTGATCGTGCCTTCGAACGGCATGTGCATCGGCGTCACGCCGAGCGGCCCGCCGGGGAGCACGAGGCCGTCCATGCGCTCGGCCACCGCGTGGCCGATGACGTTGGCGGCGAAGATGTCGGTGCCCGTGGGCAGGTGCGGGCCGTGCTGCTCGACGCTCCCCGCCGGCAGGATCACCAGCGGGTTCTTCCTGAACTGCGCCGCGATCTCGGGTTGCGTGAGCTCCCAGAAATACCGGCTCGGCAGATTCGACATGGTCCGTTCCTCCCTGCTTCAGGCCGCCTTGTCGCCGATCTTCGCCCGGGCTTCTCCGAGCACCTCGGCGATCGGAACGGCCCGGCCTTTTCTTTCGATCGAGCGCAGCGCGGCGTACACGACGGCGAGCGCGACCGCGCCGTTGTCGGCGGTGAGCTCGCCCGAGCGGCCCGTGACGCAGCTTTGCGCGAACATGTCGAGCTCGGCGCGGAACATATCGCTCGGCGGGACCTCGATCTCCTCGCGCTTGCCGTAGCCGTTCTTGCCGCGCTGGATATAGAGCGTCGAGGTGGTATGCAGCAGGTGCGGCGTGTCCCAGGTGCCGAAATCGATCTCGTAGTGCATGAGGCCCTTCGCGCCGAATACGCGCACGGCGAAAACGCCCGGAGAAGTCCAGCAGGAGCCGACGTAGCCCACTTTCCCGTCGGCGAACCGCACCAGCGTCATCGACTGGTCGTCGACTTCGGCGCCGACCGGGGACAGCTTGGACGCCATCGAGCTCACCTCGCTGATCTCGCCCCCAAGGTAGTGCACCACGTCGAACTGGTGGATCGCGAGCTGCGAGAGCGGGCCGCCGGGGGCCCTGTCCTTGTACCAGCGCCAGGTCTTGGGCGTGAGCTCGAGCGCGCGCTCGTTGGAGAAGTTCGCCTCGATGAAAGCCACCCGGCCCAGCTCGCCCGCATCGATCATCTGCCGGATGATGCGGATGCCGGCCATCAGGCGCGCGCTGTGGCCGACGGTGACGGTCACGCCGTGCTCGCGTTCGAGCGCGGCGATGCGCAGCCCGTCCTCGAGCGTGTGGGCGATCGGCTTCTCCGTATAGACGTGCTTCCCGGCCGCCGCCACCTGCTCGGAGAGCGGCCAGTGCTGCTCGTTGGGAACGGTGAGGATGACGCCCTGGATGCCCGGATCGGCAAGCATCGCGCCCATGTCGGGCACGGAGGGCACGCCCGTTTCCTGCTGGAAAGCGGCGCGCTTTTCCTCCGATCGGCTGTATCCGGCGACGATCCTGATCTTGTCGGACTGCGCCGCGGCCCGCGCCAAGACCTTGGCCCAGCGGCCCAGGCCCACGATGCCGACCCTCACGGGATACTGCTCGGTTGCCATGGCTGCCTCCTCCTGATTGATACAACGACGATCGTTCTTGTTCGGACTATTGTAATACCACCCGGCCGATGCAACGCCCGCCGGGCGCGGGCGACGTGCACTCCGCTCTCCGCGCGCGGCGGCTATTCGCCCGCGTACCCAGCCTCGCGGGCGCTCCGGATCGCCAGCCCCAGGACCGTGTCGGAGGCTTCGAACCAGCGGTACAGCGCAACGTAGCCGGCCCTGCCGCGGGATATCACCAGCTCGCGGCGCCCATCCTCGACGCGGCGCCCGATGAGCGGATGCCGCGCCAGGATCATCACACCGTCTTCGATCCGCGTCACCGTTCGCAGCGCCGCGCGCGGGTCGGTGTCGGCGACAAACTCGAAGATGCGCTCCAGGTCGGCGAGCGCCCGCTCGGTCAGCCTGACCGTCGCCACGCCGTCGGCCTCGGCCTGCGCACCTTGTCGCCCCGCGCGCGGGCCTTGATCCAGGCGAACGCCTCGGCGGCATCGTAGGCCTTGCCGCTGCCAAGCGCCTGTGTCTCGGCCGCGGCTGCGTCTTCGCCGAAACGCCGGCGCAATTCGGCCCGCTCGGCTTCCTTCGCGATCGCCTCGACCATGAAGGCGTGGGCGGTCTTGCCGCTGTGCGCGGCGAGCGCGTCCACGCGCTTCTTGAGTTCATCGGGAAGTTTGAGGCTGGTCGCGGCCATGGCGTCGCAATCGGTCGTTGACAGGTAGCAACAAGGTAATACCCGCGACCGGCGCTGTCAAGCCGGCGCAGCGAATCTGCGCTGCCCTTGCCGGCGGTCAGGTCGGGCGCCTGACCAGTTCCGCGCCCCTCTCCGCGATCATCAACGTCGGAGAATTGGTGTTGCCCGAGGTGATGGTCGGCATGATCGAAGCGTCGATCACGCGCAGACGGTCGATGCCGCGCACGCGGAACTGCGGATCGACGACCGCGCTCGCGTCGTCGGCGCGGCCCATCTTGCAGGTGCCCACCGGGTGGAAGATCGTGGTGCCGATGTCGCCCGCCGCTCTTGCAAGCTCCTCGTCGGACTCGAACCTCGGCCCGGGCAGGAACTCCTCGGGCGAATACTTCTTCATGGTCTGCGTGCCGGCGACGATCCGGCGCGTCATGCGCAGTCCCTGGGCGGCGATGCGCCGGTCCTCTGGCGCGGAGAGGTAGTTGAGCATGATGGCCGGATGGGCGCGCGGGTCGGTCGACTTGATGCGCACGGTGCCGCGCGAGGCGGGCCTCAGGTTGCAGATGCTCGCGGTGAAGGCGGGGAAGGGATGCAGCGGATCGCCGAACTTGTCCAGGCTCAGCGGCTGGACGTGGTATTCCATGTTGGGCGTGGGCTGCGTCGGGTCGCTTTTCAGGAACGCGCCCAATTGCGAGGGCGCCATCGTGAGCGGCCCGGTACGGTACAGCGCGTATTCGAGCGCCATCTTCGCCTTGCCCCACAGGGAATTGGCCACGGTATTGAGCGTGAGCACGTTCTTCACCTTGAACGCCATGCGCAGCTGCAGGTGGTCCTGCAGGTTTTCGCCGACGCCGGGCAGGTCGTGGACGACCGGGATGCCGTGCTGCTTGAGCAGCGCGCCCGGCCCGATGCCCGAGAGCTGCAGGATCTGCGGGGAGTTGATGGCGCCCGCCGAGAGGATGGTGTCGCGCCGCGCCTCGGCGAACACCTCCTCGTTGCCGTGGACGAACTCCACGCCCAGGACCTTCCTGCCGTCCAGCCGCAGTTTCTTCACCTGCGCGTTCGTGAGCACGCTGAGATTGCCGCGCGCCATCGCCGGCCGCAGGAACGCCTTGGAGGCGCTCACGCGCACGCCGCGGCGCTGGTTCACCTCGAATCTCGAGCTGCCCGAATTGTCGCCGCGGTTGAAGTCCTCCACCTTGGCGATGCCGGCCTCGACCGCGGCGTCGCGGAACGCATCGAGAATTTCCCAGGACAGGCGCTGCTGCTCCACCCGCCATTCGTGGCCCTCGGCATCGTTCGCATTCCGCGCGCCGTGCCAGTCGTCGGCGCCGCGCCAGTGGTCTTCCGAACGCCTGAAGATGGGCAGCACGTTCTGCCAGGCCCAGCCCGGATCGCCCGTCAGCCGCGCCCACTCGTCGTAATCGCGCGCTTGGCCGCGCAGGTAGAGCATGGCGTTGATCGAGGAGCTGCCGCCCAGCACTCGGCCGCGCGCGTAGAGGATCGATCGGCCGTTCAAGCCTGGATCGGGCTCGGTCCGGTAGCACCAGTCGGTGCGCGGATTGCCGATGCAGAACAGGTAGCCGACCGGGATGTGGATCCAGATCCAGTCGTCCTTGCCGCCGGCTTCGAGCAGCAGCACCGAAGTGCCCGGATCGGCCGAGAGCCGGTTCGCGAGCAGGCAGCCCGAGGTCCCGCCGCCGACGATGACGTAATCGAAAGCGCCCATGGTCCGAGCCATAACCTATTCTCCCTGTGCCGGCCGCCTGCCGAGCGTTCAATATAGCCAGTTCCCGGCGGGCGCGGCGATCCCATTTGTTACGCGGAATGGATAGGTTTTTTGCACGGCACGGGGGGCGCGTGCGTAGTATGGTATCTGCCTCCGTCAACAGGAGAGGGAAATGGATCACGGCTCGGGAACGGTGAAGGCGCTGCGCTCACGGTCTGGAATGCTTGCAGGCGCGCTCGCGGCCTTGCTGTATGCAGGGTGCGCCGCGGCGCAGGTTTCCGACGGCGTGATCAAGATCGCCATCAGCAACGACCAGTCGGGCATCTTCTCCGCCGCCGGCGGTTTCGGCGCCGTGATCGCCGCGCGAATGGCAGTCGAGGACGCGGGCGGCAAGGTGCTCGGCAGGCCGGTCGAGGTGGTGTTCGCGGACAACCAGAGCAAGCCCGACATCGGCGTCTCGATCGCGCGGCGCTGGTTCGACGCGGAGCACGTCGACGTGATCGTCGACGGCGGCAACTCGGCCGTGGGCATGGCCATACAGGCGGTCGCCAAGGAGAAGAACAAGCTGTTCCTGATCTCCGGCTCGGGAACCACCGCGCTCACCAACGAGAACTGTTCGCCGACCGGCTTTCAGTGGTCCTGGGACACGTACGCCCTCGCCGCCGGGACGGCCAACGCGATGGTCAGGCAGGGCCTGGACAGCTGGTTCTTCATCACCGCCGACTACACCTTCGGCCAGCTGCTGGAGGCGCAATCCTCCGAAGTCGTCAAGGCAAACAAGGGCAAGGTGGTCGGATCGGTGCGCCACCCGTTCAACAACCCCGACTACAGCTCGCTGCTGCTCCAGGCGCAGTCCTCCGGCGCCAAGGTCGTCGCGCTCGCGAACGCGGGCGGCGACACCCAGACCGCGATCAAGCAGGCGCAGGAGTTCGGCCTGACCAAGGGCGGGCAGAAGCTTGCGGCCCTCTTCATGAACATCACCGACATCGACGCGCTCGGCCTGCCCTCCGCGCAGGGGCTCATCATCACGACCTCGTTCTACTGGGACCGCAACGACGAGACGCGCAAGTTCTCGCGCCGCTTCATGGAGAAGCAGAAGGCGGTGCCGACCTTCCTGCAGGCGGGCGCCTACAGCGCCGTGTCGCACTACCTGAAGGCGGTCAAGGCGGCCGGCACGGACGAGACCAAGGCGGTGGCCGCGGCGATGCGCAAGATGAAGATCAACGATCCCATGACCGAGAACGGCTGGATCCGCGAAGACGGCCGGGTGATGCGCGACTTCTACCTCGTGCAGGTCAAGACACCGCAGGAGTCGAAGGGACGCTGGGACTACTACAAGATGCTCGCGACCATCCCCGCGGAGCAGGCGGCCATTCCGCTTTCGCACAGCAAGTGCCCGCTGGTGGCGAAACGCTAGCGTGACGATGCCGGAGGAGTCGGCAAGCCCGGCGCGCACTGCGCGGGGCGGCGACCGGGGCCCGCTGTCGCATGTGCGGGTGCTCGATCTCAGCCGGGTGATGGCCGGCCCCTGGGCGAGCCAGTTGCTCGCGGACCTGGGCGCCGACGTGATCAAGGTCGAGCGCCCCGGCGCGGGCGACGACACCCGCGGCTGGGGGCCGCCTTTCCTCGCCGCGCGCGACGGGTCGAAGACGCGCGAATCGGGCTACTACCTCGCGACCAACCGCGCCAAGCGCTCGATCACGATCAGCCTGGAGAAGCCCGAAGGCCAGCGCCTGGTGCGCAAGCTCGCGGAGCGCGCGGACATCGTGCTCGAGAACTTCAAGGTCGGCACGCTCGAGCGCTTCGGGCTTGCCTACGCCGACCTGAAGCAGGTGAATCCGCGCCTGATCTACTGCTCGATCACCGGCTTTGGCCAGACCGGGCCGTACGCATCGAAGGTCGCCTACGATTTCCTCATCCAGGCGATGGGCGGGTTGATGAGCATCACGGGCGAGGCGGACGGGCGCCCCGGGGGCGGGCCGATGAAAGTCGGGCTGCCGATCATCGACCTCATGACCGGCATGTACGCGGCGGTCGCGGTCCTCGCCGCGCTCGCCCGGCGCGAAGTGTCGGGGCAGGGCGACTGCATCGACCTCGCCATGCTCGATGTGCAGGCGGCGACGCTCGCCAACCAGGCGATGAACCACCTGCTCACCGGCGCCACGCCGCGGCGCTACGGCAACGGCCATCCGAACATCATGCCGCAGCAGGTGTTCAAGTGCCGCGACGGCGACATCGTGCTCGCTGTGGGCAACGACGGGCAGTACGCGAAACTGTGCCAGGCGCTCGATCGCGCCGAGCTGAAGGAGGCGCGCTACGCGAAGAACGTCGGCCGCGTCGAGCACCGCGACGAGCTGCTCGCGACGCTCGCGCGGATCTTCGCGGAGTGGAAGCGCGCCGACCTGGTGGCTTTGCTCGACCGCGCCGGCGTGCCCTGCGGGCCGATCAACAGCGTGCCCGAGGTGTTCGCCGACCCGCAGATCCGGCACCGCGGCATGCGCATCGACATCGACCATCCGCTCTCCGGGACGGTGCCGCAGGTGGCGAGCCCGATGCGCTTCGAGCAGGCGCCGCTCGTGCACGACCGGCCGCCGCCGCTGCTCGGCGAGCACACCGACGAGGTCCTGCGCGAGATCGGGCTCGACGCGGCCGAGATCGAACGCTTGCGGCGCGACGAGGTGATATAGACCCCATGTACTTCGATCCGAGAACCCAGAGCCACGGCCTTCCGCACAGCCCCTACACTGCGCTCGCCGTCCCGCGCCCGATCGGCTGGATCTCGACCGTCGGACCGGGCGGCATCGTCAACCTCGCGCCCTACAGCTTCTACAACATGGTCTCCGCGTATCCGCCGTTCGTGATGTTCGCGAGCGCCCCGCGCAAGGACTCGCAGCGCAACGCCGAGCAGAACGGCGAGTTCGTGGTCAACATCGCCACCTGGGAACTGAAGGATGCGATGAACGCCTCATCGGCGGAATTCCCGCCCGACGAAGGCGAGCCCGACGCGCTCGGCATCGAAATGGCGCCCTCGCGCCAGGTGAAGCCGCCGCGGGTGGCCCGCACGCCGGCCGCGCTCGAATGCAAGTACTACAAGACGATCGAGCTGGTCGGCTCCGACGGCAAGCGCAATCCGTCCTCGGTGATCCTCGGCGAGGTGGTCGGCGTCTACATCGACGACGCTGTGATCGTCGACGGCATCGTGGACGTGACGCGCTTCAAGCCGGTCGCGCGGCTGGGCTACTTCGACTACTGCGTCGTGGAGAAGATCTTCTCCATGCCGCGGCCCGGCAAGCCCGAGCGCAAGGGCAAATGACGCCGAGCGACTACGTCCTCGAAACCGAGAACCTGACCAAGTCGTTCTCCGGCTACACCGCGGTGCGCGAGGTGAACCTGCGCGTGCGCAGGGGCGCGATCCACGCGTTGATCGGCCCGAACGGCGCCGGCAAGACCACCGTGTTCAACCTGCTGACGGGGTTCCTCGCGCCCACGAGCGGCCACATCCGCCACAACGGCGAGGACATCACCGGACTCGAACCCGCCGTGGTCGCGCGCCGCAGGCTGGCGCGCTCGTTCCAGATTTCCTCGGTGTTTCCGCACATGACGGTGCTGGAGAACGTGCGCCTCGCGCTGCAGCGCTCGCTCGGCACCGAGTTCCACTTCTGGCGGCCGGAGAAGAGTCTCTCCGTGCTGCGCGTGCGCGCCGACGAGCTGATCGCCGCGGTGGGCCTGTCCGGGTTCTCCGCGACGCCGGCCGCCGAGCTGCCTTACGGGCGCAAGCGCGCGCTCGAGATCGCCACCACGCTCGCGCTCGATCCCGAAGTGCTGCTTCTGGACGAGCCGATGTCGGGTCTCGCGCACGAGGAAGTCGGCCGCGTCACCGACCTGATCCGCGCCGTCGCGCGCGAGCGCACGGTGCTGATGGTCGAGCACAACCTGTCGGTGGTCGCCGACCTCTCCGACACCATCACCGTCCTCACCCGCGGCCAGATCCTCGCCGAAGGCCCGTACGAGCGGGTGTCCCGCGAGCCGCAGGTGGTCGAGGCCTACATGGGGACCGGCCGTGCCTGAGGCCGCCGCCGCGGGCCGGCGGCTGCTCGAAGTCCGCGACCTCAACGCCTGGTACGGAGAATCGCACGTGCTGCACGGCGTGAATTTCGATGTCGCCGAGGGCGAAGTGGTCACGCTGCTCGGCAGGAACGGCGTGGGCAAGACCACGACGCTGCGCGCGATCATGGGCCTGCTCGCGCGGCGCTCGGGATCGGTGCGCTACGCCGGGACCGAGCTGATCGGCAGGCGAGCCGACCTCATCGCCCGCCTCGGCATCGCCCATTGCCCGGAAGACCGCGGCATTTTCGCGAGCCTGAGCGTCGAGGAGAACCTGCTGCTGCCGCCGGTCGTTGCGCCGGGCGGCCTCGCCCTCGAGGAGATCTTCCGCCTGTTCCCCAACCTGCGCGAGCGCCTCGCCGCGCAGGGCAGCAACCTGTCGGGCGGCGAGCAGCAGATGCTCGCGATCGGCCGCATCCTGCGCACCGGCGCGCGCATGCTCCTGCTCGACGAGCCGACCGAGGGGCTCGCGCC
>Ga0209514_10010085_pt1 | contig 10229 bp, 9 predicted proteins | sample Subgrocontami58m_FD_187452 | JGI IMG/M metagenome (GOLD analysis project Ga0209514, IMG submission 187452) | Subsurface groundwater microbial communities from S. Glens Falls, New York, USA - GMW37 contaminated, 5.8 m (SPAdes) (version 3) | ecosystem: Environmental > Aquatic > Deep subsurface >... | reverse complement strand
CTCGGGCGCGCGTCGGGCCGATGCGAAAACAAGCCGGCGTCAGGCGGCCTTGGCTGCTGCCTTCGGCGCCGCGCGACGGGCCGGCCTGGCCACGGCAAGCTTCGGCTTGGCGGCCTTCGGCGCCGCGCCGTTCAGCTTCTCGACTTCGGCCTTGAGTTCGGCCACGCGCTTGGCGAGTTGCGCCACGTCATCCTTGGTCGGCACGCCCAGGCTGTTCAACGAACGCGCAACGCGGTTCTCGAACACCTGCTCCAGCTTGTCCCAGGTGCCGGTGGCCTTGGCCGCCATCTCGGTGACCTTGTCCTCGGTGACCTTGCGGGTCTTCTTCTGGATCGCCTCGCCTTCGCGGATCAGGGCATCGAATACCTTGTTGCCTTCCTGCTGCGCCTTGGCAAACGCACCGAGGCCGGCCAGCCAGATCTGCTGCGCCGATTCGCGGATGGTGGCGGACAACTGGCTGTCGCTACCCACGGACTTGAGCTTCTTTACCACGAGTTTCTTTACCATGATGATCTCCTGATTGAGGTCCTTCCCATGCCTCGCATCCGAGGCAGCGGCGGGCGCTGTGCCAGCCATGGAGGCCAGTCTAGCGGCGCGGATTAGAGAGGTCACACTAATGACCCCGGGAATCCCCGGCGCGGCCCGGCTTCTGTATGATTCCGCCGACGATGCCACGCGGCGTCACATGCCGGATATCGAACAACGACGAGGAGCCAGCAATGATTTATTTTGTCACCGGAGCAACAGGTTTCATCGGCAAGCGACTGGTCGCCAAACTGCTGGAAAAGCCGGCAGCCACGGTTTATTTCCTGACCCGCGACAAGAGCCCGGAACGCCTTGAAGCGCTTTACCAATACTGGAACGCCGACAAGAGCCGCGCCATTCCCATCGTCGGCGACCTGCTGCAGCCCTGCCTCGGCGTCCCCAAGGCCGAGATCAAGAAACTCAAGGGCAAGGTCGACCACTTCTTCCACCTCGCCGCGGTGTATGACCTCGGCGCCAGCGCCGAGGCGCAGATGGCGGCCAACGTCGACGGCACGCACAACACGGTCGAGCTCGCCAACCAGCTTGAGGTCGGCTGCTTCCAGCATGTCAGCTCGATCGCCGCCGCCGGGCTATTCGAGGGCGTGTTCCGCGAGGACATGTTCGAGGAAGCGGAGAACCTCGAGCATCCCTACTTCGGCTCCAAGCACGAGTCGGAAAAGATCGTGCGCAACGAATGCAAGCGGCCCTGGCGCGTGTATCGCCCCGGCGTGGTGGTCGGCGATTCGCGCACCGGCGAAATGGACAAGATCGACGGGCCCTACTACTTCTTCAAGCTGATCCAGAAGATGCGCAGGATCCTGCCGCCGTGGATGCCGGCGATCGGCCTCGAAGGCGGCCGCATCAACATCGTGCCGGTGGACTACATCGTCGAGGCGATGAATTTCCTGGCGCACAAGAAGGGCCTCGACGGCCGCGCCTTCCACCTCACCGACCCGCATCCGCGCCGCGTCGGCGACGTGCTCAACATCTTCGCCCGCGCCGGCCACGCGCCGGAAATGGCCATGCGCGTCAATGCCGCGCTGCTCGGCTTCATCCCGCGCGGCGTCAAGAAAAGCCTGATGGCGCTGACCCCCGTGCGCCGCATCCAGCGCGCGGTAATGAAGGACCTCGGCCTGCCCGAGGACATCCTGCAGTTCATCAACTACCCGACCCGCTTCGACAACCGCGAAACCGAAAAGGCGCTGGCCGGCTCCGGCATCGCCGTGCCCAAGCTGGAGGACTACGCCTGGAAGCTGTGGGATTACTGGGAGCGCCGCCTCGACCCCGACCTCTTCATCGACCGCAGCCTGCGCGGCCGCGTCGCCGGCAAGGTGGTGCTGATCACCGGCGGCTCATCGGGCATCGGCAAGGCCGCGGCCTTCAAGATCGCCGAGGCCGGCGCGATCACCATCATCGTCGCCCGCGACATGGAGAAGATCAACGAAACCCTGGCCGAAGCCAAGGAACGCGGCCTGACCAACATGGTCGCCTACTCGGCCGACGTCGGCGACGAAAAGCAATGCGCCGAACTGATGGCCAAGCTCAACGCCGAATACGGCGGCGTCGACATCCTGGTGAACAACGCCGGCCGCTCGATCCGGCGCGGCATCGAAACTTCCTACGACCGCTTCCACGACTTCGAGCGCACCATGCAGGTGAATTACTTCGGCTCACTGCGCCTGACCCTGGCCGTGCTGCCGGGCATGACCGCAAAGCGCGCCGGCCATGTCATCAACATTTCATCGATCGGCGTGCTGACCAATGCGCCGCGCTTTTCGGCCTACGTCGCCTCCAAGGCCGCGCTCGACGCCTGGACGCGATGCGCGGCATCGGAATTCGTCGATCGCGGCGTCGAATTCACCACCATCAACATGCCGCTGGTGAAGACGCCGATGATCGCCCCGACCAAGCTTTACGACCACGTGCCGACCCTGACGCCGGACGACGCCGGCGACATGATCGTCGACGCCATCATCCACCGCCCGGTGCGCATCGCCACGCGCCTCGGCATCTTCGGCCAGGTGCTGCACGCCATGGCGCCGCGCGTGGCGCAGATCGTCATGAACACCACCTACCGCATGTTCCCCGATTCCGGCGCAGCCAAGGGCAAGGCCGACGGCGCGCCCGCCCTGCCCTCGGCCGACCAGGTGGCCTTCAGCCAGATCATGCGCGGCATCCACTTCTAGGCGGGAGTCGGCGCCGGCGGTACGGCGATTCTCAATCTGGTCTGGCCCGGGCGGAGTGGTTGCGGCGCCAGCCCAGGTTCGCCGGCCTGCGGCTGCCCTTGCTGCGGGGCCGCGCCAGGCCGCTGGCTAAACTAGCCGCCGCCGATGAAGCCGGCGGCGGCGTCGGACAACGCCAGCGGACTTCCCCTGGCACGGCTCCTCGCTGCGGCGGCTCTCACGGGCCGACGCCACAGCCACCCCACCCTGCGCCGAATGCTGGACGGGTACTTCCCATTGGCGTATTCTGGAAAAAGGTGGTTGCCTTCGAGTGCCGGAAGCCCAGCCTGTATCGAGCCGGTCTTCGGTTCCAGTTTTCGGCTCCACCAAAATCGGGAAACATCATTGATGCACATGACCATTGCAGTGCCGCAATTCCTTTTCGGCGTCAGTATTGACGGATTGTTTTCCGTCTTTTCGGCGCCCCATTTACAGAGTGGGGCTAGTACCGTGCAGCGTCTCCAGGTCTCGAAATGATGGCGCGGATCGCAATGACGGCATCCTTGTGTGCACTCATTGCAGCCGGGTGCGCAAGCTACCACCCGTGGATCGTGCTGACATTTCCCCCGCTTAGCGGTCCTATACCTGGGGCGCTGAATATTGGGGACGCCCGACCGCCAATCCAGACGCGCTGTGAAATTGCCTACAACACTTACTCCAAATGTGATTACGCATTTATTGATTCGGATGGCAAAAGAATCGATATTTTCGGTGAACTTATGGTGGCGCTGGACGCCCACGCAGAGCGAACCGCGGAACTAAAGCCATGGGTAAACAAGATAGATATGGAGAACCCACCAGATCCAAGTAGAGTTCCCTACAAAATGTTTCTCCTAAGCATTTCACCCGCGATTGTTTTGGCTACACCGATTAGGCCGTCAAGATCTGAATACTACAAAACGCATTGCAGTACGCTCCTATTTAAAGGTTGCATCCAATCTCAGGGCTTCCGTGGAAGCGCCTATTGGTTTCACGAGTCGCCACCCATCGTCGACGGATCATTCTGGTTCACTTCAGACGAGCCTCAAGGCGCAGTTCACTACTTGAAGAAGGGAGAGGCTGCGCACGAAATCACAGTCGGTCAAGCGATGCTGAGGCTCGTCCAAGCGGACACGCGCTGGTCTGTTCAGCGAGTGAAGTAGAGTGCAGCCCAACCCGGCGGTCGACCCCGTTCCCTTCGGTCACTGGACGCTGCGCGATGAAGCCGCGCAGCGCCGGTGAATTCAGACGTTGAAGCTGCAGGAAAAGTCCTTCGGGAATTTATAGAATGCCATGCGTATAACTCGATTTCTCAAAACTCTATCTACGGGCCGATCGCCAGTCGGGGAATGGTCAATGGACCCCTGCAACCGAGTCCAATCAACCCCTCAGGGGGTTTTTCTACAGCCTCGTTAGGCGCCAGTTCAGTTATGCCGCCGACACTTATTCTCGCGTACCTGTTGGTTCTCATTGGCCTTGTTGCGGCAAACGCCATTGCCACGCTGCGCATTGCCGGTTGCGAGATCAGTACGCGACGCCAGAAGTTTGGACAGTTCGCAATCGTATGGCTCGTACCCTTCATCGGCGCCGCAATAACACTCTTGCTTACGCGCAAGGCCATCGAAAAGGGCCTTGGGCGGTATTCGCCAAAGACCGAAGAACCTGAAGACCTCGATGTTTCAAAAGCAGATTACGGCGGTGCAGACGGTCATGACTAATCACCTCCGTAGCTGCACCAACAACCGCGCGTGAATCCGCGATGCCCAACCCATCCATCAACACGGACGTAGCGCGATGAAGCCGCGCAGCGCCTGTTTCTATGCTGGGCGTCTGAAGCCAAATGCCGACTGAAAGGGAGTTGATCGAATGAGGCGTTCATTGATTTTCGCCGTGACTGGAACTCTTCTGGCTTCATGCGGTGCGAGCCAAGAAGTTGCAGAAGCAACCAACATAGTGGCGCGATGGAGTACCTGCGACAAATCCGCAGGTGGATCGACAAACAACACCGTTCTCGAAAAGTCCGCCTGGGCCGACAACAAGCTGGTAATTGATGTCAAGGACAACGATTACTGCGGAGGCACGGTGGTTTCAAATCTCGGATACGCAGTTGACGGGAACAATCTGAATATTCGGTGGGCCTGGACGCCAAAGCAATCGCCGGGAGGCGCTCCCGCTCCCCTGACGGCCTGCAAATGTGACCACGTCCTGCGTTTTGAACTGTCAAACATTCCACGTCGCGAATTCAACATTGGATTGCTCAGGAGTAGATGACGCCCCACCCCGGAGCTGCTGTGGCGGGTACTGACCGAGAAGCGATGGGAACTGCTCAAGGCGCTTTGCGGGGCGGGGCCGGTGTCCATTCGCGAAGCCGCACGCCGCGCCGGGCGTGACGTAAAGGCCGTGCATGGCGATGTCATGGCACTGCTCAATGCCGGGGTGCTCGACCGCACGGGGGACGGTCGGATTGTGTTTCCGTTCGAGGCCGTGAAAGTCGAGTTCCTGTTGCAGGCTGCATAGCAAGCAACAGGGGCCGGGCTCAGGCTCCGGCGTCGCGGGCCTTGCCCAGGCGCACGGTGAACCAGAAGGTGCTGCCGCGTCCCGGTTCGCTGTCGACGCCCATTTCCCCGCCCATCATCCGCGCCAGGCGGCTGCTGATGGCCAACCCCAGCCCGGTGCCGCCGAACCTTCGCGTCAGGGTGCCGTCGGCCTGCTCGAAGGCGTAAAAGATGCGCTGCTGGTCGGGCGCGGAAATGCCGATGCCCGTGTCCTCGACCTCCCAGCGCAGGACCAGGCCATTGTCGCGCTCTTCGACGACGCGGACGCGGATGTCGACCGTGCCTCGCTCGGTGAACTTGATCGCATTGGCGGCCAGGTTGAGCACGATCTGGCCCAGGCGCAGGGGGTCGCCCACCAGAGTCCGCGTAGCCAGCTCCGGAGCCAGCTCGAAGTCCAACGCCAGGCCCTTTTCCGCGGCCTGCGCGCCCAGCAGGTCGAGCACGTTCTCCCTAAGCGCGGTGAGGGTGAAATAGGTGCTATCCAGGCTCAAGCGGTCGGATTCGATCTTCGAGATATCGAGAATGTCGCTGATCAGGGCAAGCAGGTGTTTCGAGGCCTCGTCGATCTTGGTCAGCGAATCCCGCAGCCGGGGATCGTCGGACTTGCGCAGGGCGATCGCCGTCATGCCCATGATTGCGTTCATCGGCGTGCGCAGTTCATGGCTCATGTTGGCAAGGAAAACGCTCTTGGCGCGACTCGCCGATTCGGCGGCTTCCTTGGCCACGGAAAGGGCGGCGGTACGCTCGGCCACCAGTAGTTCGAGGTGATGCTGGTACTTTTCAAGCTGGCCTTCCGCGCGCTTGCGCTCGGTGATGTCCTGGATGATGCCCAGCACCCGCCGCAACGAGCCGTCGGCCGCGAAATCGAACTCGGCCTTCTGCCTTACCCAGCGCACGGCACCGCCGACCACGATGCGATGCTCGATGTCGAATGCCGAGCCGTGCAACGCGGCTTGCCAGGCCGCGCTGACCCGCGGAAAGTCCTCCGCGTCCACCTGCGCCAGCAAATCGCCGTCGCCGTGCGTCGCATCCTCGTTCCAGCCGAGGATACGCCGGGCCTCGGCGGAAAGCTGGGTCGCGCCGGACACCGGATCGCGAATCCAACTGCCGACCCTGGCGACGGCCTGGGCACGATCGAGATCCGCCTCGCTCGCCTTGAGCGCCAGCGCCCGGCCGTCCAGATCGCGTCCGGCCTGACGCAGTTCCGCCAGGCGATCCTGATAGAGTTGCGCGAAGTAGGCCACCAGGGCGGAGGCGACGGACAAGGCCACGAACTGCGCCATGCCATCGCCGATCGGATTGCCGCGCAAGCTTTCGAGCGGAACGCCGAGCGCACCGGAAAGGCTCATGGCGAATGCCACTGCAACCGCCAGCGCGGCGGCACCCAGCGCCGCGCGCACTCCGAACAGCCAGCCGGCAGTGACCACGATCGCCGGGTAGGCCACGGCGCTCGGCCCGTGCAGGCCATCGATGGAAATGGTGCTTGCGACGAGGAAACACCAGACGCCGCCAAGCACGGTCCGCGACACCATCTGCCAGCGATTGCGCCATTGGAAAATAGTCGCGGCGGCGCCAGTCGCCACCAGCAGCAAGGGCAGCGCCAGCAGGATTCCCCGTTGCGGAACGAAGACCAGCACCGCAACCAGCAAGGCCGCGGCGCCGATCCAGACCAGCCTGACGGCCATGGCGAGGAGGTCGCGGCGCTGCGGCGAGGGCGAAACCCGGCTCGCGCCATCTCCTGCGGACGAATGTGCCTCCAGTCGAGAACTCATTGCCGTATTCCCCTTGCTTGGGAGTACCCGGACCGGGCGAAACCCGGCCGACATGGTGCATTTTAGACCTTTCTCGGCGGCAAGCCGTGCCCGCCGGCAGTAGCCGCCAGCCAGCGGCAGGCAAGTCAGGCCCGCTCCAGGGCCTCGGTCAGCGCGTCGAGCAGCCGCGGGGAAAAGGCCATGGCAACGTGGCCGACACCGCTCACGGCGACGCCGGCGGCGCCGGCGAGCGACGAGGCGGCCGGTTGCGGAAACACATAGTTGTCGTGCAGGCTGCAAATCGATATCGTCGCGGGCGGCAAGGCCTCCCCCTCCGCCAGGGATTTCAGCCAGGGGCTGCCGACGCTCATCTGCCGCGCATTGGGGCCGAGGCCCAGGCTGGCGATCCGCGTGCCGCGATGCGGACTACCCAGGGTGACCAGCTTCGCCACCTTGCCCGCGCCATGGCGCCGCAGGTAGGCGCGCGCCGCCAGCCCGCCCATGCTGTGGGCGACCAGAATCACCTTGTCGGCGCCGGTCGCCGCCAGCACTTCGTCGACGCGCCGCGCGATGCCTGCGGCGTAGCGGTCGATCTCGGCGTAGACCGGCTCCAGGTCGTGGCTGGCGACGGTCCAGCCGGCGGCTTCGAGCCTGCGCCGCAGCCAGAACCAGAAGCCGCGGTTGCACTGGTAGCCGTGGATCAGCAGCAGCGGCGTGCGCCGCGCGGCGCAATGGCCGAGGCGGTCGGGACCGAGCCAGAAATCGGCTAAGGGGATGATCGCGGCGAACATCAGGACGAAGGCGAAATACTCCGCCGCGACCATGCGCAGGGCGCGCAACGGGCCGACGCGCGCTTCAGGCGGCACCTCGCCGCCACCGCGTAGCGAAAGGCCGAAGGTCAGCAGCACCAGGCACAGGCGCAGGCCGAAAAAGGCCGCCAGCGCCAGCGCCACGGCGGCGCCGGGGCTCCAGCCGGCATGCGTCGTCAGTAGCCCGCCAAGGCCGGCGTAGAGCAGGAGTTCGACGAGCAGTAGCAGCCGGAATTGCCGTGCCGCCATCACAAGCTATTCCCGCACCGCCGCCGGCCTGCGGGTCACCGATACGGCCAGGCGATCATGGTGGTCCGGCTGCATATGTCGAATCAGGCGGCGAGTCCGCCATCCAGGCGAATCATCTCGGCGGCCTTTTCTCCGATCATGAGGGTCGGCGCATTGGTGTTGCCGCCGATCAGCGCAGGCATGATCGAGGCATCCACCACGCGCAGGCCTTCGAGGCCGTGCACGCGCAAGCGGGAGTCGACCACCGCCATCGCGTCGCTACCCATCTTGCAAGTACCGACCGGGTGGTAGATGGTATCCGAGCGATTCTTCAGTTCTTCGCGTATGTCGTCGTCGGAATGTATCCCCGCGGTGTAAACCTCGCTGCTGCGGATGGTGGCCAGGGCGGGCGCATCCATGATCTTCCGGGTGAGCTTGAAGCCAGCGACCATGGCATCGAGATCGTCCGGATGGTCGAAGAACTTTGGATCGACGCTGGGGGCGGCCAGCGGATCGGCGCTGGCGAGAGCCACCGTGCCGATACTCTTCGGTCGCAGCAAGCAGATATGGCAGGAGTAGCCGTGTCCCAAATGCAGTTTTCGCGCATGGCTGTCGATCATGCCGACAACGAAGTGCAATTGAAATTCAGGCGCCGGCGAGTCAGGGAATCGCCGCAGAAAACCTCCGCCTTCGGCGCCATTGGAGGTCATCATGCCGGTGCGATCCCTGCGGTAGCGACGGATCTCCTTCATCAATCGCAGCGAGCCGCCGAGGGAGATGCCGAGAAGGTCGAGGGATTTGGCACGGTAGTTGAAGACGTAGTCGGGATGGTCCTGCAGGTTTTTTCCCACACCGGGCAGATCGTGGATCACGGGGATGCCGAACTTCCGCAGCTCGGCGCCGGCGCCGATTCCCGAAAGCATCAAAAGCTGGGGTGATTGCAGGGCACCGGCGCCAAGGATCAGTTCTCGCCTTGCCTTGAACGACAGTATCTCGCCACCTTGCAGGACTTCCACGCCACCGGCGCGTTTGCCGTCGAACAGGATGCGGCGTGCCCTGGCCTGCGTGATCACCGTCAGGTTGGGCCGACTGGCCAGGTGCGGGGCCAGATAGGCGCGCGCCGCGTTCCAGCGTTCGCCGTCCTTCTGCGTGACCTGGTAGATGCCGATGCCTTCCTGGTCGGCGCCGTTGAAATCGTCGATCAACGGGAATCCGGCCTGGCGCGCGGCCTCAAGATAGATTTTCTGGAACGGGTTCGTCGTCCGCAGATTCGCGACATTGAGCGGCCCGCCCTGTCCGTGGTATTCGCCGTGCAAATTTTCGTTGTGTTCCGATTTGATGAAATACGGCAACACGTCGCGAAAGGCCCAGCCCTCGTTTCCCAATGCGGCCCAGCGGTCGTAGTCCCAGGGATGGCCCCGGGTGTAGACCATGGCATTGATCGAACTCGAGCCGCCCAGCACCCTGCCGCGCGGCATATAGCCGCGCCTGCCGTTGAGACCCGGCTGTGGAACGGTTTCGAAGGCCCAGTTGTTGATTTGCGTCGGCAGCATCAGCGCGGTACAGAAGGGCACCTTGACCAAGGTCTGATCGTCGCCCTTCCCGGCTTCCAGAATGCACACGCTGACCGCGGGATCCTCCGAAAGCCTCCCGGCCACGGCACAGCCGCCGGAGCCACCGCCTATTACGATGTAATCAAATTCTTTCATGACACTCCCGATCAGCGCATCAGGAACCTGGTCAGGCGCTCGAACAGCGCGCCATAGGGGGGATTGAACAGCGACATGCCGTTGAGCCCCGACTGGTGGAACACGGCCTTCTGCTTGGTGAAAGTACGGAAGCCTTCGATGCCGTGGTAATGGCCCATGCCGCTGGGGCCGACGCCGCCGAAGGGCAGCTCTTCCTGCGCGATGTGGAGGATGGTGTCGTTGATGGTGACGCCGCCGGCCACGGTCTGGTTCAGCACGCGGTCGCGCGCTGCGCCGTCGTGGCCGAAGTAGTACAGCGCGAGCGGACGCGGACGCTGGTTGACGTAGGCGATCGCGGCGTCGAGATCGGCATAGGGCAGCACCGGCAGCAGCGGGCCGAAGATTTCATCCTGCATCACGCGCATGCCGTCATCGACGTTCAGCAGCACCAGCGGCGGCAGCCTGCGCCTCT
>Ga0209514_10010084_pt1 | contig 10230 bp, 10 predicted proteins | sample Subgrocontami58m_FD_187452 | JGI IMG/M metagenome (GOLD analysis project Ga0209514, IMG submission 187452) | Subsurface groundwater microbial communities from S. Glens Falls, New York, USA - GMW37 contaminated, 5.8 m (SPAdes) (version 3) | ecosystem: Environmental > Aquatic > Deep subsurface >... | reverse complement strand
CGCGCGCGAGGCCGAGTTCACGCCGCGGAACGTGCAGACGCCGGAGGAGCGAAGCAAGCAGGTGTTCCGCATGAAGGTGACGTTGTCGAAGGGGCACGATCGGTTGCGCGTGGGGATGGCGGCGGATGTGCACTTGGAAGATGACGCGACGGGCGGAGAGTAGGGTCACACGTATACGCAATCGGTCGGAACGGTCGCGGGAAGGAATTCCCGCGATCGTGCGTGCGAGAAAGGATTGTCGCACGAGCAGATTGTCGCACGAGCAGAGTTGCCCAAGAACGTGAGGGGATCATGTCGGAGGCGGTGATACGGGCGGAGCATCTGACGCGGCGGTTCGGGACGTTCGTCGCGGTGCGCGATGTGAGCTTCGAGATTCCGCGGGCGAGCATCTTCGGGCTGCTGGGACCGAATGGGTCCGGCAAGTCCACGATCATTCGGATGCTGTGCGGCGTGTTGAAGCCGAGCGAGGGGACGGGGTACGTGCTGGGCGTCGACGTGTCCAAGGATCCGGAAGCGGTAAAGCGAAGCATCGGATACATGTCGCAGCGGTTCAGTCTGTATGGCGATCTGAGCAGTATCGAAAACCTCCGATTCTATGGCCGTATTTATGGCTTGAGCGCGGCGAAGCTGCGCGAGCGCGAAGACGCGGTGATGGCGCTCACCGGCATTGGCGAGTTTCGCGATCGATTGGCGGCGAAATTGTCGGGAGGATGGAAGCAGCGGCTGGCGCTGGCGTGCGCCCTCATTCATGAACCGGCCGTGTTGTTCCTCGACGAGCCGACCGCGGGGATCGACCCGGTAGCGCGGCGAGACTTGTGGGATCTGCTGTTTGATTTGGCCGGGCGGGGCGTGACCATGTTCGTGACCACGCACTACATGGACGAGGCCGAGCGGTGCTCGTCCGTGGGATACATCCACACGTCGCGGTTGATCGCGGCGGGCGAGCCCGACGAGCTGAAGCGCCGTCCGGAAGTGACGCCGCATGGCACTCTCCGCTACGAACTGCAATGCACCGGATTGACCCAGGCGATGGCTCGGGCGCGGATCCATCCGATGGTACGGGACGTGACCATGTTCGGCGATCGGTTGCATCTGTTGGTGGATGAACGGTTGACCCCCGGCGGAATCGCCGAGGAATTGACCAAGGGCGAGCGCGACGTTGAGGTGCGAGCGATGGGACCGACGCTGGAAGACGTGTTCGTCATTCTGAGCCGAACCCAACAGCGACGCACCGTTGAGGCGGCATAGAACGCACAAACGTCGAAACATCGGAACGGCCAAACGTCGAAACAGCAAGGCAACGGAACGCGAGAGCTGTGAGCGGAATCGTGTCGCCTCGATGAATCGGAAGACTGCATGAACGGGTTCTGGGCGGTGTTCCTGAAGGAGTTCTCGCACATCCGGCGCGACTGGAGCACGGTCTTCTTTACCTTCGTGGTCCCGGCCCTGCAGATGACCATCTTCGGGTACGCGATCAAGGTGACTATCGACAACATCCCCATGGTGGTGCTGGACCTGGACGGTCGGCAGGAAAGTCGCCGTTTGGTCGAGGCGATGTGCAACACCAAGAGTCTCGCGGTGGCGGAGCGGGCACAAGACTCGGAATCCTTCGAACGCGCCATTCGAGCGGGACGTGCCAAGGTGGGCGTGCTCATCCCCGCGGATTACTCGGAGAAACTACTGCGTCGACAGGCAGCGCAAATCCAGGTGCTCGTCGACGGAAGCGATTCGCAGGTCGCGACGACGGCCATGAACACGATCAACCTGCTGGTCATCCAGATGTCGCAGGGGCGGGCGACGGCCGTGGGCGAGGCGATGCAAGTCGCACCGGCGCGATCGCAAACGGGAGCGAGCGCCCAGGCGATCGACGCGCGCACGCGGGTGCTCTACAACCCGGACCTGGAAAGTTCACACTTCTTCGTGCCCGGATTGATCGCCATCATTCTGCAACTTGTGCTGCTGTTCTTGACGAGCTTCTCGATCGTCCGCGAGCGGGAGTTCGGTACGCTTGAGCAATTGTTCGTCACGCCAGTGGGTCGAGCGGGATTGCTGTTCGGAAAACTCATGCCCTACGCCATAATGGCTTTTGGCGAATTGCTGGTCGTGCTCACGCTAATGGTCGTCGTCTTCGGCGTTTCGATCGTGGGGAGTCTTTCGTTGCTCCTCGCGCTCTGCGCCTTGTTCATCGTGACCGTGTTGGGATTGGGACTGCTGATTTCGACCCTGGCGACGACGCAGGTGGAAGCCATTCAATTCTCGTTCATCATCATGCTGCCGTCGGTGTTGCTCTCCGGGTTCATCTTCCCGCGATCGGAGATGCCGTTCGTCATTCGCCTGGTGACGTACGGATTGCCCGTCACGTATTTCATTGAGATCCTGCGCGGACTGATCCTGCGCGGGGCGGACGCGATCGACCTGCTTCCGAACATCGCGGGTCTGACGATCTGTTGTGTTACGATTCTGACGCTGGCGATGGCGCGGTTCCGAAAACAACTGGATTAGCGCCTGTCCGCATCACACCTCAATCGGCTCAAATCCGACGATCCCGTTTACATTCCGGGCGAAGTACGCTTCCACCGCGTCGACGTTCGTGATCCGCCGCACGCACGACGCCGCGCGGACCAGGTCGGCGCGCTGCAGGAGTTCCAGTCGTCGGTCTTTCAACTCGAGTCGCGTGGTGTAGAACGCACACGCCTCGTGTGCGATGAGGACGACCCGCTTGAGGCCGTGAACCTCGACGAGGAACTTCAATTCGTCGACCACACCCTGGGCCAGCGAATGGGCCTGCGGGTGGTCCGCCAAACACGCCGGTCCGCCGGGGAGCGCGACCCGATCGTATCGCGGCAGCTTGAGCCCGTTCTGCAGGAAATCATCGAACTGTTCGCCGACACGGCCGTCGGAACAATAGATGGCCGCGGCGTGGATTCTCGCGCGCTCGTACGGTACGCTGCTTTCGTAGGCCAACGGTGTCGGTTGTTTTGGTGCCACACGATTTCCGTGAATCGCTACGACGCTTTCGCTTTCGGTTTGTCCATCAACGCGTGCAACTCGGAAAGCTCACGCTCGTGCGTTGAGAGAATCTCGGAGACGAGCTTCACCGCGGCGGGTTCGCTCGTCACACGCTGTGCGGCCAGGCGATAGGACGCGATCAACGCTTCATGGTTCGCGATCAGGCGCGGAAGCACATAGTGCATTTCTTGAAAGTGCAGATCGGCGGTGAGGACGTTGCCCATGCGCGGTTCGGGAACGCCGCCAAGTTCGGCGATGAGCGCCGCGAGCGCGGAACCGTGGCGAGCGTTCGCTTCGGCGATTCGCTGTGCGGCCATATGACCCGCGACCGACAATCGGGAAACGAACACCGTGGACTCGAACAGCCTCGGCGCGAGCGATTGACTCTCTCGCGTCAGGAGCTCGTTCAACACGGATAGAATCGAGGGTGCGTTCATCGCCGATCCTCGTCCGACGCCGCGGAGACCACGGCGGGCGCTACAAGAATCGCCGACGTCGAGGGCGGGTCGACGGCGGACGCATCGGCCGATCGGACCGTCGTCACCGGTTGATACAACGCCTTCGAGAATCGCGACGAGGCGTCCCACAGCGGAGTCGGGAAGAACGTCATCACCAGCAGGATCGCGCCGCAGACCCCGACCAGCGCCGTTCCGCCCAGCGGCGAACGAACCTCCGGTTCCCCGGAATCACGCAGCGTCATGTTGACCACCACGCGGAGGTAGAAATACAGACTGATGAACGTGTTCACGGACGCGATGATCACCAGCGACCATCCCAGCAGTCCGCCCATGCGCCCGAGCGCCAGCAAAATCCACCATTTGCCCCAGAAACCAAGAAGCGGCGGAAGTCCGACTAAGGACATCAGGCAGAAAATCATGGGGACCGCGAGGAACGGCGCACGTCGCATCAATCCCGAAAACGCGTCCAGATCGTCACGCCCCGTATCCCACGAGACGATCGACGCCACGCCGAACGCGCCGAGGTTCATGAACAGATAGATGACGATGTACATGAGCAACGCCGTGAGCCCGCTGTACGCGTCCGCCGTTCGCGGATGCAGGAACACGGCGGTGGCCATCATCATGTATCCGGCGTGGGCGATCGACGAATAGGCGAGGAGGCGTTTGATGCTCCGCTGCTTGTACGCGGCGAAGTTTCCGACCGTGCAAGTAATCGCGGCCATCACGCCGAGCGCCCACGCAAGCGGTTCGATGACGGGCATGGCCAGAGGCACGTCGACCGCGGCGCAGAACGTCAGGACCAGCCGGGCGAGGAGGACCAACCCGGCGGCTTTGCTCGCCACGCTCAGCCACGTAGTAACCTCAATCTTCGCGCCCTCGAACGCATCCGGGCACCAGAAATGGAACGGAACGGCGGAGATCTTGAAGGCGACGCCGGCAAGTAGACAGAGGAGCCCCATGCCCAGAAGCAACCGGTTCGGCCCGGCGCTCATCTGGTCGACGGTGTACCGAGCGACATCGGCGACGCTCAGACTCCCCACCAGTCCGTAGATCAGGCTCACGCCATAGAGCATGATCGCCGCGGACACAGCGCCGAAGATCATGTATTTCAGAGACGCCTCCGCGCCTTTGCGATCGGTCTTGTCGAACCCCACGATCGCATAACTGGGCAGCGAAGCCGCCTCGATGGCCACGACGATCATCAGCAGGTTGGACGTGCTCGCCATCAGCGTCATTCCCACGGCGCTGCCCAAAAGGAGAATGAAAAACTCCGGAGCGTTCTCCTCCTTCTCGGCCGACCCCAACCACCACAAATACGTCACGCCCGCGAGGAAGATGAGCAGCACAATCTGATAGAAGATCGACAAATTGTCCGCGATCAACATCCCCCCGGCCGCCTGCGGAGAGAGACCGCTCACGCCGCCGCCCGACACCGCCCCCGCAACGCGAAGCGCCAAGACGAACGCGACGATCATCCCCATCACAGCGACGCCGGCGATGGTCCGCGCTCCGCGCCCGAACACGAGCGGGCAAGCGACGATCGCCAGCATGGTCGCAACCAGCGCGATCATGGGGGAGAACAGGAACAGGTGTTGTCCCACGGGGACGTTGGACCAGGGGGTAATGTCAGCTAAAAAACTCACAGTGCGCTCACGCTCGGATCACAATTACGAGTTACAAGTGACGAGCGACGGACTGCGACTCGCGTGCGGGTTGCGCAGCGTAACTCGCAATTCGTAATTCGTAACCTCCCTCTCATCCTATCACCGCCACGGCCTTGGTGATGTGCGACAGCACCAAGTCCAACGTCCCGTTCGTATAGTTGAACACCGTCTGCATCGGGAGGACGCCGAGGGCGATACTCAGGATCGCCATCGGCACCAGAATGAACGTCTCCCGCGGCGAGGCGTCCGGATAGTCGTGGTATTCTTCGCGCTCCTTGCCCAGGTACACGCGACGAATCAACCAAAGGATGTATGCGGCCGTGAGAATCACGCCGCTGGCGGCGATGATCGCCATGGGATACGCCCACGCGAATTTCTTCCCCGCGTCGAACGTGCCCAGCAGCACCCACACCTCGCCGATGAACCCGCACAACCCGGGCAGACCGAGCGACGCAAAGAACCCGATGGTCGCCAGGGTTCCATATTTCGGCATGGTCAGCCACAATCCGCCGAAGCGGTTAATCTCTCGATGGTGAGCGCGGTCGTAAATGACGCCGACCAGGAAGAAGCACATCGGCGAGCTGATCCCGTGAGCGATCATCTGGAACATCGCCCCCTGAAACCCCGCGGGCGTCATCACCGCGATTCCCAGCATCACATATCCCATGTGCGACACGGAACTATACGCCACCAGCTTCTTAAAGTCCGTCTGCGCCAGCGCGCACAGGGCGCCATAGATAATGCTGATCACCCCGATCGCCGCGACGGGATACGCAAACGCCACCGCGGCCGTGGGAAAAATCGGATAGCACAACCGGAGGAATCCATACCCTCCCATTTTCAACAAGACGCCCGCGAGGATCATACTGATCGGCGTAGGCGCCTCCACGTGAGCATCAGGCAACCAGGTATGCACCGGCACCGCGGGCAACTTGATGGCGAACCCGATCATCAGGAATAGGAACATCACGGACGCGAACTTGAATCCCATGAAGCTCGTCGACGCAGCCGCAAAGTGCTTCTGAATCACGGGGTTCGTGGTCAGCTCGATCAAGTCGAACGTGCCGTGTCGGACGACGAAGTTCTCTGTGGCTCGGTACGCGCTCGGAACGCTCCCGCCCGCTTTCGTCACCGCGTCGTGACTGTAGAAGTACATCGCCACCAGGGCGACCAGCATCAGCACCGATCCGCCCAGGGTGAACAGGAAGAACTTAATGGCCGCATATTCCCGCCGCGGACCGCCCCATACGCCGATGAGGAAGTACATAGGCAGGAGCATGACTTCCCAGAAGATGTAAAAGAGGAAGAAGTCGAGCGAGACGAACACGCCGAGCATTCCGGTTTCGAGCAACAGAAACAGGATGAAGTACGCTCGCTCGCCCTTGTTCACTTTCCAATGATCGAAACTCAGACTCGCCAAACAGGCGAGGAAAGCGGTGAAGGTGGTCAGGATAAGCAGCGGGAACCCCAGTCCGTCGACCCCGAGAAAATATTCAATGGCAAATCGGTCCCCCGTGATCCAGGGAAGCCGCGTTACATGGTGCAGCTTGCCATAGGTCGATCCGAAGACGCCCGCAGGGTCGGTCCCGCCGGCGACAAAGAACGTCCCAAACAGCGTCAACGAGAGTAGGAACGTGACCAGCGTGGTGAAGACCGCGATCCACCGCGCTTGCCGCTTCGGCGCGAGCAGGCAAACGAGCGCCCCCGCCGTCGGAAGAAACACAAGCAATGTGAGTATGTTCATAACGCCCTACCGACGCCCAGACGCGAATTACGAATTACAAATGACGAATTACGGATGACGGGCATTTGTCCGGATTGCCCCGCGGAACCGGTAATTCGTAACTCGTAATTCGTACCCTGCCTTCCGCCATTCATCCCGCTTTCGCTCCGGACGCATAATACAACAACACCACGAACACCGCCGTCGCAGCCGCCGCCGCGAACAGCACATAGTTCCGAATTCGCCCCGTCTGCGGGCCTCGGACCACATCCGAAAAATCCATCGAAGTCTTCGCTACGCCGTTCACCACGCCATCCACGCCGTGGTTGTCAATAATCAACCCCGAAAACGCGGCGAAGCGTTCCGTCGCGGCCGCAAGAAGGTCGAAAATGAAGTCGACAACGTTGGAATCAATGAACCGTGCGATCTTGGAAATCAGCAGACATCCCTTGATCCACACGAAGTCGTAAACCTCGTCGAAGTAGTACTTATGAACGAGGATCGTGTGCATCGCTCCGACCAGCGGCAGTCTCCGGATTCGCTCCGCGATCGCCAGGCCCCGACCGTACACGACGATGGCGATGATGAACCCGATCAGGAACGCCCCGCCCACGCCGGTCTGCAACCAGTGATGCGCCGCGCCGATCGCCGTCGTATGCACCTCGCCGTCCGTCGCCAGCACCATCGGCGCCGCGGTGGCCGCGTGCGAGGCATCGGCGATCAGCGGACGGAACAGGTAATAGCTCGACACGAACGTACCCACCGCCAGCACGACCAGCGGAATGAACATCAGCGGACTTTCATGCGCGTGATGATGCACATGCTCATCCCGCGGCTTGCCCATGAACGTCAACCACCACGCTCGCATCATATAGAACGGCGTGACGTAGGCCGTGAAGATGGCCAGGTAGAACATCCACTTGGGGAGCGCCGGCGTCTTCGCGAAGATTGCAGCCACGCCGCCCGACCGGGTTGACTTGGCGTGCTGTGTCGAATCGGAGACGAGCCTCAACTGCACGGGTTGTCGACCCGTCGTGTCAGAAAGACCCCCCTCAGTCCCCCCTTGTAAAGGGGCGTAGGCAGAAGCATGTTCATCGTGCGATTCATGTTTGTGGAAATCGTCCCATTGAAACGCTCGTGCATACGCCACCGCCAGAATCTCATCCTTGCTGAAGAACCCGCCGAGGCCGATCTTCGTCCCGGGAATGCCCGTCCCCGCGATCGCCAGAACGCCGATCAGGAAGGTCAATCCCGTGAACGGCATCTTTCTCATCAACCCGCCCATCTTCCGCATGTCCTGCTCGTGATGGCAGCCCTCGATCACCTGACCCGATCCGAGGAACAGCATGGCCTTGAAGAACGCGTGCGTGATGAGATGAAAAAGGGCAGCAACCCAAGCGCCACAGCCCATGCCGAAGATCATATATCCCAGTTGTGACAGCGTGGAATACGCAAGACACTTCTTAATGTCCGTCTGCACAATCGCGACCAGCGCCATGAGGAAAAGCGTCAGGCAACCGATCGTAGCCACGAACATCAGCGCCTCGGGCGTCATCAGTCGGAACACTCGCGCGACGAGATACACACCCGCGGCCACCATCGTCGCCGCGTGAATGAGAGCGCTCACCGGAGTCGGACCGGCCATGGCGTCCGGCAACCACACGTGCAGCGGGAACTGGGCACTCTTCCCCATCGCTCCGCAGAACAGCCCGACGCCCATGATCGTCGCCAACGACCAGCCGAACATGGTGAAATGGCTGGCGAAGATCCCCGTTCCGCCCGACGCCTGCGCCGCGAACGTCGTCGCGGCCTGGTCGAGATCGAGCGTTCCCAGTTGGAAATACACCAGCATGAGCCCGATGAGGAAGCCGAAATCGCCGATGCGGTTGGTGATGAACGCCTTCATCTGGGCATATTGAGGAATGCGTTCATGGAAGTAGAAACCGATGAGGAGGTAACTGCACAGCCCGACCAATTCCCAGAAGATGAAGAGGAACAACAGGCTGCTGCTGATCACCAACCCCAACATGCTGAAACCAAACAGCGACAAATAGGCGAAGAACCGCCAATACTTACGGCGGTGATCGACCTCGTCGCTGTGACCGGCCATGTAGCCGACCGAGAAGACGAAAATCCAAAAGGCGATGAACGTGACCATGAAGAACATAGCCACGGTGAGCGAGTCGAGCTTCACCCCGACGACGACGGGCACGCTGCCCAGATTGGCCCAGTGATATCGGAAGGCATGTTCGGCGAGCGTGGCCCGAGCGGCGGCGTCCATTCCCAACCACTGCATGAGCACCCACGTCGCCAGCGCCAGCGGAACGCCCATTCCCAACACGACCGCCGTCCAGCCGGCGAGCGGTTTCCCCAGCTTCGGCCCAAAGAAAACCAGCAGCCAAAAGCTGACGAACGGCGAAAGCACGCCGAGGGCAAGGGCGATTTCTAGTGAGTGCTCAGCCATTCCTTCGCAGAATCCGTTTCACTCTTGGTCCGCTTCGCTTTTCGCCGAATCCGCTGTTCCTGTCGCCGATTCCGCTCTGGTCCTCGTAGGGTCCGCTGCGTGTCTCGTAGGGTCCGCTGTGCGGACCTCTCTTCTCTTCCTTCCCCCCTTACCAAGGGGGGACCGAGGGGGGTCTTCCGCGGCCGCCGATGTCGCGTCATCCGCCGTGCCGACCGTTCTTGTTCGCGCTACGACCCCAGTTGAATGGGCAAATACGGCCCCAGGTTCAGCACGGTGAACACGACAAAATCGAACGCCGCGTACATCACGTGCTGGATCAACTGGAACGGCAACGACACCAACCCGATCACGAGATCAAAGAATCCAGCGTTCATATCCATCCCCTCCGCTTCGTAGACTGGGCACCGCCCGCCATTCCTGAACTACCCGCGCAAACTCGCCGCCTTGTCCACGTCCACCGTGGAGAGGTTCTTGTAAAGGTTGATGCAAATCCCCACCGCGATCGCCGCTTCCGCCGCGGCCAGTACAATCACAAAAAGCGCCGTCAATTGTCCGTCCAACCGCCCCGGACCGAGAAACCGGTCGAACGCGGCCAAATTGATATTCGCGCTGTTCAACACCAACTCCACGCCAATGAGAATTCCCACCGCGTTCCGCTTGGTCATCATGGTGAACAAGCCCGTGCAGAAGAGCACGGCCCCGATCACCAAATAATGCGTCAACCCAATCGCCATTCCGTCTTCGTCCCTCTCTCCGTCACTAGTCCTGCCGTGCCAAGTGCGCCGCCCCGACCATTACGACCATCAGCAACACACCCGCGACCTCAAACGGCACCAAATACGTCGTCATCAATCGCCGACCGATGTCCGCGACCGACGCCCCCGGCACCACCTGGGCAACGCCGTTCCA
>Ga0209514_10010083_pt1 | contig 10231 bp, 9 predicted proteins | sample Subgrocontami58m_FD_187452 | JGI IMG/M metagenome (GOLD analysis project Ga0209514, IMG submission 187452) | Subsurface groundwater microbial communities from S. Glens Falls, New York, USA - GMW37 contaminated, 5.8 m (SPAdes) (version 3) | ecosystem: Environmental > Aquatic > Deep subsurface >... | reverse complement strand
GCCCGCGCCCTGTTGGAGGACGCGCTGGACCATGTGCTGAGGAGCGAGGGCGTGGAGCTTGCGGAGCAAGCGCCGGAGGAGCGGCTTAGGGTGGTTTCTGGGCGGGAATAGGTTCCGGGATTCATGGAATGGGAAAGGCCGCGTAAGCGGCCTTTTTCGTGTCCGGGGGAAATGGGTCGTAGGATGCGCCGACCTACGGGCCACGGGCTGTAACCGGCATCATTTTCTCGATTGGAGTTCTTGATACCTTGGGCATAGGTCGTGATTAAAAGTTTGCCCATGGCCAGAAGCATAAGCGGTTCCTATTCCACAAACCTCTTGGCTTTTACAGCCAAACTTAATAACAATGCCATTAATATCACCAATTCTAGTTAAATTGATGGTTGTAATGTCACCTAATTTATTGCACTTGTATTTTTCAGATGTCTGATAACTCATTGAAATTTCTCTTGGTTTATGATGATCAATAAACTACCTTAAGTTCTTTTTTATTTCAACAAAAATACAATAAAAAAAATGACATACTGACTATATAAGTACAACGTCAGTACGATGTCATGATAATCAAGAAACAGGTAGACTAACCCGCTACCATTTCCGGCGGAACCCCGTGTAATGCCTAATCCGGGACAATCCGCCCTCCGAACTTCCCCGGATTCAACCGCGTTCCCGCCGGTCCTCCCCCTCTTCAAACTGGAGCCGCGTGACGATCGCGAACGGTACTCCGTTGGCGTCGGCGCGTGGCTTGGAATGCGGGGGTTGGGTGCGCTCTTAGGCTGGTTCGTGCGCACCCCGGCACCGCCCATAGAGAAGTAAGAAGGGAAACCCGCCGGAACCCCCATGAAATAAGGACTTCCAGGCTCAACTCCCGTACCTTGAAGGCTCAGCGTAAGTTCCGAAAAGGCTCGATATAGCGCGGATTACTGAGCCTTCTGGGGTTAAGGCTGCATGTGAACACGGCATCTGCCCAGTTATCGCCCCGCCTCTTGTTTATCCGGCCAGCAGGCCATCGTTCCCGTCCCCCTGCTGATTAGAAGATGTAAGAAGAGAAGTAGGCTAGACCCCGCGGAAACGCTGGGAGTCCGATCTCCATTTCTGGAACTTGAAGTCTCAGGTTTGGCGGCTTAAAATCTCATTTTTTATTGATTTTTGAGACTTTAAGGCTCATCATATCCGCCATTCAAATCTCAAACTTAGGCAGGATATGGAGAATACAACTCTCAAATCCAGGCGTGGATTTCTGAAATACACGGAAAATCCCAGCTTGAACCGGGCGGTGGACAACACGAAGTCAGGAACCCGCAAGATCACCAACAAAACCGGCGATAGATGCATGATCGTGTCCGAGCATGGCGAGATACTCGCGCCTGCCGGATTCCATGAAATCGTCGAGGTGGACCGTACCAAATTCGTAAAGCTATACGTGAACGGCGTTAAAGCCTTCCAGGGATTGAGTTCGGCGGGAGGTAAGGTCTTTGAATTGGTTTATATGGTCGTACAGGAGAATCCCGGCGCGGATAGGTTCTATCTGCATTTCATGGAGGCGGAGAAATACAGCTTGAAGATTTCGCGGGCTGTATTCCACCGGGGCTTGAGCGAATTGATAGAGAAAGAATTCGTATTCGAGAGCGTCATGCCGAATATCTACTTCCTCAATGTCGATTACCTGTTCAACGGCAACCGCCTAGCCTTCATCAAGGAATTCCGGCTCAAAGAGAAGCAGAAGGCGGTTAAACGGATCGCGCAAAGCGAGGAGGCGTAGTTTGGACGAAGAAGAGCAGATACCCCACCGCAAGCGCCAAAAGGCCAATGCGGCCAAAATTTACGCCACACCCGCGACCCCCGACGATTTGGCCTTCATCGCCCGCGAATTGATCCTCTGCACGCTGCCCCACAGCGACCCCGGCGACGCGCTGTCGTGGAGCCGCACCAACGGCAACCTCACCCTGGGCATTCAACCCGGCGTGAACCACAAGACGGGCAAAAGCTATGGGTTTCCCTACGGCATCATCCCGCGCCTGATCATGGTGTGGATCGTCACCGAGATCGTCCGCAAGAAAACCCGCCGCTTGGAACTTGGCGCGAGCCTGAGCGATTTCATGCTCGCCCTGGGATTGAACCCCGCCAACGGCACCGGCGAGCGCAGCGACGCCCGCCGCCTGCGCGACCAGATGGAACGGCTGTTCAACGCCATCATCAGCTTCCAGCGCACGGCGGAAGGGCCGAACCGGGGCGGCTCCGCTTGGCTGAACATGCAGGTCGCGCCGGAAGGCGAGTTCTGGTGGAGCGAACGGCAGCCGGACCAGGCCGTCCTGTGGGGAAGCTGGATCGAGGTCGGCGAGAAGTTCTATCAGGCGGTCCTCGCCTATCCTTCCCCGCTGGACATCCGCGTCCTGCGGCACATCAAGGACAGCTCCCTCGGGATCGACCTCTACACCATCCTCAACCGCGAAGCCTTCCGCGCCATGACCAGCGGCAAGCCCAAGTTCCTGGCTTGGGAATGGTTGCAGGAACGAACCGGCAACGAGTACACCGAGGTGCGGGATTTCCGTAAAAAGGCACTTGAGCAGATCAAAGCCCTCCTGGCCGTTCATTCCGGGCTGATCCTCACCGTCCAACGGGGCGGCAGGGGCCGACGATCCGGCATCTGGATCAGCAATCTTTCCACGCCGTCGGTGCCGCCCAGGGAAAAGCCGCCGGTCTGGGACGCCGAGGCGCGGCGGGCCAATCCATCCACGCTGTCCCTCGTTCCGAAAACCGCGCCGCCGCCCACCCATCAGTTGAAACCGGCCACCCTGGAAACATTCCACATGCTCTACCCCATCCTCGATCCCAAAGACTGCCAAGCGGCCTTCGACGCCTGGCAAGCCGGGCTACCCCCGGCGAACAAGGCGCGGCGCTATGACGGCGCCTTCCTGGGTTTCGCCGCCAAATGGGTTAAAGGCAAACGATAACCGCCCTGGAGGATCGGCAACGAAAAGCCGGACGGCGCCAAGCCGCCCGGCTTTTCCATGTGCGCAAACCTATGCGGAAACCGGGTTATTCCCGATGAATTGGTCCACCCTAATAAATCCTAGGCGCGGCGGGCCTTCCAGCGAGCTAGATCGCCTTATCCCTGATGAATTGGTCCACCCAAAAATAGATGAATTGGTCCACCCAAACGGCCCCTTACTATAGATATCTAGTGGATTGTCTTTAAAAAATCTCTGTAGTTGGCCCGCCGCGCCTGTGGACAAACCGACCGGCGCGGCGGATTAGCGGACCGGGCCAGCCACAAGAGCGACCCCTCCGGCGGCGAGGATGGACGCCGCGAATTCCGCATGGTGGACGACGGGACCATGCGGTCCCGGCTACCCGCGCCGAGGCGAAGGAAGCCCCGGACCAAGAACCCGCCTGAACCCGCCGCCTAGCGCCCATCCCCGGACAACTCCGAAATCGCGTCGATCAGCTCGTAAAGCTGCTCCTCCTCCTTCTCCGAGGACAGGCCGATGGCCACCTCCGAGATATAGAAGACCATCCCCACCAGCATCGACAGCACCGACAGCACGAAGACCAGCACCGCGATGATCAGGGCTTGCGGCGCGTACAGGGTCAGGCCCAGCAGCAGGCAGGTGATCATGGTGCCGATGCCGCCCAGCAGCAGGTAGAAGAAGGCGTTCTTGATCTTGCCGGCGCGGTGTTGGATGGATTCGATCTGGGCCTGCAGGATCAACGCCTCCTGCTTCTTGCCGGCCAGGGTCGCGAGGTGCTTTTCCTTGTGGAACAGCCGCAGGCGGGTCACGATGCCCATCAGCCGGGCGTTGATCGAGAGGATCAGGAGCCCGGTGGCGGAAATGAAGATCGCCGGGGCGACGAAGGCTTGGAAGAGTTCCAGTTGGGTCATGGCGGGCGTCCGTTCGGCGGTGGGTAGGCAGACAAGGCAAGCTTAGGGCGAACCGGCGCGGCCTCGATGGACCGTTTCCCGCCGCGCCGGGACGCCGGGCATGAAAAAAGCCGCTCGCGCGGCTTTTTCGCATCGTGTCCAAGGGGATCGGGGCGCGAAGCCTCAAGCGGCGGCGAGGCCCATCACGGCGAAGGCCGCGATCCAGCCCAGCGCCATCGTGAAACCCCACACCAAACCCTCGCCCACGGTCTTCAAGAATGCGAACATGATCACCTCCGGTGGATTCGCGGCCAACAACAACGCCCGGCCTCCCGGAATCATAGGAGCGGCGGAAACGCGGGTCAACGCGGGCCGGCCGCGGCCCGCTTGGCCCGGTCCCGCTTGACGATATCGAGGACGGTATCCTTGCTCAGGTTGAGCTGCCGGGCGATGCGCCGGTAGGAATAACCATTGGCGACCAACCCCAGCACCTTGGGGGCCAGGACCTCGGAAGTCGGGCGGGGTTCGGAGAACACCTGCTTATAGACGTTGTCCGACGGGCGGCGGTCCGAATCGACCAGCTTGCCACTGAAGACAAAGGCCGAGAAGTCGGGACAGGCCAGGCCCGAGGCGCAGGTCTTCCGGCTCGGGCAGGTATCGCAAGGCGCTTTGCCCGATTGCGCGGACAGGCCAGGAATCTGCTCACGACCGGAATCCGGACTGAACGCCTCGCTATCGACGTAAACTTCGGCGACTTGGAACATGCGTCATACCTTGCTCGTGTGCTGGATATCGTTAAGCCATCCTTGGCGGTTCGCCGGAAGCCGGTCGCGGGGTGGTGGTGGCGCGGGGGGGTATCCGGGGGGAAGGGCCGGAACGGGGGATTCCCGTAAAGCGGCCATCTTCGGATAGGAGTCTATCCATGTCGATCGGCCCTTTCAGTGAACTAGATATCTGGACTATTGTGATTTTTTACCCACCGGATCACTGGGGCGCGGGCGGTGGAACGCGCGGAAACTAGCATTCCACCGGCTGGCCCGCCACCGCCCCGCCGGGAAAAGCGACGGAAGCGGGCCTATTCCCGGCGAGGCGGGCCGAAACGGCGCGGCCATCCTGTAAGGCGGCATTATCCCTAAACCACGTCCTCGGCCCGTCCAGAGGCCGCCGAGCGGATCGCGGCGGCGGCCAGGCGGCAATTGGCCTTGGCGTCCTCCAAGGACAGGGCCGGGGGCTTGCCCTCCAGGGCGCAGGCGGCGAAATGCTCGACCTCCAGCCGGAAATGGTCGGCGGGCGGCAGCCGCTCCACGCATTCCCAACCGTCCTCGGTCCACCAGGACAGCACCGGCACATCGCCCGGTAGCTGCCACACCGTGTGGCACTTGGCCCCGCCCTTGCTGCCGATGATCTCGTATTCCGAGCGCCGGGCGCGCTCGAAGCTGAAATCGAAATGCCCATGCCTCCCGCCGCCGAAATCCACCACCCCGCTCATGCTGGTGTCCGCGCCATGCCCGTTGTAGTGGGCCAGGGCGGCGACGGCCAGCGGCGGGGCGTCGATGAACATCCGCAGCGAATGGATGGCGTAGCAGCCGATATCCCACATCGCGCCGCCGCCCTGGTCGGGGCCGCGGTCGACGCGGTACAGGCGGGCCTGGCGCATGGTGAACGAGTAGGTGGCGCGGACGCTGCGTATCTCGCCCAGGGTGCCGTCCTCGATCAAGCGGAGGATGCGGGCGTGCTGTGGATGGAAGCGGTACATGAAGCCCTCCATCACGGTGACGCCGCGTTCTTGGGCGGCGGCCTCGATGGCCTCGATATCGGCGACGCGCAGGGCCATGGGCTTCTCGCACAGGAGGTGCTTGCCGGCGGCGATGGCCTTCAAGGCCCATTCGGCGTGTTCCTGGTTGGCGAGCGGGAGGTAGACGGCTTCCACGTCCTCGTCGTCCAACAGGGCTTCGAGGCTGTCGTGGGTTTTCACGCCCTCCAGGCCGGGCGCGTAGCGGGCGAGGGTCGCGGCGGCGGCGCCGGGGCGGCGGCTGGCGATGGCGACCAACCCGGAGTTGGCGGCCCCGGCGATGGCGGGTAATAGCCGTTCGTTGACCCTGGCGGCGCCGAGGATGCCCCAGCGGAGTTTTCTGGCATGGTCGGTCATGGGATTCCCTCCTGGGGGTTGGTGTTGCGGAGCGACAGCCTACCGTGGGGGGATGGGGGGTGCCAGTGGGTTTATTGCGCGGGCTTGAAGAGCGCCTTCATCTCCTGGATGGCCTTTTCGGCGGTGGCCTGGTCCTGGGCGGCTTTTTCCCTGACGGCCACCTCGTCCACCATCGTGGATATCCGCGCCGCGTCCTCGGCGGGTTTGGCCTTGGCCTTGCCGCCCTTGAGCGGCGGCAGGTCGCGCTTGTCGGTGATCTTCATGCGCACCGATTGGACCTTGCGGGATTGGCGCTTGTATTCGGGGGTGACTTCGATGTCGGAGGTTTCGTTGACCTCGCGGATGGCGGGTTTGATGACTTTCTGGCTGAGCTGTTTGAAATCGTCGTAATGCTCTTGCCCATCGCAGCCCAGCAATTCCCTGAATACCTCAAGGCCTATCCACCCCGTCGATCCGGTGCCCCGGAACCGCACGCAGTTCTCGTACAGGGCCAGCGCGTACTTGCTGCCGAATTGCCGTTGGATATCCAGGTTGATGGTGGCGTAAACCTCGGGGTTATAAAGCTTTTCCCGGAGGAAGGTGTCGTAGGAATACCGGCATATCCCTTCTTTTTCCAGGATGAACACGCTGCCCAGCAGCGGCATGCTGCCCCAGGTTTCCCGTCCTTTCTCGTCCAGGAGGCTCCATTGGATCATGGTTTTCTGTAGCCCCTGCAACGCGGCCATGAGCCGCACTTTATCGTGCGCGTCGAAGCCGATCAGGTCGCACAGCAGGCTCAATTCGATTTCATAGCGATCCTGCACCGGCAGGAGCGGATAAGCGTGGTGGAGCAGCGCGTTGGCGAGCTTGCGCTGGAGCAATGAAAGCTCGCCATTGATATGCACGGCGTTGACATGCTTTTTGACGAGCAAATTTTTCTTTTTAGCCATGACTATAAATCCACAAAAGGAACTAAAAAATATCACATTATGCTGGTTCCTATAAATCCGATTTTTGGTGCTTTTCCGCCGATTTTTGGTTCCTTTCGCCCGATTTTTGGTTCCTTTTCCCCGGTTTTGGAGACCTTTCCCCCCTGGAGCCCGCGGATACCGCGGGCTCCAGCTTTGCAAACGTATTTAAACGTCTTTGAACTCTCTCTAAACAATTCACGGAAATCGGCCGAAAACGGCCTCCACGCGCCCAGCCCCGCCCGCGTCGCCCTGGGAAACCTATGCTTACTACCGACAGCGGCCATTCCCGGCATCGCGATAGGCATCGGGCACAGATGAACAAAGACAAACGGCGGATAGGCCGGTTCGAGATCGTGCGGCTACTCGGCCAAGGCTCCCAAAGCGCGGTCTACCTCGCCTTCGATCCGCACCTCGAACGCGAGGTCGCCATCAAGACCCTGCACTTCGGCAAGTCCGACCCCGCGCAGAACCAAATCCTGCTGGCCGAGGCCCGCACGGTCGGCAAGCTGCGCCACGCCCATATCGTGCCCATCTACGAAGCGGGCGAGGAAGGCGGCGACCCCTATCTGGTCTTCGAGTACGTCGCGGGGCGCACACTGTCCGAGCTGATAGCCCAGGAAGGCCCGCTACCGCCCCACAAGGCGCTGAAAATCATCCTGCCGGTATTGGACGCCATCGGCCACGCCCATCGCTCCGGCGTCATCCACCGCGATCTGAAGCCCACCAACATCCTCATCGACGCCGAAGGCACGGCCAGGGTGATGGACTTCGGGATTTCCTCCAGGCTCAGCGACGCCGGCGAGGCCCACGAGACCCTGCGCGGCACCCCCATCTACATGGCCCCGGAATACGTCACCCGGCAAATCGTCGGCCCCAAGCTGGATATCTACGCGGCGGGCTTGGTGTTGTACGAGATGCTGTTCGGCCGCCGCGCCGTGCAGGCCGACGATGTGATGGAGGCGCTCAAGGAGGTGGCGACCCGCGCCGTGGAATTGCCCGCCGCCCCGGTGTTGCCGGAATTGCTGCGCAACGCCCTGGTGAAGTCGGTGGCCCGCGACCCGGAATTGCGCTTCCCCACCGCCGAGGCGATGCGGGAAGCCCTCGACGCCTACCTCAAGCCGGTGTTGGAACAGCCGGAAGCCGGTGGCGGCGACAAGTCCACCCACGCCACCCTGGAATTCCTGCTAAGGCACATGCGCCACAAGAGCGATTTCCCGGCGCTGTCGGACGCGGTGGGAGCCATCAACCGGCTGGCGACCTCCGAGAAGGAAAACCTCAGCTCGCTGTCGAACGCCATCCTCAAGGACTTCGCGCTCACCAACAAAATCCTCCGGGTGGTGAATTCCCCGAACTACCGGGGGGCGACCGGCGGCGGGCATATCAGCACGGTGTCGCGGGCCATCGTGGTGCTGGGCTTCTACACCATCCGCGGCATCGCGGTGTCGCTGCTGCTGTTCGAGCATTTGCAGAACAAGGCCCACGCGGCCTCGCTCAAGGAAGAATTCGTGCGCGCCAACCTGTGCGCCCTGCTGGCGCGGGACATGGCCGGGCATTGCATGCCCCGCGACGCCGAGGAGGCGTTCATCTGCGCCCTGTTCCACAACCTGGGCCGCTTGTTGACCCAGTTCTATTTCCCCGACGAGGCGCTGGCCATCCAGCACCTGATGGCGGCGGAATCCTGCGATGAGGAAACCGCCTCGGCGCGGGTGTTGGGCATCGGTTTCCAGGATTTGGGGATAGGCATCGCCCGCCATTGGGGTTTCCCGGAATCGTTGATCCACAGCATGAGGCGCTTGCCCGTGGGGAGGCTGGCCCATCCCAATACCCACGAGGACCGGCTGCGGATGATGGCCGGCCTCGCCAGCGAATCCGGCGATTACCTCGAGCATTGCCCGCCCGAGCGCCGCCCCCGCGAGCTGGCCAAGTTGATCGCCCGTTTCAACGAGCCCCTGGGCATCACCGAGCGCCAGTTCCACGCCACGCTGGGGCGGGTGCGCAAGGATATCCAGGAGTTTTCCAGCATCGTCCATGTCGACCTGAAGCAGACCAAGGTGGGGCGGCAATTGCTGTCCATCGTCGACGGCGACGCTTCCGCCCAGCGCCCGCCCAGGGGCGCGGCCCCGGCGGTGGAGGCCACGCTGCTGGAAACCGGACCGGACAGCGTGGCCGGGGCTTTCGACGTGGCCCCGCCCTCGGCCCAGACGATGCAGGCCGCCGATATCCAGGCGGTGTTGGCGGCGGGCATCCAGGACATCAGCAATTCGCTGGTGGATGGCTTCCTGTTGGACGACGTGCTGCGCATCGTGCTGGAAACCATGTACCGGGCGATGGGCTTCGGGCGGGCGTTGTTATGCCTTAGGGATGGGCGGACCCACACCATGAACGCCCGCTTGGGCTTCGGGGGCGATTCGGACGAGGTGATGAAACTGTTCCGGTTCCGCATGGGCACGCCGGGGGATGTGTTCAACCTGGCCTTGGCGAAGGGGGCCGACCTTTTGATCAGCGACGCCAACGAACCCAAGATCGCCGCCAGCATTCCCGAGTGGTACCGCCGGGCGGTGGGCGCGCCGACCTTCATGCTGTTCCCCCTGTTGATGAAGGGGGTGCCGGTGGCCTTGATCTATGTGGACAAGGCCAGGGCGGGCGGCATCGCGCCTTCGGAGAAGGAATTGTCCTTGTTGCGCACGCTGCGCAATCAGGCGGTGTTGGCGATTATGCAATCGCGGTGAGTGGCCGCGCTAATTGATGGGCTCGCAGGCGCCTGGGTCATACCCCTTGGCGAGTAGCCGCCGGGCTATTTCGTCGAAGTCGTCGGAGGTGAATCCATCGCTACCGCGCGCCGCGCACATTTCGAGGATCACTTCGGCAAGGACCAGGTGCTTTTGCTCGAGATCGTCGCTGGACAAAGTGATTTCGCGCCCGTCCGGCGTTCGTAGGGTTCGGCTGACCGTTGGCATATCGCTGCTCCGTGGTGGGTGGCGCTTTCCCGGTGGCCCGTTGTTTCGCGAACCCCGGAAAGGCCGGGTCACCGCGCTGGACCGGTTCGCCGCGCCACTATTTAACAAACCGGGATTTAAAAAGATTTAAAAGGATTTAAGGCGGCGGCGGCGAAAAAAAATTCTTTCAAAATCAATTACTTTTTGACGATTTAAGCCGCAGCGCGGTGGACGAAAAGCCGCAGCGCGGTGGACGAAAAGCCGCAGCGCGGTGGACGAAAAGCCGCAGCGCGGTGGACGAAAAGCCGCAGCGCGGTGGACGAAAAGCCGCAGC
>Ga0209514_10010082_pt1 | contig 10232 bp, 12 predicted proteins | sample Subgrocontami58m_FD_187452 | JGI IMG/M metagenome (GOLD analysis project Ga0209514, IMG submission 187452) | Subsurface groundwater microbial communities from S. Glens Falls, New York, USA - GMW37 contaminated, 5.8 m (SPAdes) (version 3) | ecosystem: Environmental > Aquatic > Deep subsurface >... | reverse complement strand
CTATACGGTAATGATTTGGGCTGATATAAATGGCGAGTCCAAAGATGTGACTAACTACTCGATATTCGTCAAGTGAAACCAAATTTCATTGTTGCGCGACCAAGATTTTACTTTATTGTTCACCAAAAATAGTCAAATGTTAGGCGTTTATTAAAAAAGCTTCTACCGAAACACCTTAAAATCCCTCTCAATCTCCCTTTACGAAAGGGAGAGGACAAGGTGCCCCCCTTTTCCAAAGGGGGGCAAAAGGGGGATTTATAAGTACGTATACTTGATTTTAGCGGAAGCTATAAAATAGGCTGTTATTGCTACCTCATCTCATGCCAGCGGTATAGCTGCCGAAATCCGCGGCTCTTTTCCCACAACTCTCGTGGTGTGACCCTTACCTGTCAAATCTTCTGCCAGGAGCACATCGCCAGGGCCGAAACGCCGTGTGGTCCCGTCTCCGGTAACGATCTCCATCTGTCCGGAGAGAGTGATGACGTACTGCCGGCGGGGTGCATGATGCCAGTCCATAAAATGGCCTGGTTCAAAACGGTTAAATATTATACCTTTGGTCGCTTGCATCGGGGGCTGGGCCTGACCCGATGGTGTGAAGGGTGGGGTAAAATCTTCAAAATGGGACTGACCGTCTTTACCGGTGTAAATCCTGACGAACATTTTTTATTTCTCCTTCTCTCTAATTATCTCCCGCGCTGGGGCGAGAGAACTTATGCGAACATATTACCTTTTCATGGTTATTTCTTCCACAGCGGTACGAGGAACTTGTCCGAGAATTTGATGGCTGCGTCCTCGGCGTCCTCGGTGGTGGTGGGGATGAGTTTTTTAACTTTCATCCTTACCGACGGAGGCGAGCCATCGGGCACACCTTTGCGTATTGGCGGGGTAGCCTTGGCCTGGGAAACTGTATTTTGCCCTTCCTCGGACATCAGCCAGTTCATGAATAGCTTCCCGGCATTGGGGTGAGGGCTTTTAGCCAGGACTACCGCCCCAACCGTGCCCACTATAATGCCCTCGTCCATATCCAGTGGCTTGACCGGTACCCCTTCCCGGGCGAAGTCGGCAATTACCAGACTGGTGCCAACCGGCGTCAGCGGGACTTCTTTTCGGGAAAGGGCCTCGCCGACCTGCCTATCGCCGGTTACAAACCGCATGTCCTGCCGGCCCAGCGCCCGCATGTATTCCACATCGAGGATCTTCTGGTTGAGCAAGGGTATGAAGTTGAGGTACGGTGTGCTGCTGAGTACGGGGTCGCCGATTACCATCTTCCCCTTCCATCTCGGATCGAGGAGGTCTTTCCAGGCATGCGGCTCCTCAGCGGGTTTCACCATGTCCGTATTGATAAATGGCGAGCGCACCGAGTAAGTATAGCTGATAGCGTGCCGGTCGGGGTCCAGGACGAACGGGTCCATTACCCAGGCATCCCTTTCCTGAAATACCGGGAGATCAGCCAGGGAAACGGACTGCCCTGCCCGTTTTACGTTTATCATATGGGTCTGTGACCCCTCCATGAAGTCAGCCAATACCTGTCCAATGCGGTATTCCACTTTCAGTCTTTCCAGGAACTCGGCGCCGCGGCCGGTGATTATATCCATAGAGATGCCGTACCGCTCCTGGAACACCCTGGCGATGTTAGTCCCGACGTCTCCAGTGAAGTTAAAGCTGTACAGGGTGACCTTGCCCTCTTTTTTAGCGGCTTCGATGACTTTTGCCCATGCAGCGTCTTGAGAAGTGGGAGATGGGATGTTGGAGGTAGGACGGGAAACCGGCCCGGGTGCAGGCGTTGATGGCGCAGGGGCAGGTGCAGGAGCAGGTGTGCATGAGACTGCAAGGAGCAAGAAGAGTGAGAGGACAGTAGTTAAGAGATATAGCTTTTTCATTGGCTTTTCCTTTCCCCCAGCAATCGCACTGAGGTCTGGTTACAAGTTGTTGGCGGATATAATAACCTAACCATTGGTAAAGTGTCAAATTTGTAGAAAAAGCCACAATGTCTGCTATAATAACGGAAGAATCTTACGTGAAAATAACCTCTCCCCCGGCCCCTCTCCGTCAACGGAGAGGGGTGCAGGGGTGAGGTCTATTTCCGAGGGCAATTAAACATGGATAAAATCCAAATTCGTATCCCGGCCACTACCGCTAATCTCGGCCCGGGCTTTGATTGCCTGGGTATAGCGCTGGACATTTTCAATGAGGTCACAGTAGCTCCTGCCCCGTCCCTGAGTATTACCGTTCAGGGAGAGGGGACCGGTCAGATTAGCCTGAGACAGGACAACCTGGTTTACAGGGCAATGGCCACGGTTTTCACCAAACTGGGCAAACCTGTCCCTGAATTGTCCGTTAGCTGCTTAAACAGGATCCCTCTGGCCCGGGGCCTCGGCTCCAGCGCGGCGGCGGTAGCGGGTGGGTTAGTAGCAGCCAATGAGTTATTGGGTAAACCTTTAAACCCTGATGATCTTCTCCAGCTTGGGGCCGGGATGGAGGGTCATGCCGATAACATTGCTCCGGCGCTCTTCGGTGGCTGCCAGCTTGTTTATCGTGAAGGAGACAGGTATAATCACGTGCCTGTACCCCTGCCAAAAGGGCTAACCGCAGTCCTTTTTATCCCTGATTTTGCCATGTCCACAGCCAAAGCCCGAAATATACTTCCTGCCCGTGTGTCCCGCTCCGATGCCGTATTTAACCTCAGCCGGGTATCCCTGCTGATGCTAGGCTTCACCACTGGCAAGCTGGAATATCTGAAGATAGCTACCCAGGACAGGTTGCATCAGCCTGACAGGCAGTCCATGTTCCCGGCGATGGAGAATATCTTTAAAGCGGCCCTGGATGCGGGAGCGCTAGGAGTTTTCCTTTCCGGGGCTGGCTCTACGATTCTGGCCTTTACTGAAGGTGAATCCCTTTCCGGGGGAATTGGCAAGGCAATGCAAGATTCAGCTACTAAGGCTGGTGTAAATGGCCGGGTGCAAGTGGCTGGGCCGACATCTTATGGGACGCACAGAACAAACTAAACAGCTAACTTTTTCAGGCAGTCCACCACCTTCTCTATTTCGTCCTCGGTATTGAAGAAGTCCAAAGACAGGCGCACTCCGGGTGGGTCATTCACCCATCGGCATACAATTTTACTGTGTTCCCACAGGTGATTTACCACGTCCTGCGGGTCGACGCCCTCTACAGAAAAACTCACCAGTCCAGAGACCAGTTGGGGGTGCCGGGGAGAAGTAACAGTAACGCCGGAGATAGAGCTAAGCCTTTCCGCTGTTTCATTTGATAGTGAACACACCCGTTCCTGGATAGATTGCAGGCCGATTCCCATCAGAAAATCAATAGCAGCGATAAGCCCCGCCAGCAGAGGGTCGCTGGAGGTAGTTAATTCAAATTTTCTGATGGATTGAATCTCCGGTTCCCAGTTCCCTTTAAAGTCATAGCTGGAGACGGCATGATGCCCCACCTTGGCAGGTTGGATTTGCGGGATAAGCTCCTTACGGATGTAAAGCGCCCCGGTGCCATCCGGCCCCAATAGCCATTTATGGCCGGGCAGGGAATAGAAATCGCAGCCTAAATCTTTCATATCCAGGGGCATCTGGCCGGCGGACTGAGCAGCGTCCACCAGTACCAGGATATTCCGGTCTCTAGCCATGGCCTGGATTTCTTTAAGAGGCAGGCACAGTCCATTTAAATACATGATGTGGCTTAGTAGAATTAAACGGGTTTTGGGGGTGATAGCCGATTCAAACCTCTCCAATATGAGAGAAGGGGTATTTACGCCAATCAGGTCTACAATCCTGATTTTAACCCGTTTGCGTCTGGCAAGATAATAGCAAGGCACAATCCCCGATGCGTGCTCCAGGTTGGTGGTGACCAGTTCATCTCCCGCCCGCCAGGCCAGCCCGTTGAGAATTATATTTATGCCTTCGGTGGTGTTCTGGGTAAGGGAAATCTCCTCAGGCGAGGCATTGATTACCCTGGCGACAGCATTGCGGGTATCTTGCTGGAGTTGTCGGTGGCGCTCCAGCACGTGGGGCGCCGTAGGGCCTTCATATCCCTCGAAATCCAGCCACTCCTTCATCGTATCCAGCACCGCTAATGGATTGGGGCCGGACCAACCCGTGTTCATGTAGATGACCTTCCGGGTAGCAGGAATCTGGCTGCGGAGATAGGTGACATCCATAAATATACTCCTTGATTTGTAGGGTCACATAGGCTATTTTAGCAGAAGTTGGAGATGTATAATACTGATAAAATTAACCTGACAAAAGGGTTGAGGTGTTCATGGCACAAGAGTTTGATGTGCGAAATATTCTCACTGAAGCCTTTAAGAAGACAGGTGTAGAATGGCACATAAAGGGAGTATTAAACGGAAAAGGAAATCTTTATACCCTGGCAGATGATACGAAACTAATATCTAAGTTATTTGAGCTGGTATCGTTTCCAGTTATCATAAAGGCAATGGAGCCACATACGGACAAGTGGGAAACAGAGAGCTTGTTTGCCTATGTTCTCAAGGCTTAATTGCTAATCATAGTATGTCGAATTATAGTTAGCATTTATCTACACTATAGTTATCATTGTCTTGGAATTGACAAATGCCACTAGATATTCTCGTTCAGTTCGGTAAGAAGGTAAGAGAGGAAAGACATAAACAACGTCTTTCACAGGAGCAGCTTGCAGAAAAAGCGGGCTTGCATCGTACCTATATCGGAATGATAGAGAGAGCCGAAAAAAATATAACATTGGAGAACATCCATAAAATCTGTAAGGCGCTTAATTTTAATCTAGGCGCACTCTTTAAGGATTTTAATGACTGACAACTGGACGCAGAAAATTATCGAATATTGCCAAGAATATAGCATACCCATCGAGTACTTGTCCGACACTCTTTATGAACCCAAAGTCGTGCCTATGATTCGTGGCAAAGCCTTCGAGTATTCTGTCATAAAGAGGCTACAAGCCGTTCTTCCCCCAAATGAATGGATAGTCAGCAAAGCAACTGCGGGTGGAGAGGCATCCTATCATGACACCGATGTTAGGGTATTCCACAAACGAACGGGTAGAATCGTTCGTCTTGAGTGCAAATTATCGAAAAAAGAGGGATTCAACTCATATTCTGACGGTCATAGCGAGATAAAAGTAAAATGCATGCGTAGCCGTACACTCGGTGACGCCAAAGTCAAGGAACTAGCGCCCAAACTCGGTATCGATGAAAAAGCTTTGGCAGCGCATAGAGACCAGTACGTAGCAGCTGATTTTGATATTGTCGTTACTTCCATCGGGAATGCTTTCTATAGAACAGATAGCAAAACCCATTTATATGTGTGGGAGCCAAAGAAGACCGAACAGGAGTTCTTGATTAAACTCGACGCACCAGACCTCGATTCTCTAAAGGACTTTGCTTTCAATACTATGTTAATCGCCAAAACCAAAGACCTCATTGCAAATCCATCTACCGGAGTCATTTGTACTAGGAAACAATGCTCTAACAAGACTGGCTGTGGTTTTATTCCAAATTACCCAATAATTAGATTTGAACCAATGCTTACTCAGCCCTCAAATCCGTGGGTAGCAATAGAACAAGCGCAGGCTGTTCTCAAATCGCTTGTCCTCGCGTAGTCAAGAAGATCCAACTGGACGCCATTCTTTGTCGTGCATTCATAGTTCATTATAAAGACTTCTTTTCCCTTGTACCGGCTACCTTTCTCTTTTGTCCCATTCTTTTGGTCATCTGTGCGATTGATTGTATAATTCCATTCTTTCGCAAGTATACCTGTGCTCCATGCGTATAATTCCCTTATTTCTGGATTATCATCATACGTGAGTAGGAATTTAACCCTTATTCTATTATTCTTCAGAATCTCGCATAGACGAAAATGGTCTTCTTTCTTAAAAGCGTGAGTATAGAACTTATTTTGGTCAGCGTTGTAATAGGGCGGGTCAATAAACAGAAAAGAACCATTCGGTACTTCTCTTATCACTTGCTCAAAATCGTATGATGTAATTTTAACGTCTTGCAGTTTCCGAGATGACTGATTGATATTTCTCGGCCAATTTTCAGGCCTCATACTATATTTGTCACCGTAACCCCAATAGCAGTTTTGCATATTCATGATTCCGGAATAGGATGTCCTGTTCAAATAAAACCACCTTATGGCTTTTTCTATCTCATTCCGCGCCTGAAATTCATTCTTGTAATAGCCGTGTCTTTCTTTTGTGGCACTTTCCCCGGCCAATCCTTTGATAAGCTCCTCTGGTTTATCTCTAATTATAGTTAGACAGTTGACTAATTCATCATCAACGTCATTCAAGCAATTATTCTCAACCTTGGGTTTGGCGAAGAAAATTGACGCCCCACCTGCGAAAGGCTCTACGTAATATGAATGATTCGGCGGTATATGTTCCAGAATTAGCCTACGCGCATAGAACTTTCCGCCCGCATATCTGAAAGGTGAATTCATATTTATTCTTTCTCCAATAAATGCTAACTATAGTATACATAAAGACCCCTCTCGAATCAAGTACCTATCCCATCTCTCAGAAACAGAAGTTGGAGATGCACAATACTTGTTATTATTAACCTGGGATTAGAGCAGAATAATCAGCAGAGGTTAGAGGGTCTATTCAGCGATAAACAATAACTCCGAAGAACTATCGAGAGCTAATACATATTTATAGTTGACCTTCTTGACCTCAATAACATTCCTCTTATACTTGCTCAATATTTCCAAAAGTTCCGTCTCGCTGGGGATGCCATTATCCCTATAGGAGACTACGAGGATGCTATCCTTGAAGTGATTAAAAAGCTTATCAAACGCTGAGTGAATCTTATTCTTGTCAACCCAATCGCTCTTAACTGATTTCAGAGGCCGATGCTTCCTAGTATAGTCTATATGCTCCTTCCATTGTTCGTAGATAACAATCCCCTCCAGGAAATGATAGAAATGCAGATAATCTACCCCAACCCCTTTGGAAGAAATGTAGGGGGTATCTATGTATACCAGATCGTAATTTTCTTTAACTGAAAGGGGCTCCAAGTTTAATGCTTCGTTGTGTCTTCCGTTATCAAAAACGGACTGATTGGCTTCCGCAACGAATTGCCTGAACCATTGTTCAAAAGGCTTATCCCAGGTTGTCTTGTTGCCAAAAGAGCGCTGTACATCCTTAAGGCGGATGTAGAGGTTACGCCGGTGAAATAGATTGAACGGCCGTTTAATAATACAGGACTGGAACAGAGCAAAAAAAGCCAGAGCTTGTTTGTAAGTGTCGGAAATAGCCCGGATATTAGTAACAACCTGGTCGAGCCACGCATTTTCTTCATCAGTGTAGTAAATATCCCGGAAAGTATCCTGTATAAAAGAGGGATATCGAATATCGGTATGGCGTTGCAAGATCCACGCTATATCTTCTTCTGATAGAGTAACAGACCTGTTTTCGATTAGAGACTTGCCGATAAGATGGTTGAAACGGAGGCTATCATTATAGGTCACCTGTTTACCATGTCTTTTAAGCATGTGTGCAAAGGCGCCGGTTCCCCCAAAGGCGTCCAATGCCGTGTCGAAAGGCAGGTCTTTTATATTCTCCCAGATCCAATCAACCAGTTTTGCTTTACTGCCTTGAAATCTTGTACCGGGAAACTGGGGAGCTACGGCAACATTTTCTAGTAACTTGTTCTGAATTGCTTGCAAAACTAACCCCCCCTTATTGGCCTTTGAATCCTATGCGTATCTTACACGTTTTCGTGTATAGAGTCAAGTGGTTTTAAGGAAGGAATTTAATAAAAATTATTGTCGGCGTCTTATTGACGCTGTCTCTCAAAGTAACTAGAATACCCATAGTCTAACCTACTTTTTATAAAAGGAGAATCTAATGGCACAGAAACCGTCTCAGAGACCGTGGTATATGGATGCAATGGAAAAACGAGACCCTGAGTTCGCTCAAATGATAGGCGCGATGATGGCCAAGGTCAATGCCCCTGGCGCTCTGGACGCCAAGACCAAAACGCTCATAACCCTGGCTCTGGATGCAGCGGGGTACCATAAGGATGGCGTTGTCGCCCTATCCAAGAGGGCCCGCGCCCAGGGCGCATCCGATGCCGAGATATGGGAGGTCATCCGGCTGGCCTATATAGTTGGCGGCTTTCCCGGACTTACGACGGGGCTGGCAGCTTTTGAGGGTTAGATTCATATGACCTTGAAGATTAACAGAACAAAGCATCCCAGGGTGGTTGACCACCTCTTTCCCAGGATGCCCGTTGGTGTGATGGGCGCAGCGGGTGGGGATATCCCCCAGGAGGTAATGGAGCGGGTCTTTCAACTGGGCAAAGAGATAGCTAAAAGGGGCTACGTCCTTATCACGGGGGCTTGTCCTGGCATACCTCACGAGGCGGTAAAGGGGGCTAAAACCGAGGGCGGTTTTGTAGTGGGTATCTCTCCGGGGCTGAATTTAGAGGAGCATGTCACTAAGTACCACAGCCCCACCTGGGGATACGATGCTATTATCTACACGGGCAGCGGCCTCATGGGCCGGGAGATTGAGAATATCCGCTCCTGCGATGTGGTTATTTTTGCCGGCGGGCGCTCCGGCACCCTGGGGGAGTTCGCTATAGCTTATGATGAATCCAAGATAATCGGCGTCCTGGAGGGCAGCGGCGGTATAACCGACCATCTGGATAAGGTTGTTTCCTATATTCAAAAGAAATCAGGGGCTAAAATTGTCGGCAGCCCCTATCCGGCGGAGCTATTAAACAAGCTGGAAGCGTTGTATGAAGAGCGGCTTCTTCCTTCTTACACTAAATTGATGAAAACGAATAGCCCGCATGGGGAATTGGATATATGAGCCAGTGGGCTAAAGAATTTGTTCTTATCTTTGTCCCCTTATTCATTGCTATTGATGCTATCGCCACTTTGCCTATTGTTTTAACCCTCCAGCGCGATATGAATAGCCGTGAACGAAGGAAGATGGTCCATCTCGCCATTGCCACAGCCTCTGTACTGGGGGTTATTTTCCTTATTATAGGCAAACTTGTTCTGAGATTACTGGATATTAAAGTAGGGCATTTTGCCATAGCCGGGGGTCTGGTGTTGCTGGCCCTTGCGTTGAGAGACCTGGTGATGGGGCATATGGTGGAGGAGACTCCTGAACGGGATGAGATGCTGGCCGTAGTCCCCCTCGGCACACCATTAACGGTTGGCCCGGCTACGTTGACTACTCTGCTCCTGCTCAGTGATGAATATTCTATGTGGTCAGTTCTCCTGCCTCTGGCCGTAAACCTGGCCCTGGCCTGGGCTATATTTCAGCAGGGTGAAACGGTTACCCGTATCCTGGGTCAGGGTGGTATCAGGGGTGTAGCCAAGGTAATGAGCCTGCTCCTGGCAGCTATTGCGGTTAGAATGATATTCCGTGGTATAGGTCTCATATAGCGCTGGCGAGCCAAATACGAAATCCTATCCAGGACAAGCCGGAAACTCTAAGCACTAATATCTAAATACTAAACAAATTCAAATTCCCCAAATCTCAATCTGACGCCTCTCTGCGCTCTCCGTGCACTCTGCGGTAAAGTCTCTACCTCGGATTCAGGATTTTTTCCCAAGGTAGGCTTGAGCCAGCTTAACAAAAAACTCCGCCTGTACTTCCAGGCTCTTTATATCTATACGCTCGTTCCGCCCGTGGACCGTCATTTGCAATGTCGGGTCATAGCCCAGGTCCATTACTGCTATACCGTAGGAGGGAATTCCGGCCTTTCTCAAGAACCGGGAATCGGTAGCGCCGGAGGACATACTCGGCAGACACATAGTCTCTCCGACAACATTTTGTATGATTTTGGTTATAAGTTTGTATCCTACCGTGCTGGACGGAGAGAACGAGGCGCCAAGAAAGTCCGGTAGTACTATCTCGGTGTCACTGTCAGTGAATTTTACTAATTCGTTCAGGACGAAATCTTTTTCCTGGCCTGGCAGAACTCGTATATCTACCTCGGCGGTGCAGCTATCAGGTATGATATTGGTCTTCACGCCGCCCTGAATATAGTTGGTGGATATAGTCATTCTGGTTATAGCCTGCAAGTATGCCAGAAAGGTCCTATCGGGCAGGTCTTCCAGGATTTTATCCACACTTGTCACAGTTACCCGTCGGTTGTCTCCATATAGGCGGGCCAGAGATTCAATAAGCGTCTTTACCTCCGGGATAAGTATTATCTTTGGTTTGTATCTGGCGAGCCGGTCCACCACAGCCGCCATTTTGACCAC
>Ga0209514_10010081_pt1 | contig 10234 bp, 7 predicted proteins | sample Subgrocontami58m_FD_187452 | JGI IMG/M metagenome (GOLD analysis project Ga0209514, IMG submission 187452) | Subsurface groundwater microbial communities from S. Glens Falls, New York, USA - GMW37 contaminated, 5.8 m (SPAdes) (version 3) | ecosystem: Environmental > Aquatic > Deep subsurface >... | reverse complement strand
CCGACGTGCCAGGCGTGCTGGTCGGCAACGCCCAGGACATGCGGGCCGCGACGGGCGTGACCGTGGCGATCTTCGAGCAGGGCGCGGTCGCGAGCGTGGCGACCCTGGGCGGCGCGCCGGGCGACCGCATGGTGACGTCGCTGGAGCCCGAGATGGTGGGCCAGGCGATCGACGCGGTCGTGCTGTCGGGTGGCTCGGTCTACGGCCTCGACGCGGCGGGTGGTGCCTCGGCGGTCCTCTGCCAGCGCGGCCAGGGCCGCACCTTCGGCGGCCTGGCCATTCCCGTGGCGGTGCAGGCGATCCTGTTCGACCTGATCAATGGCGGCGAGAAAGACTGGATGCGCGCACCGGTGAAGATAAGGCCGCCCTACTGGGATCTTGGCCGCGATGCCGCCCTCGTGGCGGCGCACGACTTCGCGCTGGGCACGGCGGGCGCCGGTGTCGGCGCCACGACGGCAGGCCTCAAGGGCGGGCTGGGCTCGACAAGTGCCAAGACCAGCCAGGGTTTTACCGTCGGCGCGCTGGTCGCGGTGAATGCCGTGGGCTCGACCACGATCGGGACCGGCCCGCATTTCTGGGCGGGCGCTTACGAGCGCGACGGCGAGTTCGGCGGGCTGGGCTGGCCCGCCAGGCTGCCCGATGACGCGCTAAAAATCCGCTTCAAGGGACAGCCGCTGCCCGCGACGGCGACGACCATTGCGCTGGTCGCGACCGACGCGACCCTCACCAAGGCCGAATGCAAGCGGCTCGCCATCATGGCCAACGACGGATTGTCCAAGGCGTTGCGCCCGGTGCATGCCCCCAACGACGGTGACACGGTATTCGCCGCGGCGACCGGCAAGGCGGGACGCGGCGGCGAGCCGCCGGTACTGACCGAACTCGGCACCGTGGCGGCCGATTGCCTGGCGCGTGCCATCGCGCGCGGTGTCTATGAGGCGACGGCGCTGCCCTACAAGACGTCGCCGCCCGACTGGAAGACGCGCTTCGGAGGCTAGGGAGATGGTTTCTTACTTGGTGGTGTTCGTGGGCGCCGGCATCGGCGGCGCGGCCCGGCACGGCATGAACATCTGGGTGGCGCGGCTGATGGGCACGCACTTCCCCTGGCACACGCTGCTCATCAACATCCTGGGCTCGCTGGTGATGGGCCTGATCACCGGCTGGTTCGCCGAGCGCCTGGGCGCGGCGGGTCACCTGCGGCTGTTCCTGGCGACCGGGATCATGGGCGGCTTCACGACCTTCTCGGCCTTTTCGCTCGACGCGGTGCTGCTGTGGGAGCGCCACGAACATCTGCTGGCCGCCCTCTATGTCGGCGGCTCGGTGGCGGGCGCGATCGCAGGCCTCGCGCTGGCGCTGTGGATCATGAGAACGGCATTGGCGTGAATCGCCCGACGTCGACGTCCCAATCATTCGATGTCGTCATCGCGGGTGCCGGTGCTGCCGGCCTGATGTGCGCCATCCGCGCCGGCCAGCGCGGACGCCACGTGCTGCTGCTCGATCACGCCGACAAGGTCGGCAAGAAGATCCTGATCTCAGGCGGCGGGCGCTGCAACTTCACCAACCGCGACAGCCGCCCCGAGGCGTTCCTCTCGGCCAATCCGCATTTCTGCAAGTCGGCGCTGGCGCGCTACACCCAGCACGATTTCATCGCCCTGGTCGAGAAGCATGGCATCGCTTGGCACGAGAAGACGCTGGGCCAGCTCTTCTGCGACGGCTCGGCGCGACAGATCGTTTCCATGCTGCTGGCCGAGGCGGACGCCGTGGGCGTCGACGTCCGCGTGGCGCATCGAATCACCGGCATTGAAAAATCCGACCGCTTCACGGTGCGCACCGATCACGGTGACTTCGACGCCGCATCCGTCGTACTGGCGACCGGCGGGCTTTCCATTCCCAAGATGGGCGCGACGGGCTTCGCGCACGACACGGCGCGCCGCTTCGGCCTCGCCCTCACCGAGACGCGGCCGGGGCTGGTGCCCTTCACCGCGCGCGTGCCGGACATCGCCGGCGTGTCGCTCGATGTCGTGGCGAGCTTGGGCCGCACGCGCTTCCGCGAGGCCATGCTGTTCACCCATCGCGGCCTCTCGGGGCCGGCGATCCTGCAGATTTCCTCCTACTGGCATCCGGGCCAGGAGATCGCCATCGACCTGCTGCCGGACCGCGACGCGGCCACCTTCCTGAAGGGCCGCAAGCAGCTCCGGCCCAAGGCCGAGCTGCGCAACATCGTGGGCGACCTCATGCCCGATCGCCTCGCCCAGGCGCTGGCGCCGGAGGGCGTGATCGGCGAGCGGCGCGACAAGGAACTCGAAACCCTGGCGGCGGAGCTGAAAGCCTGGCACGTGACGCCCACCGGCACCGAAGGCTACGCCAAGGCCGAGGTGACCGTGGGCGGCATCGACACCAACGAGCTTTCATCGAAGACGATGGAGGCGAAGAAGGTACCGGGCCTCTACGCGATCGGCGAGGCAGTCGACGTCACCGGCTGGCTGGGCGGCTACAATTTCCAGTGGGCCTGGTCGAGCGGTTGGGTGGCGGGCGAGGCGGTCTAGGCGATGACGGTCGAGACGTCTTTCAGTGCGGCCAGGTCCAGGATCTTCTTCCTCACGTCGTCGGCTTTCTCGTGCGTCCAGACGCGCCCGGCCAGCGAGAAATACTTGCCCGTGAGTTCGTCGCGCGAATAGGGGTCCTGGTCGTCGCCGCGGTTGGCCTCGACGGCGGCGCTGAGCGTGCGACCATCGCGCAATCTGAGATCGACCCGGGCCGGCCGGAACTGCGGCAGCCGGGCGGTCATCGCCTTGTCCTCGGTGACGAACACCCGCTTGGCCAGCGCCTGGACGCGCTCGTCGCGCACCGCCTCCCAGGTGAAGTTCTCCACTCGCGAGGAGCCGCGCACCAGCCGCGTCGCCACCGCGAAGGGCACGGAGAACTTGGCGCCCAGCGTGTTGCGCGGCGCCTGGTCGTCGAGCTCGGCGGCGAAGAGGTAGCTCGCCACATCGACGCGTTCGACCGCGTCGGCCGGGATCGTTTCCCTGGCCAGCAGAGCGTCGAGCGCGTCGAGTGCGCCATGATTATAGCGGCAGCAGGAGTGGAGCTTGAAATAGTTCTGGTCGATCTGCCAGTCGCGGCCGAGGCCATCGATCATGCGGGCGGTGTCGAACGTCTCCGACACGACATGGCCGAACACGCTCGATAGGCCGTCACGCTCGCCGATGAAGCCTGCTTCGACGAGGTCGATCGCCATCAGCGCCATGCGGTTGGCGATGCCTGCATAGGCGTTCCGCACCGTGCCGCCCTCCAGCATGGTGCGCTTGGAGCTGGCGAGCGTCAGCGAGGAGGCGACGTTGATCGTCTCGCGCATCCTGGCTGCGTCGTAACCCAGCAGCTTGGCGACCGCCGCCGCGGCGCCCACCGTGCCCCAGGTGCCGTGCGGATGCATGTCGGGCCGCATCGCGGCGGCAATGCCGATGCGGGCGCCGACCTCGTAGCCCAGCACCAGCGCTTCCATCACGGCCTTGCCCGAGAGGCCCTTGATCTCGGCCAGCGCCCAGACGGCCGGCAGCGCGTGGATGGCGGGATGGCCCTTGGCGAAGCGGTTGCCCTCGTCCATTTCGAGGAAGGTGCCGGCCGTGCCGTTCAGGAAGGCCGCCGCCGCGGACACGGCCTTCTTGCCCGTGCCGATCACCGAGGCCTCGCCCGCGGGGCTGACGGTGAGCTTGGCCGTCAGCGCCTGCATCTCGGGCTCGGCAGCGCCGCCGGCGATGGCGCCCATCGTGTCAAGTATCACGTAGGAGGTCTGCTCGACGGTGGCGGGTTTCAGCTGCTCGAAGCGGAAGTCCACGAGGAAGCGGGCGAGCGTGTCGAGCCAGAAGGCGGCCACGGCGTCAGCCCATCATCGTGTCGGCGTAGTGCCGGGCGATCTCGCCCGGCGTCGCCTGCCAGACGTTGCCGAAGCGCTCGATCCGGCGCAGGGCCTCGTCGAGATATTTTATGCGATGCGCCATGCCCATCAGCCAGGGATGGACCGACAGGTTGAAGACCTGGCCGCCTTCCTGATGCAGCAGTTCGAAGGCCTCGCCCACGATGTCGGGATAGCGCGGCGTCGGGATGCGCCGGAGGGCAAGCTGCTGGACGTCGTCCCATTCCGGCTGGTTGGGCATCGAGACGAACTTCTTGCCGACCTTCATCGGGTAGGGCTGATCGTCGTTCGGCCAGTCGAGCACGTAGTCGAGGCCCGCGTCGGCCAGGAGCTGCGGCGTGCGCTGGCTCTCGCCATAGTCCTGGCCCAGCCAGCCGGTCGGCCTGACGCCGGCGGCCTTTTCGATGGCTGCAAGCGACGCGGCGATCTCGGCCTTCTCTTCGGTTTCGCTCATCTTCGACGAGATCATGCGGTTGGCCGAGTGGCCGTGGGCGATGAACTCGTACTTCCGACGCTTGAACTGCTCGATGAGATAGGGATAGCGCTCGGCCGCCAGCGCATTCACCGCGACGCCCGCGCGGATTTGATAACGGTCGAGCACATCGAGCACGCGGAAGATGCCAACCCGGTTGCCGTAGTCGCGCTGCGTCCAGGTGCGGTAGTCGGGATTGAAACTGCCGAATTCGCCGACATGGCGCGGATCCCGGACGCTGGTCTCGTCGGGGACCAACTCCCAATATTCGAGATGCAGCAGCACGAACGAAGCGACACGCGCATTTCTGGGCCAGTTGAGCCGGGGCCGCTTCGGAAACGGCGCGTAATCGTACCAGGGATTGTCCATGCCGGCGGGCAGCGGCGGTGGGTTCTTCGGGACGTTGTTCTTGGGGGAGGTGGTCATGTCACGCCTCCTTCCCGAGATGCTGCTGGTAGGGTTTCAGCCCATTGGCCACGTAACAGTCGAGGATGTCCTCGGCGGTGCAGACCCAGGCGTCCTTGTGCTTGCGGATGTAGCCGAGTGCCCGATCGAGATGCTTCACGCGATGCGGCGCGCCCATCATATAGGGATGCAGCGCGATGCACATGACGCGGCCGTTCTCCGGCCCCTCGCGATAGACCGTGTCGAAATGGTCGATGATCATCTGCGCGAATTCCTCGGCCTCGACAGGCTGGCGGTAGATCAGCGCATCGTTGAGATCCATCGTGTAGGGCACGTGGATCAGCGGGCCATGCTTGGTGGCGAGCGGCGTCGGCTGGTCGTCGTGGTAGAAGTCGCAGATGTATTCTAGGCCCGCCTCCTTCACGAGGTCGGGCGTGTTGAAGGTATTGGAGATGGCGGGTGAGAACCAGCCGCGCAGCTTGCGGCCGGTCAGCCGGAGGTGCGTGGTCTTGCTGTGCTCGATGACCGCGCGCTCTTCGTCTTCGCTATAGCCCCAGTGATAGCGCGTGTTGAGATAGCCGTGGCTCATGTATTCCCAGCGCCGGGCCTCCATGGCCTCCAGGATTTCGGGGTACATCTCGATGACCGACATCGAGAGCGACACCGTGCAGCGGACGCTGTGCTTGTCCAGCACCTCGAACATCCGCCACAGGCCGACCCGGTTGCCATAGTCGCGACCGCCGTAGCCCAGTACGTCGGGGTGCGGCATGCGCGGCCAGGGGTTGCGCACGCGCACCTCGGCGGGAACATATTCGTAGTGCTCGATATTGGGGCAGACCCAGACCGCGACGCGCGCGCCGTTCGGCCAGGACAGCTTCGGTCGCTCGATGACTGGCGAATAGCTGTAGCGATACGGATCCATCGTGGGAATCTTCCTTTGTTTGGCATGTCGAGTGCATCACGGGTTGCGCCGCACTTCAACGCCCCGCATCCTGTTCGCATGGCGGATAACATTCGCTTCACACTCAACGACGACCCGGTCGTGTTGTCCGGCATCTCGCCGATGACGACGCTGCTCGACTGGCTGCGCGAGCATCGTGGCCTGCGGGGCACCAAGGAAGGCTGCGCCGAAGGCGACTGCGGCGCCTGTACGGTCGTGCTCGAGCAGGCCGATGGCCGCCGCCAGCCGATCAACGCCTGCATCGCCCTGCTCGGCCAGATCGACGGCCGGTCGCTGCGCACCGTCGAGGGCCTGCGCGGGCCCGAGGGTGCGCCGCACGCGGTACAAACCGCGATGGCCGAAGCCGATGCGACGCAATGCGGCTTCTGCACGCCGGGCTTCGTGATGTCGGCCTATGCCTTTGCCGCCGGCGGCGAGGCGGCCGATCCCGAGACCATCCACGACGTGCTGGCCGGCAATCTCTGCCGCTGCACCGGTTACCGGCCGATCGTCGAGGCCATGACCAAGGTGGCCGGCCTGCCGGTCGGGCCAGTGCCCTCCGCGCCGACACGCCCGACGTCGGCGGCCTTCGACGGCTGCTTCTTCGCACCGCGCACGCTGGCCGAGCTGCTGACGTTGCGGGCAAAGCACCCCGACGCGCTGCTGCTGGCTGGCGCCACCGATCTCGGCCTTCTGGCCAGCCGATCGCGCAAGCCGCCGGCCGCGGCGATCCATCTGGCCCACGTGCCGGAGCTCACGGCAATCGTGGAAGACAAGGAACAGATCACCATCGGCGCGGCCGCGACCTACGCCGACGTCCTGCCGGCCCTGATCGCAGCCTACCCGGCGCTAAAGACCTATCTCGCGCGGTTGGGTTCGCGACAGATCCGCTCGCTGGGCACGATCGGCGGCAACATCGGTACGGCCTCGCCGATCGGCGACATGCCGCCGGTGCTTCTGGCGCTGGAGGCGAGCCTGAAACTGGTCTCCAGTCGCGGCGCCCGCGATCTGCCGCTGGACGAGTTCTTCCTGGGTTATCGCAAGACGGCGCTCGCCCCCGACGAGGTGATCCAGAGCCTGTCGATGCCGCGCCTGTGGCCGGGCGAGGTCTTCTTCTGCGACAAGCTCAGCAAACGCCGCGACCAGGATATTTCCACCGTCGCCGGTGCCTATCGCCTCAGGATCAAGAACGGCAGCATCGAAGACGTCCGCACCGGTTTCGGCGGTTTGGCGGCCACGCCCGTGCGGGCGCGCAATGTCGAGCAGGCGTTGAAGGGCCAGCTCTTCGCGAAGGCGACCTTTGAGGCCGCGGCGCGCGCAGTACCAAAAGATTTTCAGCCGATCGACGATTGGCGAGGGTCAGCCACCTATCGCCTGACGGCAGCGGCCAATCTGCTGCGCCGCCTCTACTGGCGCATCGCCGAGCCCGAACGCGCCGTCGAGGTCGAGGCGCTATGACGAGTACCGTTCATCGTGCGGCGCGCCACGACAGCGCGCTCAAGCATACGACCGGCCGGGCGCTCTATATCGACGACATGCCCGAGCCGCCGGGCACGCTGCATGCCGCCCTGGTGTTGAGCCCCGTCGCGAGCGGCCGACTTCGCAAGCTCGATCTTGCCGCCGCCGCGGCGGCGCCTGGCGTCGTGGCGGTGCTGGATGCCGGCGACGTTCCCGGCCGCAACGATGTCGGAGCGAGCGGGCAGGGCGAGCCGCTGTTCGCGTCGGGCAGCGTCGAGTTCGCGGGCCAGACTTTGGCGATGATCGTGGCCGTCTCGCCCGATGCGGCGCGCCACGCCGCCGAGCGCGTCGTGATCGACATCGAAGCCGACGAGGCGATCCTCGACATCGAGACCGCGCTTGCCCGCGAGACCTATGTGCAGCCGCCGGCGACGATCCGGCGTGGCGAGCCCGAGCAGGCACTCGAAGCGGCGCCACACAAGCTCAGCGCCGAATTCCGCGTCGGCGGGCAGGAACATTTCTACCTCGAAGGGCAGGTGGCCTTCGCGCTGCCAGGTGAGGATGGCGACATGGTCGTCCATTCCTCGACCCAGCATCCGACCGAGGTCCAGCATATCTGTGCCCGCTTGTTGGGCTGCGATTTCAATCGCATCACCGCCGTCGTGCGACGTCTGGGCGGCGGCTTCGGCGGCAAGGAGAGCAACGCTTCGTGGGTCGCGGGCGCCGCGGCGCTGGCGGCGCATAAGACCGGTCGGCCGGTGAAACTGCGCCTGCCGCGCGAAATCGACATGATCGCGACCGGCAAGCGCCATCCGTTCCTCTATCGCTACACGGTGGGCTTCGACGAGCAGGGCCGCGTGCTGGCGCTCGATGCGATGCTGGCCGCCGATGCCGGCTGGAGCCTCGATCTCACACCCGGCGTGATGGCGCGCGCGTTGACCCACACCGACAACGCCTACTGGATCCCGCACTTCCGCGCTGTGGGCTACGCCTGCAAGACCAACAAGCAGTCGAACACCGCCTTCCGCGGCTTCGGCGGTCCGCAGGGCGTGGTCGTCATGGAGGACGCGCTCGATCGCATCGCGCGCCATCTCGGCCGAGACGCCAACGAGATCCGCGCGCTCAATTTCTACGCCGAGGGCCGGGACGAGACGCCCTACGGCCAGACGGTCGAGGAGAACCATCTGGCGCGCTGTTGGGCCGAGATGAAGAAGGGCGGCGACTATGAGAACCGGCGGGCCGAGATCGACGCTTTCAACAAGACGAGTCCGATCCTCAAGCGCGGGCTGGGGCTGTTCCCGCTGAAGTTCGGCATCTCCTTCAATCTGCCGCACATGAACCAGGCCGGCGCACTGGTGCATGTCTACACCGACGGCTCGATCCGCCTGAACCATGGCGGCACCGAGATGGGGCAGGGGCTGTTCGTCAAGGTGGCGCAGGTCGTGGCAGAGGTTTTCGGCGTCGACATCGATCGCATCCGGCCCAGCGCGACCTCGACAGCCGAAGTGCCCAACACTTCGCCGACGGCGGCGTCGACGGGCTCCGATCTGAATGGCTGGGCGGCCTATGAGGCGGCGAATACCATCAAGCAGCGCATGATCGCCTTCGCCGCGGAGCATTTCAGCGCCGCCGAAAGCGACATCGCCTTCGCCGACGGCAATGTTCGTATTGCCAAACCGGGCAGCAATCAGGTCGTCAGCTTCGGCGAACTGGCGAAGCTCTGCTGGCTGGGCCGCGTCTCGCTCTCGGCCACCGGCTTCTACAAGACGCCCAAGATCCATTGGGACGGGGCGGCGATGCGCGGCTGGCCGTTCTTCTATTTCTCCTTCGGCGCGGCGATGGCAGAGGTGGCGATCGACACCTTGACCGGCGAGAGCCGGGTGCTGCGTGCCGATCTGGTGCAGGATTGCGGCCGCTCGCTCAATCCGGCGATCGATCGGGGCCAGATCGAGGGCGCCTTCGTGCAGGGCCAGGGCTGGCTCACCTGCGAGGAACTGTGGTGGGACAAGCAGGGCAGGCTGCGCACGTCAGGCCCCTCGACCTACAAGATCCCGGGCAGCCGCGACGTGCCGCCCGTGTTCAACGTCACGATGCTGGCGAACGCGCCGTCGCGCGAGGCGACCATCTTCCGCTCCAAGGCGGTAGGCGAGCCACCACTTCTCCTGGCGACCGCGGTCTGGACCGCGCTCAAGGATGCCATCGCCGCAGCGGGCGACGGCAGGACCGCAGTGCGGCTCGATGCGCCGGCGACGCCCGAGCGCGTTCTCGCGGCAATCGCTACACTGAAAGCATAAACGGAGGAGACTTTCATGGACGTACGCATGGACGGCCGCGTGGCCGTGATCACCGGTGGCAGCACCGGTCTCGGCCTGGCCATGGCCAAGGAATTCGCCGCATCCGGCGGTTCGGTGGCGATGCTGGCGCGCAAGGCCGATGTGCTCGCCTCGGCCAAGGCCGAGGTGCAGAAGGCCGCCGGCAAGACCAACGCCAAGGTCGAGGGCTATTCCTGCGATGTCTCAAAGGCCCAGCCCATCGCCGACACCATCAAGAAGGTCGTGGCCGACTTCGGCAAGATCGACATCCTGGTAAACAACGCCGGCATCAGCCACGCCAAGCCGTTCGACACCGTGACCGACGAGGATTGGCAGGGCGATCTCGACCTGAAACTGTTCGCTGCCATCCGTCTGGCGCGGCTCGTCCTGCCCGGCATGCGCGAGCGCAAGTGGGGTCGCATCGTCAACGTGCTCAACATCGGCGCCAAGGCGCCCGGCGCGGACAGCACGCCGACCAGCGTCAGCCGCGCGGCAGGCCTCGCGCTTACCAAGGCGCTCTCCAAGGAGAACGCCCCGCACAACGTGCTGGTGAACGCCATGCTGGTCGGCCTGATCGACAGCGACCAGTGGCAGCGCCGCCACAAGACGGCGGCGGGCGAAGGCAAGACCTACCAGCAGTTCATCGACGGCATGGCCAAGGGCCGCATCCCGCTCGGCCGCATGGGCAAGGCCGAGGAATTCGCCCGCATGGCGTGCTTCCTGTGCTCGGACGCCGG
>Ga0209514_10010079_pt1 | contig 10235 bp, 31 predicted proteins | sample Subgrocontami58m_FD_187452 | JGI IMG/M metagenome (GOLD analysis project Ga0209514, IMG submission 187452) | Subsurface groundwater microbial communities from S. Glens Falls, New York, USA - GMW37 contaminated, 5.8 m (SPAdes) (version 3) | ecosystem: Environmental > Aquatic > Deep subsurface >... | reverse complement strand
AGGAACTATAGTAAAATGTCAATTTTGTTCTAATTGGGGCCACAATAAAAATGAAGCAATTGAAATAATCAAACATTTTCTAAAAAAATGTAATCTTTCTTGCAATGTTTTTATTAACGGTGAATTGTTTAATGAATATACAATTTATGAATTAGGGCGGAAAATGGAATGGGCCGATTTGTATGTTGGCAAGGAAAATAAATATTCTAATTACATTAGTATTAGACATAATGGCCTTTTTATGTTTGATTCTTATGTAAATGGATTAAATAAAGAAGTTATTTTAGAAGTAAAAGGTCAATCAATTGATGTTTTCTCCCAAAATAGAGATTCTTTTACTGGAAAATGTAGAGACCAATTCTCCGCCTTGGTAAATGAAATCAATACTGACAAAAGATCATTTACCAAACCAAATTTACTTAGAAAAATTTATATCAGAGGAAAAAATGGATTGATTAGCATTTTTGGCAAAAAAGAAATTAAACAAGAAGTTAATTTTTCCGATGAAGTAGTTATGACGTATTTAGCGGGTAAAAAAATTGAAAATGGTAATTCATTTTTAACCACTAAAGATATTAATGTTTTGTCTAATAATGACTTTGAGAATGATTTTATTTTTGACTTAACAAATAGTGATTTTGAATATATTCCAGAAGAATTTGCGCCCGAAACAATGTTAAGAAGATATAAATTTTTGGCCGCATTATGGAAGCATTGTTTGATTGATATAATGAAAGTAAACAATATTTATGGTGATTTTGTTATTGGATTTGCTTTTTCAAAAGAAATTGATGCTGTTTATTTTAGGGATATAGATGAATTAAGAGGTTTTCTTATCAATCCAACAGTAGAAAGATTTCTGAAAGGCGACTTAAAAGAAAGATTTTATCATATTTTTTCCGCCGCAATTCACGAAATTGTTCACTTCGAGGGTCATCAATATCACGACGAAGAATTTGCTGTACTTTTAACCAAAAAAACCGGAGAAACATTAACTAAATTTTCAGGGTGTCGAGAAATTTGTGAAAGAGCAAGAAAAGAGTTAAATTAAGAATTTTTGTTGAATATAATAAGATTTGACATTATAGTAATAATATGCTAAAGTAAAAATATGAAACTATATCCTTATGTAATAGTAATCCAAAACAATTTAATTGAAACCACAACTAAATGTAAAAACGGCGAACATGCTAAAAAAGTTTTTTTGGATAAGTGTTGTGCCGAGTTTATTAGTAATTGGGATGAATATAACGAGGATGATAGAGACGTGATTTTAAATCAAAATTATGAAAAATCTAATAATAAATCAATTTCTATAATTTGGTTGTAAAATAAAGTTAAATTCTTCGGAATTATAACGGTTTTTGAATTCATTAAATTGTTGTTTAGTATTGTTTTTAAAACCGTATAGTTTGTGAAAAAGTTTATGTATAGATTGCAATATAGTTAATATGTTAAGTTTTACGTGAAATTGAATTTAAAAACTAAAATTTAAAGACTTGTAAGTTTTAGAAAATTAACTTAAAAAACTTATGCAACAAACACAAGAAAAATTTAAATATTTAAGAAAGTGGACTTTAGCAGAAAATTATATCGGTGAACATTGGTTTGAGTACTACGTAATCTTAGGAAAACATCGTGATTCAGATTGTCTTGTTCGTTCAAATTTTGCCGTACTATTGCAAAAATTGGGCGGCGAATCTCAAAATAAAAATATAATCGTAGTGAGGGAAACCCATTGGGCAGTTGGTTGGTGCGAATGGATTGGAATTCATAAATCTTGCGTCGATAAACTAAATTTGGCCGAATCTTTATTGGAAAAACTAGATGATTACCCAGTTTTGGATGAATTTCATTTTTCTGAATTGGAAAATAATGAAGCTTCCAAATATTGGGAAAGTTTACCTATTAAATATAGATTAAAAGATTACATTCAACCATTGCGTGAAAAAGGCCACAAAATTTCAGTTTTTCAAGCTCGCAAACATTTTTCCGAATTAACGGACAGATTATATGATAATGTTAGAGAATCGTTGAATTAGAAAATAAAATGAACATTCCCGCTTTAAATTTTAGACCAGTACTAAACGGTGGAACTTTAGTAAGATTTTTTGATAAATCTGAATTAAATATTTTTGAAAAAGCAATTCTTTCGTCGAAAAGAAATGATCTTGTAATTTGTGATATAGAAAATGAAATGAGTTTACACTTTTTAGGTGGTTATAGAAAACCAGATAAGGAATCTGAAAGTGTTTTTTGTAAATTTGGATTAGATAGAATTTATGATATTAGTGATTTCTGGGATAAATTTGATGAATTAAAAAGTAACAACCAAAATTTTTCTTAACTAACTAAAAATATTAATAATCCAAAAAAACTAACAGTGAAAGAAGTTGCTATACAAGAAGGATTTGATTCTGTAGATAAATTGTTAGAAAATTATGGTTTAGAAAGTGTTATGCCAGCATGTTGCGAAGAACTTTGTAGTGTCGAGTCAGATGGAACATGCAGTCATGGACATCCTAGTATTTTAATTGAATTAGGAATGATTTAATTTTATGGTAAAAAATAGTATGAAAACCAATATTTTCAAAATAAACCAATTCACCCACACTGAATGGAATTCCGCCGAAGATAAATTAAAATTCGCCCATCAATTTGTTTTATTTATTGAATCGGATTTTTTATGGACAAAATTTCCAAAATGGTTTTATCTTAAATTAAGTAATTGTTTTTCTAATATCGCTCACTACAATATTGACGGATTTTATGATGCCCAATTTTCCAGTTTAAGTAGAAGAGTTAATTTTGTTTGGAATTGTTTAGACCATCCTTGTTATGGCGATCCAAAATTTACCTACTCCGATGTAGAAAGAGTTCTTCAAAACTGGTTAAAAGAAAACAATATTTTAGATAAAGTACGGGCGGAAAGTAATAAAGAAACAGAAATTTCAGAAAGGGAACAATTAAAAAGACTACGAGAAAAATATGAAAAAGTTTATTAGTTTTTTATTCTTAATGTTGTTTTATGGTTTTGTTACAAAAGCAACCGAAATTCCTGAAAAATTCTTCAAAGCATTAGGTCAAGTTGAAAGTGCCGGAAATGTTAAAGCCTATAATAAAAACGAAAACGCTATTGGAATTTATCAAATCAGAAAATTGTATTTTATTGACGCCCAAAAATTCAATCCAGAACTTAAAAAATACAAACATAAAGATTGTTTTAGTGAACAAATTTCCAAACAAATTGTGTTGGCCTATTTTCAAAAATATGGCAAAAATGAATTAAAAAATAAAGATTGGGAAAGTTTGGCTAAACTCCATAACGGCGGTTGTAATTGGAAAAATAAAACAGGCAAAGCAAAACAAAACTTGGAAATTTGCAGAAATAAAATAAAGAAAGAGCTTGACAAAATTGATAAAATAAGATAAGATTTTAGCATGAAACTTAAATTTTCTACATGGTGCGATAGAATTAAAAAAGATCACGCTTTTTGTGTCGATGAAAAACAAACCAAATTAGATTTTATTACTAATCTTTTGATTGGTTATTTCATTAATAGTAGAGGCTGTTCTAAATTAAATGCCACTGGATATGCAACAGATCATATTACAAATGTTTATGAAGAAATTTCTGAAAGAGTAAATGTAAAAATATGACAAAATTAGAGTTATTTAGAGACGTATTTTTAGCAATATTTTTAATGGAAGAAAAATCAGAAAAAATAACAAATGAAAGATTAGCCAAACTCGTCGTAAAATCTAATATAAGTGCAAAAAAGTTTTGTAAAACAAAAATATGAAAATTCAAGTTTGCTTATTACAAAAAACTGAAAAATCAGAAAAGGAATTTGCAATTGCATTTTTATCCATTGGTTTTGATTTTTATGATGTTGAATTCATTATTGATAAAAACGGAATTAAACAAAAAAATGTTTGGAATTACGAACTGATTAATCGACCAATGTTACATATTGATACAAATTATTTCTGAAATTAAAAAATATGAGAAAAATAACTAACGAAGACCGCCGATTATGGATATTAAATGATGAAGGACTTTACAACTGGCAGATTGGTTCTAAATTACCCTTGCAAAAATTCATAAAAGAAAACAAAACTGAAATTGATGCTGTAATAAATAATGTTTTATCCGGTAAAAATCGGGCGCATTATTTGGTTTATGGTTAAAAACAAAATAAAAAGTTATGGAAAAAAACAAAGAAATCGGCCACAAAATCAAAATAAACGGTTACTCCCAAAAAAATAGAACCGTTAGAAAAGAAAAACGGCGCGATGAAGCGGAAAAAAGAGAATTAGTTTATTCTTTATTATCTAAAAAAGAGAAAATTGAAAAAGCGGAAAGACAAAGGGGAAACTCCAAGAAACAATTAACAAAATTAGAAAAACAGTGTAAATTGAGTGCTAAAATATGAACTTATCAGAACAAATTCTTTCCTTAACTGAAGACTCAAACATTATTGGAGAAATTTTGCGCGACAAATTTTTCAAACAAGATAGAGAAAACGGCAAATTTGGTTGTTATTCTACTTTTGAATTGAGAAAAGATGTTACTGAATTGCCGGAAGAAAAGAATTCGGATTACGGTTTTGAAAATGGAGTAACTGTTACTTGCGCCAAATTAGATGATATTGTGATGAAATATTTTTCTGAGCATGATACTAATTTATCATTCTATTTCCCAAATGGCAAAATTTTGAGTAATGATGATTGCAAAAAAGACTACGGATGGAAATTTGAAAATTAAAAATTATGTTTTTTCATATAGATATTGGAGACGATTTAGAATGTCCATTTTGTAAAGAACATTTTGGAATTGAATGGAACACTGAATATGGTGATCCTTTATTCGGGGAACACAAAACAAAATGTCTTAATTGTAAAAAAGAGTTTGGTTTTAATGTTTACATTGAATATAAATCTTTTGAAATAAATTAGAGTATGAATTCAATTCTTCACTCTTGGAAACAATTCAAGAAAAAGGATTTGAACAAAATAATGGCCCAAATTGAAGAAACTTTTCCTAATGCAAAATTTTCTTGTTTTAGTGAAAAGAATGGACGCGGTGATTATGGATTCGATGAAACTTATTCAATCGGAATAATTTGTTTAATAAAAACATCAATTGACGGTGCTCGGAGAGATGTTAGACAATATTTTAATTCAGCATTGATAAAAATATAAACTCTTGACAATGTTTTTATTTTATGTTATGGTTTTTATAGTTAAAAATACAAAACTATGAACAAAACCGAATTTGAAGAAAAACTGGATTCTTTTTTGAAAAATGTCCGCGAAAAATCCGAAGCACAATTTGAGTACAACCTTAAAGTAAACATTCCACAAAAAATAATTGAAGAAAAAGATTGTGTTCAACATGCTTTAGATATTGGAATTGTTTCTGCCATAAGTCAGATGAATTCTTGGGATATTAATAAAGCAATTGAATTTTCAGCAAATTTACTCGAAGACAGTAATTGCCATGAGGAATGTAAAGTTTTAAGAGAGTTTTTAGAATAAAATATGAAATCATATTTTTTCATAAGATGTTGCCAATGTAAAACAATTATTGGTACAAAACCAAGTGATTCATTTGGCATAACTGATTCATATTGTTTGAGATGCGTCAAAGCTTTATTTCCAGAAGTTTTAGAAAAAATTGAACTAGAAAAAATTCAAGAAAACGAACAAAGAATAACACAAAAAATATGACAAAAACTTATTTTAATTGTGAAGTTACTTTTGAAGAAAATTCCCTTTCTCGAAATATTCTTAAACAATTAGAAGAAAAATTTGAGGATATAAAAAATTGGGAAGATTGCCATTCTAATTTTGATTGTATTGATTCAAACGGTGCAATTGCGGATGTTTATTTATTTCAAAAAGATAACAAACTTTTTGTGCGTGGTCAAAAATTTAGTAGAGTATTGAGAAATCCAGAAAATGTTTATGAATTTTTGACTAGAAACAAAAGAATCAAAAAAATCACATTAGTTTATCGTCCGGTAAAATAAAAAACTTGACAATTATTCTTAGTATGGTAAGATAAAAACATGAAAGTAAAAAACTTAATCAAAAAACTGCAAAAATTTGACGAAAACAAAATATGAAAACGAAAGCAATAATTCCTAAAAAAGAAACCGTCAAAATGAACTTTATTTTGACAAACGAAGGAGTTTACAGTGTTCCCGATTGCAATGATAGAATTGCCACGTTCACAATGAATGGAGAAAAATTTTGTTCGATTTATGTTTTTGAATCGGGCGAAATTGAAGCTTTAGATGTTAGTTTTTTTGAAAAAAGTGACAAATTTGAAAAATTAGATGAATCTGTTTCTGTTAGTTTTGATAAATTTTAATAAAAAAAATGTTTATGAATTTTTGACTAGAAACAAAAGAATCAAAAAAATCACATTAGTTTATTACCCATTAAAATAAAAATTATGAATCCAACCCAAAAACACCCACAAATTGATAATCTTTTAACTTCAATTTTTGGTTTTGATCGGCGCGAAAGTATTATTCAAAACAGATGTGTTCCGCCGCCAATTGGTTGTGATCAAGAGATTAAAGAGAAAGATTTTCAAAACGAATTAGAAAGAAAAGAATTTAGAATTAGTGGTTTGTGCCCAAGATGTCAGAGGGAAATTTTTTGCTAGTATGAAATTTTATTTTAACTTGACAATTATTCTTAGTATGGTAAGATAAAAATATGAAAGTAAAAAACTTAATCGAAAAACTGCAAAATTTTGATAAAGAGAAAGAGGTTTTCGTTTGGTTTTCTGGACTTGTAGAAGTAGAAGAAGTGGCCGAAAATCAAACCGAATTCACACTTAACGAAGACAATGGAAGCCCAATTCTTTATTTGAAAGAAATATGAAACAAATTTCTGAATTTGAAGTTATTGATTAATTCATGTTTATTGTGAGTTTCTTAAAAAAATCTCGAAACTCACTTTCTTCAAAACAATTTTTAGCATAGTTTATTGCTAAACAAACTATTTGAATGTTTTCTATTGTATATGGTTTTTCTGAATCAATTCTATCTAACGAAGCATTTTGGGGCGCTTGTTTGAAATTTCGACTTCGGCATAAAGGTAAATTCATTTTTAAATTTGTGTATGGACATACTCCTTGTTGTTTTTCCCACTGATTTTTAATATCTTTTAATGTTATTAAACAATCATTTTTTCCATATTTTGCTGTACGGAACAGTGTTCTAAAAGGAGAATATTCATCTCTTCTTAATAAACTACCACATTCACGAGAACAAGCTATTTTGTTAGTGTTTTGTCGTCTGTATAAACTATAGCATAACAGAAATTCTTTTTTACAAGATAGACATTCTACTTTTATTCTTTTAGATTTTTTAGCTAGTCCAAAACATTTTTTTGAACAGTAATGTTTTAAGCAGTCTTTTCTTACTTGAACTTTTTTTACTATAGTATTACAATAATTACATGTTATTTCTTTCATAAGATGAATTACACTGTTTTTGTAGTTTTATACGAAACAAGTACAATATCAGTATAAATTATTGATTTTTATTGACATTTAATTTTTGGTATGATATAGTTGAGTTATGAAACTTATACAAAGTTTTGATATACAAAATCACGGTATCGAAAATTGCCAGTATTTTTCTGGCTGTGGAACTGCTTATTCCCAATTCAATTATTGTGTTACGGGAATTGGCGAATCTGCCAAAGAAAGTTTTGAAGATTGTCTTGAACAAATTGCCCAAAATGATTTTGATACGTCTAAGATAGAAAAATCAAAGGAAGGAAAAACTTATTTAACAAAGCGGGCCCAAAATCATACTGTTTCAAAATTTTTAAGAAAAATTGGTTTGAAAAAGAAGGAAATCGAATCAGAAAATAACGAGAATTATTATTATCTTTCGATAAGATGGAACGAATGAAAATAAAAAATCTCAAAACTCATTCATTTTTTGATTTGGCTTCTTATTTGAAACAAAATTTAGATCAAATAAGAGAAACAAATAATGATACAAATGGAAATTTTGTTGGTTCCGAATTAGAATATTTGATTAAGTTTATGGAAGCTTTCAAAGAAACGGTCGAAGAAACAAATAGAAAAATATGAAATTACCGGAAAACTTGTGCAATTTAATTCATAATTATTTTCTTAATAGAGAAAAGCAAAAAAATGGAATTAAATGGGATAAGAAAACGGATTTGGATTTAATAAGTAAAACTACCCTTTCCGAAGGATTTGATAGGTTTCAAGCTTGCGCTGGAACTTTTTGGCTAACTAAAAATGGACAAACTTACAAAATTGATGAACAAAATTTTGATTTAGATATTTTGGGTGAAATTGCTATTAAGGGAAGTAATCCCATGAGTGAGTTAATTGATTACTAAAATTTAATTTGACAAATTTTATTTTCGTTGTAAAGTAAAATTACAAAATGAAACTTCAAAATCATAATAACAATTGCGAAGGCGAAGGAAATTGTGTTGGCGATGTTGTAAAAGTTCTTCCCATCGGCGGTGAAGGAAATGCAATTCTTTGTTTCAAACATTTTATGTCCGAGATGATTTTTCGGCAGGAAAGAAATTTAGAATTACGCGCCGATTGCCAATTTTCAATTCCGCTTTGGAAAAATCTAAAAACTTACTCAAACGATTAAGGAAAGAGAAATCTTATTTTAGTTGACAAGTTTTCTCTTTTATGATATAGTGAATTTGTAAAGTAAAAATTGAACAAAAAACAAAACAAAAAAATGAAAATATTTTACACCAAAACGGATAATCAAACCAGACCAATTAGAATTTGGACTAAAAGCAAAAAAAACGAAATGGTATGCAAAGATATTTCAGAATCAGAATGGAATATTTTTAGAAAAATTGGTTTTTCATTGAATTTTTGTGAATTTGTTTGGAAATAAATTTTATGAAATCGACAGTAACAGTTGTTTATCCTATAACTTTTGAGTTTGATCTTCCGCGCAATTTCTCAAAATTGACCGATGATGAACTTGATAGACTAAAAATAGACATTTTTGATGAGGCCGACAAATTGTTTGGGAATGATTCTTGTCCAGTAATCCACAACGCCGAAGATTCAAAAGGTAATGTGTTGGAAATTTTGATTGACTAAATTTTCAAAATAAAAAATGAAAGTCACAAAAGTAATCAAAGTTTTTAACCACAAGATATTTTTTGATTCATTTGGTTTCAAAATCAAAGCAAAATCCAAAACTGAATCAGATAAAATATTAGATTATCTCAAAAACGAAGGAATAATTGATGAAAATGGATTAGTAGAAAACATTAACTAAAAATTATGAACAAAAACGATTACAAAAAATTCGATAATCAAATGATTTTTCTTTTTGTTTTATTTGTTTTTATTCTTTGTATTTTTGTTTTTGTTTGACAAATTTGGTGGTTGTGCGTGCTAAACAAAATTCATCTGAAAAACTCTATTGGCGGAGTATAGGAAAAAACGATAAAGTTAAATTGAATTTTTTGGGCCGATTTGTTTTTGATGATTCTTTTTTTGTGGTTTGGTTTGATTTTGAAAATGAAATAGCCAAAAAATTTCTGCACTCAAGATTGGTGACATAAAACAAAAACCTTGACATTAAAATAAGAATATGGTAGGATTTTGGTAATGAAAATGAAAATTACTTACTATGCGACTTGATACTTTTATCCGATTATGGAAAGTTAGAAATTTGTCTAGTTTTCCAACAAGTCAGATTTGTTCAAGTCAATCTGATTTTTGGGGAAACAATATCAGAAATGGTAATCTCGTAAAAGTTGCACATAACACTTACAGAGTTAGTGATGAATGTAAAAATTTTCTCGAAACTACGGAGCAGCATCTTAAAATAAAAAATGAAACTTAGACCGGTAATTTGTGATTTTTCGGCCCAAAATTCTCTTACATTCAACACTTTGTTGAGGTGTTTACAATGTGGTCAACGCAAAAAACCATTTCAAATGTTGGCGGATTTGAATGGTGAAGCATTTATTGCTTACTACTGCATGAATTGTAACGAACCGGCAAAAAAATTTCCAGATGAAAATGACCAAAAAAATTGGTTGGAATTTGAAGGAAGATTTATGCAAAGTTATCCATAAAATCAAATAAAATGAAAATTCATTCAAAACAAGAATGAAGAAAAATTCAAATAGTTTTTAAGAAAAAAATTATGAATCAAAAATTCATTTGCGTTGTGCAATGG
>Ga0209514_10010078_pt1 | contig 10236 bp, 10 predicted proteins | sample Subgrocontami58m_FD_187452 | JGI IMG/M metagenome (GOLD analysis project Ga0209514, IMG submission 187452) | Subsurface groundwater microbial communities from S. Glens Falls, New York, USA - GMW37 contaminated, 5.8 m (SPAdes) (version 3) | ecosystem: Environmental > Aquatic > Deep subsurface >... | reverse complement strand
GAGGGCGGCCGCCACGAGCGGCGGGTGGCGAAGATCGCCCAGGGAGAGTGCGGCTAGGGCCGCAATTCCAACTCCAACAGCCAACTCCAAGAAACCCCAACTCCAATTCCAACTCAAAGGCCCTTGGAGTTGGAATTCGAGTTGGGGTTTCTTGGAGTTGGCTGTTGGAGTTGGAGTTCGCTGGTCTCAGCGAGCGAGCTTCTTCACGACCGCGGCGATGGCCCGCGGCGCGATCCCCGCGCGCGTCCTGCGCTCGTCGTTCTTCGTCTCCCGCTCCTTCTTGATCGCCTCGTTCCGCGCGATGATCTCCCTCCCGACCTCACGACAGGCCCGCGCCGTCTCCATCCGCATCCACTCGAAGGCGAGGAGCGCGAGGAAGAGGAACGCCGCCGCGGAGGAGGCGAGCACGCCGACGATCTGGCGCGCATAGAGGTCCCACGACCAATCGACCATCGATCCCTCGCTGCGCAGGGCCAATCGTCCTTGCGCGGGCCGGCCCCCCTGGTAGAATCGCCCTCGACATAGGATCGGACGGCTCCGGCCACCCGATTCCCTGCATCGTTCCCTCCGGAGGGCCCCCATGCGCGCTGGCCTGCTCCTCTCCCTCCTCCTCGCGCTCCCCCTCGCCGCCGACGTCGTCATCCTCAAGGACGGCACCCACTACCAGGGGACCCTCGTCGACAAGGGGGACTCCTGGGAGGTCACGACGAAGCACGGGGCGCTGATGATCAAGAAGTCGGAGGTCGACCGCATCCTCGCCGACCCCCGCGATGCGACCCGCGAGGTCGACGCGATCCTCGAGCAGGCAAGGTCGCACTACGACGCCGGCGTGAAGCTCGAGGACGCGACGGAGCGGAACGGCGAGCTCGACACCGCAATCCACCTCTACGAAAAGGCGAAGCAGATCTACACCGACCTGCGGATGGACTTCAGCAGCAACGAGTACGCCTGGCTCGACGCCGAGATCCTGAGGATCGGCCAGGCGATCAAGGTCTCCCGCGACAAGAAGGTCCTCGGCGACCCGCGCGCGGGGGCGGCGGACAAGGAGTACCAGACGAAAAAGGCCGGGGTGAAGCCGGGGGACGCCGCCGGGCACTTCGCGCTCGGCGAGTGGTGCGAGAAGAACGGCATGGCGGGGAACGCGATGGCCGAGTTCGAGGCCGTTGTGAAGGCGAACCCCGACCACGCGAAGGCGCGCGAGAAGCTCGGCTACGTGTTCCACGACGGGAAGTGGATCACGCGGGAGGAGCGCGACCGACTGCTCGCGCAGAAGCCGCCCGACCCGGTGAAGCCCCCCGATCCCGTCGCGAAGCCGCTGAAGGACCTGCTCGCCGATCTCAAGAGCACCGACCCGGCCACGCGGCTTGCGGCCGTGAACGCCCTCGGGATGACGCCCGACAAGGGCGTGAAGGAGCTCTGCGACCTGCTGACGATGGAGCCGGAGGACGCGGTCCGCAAGGCCGCCGTCGCCACGCTCGTGAAGTCGAAGGGGGCCACGGTCGTGAGCGTCGCCGCGGACTGCATGCGCGACCCCAACGTCGCGCTGAAATTCACCACCGACATCCTCGACGTCTGCAACCAGAGCGCGGAGAAGGAGGAGATCGCCCTCGCCGCCAGGATCTGCCTGTACGGCTCGAGGGTGGAGGCCCAGGAGCAGGCGGAGGTTGTCGTCATGGCGCACAAGAAGCTGGCGGTCCCGTACATCGCGCGCGGGCTGGGCGTGACCCAGCCGGACATGCGCGTCCGGGCGGCGAAGACCCTCGAGAAGATGAAGACGAAGGACTCGGTCCGGGCGCTGGTCGCGATCGGCTGCCGCCAGGGGGGCGACGACGCGCAGACCCGGCGCGTGAACGACGAGTGCCGGCAGGCGCTCCAGCGGATTGGGAAGCCGGCGGTGCCCTACCTCATCGAGGTGCTCGGCAACACCAACCTCAAGATCTGGGCGGCCGGCGTCGCCTACTACATCACGAACCAGCCGATCGGCAGCGAGCACGCCGACGCCTGGAGGAAGTGGTGGGCGAACAACCGAACCTCGGACGACGAGCTGCCCGAGGAGTAGCGGCTACTTCCCGTCGCCGCCGCCCTCGTCGTCCTTCTTCGCGAAGACGTCGTGGCAGGCGGTGCACGAGTCGCTCGTGTTCTGCATCGCCTCGCTCATGTCGTTCCAGTAGGCGTCCCCGCTCGAGGCCGCGTTCGCGGCCTCCGACAGCGCCTTGGAGGTGTCGACGAGCGTCGCCGCGAAGTCCTTCCACTTCTTCTTGTCCTCGTCGGAGGTGACCTCGGGAGGCGCGAGGTCCGTCACCTTCTTGGACGACTCGAGGAGCGACTTCGCCCCGTCGAGGACCCCCTTCTTCTTCTTCGACTGGACCGACTGGAAGATCGACTTCATGGCCTTCTTCTGGCCCTTCATCAGCCTCTCGAGGTTGGGCTTTTCCTCGTCGCCGGCGTCCGCGACCCGCAGGGTGAGCAGCGCGACGAACCCGACGACCATGAGCCCGATGATGTGGCGGTTCATCCGAAGGTCCTCCGTAGGCGTCCCCCAATCCGGATCAGCATAGCGGCTCGCGCACCGCATCGTCAAGTTGCGCGCGGCGCTTCCCCTCCGTAAGATACCCGCCATGCGAAGGCTCGACATCGACAGGGCCGAGTTGCCCGGCCCGCTCCCAGGCCCCGCCGCGCTCCTCCGCCTCCGCGGGTTCATCAACCCCGCGACGAACGCCGTCCTCGACCGGGCGTTCGAGGAGGTCGTGGGCGATGGTGTCGCCTTCGTCGTCCTCGACATGGAGCGGATCGACTACATCAACTCCCTCGCGATCAGCTCCTTCGTCCACTACACCGACCAGCTCGCCGAGAAGGGGGGCGCGCTCGTCCTGACGCACGTCTCGCCCGACGTCCGGAGCGCGATCGAGGTGCTCGGGCTCGGCCCGGTCCTGCGGATGGAGGAGTCGACGAAGGGGGCGATCGCCTTCCTTCGCCAGCTTCCCCCGCCGCAGCCGGGGCTGCCGCGCGAGCGGAAGAAGAAGACGCGCTTCGACGTGCCGAAGGGGGTTCGCGCGCACGAGGGGCAGGCGGTCCTCGCGGTCGTCCAGGGCGACCCCGAGTGGCTGGGGCTCCTGCGGTCGCGCCTGGAGGCGACGGGCGCCTCGCTCCACGTGATCAACGACGCGGAGGCGGCGCCGGAGCCGTTCGTCCGCGCGAATCCCGACGTGATCGTCCTCGAGGACGCCGTCGAGGGGAGCGCACGGTTCCTCCTCTGGGTGAAGGCGCAGAAGGACAAGAGCCTCGTCTCCGTCGTGCGCGTGCTCGCCGACGCGAAGGACAACGAGCAGGGGACGCGCTTCAAGATCTGGGAGGACGGCTACGTCGTCGAGCCGGTCGACGCGGACGAGCTGTGGGCGCTCGTCGACGCGGAGCTGGTCCGCGTGCCGAAGGACCGGCAGAAGTACCACCACATCCTCCACATGACCTTCGACACGAGCGACGAGAACTACGGCCTCGCCTTGTCGCTCGCGAAGAACGTGATCGACCAGGCGGGGTTCCGCGACGACATGGCGGTGTCGATGTTCATGGTCTTCCAGGAGGCGGTCGACAACGCCTACCGTCATGCCCACGCGAAGGACGACCGGAAGCAGGTGGACGTGGTCTTCCAGGTCGACACCTACCGCCTGATCATCACGGTGGAGGACCAGGGGCGCGGGTTCGACTCCGACAAGTACCTGGAGTGGGCGCGGACGGAGAAGGCGGCCGACCGCCTGCGGCTGGGCCGGGAGGGGCGCCTCACGGGAGGGCTCGGGATCCGGATGCTCGTCCAGCGCTGCGACGAGATCGTCTATTCCGAGACCGGGAAGAAGGTGCGGCTCGTGAAGCGGATCGCCCCGCCGAAGGAGAGGGTGATCGTCCGCGCGCCGGGGATCGAGGGGATGCCGGGGTAATCGCGCCACTCGAGTCCGCCCGCCGAGGACGCCGAATACGCCGAGACGGTCAGTGCAGACGTACGAGGCCCCCCGCGCGGGGCTTCTGCAATCCGAGGCGTACCGGCATTGGGTAGAGTCGTGAAGGTAGCTCGGCCTCGAACTCCCGTCCCGCAGGCAACCACGGAGTCCATGACTGTTCGGACTCCTGACACGAGGTCGGCGCGGTGGAGCCTGCGACCATGACCGAGCGCTACAGCCGGCCAGAGTCCACACCCCCGACGGCGCGGAGAGTCGCCTGCAGAGCGCTCGTCATGACGGCGCTCTCCTATCGTGGCAAGGTGGAACTCGACACCACTTGGCGCGAGCGTGAGAAGGAGGTCCAGAGAATTCAGGGATTCGTACGAGACCTCGGCATGGAGAGCGAAGCCGAGCCTGGGGAGCGCGATCTCCTGGGAAGGGAACTCGGCAGGCTCACACAACGTGAAGCGGTCAACATGAGCTGGCTGATTGAAGGGGTTGGCGTGCTGGCCTGGGGACTCGGCCGATACACTCTCCCCCCGCACGACGAGGGTGTCGAGCCTCGGGATCTGGCCGACTCCCTGGCGTTCCTCACCCCCACGGCTCGCGACGTCCTCGCCCGGGCGACACTCGTGTCGAAGGACGAAGTCTCGCTCTACCGCGAGATCGCGTTCGCCGTGCACTGGCGGATGGTGGAATGGCGCCTGCGGCCCACCGCATGCGACCTGATGGCCTTGGCAGGTCGATTGCCCTGGATGGACGAGGAGGCGATCAGACGGCTCCCCCTCGTCGACGGGGATCTGTCGATCCACGGCAGGCCGATCGCAGCGTGCAGCGAGGTTGATCGCAACCGCTGCGCGAGCATCGCAATCGAGCGCCACCGCGCCGCGATCTGGCTCTTGGGCGAGGAGAAGGTGTTCTCCGAGATCGTGCCGAACACCTAGGGCGATATGGCTCTCGCGGTAATCCTGCGACGGCTTGGCCAGTGGGGCGGATGGACAAGTCAGCCTCGCCCTGACAACCTCTCGGCGTCTTCGGCGTCCTCGGCGGACCCTTCCCGGCGCGGCCCTGGCGGCCGTCGCATGCTCCTGGTTCGCGTCGAGGCGGTCGATCCCTCGGCCTACTTCCGCCGCAGCCGCTCCAACATCCGCGCGGCCTCGGCCGCGGTGCTGCCGTCCTCGGAGGCGCGCTCGAAGCAGGCCTTCGCGGCCTTCGGGTCCTTCTTCGCGAGGTAGGCGTACCCCAGGCGGAGGAAGGGCTCCCCCGCGGCGGGCTCCAGCTCCGCGGCCTTCCGCAACCACTCCAGGGCGCGGTCCGGGTCGCTCGCCACGACGAGCACTCCCCGGTCCGACCAGGCGTCGGCGCACCTCGGGTCGAGCGTGGAGGCCTCCTCCGCCCACCGGGCGGCGAGGTCGAGCTTCCCGGCGACATACGCCCGCTCGAAGGCGTACAGCCGGACCTCCACGGACTTCGGATGCGCCTGGATGGCCTTCGCGAGCGCCGCGAGGGAGGCCTCCGCGTCCCCTCCCTCCCAGGCCTTCCGCGCGGCGGAGAGGTCCTCCCCCTCCGCCTTCGCGCACGCCGCCTGCGCCGAGCCGCGCGAGAGGGCGAGGAGCAGCGAGCGCCCCTTGAGCGTCGCGCGCAGGTACTCCACGGTCGAGTATCCGCCCTCCTCCGCGTTCGCCAGCGACCAGAATTCGGCCAACGGCATCATGACGTACGCACCGGGAGAGTCCTCGGCTTGCGCGAAGTCCATCGCCTCGATCCGACCGTCGCCCGGCGCCCATTCGGCTCCGAACTCGTGGCGCAATACTTCCGCGGCGTAGCATCCCGCCGCGAGCAGCGAGCGCGGGTGGCGCGCGAAGAGCTGCGCTCGCCGCTGGACGAGGTCCGCGAGGGCGTCGATCGACGCGGCCTGGAGTCGCAGCCCTCCCTTCACGTGCGGGCCGAGGGCCGAGGCCAGCAGGCCCGCCGCCTCCGTGGCTGCCTTGGGCGGGAGCTCCGCGGCGCCAGGCCGGTCGGGGACCAGCGCCGCGAGCTTCGCGTCGAGCCCGGTGAGCCCCTCCTCGTCGAGCGGCTCCCCGCTCGCCGCCTCCGCCGCCTTCCGGACGGCGTCGACGATCGGCAGGCGGTAGAGGCAGGTCGCGTACGTCCCGTCCGGGGCGGACCACGAACGGAAGTAGAGGCGCCCCTTCGCATCGACCGCGAATCCGCCGTAGTGGGGCGGCAGGTCGAGCCGCGCCGTCGTCGCCGGCTTCGGGTCGTAGAGGAAGAGCCGCCCGCCTGTCCCGTCCTCCTCGGCCCCGGAGCCCATGACGGTCTCGTAGAGGATCCCCTCGGGGGCCCGCGCGGCCCAGGTGAGGGAGCCCGTCGGGAGGCCCGGCACGTCGAGCAGCGTTCCGTCCGCGCCCGGCTCGCGAGCCGTCGCGCCCCTCCCTCGGAGTACGCCCGCGTCGAAATCGAGTATCAGCTCCCGCCCCGTGCCGGGGTCGGCGCCGCCGAGGACCAGCTTCGAGAGGCGCGTCTCGTGGAGGACATGCTCGTCCTTGCCGTCCTCCCGCACCGAGACGAGCCGATGCGGTCCGGCCACGCCGTACCCGAGGTTCGGCCGCGGCCCGTCGACGAGCTCGACGAGGAGCAGCCTCCCGTCCGCCCCCGGCGCCGCCGCGATCGCGGTCCGGCCCAACGGCTTCGTCTCGCCCGATTCCGCGTCCCAGGTCGCCACCTGGCCGGTGGCGCCCACGAACCAGAGCGTCTTCCCGTCCGCGCTCCAGGCGAGATGCGAGGCGGCCCTCCCGTCCCCGACCAGCCGGACCCTCTTGCGGCCCACCTCGACGACCTCCAGGCTGATGTCCTTCGACACCGCGACCAGCGAGCCGTCAGGGGAGGGGGCGAAGGCGAGGAGACGCTTGTTCTCCTCGTCGCGCATGACGAGCTCCGCGCCCTTCAGGTCCTCGATCGTCTCCTGGCTCGCTGCGGAGGGCTGCTCGCGGGCCTCCGGCAGCGCGACGCCCTCGACGGGGTCGGGGACTTCAACCTTCGCCGCCTCGAGGAGGCTCGCGAGGAGCGTCTTCCCCTCGCCGGCGCGCGCGTCGGGCCAGTAGAGGACGACGCGCACCGCGTAGGCCCGGACCAGGCAGGAGGCGCCCAGGATGAGCGTGGGGTGCCCGCCCCAGGTCCCCTTCCCCTCGAAGGTGAGCCAGGTCCTCCCGCCGGCCTGGGCCTCCGCCCTCGCCACCGCGCCATACCCCTCGACCACGCGGGCCGTCAGCGTCTCGTCGCTCTCGCGGGCAGCCTGCACGGTGCGGGCGGCCGATCGTGCGACAAGGACCTGGAGGTGGGCGGGTCCGCTCCCGTATCGCAGCCAGAGCGAGCCGTGCGGCTGCCCGTCGAACGCGTCCGCCGTCCAGAGCGACCCGAGCTCGAACGTGGCCGAGGCGTCCCCGGCCTCCGCGCGGTGCGGCCGCGGGGGGTGCGCCTGCACCCACTCCTTCCGCTCCCCCAGGAAGCGGAACGACGCGAGGAAACCCTGCACGTCGCGGGCGGCCTGCGCCATGCGGACGGGGGGAGCGGTGGCGACGATGTGGTAGAGGACGCCCTGGTGCTGGAAGATCGTGTAGGCGGACTCGCAGGGGAGCGGCCCGAGGGTCATCTCGAGGACGAGTCGCCGGCCGGTTTCCCCGAGGACCCTGCACGGCAGGCAGGAGATCACCTTGGGGTTGTTCCCGGCCTTCTTCTGCTGCGCCACGACGCTGTCGCTGATTTCGATCAGATCGACCTCGCTCTCCTGGAGCGAGGCGGCGATCACGACCGAAACCGCATTGCCGTTGGCGAAGGCGAAGTCGAGTCCCTCCTGGCGGAGCTTGAACTCGCTCCACTTTTCGTTGGGCGCGGTGATGGAGTAGTTGAAGGGCCGGCTCTCGTGCCGGGGACCCTTCGGGTGGTCCTTGAGGTCGGAGGCGCAGAGCAGGGCTGAGGCGAGGAGGAGGAGAGGCAGGCCGATGGCCAGCCGACGCATGGGTCCTCCCGTTCTACTCCTTGTTCGCGTTGAGGCGCGCGAGCACTTCCTTCAGCGCCGCGTCCGACTGCTCCGGCGGGATCTGGCACGTCCCCGCGCCCTTGTGGCCGCCGCCGCCGTAGCCGTGGAGCATCGTCCCGATGTTCACGTTGCACGTGCGGTTGAAGATGCTCGCGCCAACGGCGAAGACCACGACCCCGCCCTTCCCCTTGATGATGCGCACCTCGCTGTGCGCCTGCGGGAAGAGGGAGTAGACCAGGAAGCGGTTCCCGACGGGGACGTCGCCGCCCCGGACGTCGGTGACGATCACCTTCCCCTCGAGCTTGCTGTGCGCGCGGAGGAACTTCGTGAACTCCTCCTGCTCCTGCCTGACGCGCGTGATGCGCTTCTGGACCTCGGGGTGCTGGAGGATCTTCTCGATCGAGACCTCCTTCGCGTACTCCACGAGCCAGCGGAAGTACTTCTGGAACTCGGGGCCGAGCCCCGTCCGCGGGTCGAGCGTGTAGCCGAGGAGGATCCACCCCTGCGGGTCGGCGACGTCCTGCACCGTGAGCTGCGCGGAGTCGAGGTTGTCGGTCGCGACGAGGAGCTCCTTGTACTTCTCGAAGCCCGCGTGCTTGTAGTGGTTGTAGACCACGCGCGCGGCGCTCGGGGCCACCTCGAACCGCCCCTTGAACGGGCCGATGACGTCGAGCTTCTCCTCCTCGGAGACGTGGTGGTCGAACCAGAGCCCGCAGCCGGGGACGTAGGGGAGGTTCACCACGATGTCCTCCGCAGTGACGGGAATTTTCCCGTCCTGCACGTCCTTCGGGTGCGCGAAGCGGATCTCGCGGATCTTCTCCGAGATCGTCAGGAAGACGGAGGCGGTCATGCCGTCGAGGTCGCCGCGGGTGAGGATGTTCATCGGATTCCCCTTCGCAGTTGCCGGATGCGTTCCCCGAGCTTCTAATCGATATCCCCGTAGGGGGCAAGGGGAATGCGCAAGTTTCAATGCGCAATGTGCATGTAAGGAGCAAGGCCCAAATTCCAAGCTTCCGCCGTCTGACGCACCCTTGGGGCTTGAGGCTTGCGCCTTACATGCACATTGCGCATTGAAACTTGCGCATTCACGGATTCCTGTCGATCTCCGTTGGCCTCAATCGTCATCCCGATGTTCCTTTCAAGGAGATCGAAATGGCGAAGTTCATGATCCTGATGACCGAGAACGACCACGCCTGGGCGCGCCTCTCGCCCGAGGAGCAGCAGCGGCTCCTCGCGAAGTACTACGCCTGGGTCGAGCAGCTCAAGAAGGACAATCTGCTCGTCGGCGGAGAGGCCCTCGGCGAGGGCCGCAGCGTCCTCCGCAGTCAGGGCGGAAAGGTCGTGGACGGCCCCTACGCGGAGACGAAGGAGGTCATCACCGGATTCTTCCTGATCGAGGCCGCGTCGCTCGAGGCCGCCTCCGAGGCCGCACGCGGCTGCCCGGCGCTCGGGCACGGCGAGACCGTCATCGTGCGGCCGGTGGGGCACGTGTAGATGCGCGACGTCGCCGGGCTGGTCGAGCATTTCTTCCGCCACGAGCAGGGGCGCCTGCTCGCGACGCTCGTGCGGCGGCTTGGCCCGGCGCGACTCCCCCTCGCCGAGGAGGCCGTCCAGGAGGCCCTCCTCGCCGCGCTTCGCACCTGGGCAGTCGCGGGCGTCCCAGCGGAACCCGCCGCGTGGCTCACCACCGCGGCCCGGAACCACGCCCTCGACGCGATCCGCTGCGCGGGGACCTCGTCGACGAGGCGATCCGCCTCTGCGCGCTGCTCGCCTCGCACCCGGTGGGGGATTTTCCGCGCACGCACGCGCTCCTCGCGCTCATGTGGTTCCAGTCGTCTCGGATGGGGGCGCGGATCGACGCCGAGGGGGCCATGGTGCCCCTCGAGGAGCAGGACCGGACGCGATGGGACCTCGACCGAATTGACAAAGGGATCCGCGCGCTGTCGCGGGCGATGGGGGCGGGGTCGATCTCCGACTACCACCTGCTGGCGGCGATTGCGGCGGGACACGCGACGGAGCCTCCCGACTGGACGCGGATCGCCTCGGTCTACGAGGAGCTCGCGCGGCGGACGCCGACGTTCGTCGTGCGGCTGAACCAGGCCGTGGCCGTTTCGAGGGCCCAGGGGCCCGAGGCGGGGCTTGCGCTCCTGGAGCCGCTCGCGGTCATCCCCGCGCTCGCGCGAAGCCACCTCCTCGCGGCCGCGCGGGCAGACTGCCTACGACGAATGGGGCGGGCGGACGACGCGCGCTTGGAGTACGCCCGGG
>Ga0209514_10010072_pt1 | contig 10239 bp, 11 predicted proteins | sample Subgrocontami58m_FD_187452 | JGI IMG/M metagenome (GOLD analysis project Ga0209514, IMG submission 187452) | Subsurface groundwater microbial communities from S. Glens Falls, New York, USA - GMW37 contaminated, 5.8 m (SPAdes) (version 3) | ecosystem: Environmental > Aquatic > Deep subsurface >... | reverse complement strand
AAGCGTGCTAATAATCTTCAAAGTCACGCCTGAGGCCCTTACGAGTTCGGAAGCCCCGCTACTCCGAAAGGCGTCGTCACGCGTGACAAGAATAGCCGCCGCGAAGCCGTTCGCGGTCATGTCATCGACCGCCGAGCACAGGATGACGGCGTCCTGAAAACCTCGTCCCTCATCTTTGAAGGTTGCTCCCCGGTTGATAGCCAGACTGACGAACTCCGCCAGTGGACGCGTGGTCGTCGGCACAATTCTGAACCGCTGATTGAAATCGCTGACCAGATTCCTGAGATCCGCCCGCAATTCGTGATTCGCTGGCAGGGCAGGCAACCTCGTGAAATTCACGACCGAGCGAGCCTTCTTGTTCAGACTCGCGATCTGGTCGTTGGCTCTGCCGCGCTCCTCAACCACCTCTCGAATCCAGTGCCCCTCCAATTCCTGGTTCACCACTTCTGGGAGGCAAAGAGGGAAGCCGAGCTTCTCCGCCTGGCTCATGACCTCCAACAGTTGCGCCGAGGGAGTTGGCCAACCCGCGCCCAGCAGCGGGTTCGTGTCGAAGTAGATCGCCTCCGGCTTGAAAGGAGGCTCCGGAGTGCGGGGACTCGCCTGTTTGTCACGTGCCTGGAAAAAAGATTTTACCAGAGATTGCGCATCAGTCATTTTCAGTCTCCACAAGATAAAGAACTCTCTGTGCAGTCCATCGGCCCCGTTAGCGCGTTCAATCGCGGTTTGTACTGCCCGACCCTATTGCCCTCGTGCCACTGGAGCCGGGCGGTGAGCCAACGATTGCTGGTGGTGCGCTTCCCCAAGAGGTTCTCCTCAACGATAAGCCGGTTGAGATCCTCGCGCTTGGCCTCCGCCGGAGCCGCCGCCAGGAGCGTGCCCAGATCAGCCAGCATCATCGTTCGGGCCGGATGCGCACTGCTGACGCCGACCTTGAAGGTGAACGCCGTCTTCAGATCGCCCAAGATGCCTGGGCTACTGAACGCGGTCGCTGCCAATGGGTGAACGCCTTTCATCCTGGTGGAAACGTACTCAGGGGTCGATTCAAGCAAGATCGCCAGCGTCCTACAATGCCAAATGCGGAAATTGCGCGGCTTTGCACCAGCCCTAACCATCGGCGCAAGAATCGGCTACAGCGGAGAGGGCAGGCTCTGGATTTCAGGCCCGGCGAATGGCATCGAATCGACGCGGTCCGAAAATCCAGTAGATGGCTCTTGCTCAAGAGGCGAGGCTGACAAATGCGTGCTCGTCAATGCCAACGTTGGGGTACCAAGGACCGGGCCTTGCCCACGTCACCCGCGCACCCAGATGTCCTGGTCGCCGGTGCCCATCATGGGGGACCCCCACATCCTTGTCAGCAGCACTGGTGTCCACCAAGTGGTCACTGCGGCGCGATGCAAATCTCAGCGCAACAACCTGTTACGCGTAACAAGTGCGAATTTGTCACGCTGGTCTTTTTCCCGAACAAGACCATCGAAGGTCAAAAATCCCAGCCTCTTCCACAGGTGGGGGCATGACGAGCACCCGCCTCATGGAATCCTGACCTGATGACCTTCCAGACCGTGACAAGAACCGCTTTGAATTGGCTCGGTAAGATGAAGGCAACCTGGCCGAGTCGAGCTTGCGGAGTCCGCGATCGCAATCCCCAGATCACCCCAGGGAGATGGACGGGGTAGAATTGAGCTCAGTCGCCCGAGTTCTGCGGCATCTCCTCGAAGCGCAGCCGCCGCCAGCCGGATTTGGGTAGCTCGTTGGCGTTGGCGGTGGCATTCCAGGCGCTGATCTCTGGCACCACGTTGGAGGACACGGATCAAAGGCAAAGTTGGAAAGTGGCCGAGGGCGATCTTCCTGAAATCGGGACAGACCGAGTTGAGCGGGTGATTCGATTCGCCCGAGATGATGGCGCTGGGCACCGCCAGGATTACAGAGCGCAATGCGAGTGCCCAATCATGACCCAATCGGCGGGGGCAGCGCGACGGTGGTCCCATCTTCCAATCCAAAGGTGATGCCGCCAGGCTGATCGTCCGCCGACTAGGGCATCAAGAGCGCGCTGGTCTCGCAAGGCCGGATCGCCCATGAAACAGGGTTCCCGTGTGGTCCTCCAGCAGGGCCTGGTCTGTGACGTGCAGGTCACGTCTCAAAAATTGAATCCAGTAACGGGAAGAACGTCGAGGAAGTCCTTCTTGCTGAGAGCGTTCAAGAACCACACGCCAGGCAACACAACGCGGCTCACCTCCGCTCAGCCGCCAACACTGCGCCGGAGCATCCGGAGGCTCAACTCGCACCCCAACTGCGGGAGCGCCAGGAGCTGTTTGCATTGGGCGTCACCTGCCATCAAACCCGTGGCTAGGATGACAAGGTGGTGCCGTTGAATCTGCCAAGTGGTTCTTGCCGAACAGTGCCCCAGCTTTTCATATGGAGATTGATGTCACCCTGCGGAGTGCTCGACATGACGAAAACCCAAAGCGACCGACTCCTCGGTATGTAAGGCATGACGATGATCGACTTCCTAGAATCCTGGATAGATGACCTATCCGGCCATGACAAGAGTCGTTTTGAGGCGGCTCAGCGAAAAGCGGAGGTCAGCCTGGCTGGCTCGGCCTTGCGGCATCTGCGCATGGGGCAACAGCAAAGAACGCCAAAGAAGTGGACTGGCAGGATCGGAAATGGTCACCGTGGGTTCGTGGGCCAAACCGTCGTCCTCCCGGATCGAACCTTGGGTCGGCTCTTGGCAGCCAGAAGGGGGTGGGCGGCTGTCGCTTGGGCCGATCCATTTGCGGTACGGTCGCGGCGAATCAGCTATACGGAGGCGGCTTCCTTGCAGCCGTTCCGGCACCCGGCGGCTGTCACCCTCGGTGCCAGAAAGCGAGGCGTTGTGGAGCGCACAAGCGTCAAGAAGGCAAGAGCCGCTCGCCGTAACGGAAAGCGCCCTCCGAGACCGGGATCGAGACCACGGGGGAGACCGCGCAAGGCTGCTGAAAGCGTCAATGAGATCGGGTCAAGCTCCTCACCCGCCTCTACCTGTCACAAAGCTCCTCTCGCCTGCTGAGCCCGAAATCCAGCATCGGCATCGCGCGGGCGGTCTCCAGCGCAGATACGAGTGGCTCTGACCAAGCGGCGCGCGCCATCGCTATGCGCCAATCGGGGCCAGGACCCTCGCCGTTGTTCAAGGAGGCACTCGATTCCGCGCGCTCATACCGTCCAGGTGGCGATTTCAACGTGGATGGCAGGGCGTGCCGGTCAGCTATTCCTATCAAAATTCGAGTCGTCATTGAAAAAAGCCTCACAGCTCTGCCGTGTCATGTGGGCAGCAGGATCGCCAAAGAGGCAGCTCTTGACCGACCGCAGGAATTGTCGATTGCCGAGCTTGTCGTAGGACGCGGCCCGATGGGGCACACTGAGATCGATGTGATCAGAGCGCGCCGTGCGTGTAGAGCCCTGGTGCCGTGGGCGGTTGCTGGGGACAAGGTCGAAACCGAGACAAGTCCCATCGGGATGGAATGTGTATTCGACATCCAGCCGTTCTGTCCTGGTTTGAGGTATCCGAATCGACGTGGCCTTGGCGTGGGCGACCACAGCCTCGTCGAAGTAATTCGAAGACTCGTTGAATACTCCTCGACTCCATGCCCAAAAAAACCAGTCTGGATCATGGAGCAGTATCTCCGGAATGCTCTCACCGTCGTGTTTGCCAAACCTGAGCGTTTTCCATCTCATGGTCTTACCTCCTGATCGTTGCGTACTGTTGTTACACCGCAGCTACGTATGACGGTAAGCCCCTCTCCTCTCTCTCTAGAGAGGGGTTACCGTCGTCATAGTTGCCGTTATTGTTTCCGTCATCAGAACGCCCATATAAAATGGGGTCGAAAGCGTAGTCGTGACGGAAACCTAATTTCAAGTTTCCGTCATACAGGTTGCCGTCATCGCATCTACCTTCTGCTGAACATGTTATATAGGCCCAGCTCTCCGGTGACGGGAACTGATTTGGGATTTCCGTCATATTCAAGCGAGGTCCTCCCCCGGCTCGATGAACCACTCTCCGGCCTTGTTACAGCTAATCGCCCCAGATTCTTTCATCTTCTTTGCTCTCTCCGTAAGCGTTGTCCTTGCGATGTCGCAGCCCTGGTCATTCAACTCGTCTAGCCAAGCCGCCAAAATCAGCCGCTTTCCATTTTGGAGCGGCTTGAGCAGTCGCCCCGACGTATAGACTTCGCGTCTTCCGCCACGACCGCGCCGCTTTTCCTCCCCCTTGGACTCCGCACTTTGGATTTCCTTGTCCGTGGCTTCGGCCCAGAAGATGCCCTCCTTCGCGTGCGTGAAGTAGCGCACGCTGGTGGGTTCGTTGGCCTCGTCCTTCCAGCCGAGACGAGAGCCGCGCTTCGCTCCGATAATCCGAAACACCCGCTCGTCGTGGGTCGGGTCGATAGCCAGCATCGCGCGACACCAGTTGGCCAGCTCGTTGGAGCCCGCGTAGGCGTATACCCAGTCGCTTGGACGCCAATTCTCAGGGTTCCGGTCTTTACTCGGTTTCGCAGTATGGTGGACCGTAAGATTGCCACACCGGTACTTGATGAGGATTGGGTTCATCTGGTTCCGGCAGAACCTCGACACCGTCTCGGCGTCGTTCACACCTTTGCCACCGATGTACGCGTTAAGCGGGTTCAGCACAAAGAGGTCGGGACGGTGCTCCCGGACGAGCCGCTGGAGCCGCACGATGAACTCGTCCCCCGTCAGGGTGCATTCTCGAATGTACACGGTGTTCTTGATCACCAGAGCAAATTCCTCAGGGGTAAGATGAAGGCCCATGGCGATTCCATAGGCCATCTCGATCATATCCCCGGCATCATCCTCCGCTTGGATAACCAGAATCTTCAGCGGCTTTCTTGGCTTGATGCCAAAAGCAGTCCTGCCGCATGCCCAGGCCGCAACCATCTGGTTCGTTGCACTCGATTTGCCTACCCCCGTTGGGGCGGGGAACAGACACGCCCCATCGCGGCACAAAAATCTTGCGCCGAGCAGACAATCATCCGGGTCGATCTCTGCCTCCGCATAGTCGATGAAGGTCTTGGGCTGCTCGTGATACCCAATGGTCTGGGCCTTGTCCAGAGCGACGATGACCTTCGCAACCAGCGACCCTATCGGCAACTTGCGCTCATCATAGTCCTGCTTCGCGTCACTCAGGGCGTTTACAAAGGCGCGCGTCTTGAAGAAATCGATTGCTTGTGCAACGACGAAGTCCATCTCACCCGGCTTGACATGCCGAAGTCGCTCAAGATACTCGCCCAACGTCCCAGCATCTTCCTCAGAGGGTCGAACCGATGCCATTGTGGCTGTAACGAGGACATCCCACGGCGGATAGTGCTCATACTTAGCATAGTACTGCTCGAACGCCCTTGCCACTCGGATGCGCTCCACCCCGTTAAAGTAGTTCGATCGAAAAAGACCCCCCAACGGCGCGAACTCCTCAGGGTGAGCTATCCAGCACGCAAGAATCCGATCCTGGAACTCCGGGTCAAAGCAGGTGAATTTGTCCATAGATCACCTTCCAAAACTCCAGTCGGGAATCGGACTGGGGGGACGCCGTTCATTGACCGCCTGGAGGGCGGCGTCCACATCGTCGTTGGGGTCGTTGTTACGGCGGACGCTGCCGTCGGACTTAGTGCCGCAGGGCATCCTGGCCACGGTAATTGTCATGGTCGTGCCAAGGCGCAGCGCGGTCTCTTCGGCCAGGCCGGTCGAATCGCTGTCGAAGAGAAGACAGAACTCTTTGATGTGCCTGTAACGACAGAGCTTGGCGATCTGTGCCGCACTCAGGCGATGGGTGAACACGCAGACCGGCGCGATCACGGTGCCCAAGTCCAGCTCGCGTAAGCGACGCCGGAGCGAGAGTACGTTGAGGATGGATTCCACCACGATGACCAGTTCAACCTGCTCGACGGCGAGCGCCTCCAGGTTGTACACCCAATAGCTGGGGCCGTAGCGAGCGATCTGTTTGCTCGGAAAGCGCTTGGTGCTCTCGAAGCCCTCATCGGAATACGTGCGGCCTTGGTAGTACGCAGTTCGCGGTTCTCCCCAGGTCGGCTCGTACACCGGGAAGATGCAGTAGGGTTCCCAGACCCCCTCGCGGGTGAAACCCGCCCCGGCTTCCTCCAAGTCTTCAATCTCTAAGTGTTTACGCTCCGCCATTTCCCGGCAGAAGCGCCAGTAGCAGCTCTTGCGGTTCTCGCTCAGGAGCTGAAATCCAGCGGGGAGCGGTACATCTTGTACGGGAGTCAAGGCGTCTCTGAACCGCCCGGCCCCGAACACCATCTCACTCGGTTCCAGGACTCGATTGTCCTCGAACTCCACCCCGACCACCCTAAGCAGGCTCTTGAGATGGTGCGGCTGGGGATCAGAGCAGCGCCAGCAATGGGTCTTCAGGGTCTTCAGGTTGATGTGCCGATTTCCACTGTTGTCCCCGCAGCCGGGAACTGGACAAATGATGCAAATCTCGTCGCCCGTGGATCGGTCTTTGACGATCTGGAAGACGGAATCGATTTCGCGCCTGAGTTGGTTTGAGTTCATCATGGTGTGCGGTTAGAGAGTGGGGCTTGCCCTGCGGGTCTGACGGAGAGCCGCGAGCGGCAACCTCGTTCGGCTCAAGAACACGTCAACCGAAATGGAGCAGACTGACGTAGAGGGAAACGCGTTTTGGTGGTGCCGAAAGATGGGGTGTGTGCGTCCCCAGCACCCACGGGTGGGCTGCACCGACCAAAACGCGTCAAATTGACAACTAGCGCACATATTCCGGCGTTCTTTCTTCACGCCCAAGGGCACGTAGCCCTCGCTTAACTACATGTAAGAACTGAATTCCGTTCCAGCCTGCACGGTGATGGGATGGGAGGAATTGTTGACGAAATCTAGAAGTGCTCTTTCCGGTCCACACGCGCCATCGCCTCCACCGGCCTAGCACCTGTCACCGCCCCCGCCGCAGGGTTAGCCCGCGCCTAGCCACTGAACCAGTCGTCGGTTCCAGCGTCCGACTTCAGAATCTGCATCGCCGTCTGGGCGATCCATTTGGCCATGAGGTCCACCTGCTCCGTATGCAGCAGTTTGTCAAAGCCCTCGTTGATGCCATAGACCTTCATCCAGTCACCCCTCAGAAACAGGTCGGCGGGAATCTCAGCGGATTTCGAACTGCCCGAAGAGCGACGCCCCAGCCCCATATTCACCTCGAACGAGAACGCATTGTCCTTGAGTTCATGGCCGCACCAGAAGGCAAGTTGAGCGGGCTCGAAGCCCTGGCTAAAGTCCAATTTGAAGAGGGTCACCCCGTCGTCGTCGTAGTCGCCCAGCCAGCCCTGTTGAATCCAAAGCTCCACCGGCCCGAATCGCTGAAGGCATAGGACCAGCGCCCCCACGACGGCGGCGTTGTCATCCGCGCTCCCGAACCAACTGACATCGGTATTGAGCACCACTCGGTACGCCCGGCCCCGACCGCCCTGGTTGCCAATCTCGCCCTGGCTCGCGCGCTTGAAAAAGGGTCGGTCGTCGCCGGACGCCAGCAGGCCGACATCGATGGCGATCCCATCCTCCGAGCGCTCGAACCCCGCGTAGTTGGCGGCCAGAGAAGGCTCGATGGCGGTCACTAGGTCCGCCAGCCGCTCAGCCTTGTCCAGGATGCTCCGGTTGAGGGCCTGATCTCCCACCCTGATGGCGTTCACAGCCCGTTTGAACGCCCTGGCTCGACGCTCCAGACTTCGCATCTGGTCTGCCGCCGTGATCTCTTCCGTCTCGCTTGGCTTGTCGCGATTGATCCTGAGGACCGGGTGCTTTGATTCGGGTGCGAGCGCACGCTCCTCAGCTACTCGGCGGGCTACATAGCCCCGGCCAATGTTAATCGCCTCGTCTAGCGAGTCGAGGATGATGGTGATGCCCCCGTTTTTGGTATTCGATTTGTGTTTTTTCATGGAATGAATTGTCCGATATTAGTCTCAAGGCTACGCCGGAGGTCCTTTGGGTCTCCGCTCAACAGTACTGTGTCCACAACGACAGTCGCTGGAATCCCGGCTTCCAGAAGGGCAGCTCCCTGAAGGATCGTCCGGGCCGTTACGTAACGGGTTTTCGAGGTTGTCTGTTGCAAGCAAGACCTGGCCCGTTGCGCATAGGTGACCCACTTGAGATTTCCGCAGAGGGCCGATTCCAGCTCCGGATCGTAGTCAACCTTGAACTTGACAAAACGGTCCAGGAAGGCCGCGTCAAGCTTGTTGCGCACGAAGTCGTCCTTGCCTCCCGTCCCGATGGTGTTCGCACCCGCCAATAGGAAGAAGCCCGGGTGCCGCTCGACCACCTCGCCGTTGGGAAACCGAAACCGGCCACCTGAGATCAGCGAGTTCATGGCAACCAGAACGCCCGGATCAGCGACATCAGACTCATCGAGGAAGGCGAGCCCGCCCTTCCGGAAGGGCTCGCTGAGCAGGCCGGGAATGAACTGGCCGTTCAGGATGTTGCAATAGCCCAGTAGCTTGGACTCGGTGGAGGATGGCCCTAGCGGGACGGGGTAGAATGTAACCCCTACAGCCTTAGCAACCTGCTCGGCTATCATGCTTTTCCCGCTCCCCGGAGGGCCGTACAGCCAGAGGGGGATGGGGAATCCGTCTGGGGTGCGGGCGCTCGCCATTCGGATGATGTCTGGTAACAAACGGTGGTGCGGCCCAGCAACCCGGGTTGGTCGCTTCCGGCGTCCGGTGCGTACCTCCAGCACTTTGGGCGGCGGTATCAGAGCTGCCACCCGCTGCTCCATCTCCAGACGGATCACAGGGAGCAGGGCCTGGAATCTCCGCTCGATCTCTTGCTCAAGCGCAGCCATCTGCCGCGCAACTTCCTCGCGGATGGCGGTCATCCTCGCCTGCAAGCTCTCACCCGGCGCTGGCATCTGGGCAGCCACCTGCCGCTTAGCTTCGGCTTGGACGGCAGACAGAATGGCGGTGAGCACGTGTTGCCGCACATCAAGCCCGTGCTTCTTCAGCGATTCGGCGAATACTTCGCGGGCGATGGTCGTTACCTCGGTCTTCTCGTCGGGGGTCATAGATTGAACATGGGTGAGATTGTGGTTGGCCGGGTAGCGTCCTGTTGGCCTTTGGTCAGCCTGCCTTTTCGAGATTGTGATGCGGGCGGACAATCTGGCGAAGTCGGCAATAGCTGGATCGGTGCTAGCCGCCGGACGAGATTTTCAGCCTCCCGCATGCTGACACCGCTTAGGCTCGCCAACGCTGCGTTCGAGACACCGGGGTTGTTGGAGATGTGAGCGAGAGTGGCGCGTTCGCGCAGAATGAGCCCGGGGAGTGCCTTGATGGCGGCTGGGATGTTGATGGTAAGGTCTTGGGCTTTGTGTGGTTTCATACGTTGTGTGGGAGGATGATGTGCGCCGGAAAACAGCCCGCGCTGCTTTGGTGCCGATACTGGGGAGCCTGGGAGATTGGTTGATCAAGTGTTAGCGTAGAAGTTCGTGTCGTCGTCGAAAAAAGCCTCACACAATTCCCGGCTCATTCGCGCCGACGGACCACCAAACACGCAGCTCTTGACCGACCGCAGGAATTGTCGATTGCCAAGCTTGTCGTATCCCTTGGCCCGGTGGGGGACGCTCATGTCGATGCGGTTCAGCCGCATGGTGCCAGTGGAACCTTGGTGTTCTTGGCGCGTGGCAGGAACCAAGTCGAACCCCGCCGACCCTCCATCCCGGTAAAAGTTGTATTCGACCAGCATGGCGTCTGCACCAGTCTGCGGCACGCGGATCGAGGTGGCCTTGGCATACAACTCCTCGGCTTCAGCGCGAAGGGATGGGTAATGCCCAAAGGTCCCCTTGTCGCAGGCCCAGAAAAACCAATCCGGATCAAGGAATATTACCTGTGGCAGGGACTTACCGGCGTATTTGCCAAATGTGAGCGTTGTCCAGTTCATAGTTGTTCTTTGTTTACATTTGTTATGGCTTGCCGAGACCTGACCGGTGATTGTCGGTGCGAGAGCCGGGTGACTGTTCATGCTTTTTGTTTTTAGAGTCTGACTGCCCGCGCCTGCTGGACTGGAATCTCGGACCGAGCACCAGACCAAACAGGCGTGTTCACCATTCAGATCGAGAGCAAATGAAGTTTTCTTCGCACAAGTTGTTTCTTGTGGAGCCTCACAGGCATGCCGGTGGGTCAGAATGCGCGCCAACCCTGAACGAGATGTCCATTCCTGGCCGCCTTGAGCGGAGGCGACAGGGGG
>Ga0209514_10010066_pt1 | contig 10243 bp, 5 predicted proteins | sample Subgrocontami58m_FD_187452 | JGI IMG/M metagenome (GOLD analysis project Ga0209514, IMG submission 187452) | Subsurface groundwater microbial communities from S. Glens Falls, New York, USA - GMW37 contaminated, 5.8 m (SPAdes) (version 3) | ecosystem: Environmental > Aquatic > Deep subsurface >... | reverse complement strand
GCGGCCAAAGCGTGAGGCAATATCTGAGAGACCGTGTATTCCTTGCCAAGGTTAGTGTGGACGCTGAGAGTGACCTGTATCTCCCTGGCTTCATCCTGAGAGCGGAAACTGCCAAAACTAATACCTCCCCCTTCGCGCGTCTCGATGTCGAGGTATAGAATAGGTTCTACTTCGAGCACGATCGGGACAGAGATCATTTCCTGTCGGACGAGCGGTGAGTTTGATTCGACTTTATACGCCAGCACCCCGCGATAAATGCCCGCTTTCTGGCCTGCGGCGGGCGTCACAGCGTACTGGATCTGCAGAGCGTCTCCGCTGCCTTGAGCATCGGATCGATACAGGTTTTCCGGCGAGGTGGAAACGGGCCGCGCCTGGGAACCGGAGCCGCTTCCCTGCACCAGAGACCAGGACAATGCGCCGGTATCCAGCGTTTCACCCTCGGGCGAAGAAAGAGGCTCAATGAGCTGTTGAACAATGCGGTATTCGGCGCCGATGCTGCTGTCGACGTCGACGCGATAGACAGCCGATCCGCTCTCCCCGTCTTTACGGATACGCCCCAGGTCGAGCTCCCGGCCGCCGCGAAGGGCTCGCGTCGTCACGCGGAACGTCTGAGGGATATCCACATCGACGTTCATCGTCACCAGGCGCGGCGAGAATGACGCGCTGCCCGGATTCAACGCTTCGGCGGTAAACGTGATCTGCGTGTGGTACAAGCCGCCCGGCTGGTCCTCGCCCAAACGCACATTGAACACGAGAATGAATTCGTCCGACTCGCCGGTGGAATTGGTGTAGATCTGTTTCACGCCGGGGGACACCGGCGACTCGAGAACCGTCTCAAGACGGCCGACCGTTGTGGACGGCGAAAATTGGAAAAATGAATTGAGCGGAAGGGTCTTACCCGTGCGCATATCGGTGGGGACCTGGTTCACGGTCTCCGTAATGCGGTAAGGCACGCCTTCGGTGGTGTTGATCGTGACCCGCACTTCTTCGTTGCGCAGAATGCCCTTGCCTTGCTGCTCCTGGAGCGCTCCTTCCATGTGAATACGGAGATCCTGCCCGCCCCGGCGCGGAGACACGGAAAAATCAAACAGCGCATAGGCATCCGCTTGAATAAAAAGCGCGGCGGCGAGAAAGACAACTGCGGTGAACCACTTCGGGGAAGAATGGGGCATGTTGAAGCCTCCTAGAAATCTCCAGTCAACGATACACGAAGAAGATGCTCGGTGTCAATTGCGGGGAGCGAAAACGAGACCGTGCTGTACGGCGTCACCATGGGAGAATCCTGGCCCAGCCCGAAGACGCCGTATTCGGCCCGGAAGATCGCGTTCCACTTGAGCCTGTAATCAAGGCTCGTATAAAAATTGTCATGCCCGCCGTAATCGCTATCCGCGAAGCCGGTAGCAATGAGTTTGGGCACATCGATCTGCCAAGAGTGTGTGTAATCACCGAAGAGCGATAAACGCTCGGTGACTTTTAGCCCCACGCTGACACCCTGGTGCGTGATGTTGTCGTCGATGCCTGCCGCGAACTTATAGTCGTTCTGGGCGGCGTGGTAGGTCACCGTCGTGCGCTCGTCGGGTTTGTAGATAAGACGCTGGCGCGTGATCGTGGAATAATCGTACGGAGGCACAGCGCCGAACGGCCTCTGACTATATAGAAAATTTGTGAGATGGTCGATCAGGAGGCTATCCACGCGGTCGTTGGAATCCCGGAACGTGCTGTTGAGAAGGCCGCGCGGGAAATCGGGCAGATCATTGGTGACTTCGACAAACCCCTCGGCCGTCCACTTCGGGTTAAACACGTACTGAAGGCCGCCGGCATACGTGTAACGGTCGGCGTTGAGCCCTCCGGTGATGGCGGTGTTCTGGAACGAAAGCGCCGAAGGGTCCTCTGCGCCTAGAAAATAGTAGTCGCCGAGGAACGGCTCCACAGCGGCCGTCGTTTTGGGAAGCTTATGCCAGCGGACCATGCCCTTGGCCGTGAGCTCGTGCGTCACCTTGACCGTCATCTCATCGCGCATCACGTTCTCGATGAACTCGCCCGTATTTTCACGGCGGACGTTCCGGTTGTCGAAAAGATTGAAAAAACGGTCCTTAAAAAGCTTCTCGCGCCAGGTGCCGCGAAACACGTAACGGTTGGAGTCCACGCCGTCGCCGAGACGAAACGCCTCGATGTCAGGCGAATATTCGGTGAACTTGAGGTGCTTGCCCCAGAATTCGTCGTCGCGCGTGTTGCTGTAGCGCGATAGGACGGGATCGAAATGATGGTCCATCTGCGTGTAGCTCAACTGGATATCGGCACGGCCGTCCAGCGCGTGGTCGAAACCGTGGTCGAGGACCCCTTTGTATGCGTACGCCTCGTTGCTCGAATGAAGGCTGGCGTCCGCCAGCTGGTCGCGCTCGCGGTGGGAGATCGCCCACTCGCCCTTCAGCGTCGTCTCGGGATCGATGAGCCATTTGGCGTCGGCGCCAAACACCTGACTGTGGTCGGAAACGCTGTTGTTGATGAGACCCGTGCGGAACGCGTACGTACCGCCGACCATGATGGCGTCGGAAGCTTTATTTTTCACGCGGAGTGCGCCGGGGATGTTGTTGGCAGAAAGATATTCTTCGTCCCAGGGCGTGTACGGCGCCGCGATGGTGCCCGCGATATACGTATTTCCCAGATCCGCTTCCACGGAAGCGCCGCGTAAGAGAATGAGGCGGTTGCCCGCGCTGTCGCGCGCCAAAAACGACAGCTCGTCCGAATAATAGCCGCGTTTGATGGATCCGTCGGAGAAATACTGGACGGGGACGTACTGGTAGAGCCATGGGCTTTGCTGCCAATAATCCTTGTGATTGGAAAGTCCGAGCGGGTCGTCCGTCGAAAGCGCCTGGGATTCGTTGGCCAGCATGAAAAGCCGCGCGTGCCAGTCATCTTCGCTGTAATCCATCCACGCTTCCCGGAAAGGCCGGAATTCATAATCCACGTCGAGTTCGGGGATCGTGAAGGGAATGCCGTTGGTCGCGGGGTTGAAATCGTAAAAACCGTGCACCACGGCAGGCGTCGTATGCCCGTCCTGGATCTTGATGACCGGAAACGCGAGCGAATCCCCGACGTTGGTGCGGACGATCTCCGGGATCGTGGAATTGTTGGCTCCGAAATATTTGAGGTTGTAGCGCACCACCTCACCGCCGATGTCGCTGCGCTGGACCTGCTCGCCCGTCGTGCCCACCCAGGACCACGGGTCCGCGACGATCTTCGAGTGAAAATTTATTTTTTCGGCCGGTTCGAAGTCCGTGTTGAGGACGTATTGGCTGTAGACCGCGGGGTCGTAGGTGTTGTTGAGCCGCTCGCCGTAAATAGTACGGTAATTGCGCTCCTGAAGATCGGCGTTTGAGTCGTTGAGAATAAAACTCTCCGACGTCATCCCCGCACCGATGCGGTAACTCCCCTTCATCTTGAGATGGCCGCCGGGCAGCGCGCCCGTCTCTTTGGCGAGAGCCTCCAGACGCGACTGTTCGGGATCAAACTCAGCCGCCTCTTCATCCGCAGCCGCCCTGAGCGGCGGCGCAGCGGCGAGCGCCACCGTCAGCGCGGCCGCCCAGACAAAAACCATGCGGCGTTTCATCGCTTCCCCTTTACGGCAGCGCCGGCCGAACGGAGCGCCTGGAGTGCCACGGCGGTGCGGCGGTCGCGACGCGCGTACGCGATCGGGATCGACCAGATCGCCATGTTGCGGTAATACCAGTCGCCGAAAAGATAGCGGCCGCTTTCGGCATCGATCATGTCGGGCTGGTTCCAAGGGCTCTTCTGCACGCGGGTAAAATTATTCCAGAGTTTTTCTTCTTCCTTCATGACGCGTTTGAGCGGCACACCTTCCATCAGACAAAGACTGAGGAACGCGTGATTCATGCCGGCCCAAATGTTGCGCGCGTGCGCGTTGGAAACATCGAGACGCCCGTCGGCATGCACGGAGTTCACGAGGCCAAAACGTGAATGCTCTGAATTCAACCGAAGGATCCGGGCGATCGCGCAGCGGGCCTTCACGCGGTCGACGATGTGCCCCAGGCCCAGGAGCCCGGCGTACCACTGGCCGTTGAGCTGCGACAGCGTGCAGGGATCGCCGAAAGAAACCCCGTTCCACAGCTCGCGTTCGAAGCTTCGCGTGCCGCGCGCGAACCGGTCGCGGCATTCTTCGGCGAAACGAAGGTCGTGCACCGTCTCCGCCATACGCTCGCACGCCAGGAGCGCCGCAAGATAAATGCTGGAGGTGTACGCGTTCGTGCCGTAGAGACCCCAGAGATCGAACGTCTGGTCCTGGCCTTCGTTATCCGGAAGCCCGTTACCGTCGTGGTCGGTGCCGACGGTCCAGGCCAGCGCCTTTTTCACATTGGGATAAAGTTCCCTCAAAAATGCCGTGTCACCGGACCAGAGCGCATCGCGGTAGACCATCAAAATGAACTTTGGATTCAAATCCTTCCAGCGCAAGAAAGTCGTGCCGTCGGAAGGAAGATCGAGGCGGTTTTTGCCCAGATCGTGCGGCACATAGCCGTCGGTCCGCTGACAGGCGGCAAACTGGCGGATCAGCGACTTTTCGAGCTCCGGAAAAAAGTAGCTCAAAGGGATCGAGCCGTAGAACCCGACATCGATCGTGCCCATCAGAGGGCACGCGCTCGGCGCCTCATAGAACGCAAAACGCCCGTCCCTGACGAGCCAGCTGCCGGCGCTGAACGGCGCCAGGTTTGCGAGCAGAGATTCGTTGAACCAACGCGGGAACGGCATCGAAAAGACGGCGCGTTCGACGGCCTGGAGACCGCGCTGGAGCGGCCGCCTGTTTTCGAGCGCAAAGCGCGAGACGGACTCGGTGCCGGAAAACCACGTCTGGTACCGATGGCCGGCCGGCTGCTTTGGAAAATGCCAGGATGCGGTGAATTCAAGAACGGCTTCTTCTCCGGGCGCAAGCGTGCGAAATGCCGCGACGGCGCCGCAAAGCTCGCGATTTTCTCCCGAGACCACGGGTTCCCACGAACGCGTGTCGGGCAGACGCCCTTCACGCACAAAGTAATCCCATGCTGAGAGTGAAATATTTTCCGGCGTGAAATAAAAATTGCGCGTGACGGCGTTCCACGCCTCCATGAAGCTCAGCTCCCAGCCTTTCTTGACAAAACTGAACCGGAGCGCGCCCTGCCGCGTGTCATGCGGCGAAGGGTCTTCATTGGAGAAATCCAGGTGGAGCGCACCTGTCGATCCGGAAACGCGGTTCCGGCGGCCGACGCACCATTCACCGGCCACATTGCGCCCGATAAAAAGAAACCCCGTTCGCAAAGCCTTCTTCGATCGGTTGCGGACACGCAGCGTGAAAAACGCGGCAGGCAATGAGGAGCGTTTGACGTCCTGCGGCATCCACGAACCGAAAACATCGAGTGTCGCCTCGAGGCCGAGCGCGGACACCGGATATTTCAGCGTCGCTCTCGGAAAGAGTCCCTTGTAGGCGATGTCGCTGAGCACGGGCAGCCCGGACACGGGCACCGTCTGGAGGAGGCGCGCCTTGCGCTTTCCTTCTCCCGAAGCGGGGCCGGTCGCGAGACCGAAATGATAACCCAGGACGCCGGGATAGCCGTCAGGGCCGGCCAGAGGGTCAGGCCAGTTGTTGAGAAACGTAAAATTGCTCAACAGGCCGTTGGGGAGGATCTCAAGTTTGCCCGCTCCGATGCCGCCGACAGGCACACCGGCTTTCGCTCCCTCCTTCGCAGACAGAAGCGTCATCCCACCACCTCTTTGCAGCTATTGCGAACCCCACCACCTGTTTGGTCGCCGACGGCGAGCGGTCCGTGAAACGGACCATAACAAACAAGTGGTGGGGGAAGCAATCGGCTGCTACGCAGCCAAAGAGGTGGTGGGATCAAGCGGACGACTCCCGCCGCGCGTCGTGATTGCGCAGATCGAAAGGATTGTAACCCACCCACGCGAAGATCCCGTACGCGGTGCCGGCGACGGAACCGGTACGCCGGCCTTTCGGCGTGCGCCAGCCGTGGCCGGTGTCGACGTTATCGGTCGAGGCGTACGGCAGGCAGCCGCGCCCCTGACCGGAGCGTGAGGGACTTGTGATCGCAAGCTTTTGCAGTTCATTCTTGTAGAGCAGGGCCTTCGCCTCGTACGCCGCCGCTTTGTCGGGTTGACCGATCGCGCGGAAATGGTCGGCCAGCACATGGTACGTCACGATCACCTGCGCGGTCCATTCCGTCGAAATAATGCCGCCGCGGCCGATATTTCCGGCCTTGGCAAAATCAAAACCGCGCACTTTCGTTGACTTGCCGCTGGGCAAGATGTAATCGACGGTCACTTCGCAGTTTTTCTCGGCAAACGCCATGATCTCCTCGGCATCGAGCCCGGCCTCAGCAAGCTTCACGGGCCCGACCGCAGCGACCGCCCAGCTGAACGTATCCGTCGCGATCGTCGCGTCGCCCTTGCCGCGCTGCATGCGGTGGTCCTTGGCGGAATAGGCGTATTTCTTTATCCAGGCAAGCGTCTTTACGCGCGCTTCGTCGTAACGGGCCTCTCCGGTGACTTCGTGGAGCATCGTAAAAAACGCGTAAGCATCAAGATTGTGTTCCGTGCTGTACCAGCCGACGCCGACGCCGCCCTTCACGCCGCCCTCGGGATCCTGCTGGCTCAGCGCCCACTCGCCGATCCGCCGGGCCAACGGCAAAAAGCGGCCGTTGTGAGCACGCTGCTCGTACTGCAGTGCGGCAATGCCGATCCACACGTTGGGGCCCGTACGGACGACGTTTTCTTTGGCGCTTCCATCGATCGTGTCATACGCGTTGAAAAAAGCGCCGCCCTCCGTCGCAGCCTGCGTGTCATAAAAATCAAGGATGTCCGCAGCCGGCTTCAGATTGCCGAACACGAGGAACGTCTGGCAGACAAGCGACTGATCGTACGTGAACGCCCAATCTTCCAAGGACGGATCACCCTCGAAACTCGCGACCAGACCCGTCTTCAGATTACGGTGGGTTTTAAGCCATTCGTACATCTGGTTGTAGGCCGACGCCGCGCTCCAACGCCCGCTCTTTTCCAGATCGGCGTACGTCGCCTGAAGCTTCTCTTTCCCCTCACGGAGCGTCTCTAGCTCTTTGCCGATGCTCTGCTGAGCCTTTACGGTGTTGCGCAGCTCGAGCGCGAACTTGCGCTTCTGCTCAAGGTTCGCGTGTGAAAGCGATGTGATCGACGTCTCAAGATTTTTGATCTTACCGCGCGCGGAGGCGAGCTCTTTGCCGAGCATGGTCCTGCGTTCCTGAAGCTCTGAAAGACGAAGCGCCACATCGGACTTCTTAGACGCGCTCTCGGTAAGCCGGTCCACGAGACGGCGATTTTCGGAATAAAGCTGGCGTGCGTGAAGAAACGAGCCTATCAGGAGCGCCAACAAAATAAAAAGAAACGCACCGGCCAGACGCGGCGCCCAAAGCCGGCGATGCGCATGCTTCAAAATGCGCCTCTGAGCCTTCGCGTCGATACGCGTATACGCGACGCCCAGACGGTAGAGCGGCGCCCCGGTCGGGCCATCCTTCTGGAGCCAGGCGATCCGCGCGGCGGCACGGATGGGATTCTTGGCAAACGTGGTGTTGATCGTCAGTTCGAGCGAGGCGTCAGGCTGGAGGTATTTCTCTTCTTCTTTGCCGAAGCTTTTAAGTTCGATGCACATCCCGCCGGCGCTGATGTCCCGCGTGAAGCCCTGCAGCAAACCGGATGCACGCGCCTCCCCGCTTTCGTAGATCCCTACTTCCACGGGGAAAACCGTGTTCATCCGCACGTATTGGCGCTGTTTAGACATGGGATGGCCGCCCTCTCCGGCGGCGGGGGAAATGAACTTCTTTTACTTTTTTAGGGGTTCGCCATCTTTCTTGGTCCACAATTCCTGTAACACCCGATATGCCTTTTTGGGCATGCGCTTGTCGATGTGGTTCTCCCGGGTGTCCGGTTCAAGACCGACGATACCAAACCACTCTTCGTTCATGTTCATGTGGTCAGAAACTTCCGCATCGTAATAGTAAGAGGCATTGGCCCAGTGCCCGGCTTCTTCATGGACGGACCAGGTGTGCGGGAGGTTTTCGTTGCCTTTCCACCATTCGTCGTTCCATTCGAACACCACACCGCCCAGGCAATTGCCGCCGCGCGCCGGGTTCGTGTTGCGCGCGATGTCCTGCCACTGCTCCTGCAAAAATTGCGCCTGGCTCTGTTCGTCGGGCTCACGTTTCAGAGCGTTGAAGCTGTCGGCGCCGTATTCGATCATCAGCACCGGCTTGTCGAATTTTTGCTTCACCTGACGGAATAAGTTACCGAAGGACGGGCCCCGGTAAGCGATCATGCCGATGACGTCTATGTCGGGAGCGACCAGTTTGGCGAACTGGAGGCTCGACGTCTCGCCGGCGCCCATCACGACCGGGTGCTTCGGATCGATCTGCTTGATCTCTTTCGCCAGGTCGTTCACGAACGAATAATAGATGCGCGCTTTTGCCTCGCGCTGGGCCTCGGCGGTCGGCAACGCATCGATGGCGTCATTGGTCCAGCGCTGGAGGTTCGGTGTCAGATCGAAGCTGTAATTATTTTCATTGCCGAGCACCCACATCAAAAGACCCGGGCTGTCTTTGTAGAGACGCACCATTTCAAGCGTTTCCGTCCTGGTCTTTTCGCGGAAATCCGCATCGGCATAGTTGGGCGGGGGCCAGTTCCAGAAGCCGAGATAAGTCCCCATGAGCGTGCGGATACCGTATTTTTTGTAAAGGCCGTGGATGACCGCTTTCACTTCAGAGGGATCTTTGCCGGCCTTGTAGAAACGGACGGTGTTGACGCCCATGGCTTTCATGAGCTTGCCGTCGGTCATCCAGGCTTTCTCGCGAGCGCCCCAAAAGTTGTATTCGTAATCCCTGCCCACGGGCACAGGACTGTAGCAGACTCCGTGCACGACATAGGGTTTGCCGTTGACCACAAGACCATAGCCTTCCCCATTTTTCTCGATCGATATCGAGGGAATGCGGTCATCGGATGCGCCGCGGATCAAAAAGAATGCGGCAATGACTGCCAAGAGGATGAATATAAATCTGCGCTTATTTTTTTTATTATTTTCGGGCAAAAAGACCTCGCGGATTAGGGACTTGGAACGAGCCCCATCGCCGTATAGACAGCGATGGGGCCGCTCTTCTTCAGTTCTTTAGAATTATTCGTACTTGATGTCGTCCAGATAGAACGTGCCGCCCTCAGGATTCACATCGAGGTTGGTCGCCCAGCAGAAGCCGCCCGAGATCGAGGAAAGGTCCTTGCCCTCGAGGTCGATGGTGAACTGCTGCCATTCGGTCGTGAGAACGACCGGACCGATACCGGCCACGTCGGAGTCGGCGTACTCTCCGGTGATGCCGCCCATCTTGAACTCCTCGATACGCTCCCCACCCTTCTCACCGCGGGCCCAGAACGTCAGCTTCTTGGCGCCGGTCAGGTCATAACCGCCGGGACGGGTTCCCCAGTTGTTCGGGGGATTCTGCCAATAGATGCCGCTCCAACGGGCTCCCTGCGTCGCCTTGTTCGAGAACGAGATCTGGATCGAGGTCGTTCCACTCTTGGGCTTTTCAAGGAATTTATCGTTGAACTTGATATCGCCATAGTCTCCCATCCAGCCAGAGGGGATGTAGTGATTATCCGGAGCCTTGGCATCGGTGTAGACCTTGAACATCTTGAAGGGTCCGGCCGTAGCTATTTCTCCGGCAGCTTGCGCCGATACCCAAACCGCGGTGCCGACAACGATTGTCGCCGCGAACATCATCAACTTACGCATCGAAGTGCCTCCCATTTAGTGAACCGCCTCATCAGCCTTACTTTATATCATCCCGTTAAAATGTGCAACTTCACTCGTATTTAATGTCGTCCAGATAGAACGTGCCGCCCTCAGGGTTCACATCGAGGTTGGTCGCCCAGCAGAAACCGCCCGAGATCGAGGAAAGGTCCTTGCCCTCGAGGTCGATCGTGAACTGCTGCCATTCGGTCGTGAGAACGACCGGACCGATACCGGCTGAGTCGGAGTCGGCATATTCGCCGGTGATGCCGCCCATCTTGAACTCCTCGATACGCTCTCCACCCTTCTCGCCGCGGGCCCAGAACGTCAGCTTCTTGGCGCCGGTCAGGTCATAACCGCCGGGACGGGTTCCCCAGTTGTTCGGGGGATTCTGCCAATAGATGCCGCTCCAACGGGCTCCCTGCGTCGCCTTGTTCG
>Ga0209514_10010065_pt1 | contig 10244 bp, 9 predicted proteins | sample Subgrocontami58m_FD_187452 | JGI IMG/M metagenome (GOLD analysis project Ga0209514, IMG submission 187452) | Subsurface groundwater microbial communities from S. Glens Falls, New York, USA - GMW37 contaminated, 5.8 m (SPAdes) (version 3) | ecosystem: Environmental > Aquatic > Deep subsurface >... | reverse complement strand
ATTATTAACAAGGATATCGATCCGGCCCCAAGTATCGACCACCTTTTTGACCATGGCCTGTACATTCTCCACCGAGGAGATATCCGCCACAGCGGCCAGGGCCTCGCCGCCCTTCGACCGGATTTCTGAGGCAATCGCTTCCCCCCGCCCGAGATCCATGTCCGCGACGACCACTTTGGCCCCCTCCGCGGCAAACAGCCGGGCGATATCCGCACCGATGTTTCTTCCTGCACCTGTAATGATGGCTACCTTGTCTTGTAATTTCAATGTATTCTCCTTTCTTATGTATCTTGTTATCTTCTTACTTAATCCAGGCGTGTTTGAAAAAATTCCCATTGGCACTGGTGTCATAACCCGGAGGAGGATACCCCTGAGTCTTCTCCGACATGCCGAAATAGCGGGTCTCAAAAAACAACGGTATGTCCGCCACATCATTATGAATCGTCCAGGCCAGTTCCTGGAAGATCTTCAACCTTTTCTTCTGGTCAAATTCCGCATTCAGATTGTCAAGGAGGCGGTCCACTTTGGGGCTGGAATAAGTGCCCTTTTCCACCGGATTAGTGTAGTAATAGGTCATCATCGTCGTCACGGGATCGGGTGTTGCGTCTGCACCGGTGGTGAAGAGATCGTACTTCCCCTGCGTGGCCCGATCCCTCATGACGCCGTCCTCCAGAATTTCGATCTTCACGTTGATGCCCGCCTCGCTAAACATCCGCTGGTATGATTCCAGATATTGGGCGGCCGACTTTCGCCCGATCAGCACCAGTTCCTGACCGTTGTAACCGGCAGCCTTGAGCAATGCTTTCGCTTTCGCCAGGTCGCGTTTGTGCGGCGGCAGATTGGCCGCTTTGGCCCAGATACCCTTGGGATCCATCATGATTTCCGCCTTCGTGGCGGCCCCAAAGTACGCCTCGTCGATCAGCCGTTGCTGGTCGGTGGCGTACAGCAACGCTTGCCGCATCTCGAGCTTACGCAAAAAGGGATTGTCATAATTGACGATCAGGTGCTGGTAGCCCCCCATCGGTTCTTCCAGAATCTTGAGTCCCTTGATCTCCCCTTTCATCACCCGGGCGGCATCGAGCGGCGACAGCCGGTCCGCCATCATCACATCCCCCGTCCGCAGGGCGTTGAAGCGGTTCGCGCCGTCGGGAATCGGCCGGAAAAAAATCTTGTCCACATAAGCGGGCGGCCCCCAGTATTCGGGAAACTTCCTGATCACTGTACCGAATCCCGTTTGATACTGCTCTAGGACGAAAGCCCCTGTTCCCGGTACGAAAGTATTGGGCTCCAATTTGATCTGACCCGGCCGCAGCGAATTGGCCGGCACAATCGGCAGCATGCGGATATAACTCAGGTGATAGAGGAAGGTCGTCGAAGGTTTGGAGAGGGTGAATTTAACGGTATAATCGTCTATCTTATCGACGGCTTTAACGTCTTTGATGATATTCTGGCCGTAGGCGCCGTTCTTCGGGTCTTTGACATAATTGGCCGACCAGATGACGTCATCGGCCTTCATCTCTCTGCCGTTGTGGAACTTTACCCCTTTGCGGAGACGAAGGGTAAATTGCGTTCCCCCGGCGGATACTTCGTATTTTTCCGCCAGGTTCGGGATGATCTTTTCATCGGCGTCAAGAATGAGCAGGGATTCGTAGGAGGTCTCTCGAACGTACTGGGTGGTGGACTGGGTCTGAATGAAGGGATTCGGATTGCCGGTCTCTTTCGCCAGGCCGACGGTCAACGTCCCCCCCATCTTTGGCTGTTCCTTCGGTGCCGTCTTTTTCGGCTGCTTTATCGGCGCCGCCGGGACCTCAAGGACATGGGCAAAAACAAAAACCAAGGCAATTACCAAGAATATCAATTTTCTATTCATAATTTCCCGTCTCCTTGTTCGGCCGGACAAACACTGCCCTTACGCCCCTGCTAGCGGGGCCGGATCAGCCCCTGGGCAGACACGGGGTCGTTCCTCGTTCCCTACTTCCTCACTGTTTCCCTGATCATCGGCAAAAGACGATTGGCAATTTCCATGTTCTCTTCGGTGGCATAAAGACGATAATTGCTTAAACGGGCCGGATCGACCGCCGTTTCCTTGTCCACGGGCGGCACATCGATGCGGCGGCTGTTGAGAAAAACGATTTTGCCCAGCCTCGCCTGTGTTTTTTGCGACAGCAACCAGTTGAGATAGACCCTGGCGGCATTGGGATGGGGGGCGTCTTTTAAAAGCTGAACGCCGCCCAAGCCGACGGCAACGGGGATGATTTTATCCTCTAATCCGGTGATGTTCTTGCCCAGCCCCTGTTTTTGATAGGGAGGAAGCAAGGTGTTATTGATACCCACGGCAATGGGATATTTACCCCGCACCAGCCACTCCATTTGCTGCCGGTTATCATCAGTGACCACTACATCCTGCTTGGTCAGAAGATCGCGGACGAAATCTTCCCCGTACATGAAGGCCAGATTTCCCAAAGAGCTGAAGGTAGCGCCTCCCGTAGGAGTCTGGAGGACCATCTTGCCTTTGAACCTGGGGTCCGTGAGTTGCCGCGATGACTTAAGTTCCGTTTCCTTGATGAAGTCGCGGTTAACGAATGTTGTGTGCTGGACATAGAGGGTATAAGCCGGGATGAACTTGTGCTCTTTATCAACAAAGAGGCCATCCATCCCCCCGATCCACTTGCTGCCATCGGCATTTTCCGGTAGCAGTAACGGACGGATCGGCTCCAGAAACCCTTCATTTTTCCCGGCATACGCCGTCTGGGTGCCGCCCGCCCCCAAATCCCAAAGTTTTTGTCCCAGTTTCCGCTCCTGCCGGACACGTTGCCAAAAATTGCGCCCCGCCATTCCCGTATATTCCATTTTGATTTCCGGATATTCCTGCTGGAACAGATCAACCAGCGCTTTTCTCCACTCTTCGCTGGGGTCCCCGGAGATCACCAGCTTTCCCTCCTTCTTCGCCGCCTCCAGGACCCTCTTCCATTCAACACCTTCTTTCCCGGCCGGCAAATCGGCGCTCTGTGCTGAAACCGCCGCCACGAAAAAGACAAGAAACAGAGTAAAAACCGTTTTCTGAAAAGTTGACTTTGCTGCGTTGGCAATCATTGCTACCCCCCTTTAAATCATTTTTTACGGCAACCGACAGCTGGGCAGGCCGGCCCTTATTTTCCTACCACCGCGCCAATGGCAACGGAAGCGGTTATTTCTTCAGTATCTCCCTGACCACGGGCAGGAAACGGCTTGCAAGGGCCACGTTTTCTTCCGTGGAATAGAGACGATATTTCTCTAAACGGGCCGCATCGACAGCCGTTGCCTTGTCGACAGGCGGCACATCGGTGCGGCGGCTGTTCAGCCGGACGTTCGCCGTCAGTTTTGCCTGTGTTTTTTGCGACAGCAACCAGTTGATATAAACCCGGGAGGCATTCGGATGCGGAGCGTCCTTCATGTAGGAAATGCCGCCCAGAGAGGTAGCCACCTGAATGACTTTGTCTTCCAACCCGGCGATATTCTTGCCGAGCCCCTGTCTTTGAAAGGGAATCAGCAGGGTGTTGTTAAGACCGATGACGATGGGATACTTGCCGCGCACCAGCCACTCCGTTTGCTGGCGATTGTCGTCGGTAACCACCACATCCTGCTTGGTCAAGAGATCGCGGACAAAATTTTCCCCATACATGAAAGCCATATTGCCCAAGGAGCTGAACGTGGCCCCTCCCGTCGGAGTCTGCAGGACCATCTTTCCTTTGAATTTGGGATCGAGGAGTTGCCATGACCCCTTTATCTCCGCTTCCTTAATGAAATCCCGGTTTACAAAGGCGGTGTGCTGAACGTAGATGGTGTAAGCCGGCATATATTTGTGTTCTTTATCGTGAAACAGCCCATCCAACCCGCCTACCCACTTGCTGTCATCAGCGTTTTCGGGAAGGAGCAGGGGACGGATCGCCTCCAGGTGACCGTTATTCTTGGCTTCGAAGGCCATCGCTTCCACACCGCCGGCCCGCATATCCCAAAGCTTCTGCCCGAGCTTGCGCTCCTGCAGGACGCGCAACCAATAGTTGCGCCCCGCCATTCCCCCGTATTCCACTTTGATTTCCGGGTATTCCTGCCGAAACGCGTCAACCAGGATCGCGCGCCACTCCTCGCCGGGATCCCCAGAGATGACGAGTTTGCCTTCCTTCTTCGCGGCTTCCACGACTTTTTTCCATTCTGCCGGGTCCATTTTCGCGCCGGAATCGGCTCCCCGGGCGGCGCCGGCGGTCCAAAGCAGCAGGACACAGGCAAGTGCCAAAGAGGTTTTCCTGAAAAATTTATTCAAAGACTTAGCAAGCATCTTCCCCCCCATGCTATTAAAAGTTGTTATCTTCATCCCCCCTCGATAAAGGGGATGAAAGTCACCGTATCGCCGTCACGCAATTTTGTTTCCAGGCCGTCAATCAATTCCAAATTACGGCCATTCAAGAAGATAACCACCTGACCGGTCAGTTGCTGACCGTCGGCATCAAAAACCAGCTGGTCGAAGCGACGATATCTCGTACCGAGCCGGTTAAGCAGATCCTTGACCGAAAAATGGCCCGGGCTTTCCCCTCCGGAAATATCTTCTTCACCGGTCGCTTCGATCCCCAATGCCTCTCCCAGCGCCGGCAGAACTTCTATGCGCACCTTACCCATTGCTTCCCTGCGGCGCCTCCCTTCTTGCGGCCGGAGCATCAGCCTATCGCGCCCAGGGGCTCCAGCACCGGAATGACGAAATCCAGACCGAGCCGTTTCAAGCCTTCCCGTGGCGGCAAGCCGGTCTCCGTCAGCTTCAACTTGTTGACGTAATATTTCTTCTTTTCCTCTTCAAATTCCGCCCGGTCCCAAACCCAGGAGGTGCCGTATTTATCGGTAACGGACTCTTCAAAGGCCCGGGGCGGGAAATAATCGTCCTTGGCGGGATGGTAGCCTTCCCTCAGGCTGATACACCGGTTGAAGTAATAGTCCCTGAGCTCGATTTCCTTCACGTCCTCGATCGTCAGATCCCAGCCGCAGGCGGCATTGAGGAATACCCGGGTGGCCTCATCGGCGGAGCCCCAGATCTGGATAAAGGGCGGAATGGCGAAATTGCAGATCGTCGCCGCACCCCGCAACTGCTGATCCAGGCCGGCCCCCATGCGGGCGCCGTTGTGACTCGTAGCATACTCCAGACCCCGGCCGTAGTGCTTGTTCCTGATGTCATAGGTGGGAGAAGCGCAGCCGTGCACCTCGAAGGCATACCACTTGGACGCCTCGCCGAAGACCTGATAGGCCCGCCGGAACCCCTCCGCCAAGGCAGCCGGCGCGCGGCCCTCCTTGTAAGCGATCTTCTTCATCAGTTCACAGGCCGCCTCCATGTCTCCCCATTTCAGGTCAATACCGCCCAGGTCGTCTTTGGTAATGATGCCGTGCTCATAGAGGTCCATCGCCCAGGCGACTATTCCTCCCAGTTCCTCACCGTCCATGCCGAGTTCATCTTCCAGCGGCGAGAGCTCGGCCATCTCCTCATAGCCGATCATGATATTGGCGTTGAAGCCGCCCGTATTGTCGTGCCGGAACTCCCCGGCGAAGGCGCCCCGTTCGCTGTTCTTAAAGTAAGGCACAAAACAGGAGGCCGCGCACCCGGGGCAGCCGTCCGTCCACATGTAATACTTCAAGTGGTGCTCCAGGCTGTTGCTCTGCTTCACGATATCGTGATTGTAGCTGAGATGGTTATTCTTAATGCCTTCACCCGCATAACGGAGTAGGTGCGGCGGGGAGGTGGTGTGTCCCCAGCGGCTTTCCGACAGCTTTCGCAGCGCCGTCTTCGAGCTGGTGGCGTAGGTCCGGAAAAGCTGCCAAACCTTCTGGTGATCGGCATAGAGGGGCCCTTTAGTCCCCTTCACACAAATCGCCTTGAGATTCTTGGAGCCCATGACGGCGCCGCATCCCCACTTGGAAGCGGAATGCACGAACTCCGTGGTGGCATTGGCGTAACGCACCAGGTTTTCGCCCGCCGGACCGATACACAGCACACCGAACATCTCGCCGGTTTGACTATTCAACCGGTCCCGCAAGGTCACTTCCGTCTCCTGCTTCCACTTGCCCCACAGGTCCGTGGCATCCTCGATTTTAACCTCGTCGTTATAGACATAGAGGTATACCGGCCGCTTCGCCCGGCCCTTGATCAAGATGCCGGCATTATATTGAGCCCTCACGATCTCTTCGCCAAAATAACCGGAGATGGAGCTGCGGCCGACCCAGTCGGTGAGGGGGGATTTAAAACTCAAAATGGTTTTTGTGCCGATCAGGCCGGTTAAAGGTCCCACCCCCACATGCAGGACGTTGTCCGGCCCCAGGGGATCGGCTCCCTGCGGCACTGCATCCCAGATCAGTTTATTGGCCAGTCCCCTGCCCCCCAGATATTTCTTTACCTCCTCGGTTACATCCACCACCCGACTCGTCTCATTGGTGAGATCCACTTCCAACAGGTTAAATTTTATCTCAGTCATTCTTATACCTCCACGTCGGGTTGAACATGCTTTCTCTTTTCAGGGGATACATCCGCTTGGCAATCAAGGCGGCCTTTTCATCGGCATGCTTGCGCACGTGGTCATGCATTAGTTCACCGTGCTGAGTTCCTTTAAAATACAGTGCCCCGTAGGGACAGACATCTACGCACTGGGGCCTCCGGTCGCCGACATTTTCACTGTCGCACAAATCACAAACAAAGGGTTTGGCGGCGACGGCGGGGTAAACGCGTATTGCATCTGCCGGACAGGCCTTCTTGCACAAAAGGCATTTTTGTCCGAGACACCTTTCTTCGTCCACCACCATATGCAGCGATTCCTTATCGAAGTAAATGGCCGGTGATTTTTTGAGCGGACAAGCCTTTTGACACTCCCTTTCTTCGGGCGGGCATTGACAGCAGGTTACCTGCACCGCCTTGGGCAGGGGCAGGAGGTATTTGCGCACCTGAATCCGTGCCAGTTCCTTATTGATCACGCCAAAATGGGCCATAGAACAGGCCATCTGGCAGATTCCGCAGCCGACGCATTTCATTTCATCGCACTCGATGAAAGCAGCCCCCTTGGGATAGGGGTAATTTTCCCGCCCCCAGCCCTCCGGCTTTGCTTCCGCTGTCGCCGGGACTGCCGGGTCTTTTCCCGTTTCTTTCTTCTTCTGCGCCATATATTTTCCCCTCCTTGGTCTAACCGGTTGTCTGGTCCTATTAGTAAAAAAAGTTACTGCCGGACGATCTTTATAGAAGGCAAAGAGGCAAATCAGATTAAAGGAAAACTTGATGAACTCCTAAAAGTACCCACTTGCTTCACGAGTCCGGCATGGGCCTTGACATACGCCACACACTTCTTTCGTGAGATTACACACCAGGGGAATAAAGTCAATACCTATTACAGCCCCTTTTAAAAAGTGATAGGAAAGGAACAGTTGACTCCTAATGGGGCGTTACCGGGACTCTTCGATGACCAACGCTGCACCGGCGCTTCAAAGAGGACCTGGCATAGGATTGGAGTAAGAAGTCCATATATTTCGTCCCTCAGATTAAACTATCGGATTTTTTAGTTCTTGACACACATCATCGCTCTCCATATACTGTCCAGCAATGCCCAGGGAAAAAAATATAGGAATACATGATGAAATCCAGTAACTTGCCAAAGAAGTCCGGCAGACCAAAGGTTATTCTACGCCCGAACTTAGGAGGAAAACAATGAAGTCTCCATCTTTACTGTTTGTTTCTTTATTCCTTGGTTTGCTTTCGGCTTTCCCGTCTTCTTCTCTTATTGCCGCGGTGACGGAGCGCTCCGCTACCCAGGCAAGTCCTCCTACTCTCAAGGCGGAATGGGACAAGCTGATTAATGAGGCAAAAAAGGAGGGCAGAGTGGTAATCTATGCCGGCCCCATAGGAGAAGCGCGGACGGCAATGGTCACCGCTTTCCGGCAGAAGTACGGAATTACCCTGGACATCATCATGAGCAGGGGATCGGAAATTGTAGCTAAAGTGGAGACCGAAAGAAGAGCAGGGTTATACATGGTGGATGTGGGATTTATAGGCCTGGAAAGCTATTTTGGTTCTCCCCAGCTCAAAGGATTCACCCTGCCCCTGTCGTCTTTGTTGGTATTACCGGAAATCTTGGATCTTGCTCACTGGAGAGGCGAAAAGATGCCCTTCGCCGATAAAGAAGGGCACCTGGCAGCGCTGGTGCTCGGTTCCTCTCCTTACATGCTCATCAATACCGAGATCGTCAAGCCCGGGGAAATCACCTCACACCAGGATTTACTCGAGCCCAAGTGGCGGGGAAAGCTGGCGATCAATGACCCCTCCGTCGGGGGCGCCGGATCGGAGTGGTTCACCTTCATCGTGGCCAAGGTCATGGGATTGGAGAAAGGAACAGCCTACATGAAACAGCTTGCCAGGCAGGAACCGGCTGTCACCAGGGACCAGCGCCTGCTTACGGAGTGGGTGGCCAGGGGGAAGTATGCCGCTGCCCTGGCGCCGGATAAGGCGACCACGGTACAAATGATCCGCACGGGAGCTCCTTTGGCCTATATAGATCTCAAAGAGCCCCGGCCCACCACTTCCGGACCGGGGAATATCATGGTTTTCGACAAGTTACCCCATCCAAACGCCACCAAGCTTTTTATCAATTGGCTGTTGAGCCGGGAGGGTGCCGCCGTCTATTCCAAAGGCCATGGTTATGTTTCAACACGCCTGGATGTAGCGACGGAAGGTATTGATCCTTTCGTTATACCGGCACCGAACGACGCCATCCTCGGCGAAGACTACCAGACCGCCAGAGGAAAGATGCGCAAGCTGGCGGCGGAGATATTCCGGAATTGAGCGGTCAGCGTCATTTTCTTATCGCCGCGGCCCTTGCCCTCTTTCCCTATAGCCAAAAGAAACTCCTGCGCCGGAAACTGGAAGAGCAATCACTTTTTCCAAGGAACGGTCATGCAATTTCGAAAGCATGGACAGCGCCGCTGCCGAACCGATAAGGCAGTAAAACATGTCCGTCTGTGTATCCCAGATATAACCCTGCGTGCCGAGGAACGCCTCCGCGTCGGTGTTGTAGATGGCCGACATTGCCCACTCGATGATTTCGTAGAAAGCTGAAAAAGCCAAAGGTACGCTGATTGCCATAAAGGCAAGCCATTTGCCGGGGCGAAGCGGCGAAGTGCGCCACAAAATCTCGCGGGCATAGATCGCCGGGCCAAAACCTTGCATCAGATGGCCGATTTTATCGTAGTTGTTGCGCGTCCACCCAAACCATTCCTGGCACCAGAAACCGAGCGGCACTTTTGCATAGGAGTAATGACCGCCCACCATCAAAATCACGGCATGAATCGCGATCAGCGCATACATGACATTGCTCAGGGGAAAACGTTTATAGGTGAAAACCAGCAGTGGCAAAGCAATAATGAATGGCAGGACTTCCAGAAACCAGGTAAAACGCGTATCCTGAACCTCAATGCCTGACCAGAGAAAAACCGCCACCACCAAAAGCGATAAGATGAGATGATATTTTTTCGCTGCCATCAATACTCCCCTGACGGGATATCCATTGCTCTGAAGCATCCCCTAATTTGTCCTTGGCTTAGCTATATACTGTACTTGCCAAACAGTGTCAAAAAGGCCGGGCTAAATTGAAATAACACCTACAAACGAACGTTCCCTATCTACGAAAAAACTAAGGATTATTGCTTGAAGTGGAGCATTAACACAAAGTTCACCGGGCGGCGGTGGCTCTTTTCCGCCGCTCCGGTGAATCGCCTTGTTGGGCCTTGGTATCTAAGACTTCTGCACGTAAACCTAGACCAAGTGCCCTTATCACTTTCAGAATTGTATCAAACCCAGGGCTTCTTTCCCCGGAGAGCGCTTTATAAAGGCTTTCCCTAGACAGTCCCGCGTCACGTGCTACCAGGGACATGCCCTTGGCCCGGGCTATATCGCCAAGAGCCTTAGCGATGAAAGCGGCGTCGCCATTTGCTTCCTCAAGGCACGCTTCGAGGTAGGCAGCCATTTCTTCAGGCGTGCGGAGGTGCTCGGAAACATCGTATTTTGTTGTCTTAGTCTTTGTCATGATTTACTCCTAAAGATTTCTTGCCAGACGTAAGGCGGTCTAGATATCTTTGGTCTGGCTCTTTTTATTCCCGCCGGCCAGAAGAATGACAAGAAATTCCCCAAACTGTTTATAATAGACCCGATAGTCGGGTCCGTAATCGATTCGCAATTCCGGAACGCCTTCACC